>Ga0209281_1000046_pt1 | contig 327042 bp, 285 predicted proteins | sample MedtruBG_FD_187514 | JGI IMG/M metagenome (GOLD analysis project Ga0209281, IMG submission 187514) | Root nodule microbial communities of legume samples collected from California, USA - Medicago truncatula BG (SPAdes) (version 2) | ecosystem: Host-associated > Plants > Roots > Nodule | place... | reverse complement strand
GCCAGTTGGCCCGCCGTCACGCCTTTTTCTGCCGCCAGCGCTTGTACCTGTTGCACCAGCAGCAGGTTTTTCGCGAAGTTTTCGCCCTGGAAGCGCGGGCTGAAACGACGATAATCGTCGGCCGCGAAATCATCCGGGCTTTTTAATGCGCCGGTCAGAAACCCTCGGCCCAACGGGCTATAAGGCACAAAGGCGACGCCCAGGCGCTGGCAGGTTGCCAGGCAAGCGTTTTCTTCCTGATCACGGCTCCACAACGAATACTCACTTTGCAACGCACTGATCGGGTGAACCTTGTGCGCTCGTTCCAGGGTCGCCGCCGAGGCCTCGCTCAATCCCAGGTAACGCACCTTGCCGGCACTGACCAGTTCGGCCATGGCACCGACGGTTTCTTCGATGGCCACCTGCGGGTCGATTCGGTGTTGGTAATACAGATCGAGGGTGTCCACGCCCAGGCGCTTCAAGCTGCCATCGATGGACTGGCGAATGTATTCCGGTCGGCCGTTGACGCCCCGGGCAGTGGGGTTGGCCGGGTCGCGGACGATCCCGAACTTGCTGGCCAGGAACACCTGGTCACGCTTGCCGGCGATGGCCTTGCCGATCAGTTCTTCATTGGTGTGCGGACCGTACATGTCGGCGGTATCGAGCAGGTTGACCCCCAGTTCCAGCGCGCGATGCAAGGTGGCCGTTGCTTCGCGGGTGTCCGTGCCGGTGGTGTAGAAGTCGGTCATGCCCATGCAGCCCAGGCCGATGGCCGATACCTGCGGACCGTTTTTTCCCAATTGACGTGTGTGCATGAAATCAGCTCCCTGTGAAGTGAATCGCCATTGTTCGCCTCGACAGAAACAAGATAAACCGGCTAAAACGGCTATCACTATTCGTAAAATCTAAATAATCAGCCGGTGGAGCCAGCAATGGACCGTTTCAACGCCATGCGCGTTTTTACCCGGATCGTCGAGTTGGGCGGCTTTGCCAAGGCCGCCGACAGCCTGCAATTGCCCCGGGCCTCGGTCACCATCCTGATCAAACAACTGGAGGCGCATCTTGGGGTGCAACTGCTGCAACGCACCACGCGGCAGATCAGCCTGACGCTCGATGGCGCGGCTTATTACCCGCGTTGCGTGCGCTTGCTGGCAGACCTGGAAGAGACCGAAGCGGTGCTCAGCGCCGCGCGCCACAATCCCAAGGGCTTGTTACGGGTGGATATGCCGGCGGGCGTGGGGCGCCTGATTGTGATTCCGGCACTGCCGCAGTTCACCGCCCGCTATCCGTTGATCGAGCTGGAAATCGGCCTGAATGACCGCCCGGTGGACCTGATACGCGAAGGTGTCGATTGTGTGCTGCGCGGTGGTTCGCCGCTGGACGAGTCGCTGGTGGCGCGGCCCCTGGTGGTGTTGGATCAGGTAACCTGTGCCAGCCCCGACTATCTGCAGCGGCACGCAGCGCCCCATACGCTGGATGACCTGCGCGGCCACCGGATGGTCGAGTACGTCTCCAGTAACAGTGGCAAACGCTATGGACTGGAGTTTGTCGTGGATGGCCAAGTGCGGTCGGTCGACCTGCCCAAGCAGGTGGCGGTCAACAGTGCCGATGGCTATCTGGCTGCGTGCGAGGCCGGATATGGCCTGGTGCAGACGCCGTACTATCACGTGGCGCGGCAACTGCAGGAGGGGCGTTTGTGTGAAGTACTGAGGGAAGTGCCGCCACCGGGCATGCCGATGACGGCGCTTTATCCGCCGCACCGCCAGTTGTCCCGGCGGGTGCGTGTGTTTGTCGATTGGCTGGTGGAACTGTGTACCCAGCCGGGCAATGACTTTTACCGCAAGGATTCAGGGCATTGAGTAGTGGTTAACGATGCTGGTAGTAACCTGGTCCGCCATGGTTGTCATAGGGTCAAGATGGCAAGCAGGGGAATCAGCAGTGTGATTCGACGCAACATTTGAAAGCCCTCATGGTTATCGCCGCAATGAAGCTAAAACTCTTCATCGGCTGTAACATGGGACCCCGCTTGTAGCGGCTTATCCCCGAAACCGGGTAAGCGCTTGGCATGCATGTCGATACAAACCGGATACAATTTCAGATTCAGGAACCCGCAATGACTCAGTCGCAACGTTTGAAATACTCGATTCTGATCTCCCTGGTGGTACTGGGGATCATGTTTGGCCTTTCCTGGTTGCAGAATACCGGCGTCATCAGCGAAAAACTGTTCCAGTACATCGCCATTGGCGTGGCGGTGGTCGTGGTGGTCATCAATGGCGTGATGCGCCGCAAGGTCAAGCCCTGATCAGTCGATCATCGGTTGCGCAAAATGGCGGCAGCCTGGGGATGCAGGCTGTAGCTTTTGTCGGGGTTGAGGACAATCACGCCTTCGCTGCACAAGCGCTTTAGCACTTCACGCACGCTGAGAAAGGACAGGGGAATATCCAGGTCCAGCAATTGGCTGTGCACGCCGCGCACGCCAAGGCTGCGGTCGTTTTCGGCGGCCGTCAGCAGGGCGTCGATGACTTTCAGGCGGATCAGGCTGGTTCGAAGGCCAAAGTTTTTGAGCAGGATCCGGATCCGCTCGTTGCCGTGACGATCGGTACGCGGCTCGAATACGCCGACTCCCATGGAAGTACCCTTTGGCGCGTTGCTACCGTCCGTTGGCAGTTGCGAGTTGTACATTGCAAAACTCCTTTCAGAGCCTGATCAAGAAAAAAATGGGCGCTCTTACAGGACTAGACGTATGAGCAGCCCGAATCATGAAGGTTCGAATGTAGAAATTTTGTCGCCATCGCGTGATCAACCTGTCAGACCATGGGTCGTTGCACAGTAAATCCCTAAATTTTTGTGGTGAGCTTCGTCCCTACAGGGAGGCACGGCGTGCGTGGATATGCGCAACCGTGGCCATCGTTTTTTCGATCAGGAGCGAGCGTGATTATTTCCAGCCAGTTAACCAGGTTGAGCCTGGCGGGTGTGGCTCTGGGGTTGAGCCTGGGGTTGAGCCTTGCGGCAAGCGCGAGCGCTACGCCCGCGCAAACGAGCGCGGATATCCGCCGAACCGGTTTCGGCGTGCCGCACATCCGCGCCGACAACGAGCGCGGGCTCGGCTACGGCATCGGCTATGCCTACGCCCAGGACAACCTGTGCCTGCTGGCCAACGAAATCACGACCGTCAACGGCGAACGTTCGCGGTACTTCGGGCCGGATCAGTTCACCGTCGAAGAGCGGGAGAACCTGGTCAGCGATGTGTTTTTCACCTGGCTGAACACTCCGCAAGCTGTCGCCGGTTTCTGGCAGGCCCAAACCCCCGAAGTGCGTGAACTGGTCGAAGGCTATGTGGCGGGGTACAACCGCTCCTTGAGCGAGCGTCGGGCCCAGGGTTTACCGCTGCAGTGTCAGGGCGATTGGGTGCGCGAGATCACCCCCTCGGATCTGGTCAAGCTGACCCGGCGCCTGTTGGTCGAAGGTGGCGTCGGCCAGTTTGCCGAAGCCCTGGCCGGTGCCACGCCACCCAACGCAGTGGCCCAGGCGTCGAGTGCACAGGCAGCGTTCCAGGTGGCCGCCACGCGGATGCAGCGCTTCGCTCTGGAGCGGGGCAGCAATGCCGTCGCGGTCGGCAGCGAGCGCTCCTTCAACGGACGCGGCATGTTGCTGGCCAATCCGCACTTTCCGTGGGTGGGCGGCATGCGCTTTTACCAGATGCACCTGACCATACCCGGCAAACTGGACGTGATGGGCGCGGCGTTACCCGGTCTGCCGGTGATCAACATCGGTTTCAATCAACATCTGGCCTGGACCCACACCGTGGATTCTTCCCGGCATTTCACGCTGTATCGCCTGCAACTGGACCCCAAGGATTCGACCCGTTACCTGCTCGACGGCCAGTCCTTGCCGATGGACAAGCAGACCGTGACCGTCAACATCAGGCAGGCGGATGGGCAGATCCGGGCGATTCCCCACGAGGTCTACAGCTCGAAATTCGGTCCGGTGGTGCAATGGCCGGGAAAACTGGATTGGGACCACCAGTACGCCTACAGCCTGCGTGACGCCAATCTGGACAACGACCGCGTTCTGCAGCAGTGGTACGCAATGAATCGCGCTGAAAGCCTCAAGGATTTCCAGGCCTCGGTGCACAAGATCCAGGGCATTCCGTGGGTCAACACCCTGGCGGCGGACGATCAGGGGCAGACGCTGTACATGAACCTCTCGGTGGTGCCCAACGTCAGCGTCGACAAGCTGGCGCAGTGCAGCGATCCGCGCGTTGGCTTGCAAATGATCACTCTCGACGGCTCCAACGGCGCCTGTGCCTGGGACATCGACCCGCAGGCGCCACAGCAGGGCATCTATGCAGCGGACAAGTTACCGCAATTGCTGCGCAAGGATTTTGTCCAGCACTCCAACGACTCGGCATGGTTGGCCAACCCGGCGCAACCGCTGACCGGCTATTCGCCGTTGATCAGCCAGGACAGCCAGCCATTGGGGCTGCGTTCACGCTTTGCCCTCGATCGTTTGAGCGCGCTGGCCAAGGCCGGCAAGGTCGGGGCAGCGGACTTGCAACGCATGGTCATGGACGATCAGGTTTATCAGGCGGATCAGGTGATGGCGGACCTGCTGCAATTCTGCGTGGCGGATCTCGGTGCCGATGCCAAAACCCTCGCGCCACTGTGCGCCAGCCTCAAGGCCTGGGACCGCAAGGCCAACCTGGGCAGCGGCCTGGGCTTTGTGCACTTCCAGAATGTCATGGCGGCATTGGAGCCAGTGCCGGACCTATGGCGCGTGGCATTCGATCCGCAGGATCCACAACATACCCCGCGCGGCTTGGCGGTTGAACGGCCACCAGTTGCACAGGCACTGCGCGACGCGATGCGGGCATCTGTCGATCAGGTCAAGGCGGCAGGCCTGAAACCCGACAGCCGTTGGGGCGATATCCAGGTGGTCAGCAGCGGCGGGCAACAGACGCCAATCCACGGCGGACCGGGTGCACTGGGGGTCTACAACGCCATCCAGAGCGTGCCGCGCAGCGATGGCAAGCGTGAGGTGGTCAGCGGTACGAGTTACCTGCAGGTGGTGACCTTCGACGAAAACGGACCGCAGGCCAAAGGGCTGCTGGCGTTCTCGTTGTCCAGCGACCCGGCGTCGAAATATTCACGGGACCAGACGCAGGCCTTTTCGAGAAAGCAATGGAGCGTGCTGCCTTTCACCGAGCAACAGATCCTGTCCGATCCGGACTATCAGGTGCAGACGATCCGTCGGCAGGATGCGAAGGTGGCCGCGCAGTAAGGAACAGAAGTTTTGCATGAACACTGAAGGCCGCACCCCGCAAGGGGTGGCGGCCTTTTCAGCTTTTCGGAGAGGTTTGCGGAATCGCGTTGACCACCAGATTGCCGTTCTGATTGCGGGTCAGGTAGACCGGCAGGACGCGCGGCAAGGATTTCACCAGGCCGTTGATCTCGTTGATGTTGTAGATGCCGCCGATATGGATCGAGCCGGTGCTGTTGTCGGCCACCATCAGCGGTTTGTCGAGGTAGCGATTGATCAAGGGCAGCGCATCGCTCAGGGACAGATCGTCGAGCACCAGTTTGCCCTGGCGCCAGGCCAGCGAACTGTCATTGTCATAGGTCTGGTTGATGCGGGGGGTGAAGTCGCCGTGGCGATAACTGGCCTGCATCGCCGGGCTGAGGTGCAAACCGTCGCCATTCAGGTTGGCGTTGCTGCTGACCAGTACCGAACCCTCGATCAGGTTGACCTTGACCTGGTCTTCATACATCCAGACGTTGAATTGGGTGCCGGTCACGCGAATCCGGCCTTCGGCGGCCTTGACCACGAAGGGGTGACGGGTGTCATGGCTGACCCTGAAGAAGGCTTCGCCTTTTTCCAGCGTGACTTGCCGCTGATCCTTGTAGTTGCTGTACGTCAGCTCGCTGCCCAGGTTCAGTTCCACCTGGCTGCCGTCTTTCAAGGTGACCGTTCGGACATTGTCGGTCGCTTCGAAATGCTGGTACGCGTTTGGCACCCAGCCCAGATGCCAGCCGCCATAACCGGCCACCGGCAACGCCAGGGCGCAGACCGCCGCTGCGATCGCCAGGCGGCGCCACGGATTTTCCACTTTGGGGCGAACCAGCGGCACGACGGGCTCGGGACGGGGCAGGTCGCCAGCGACATCCCAGATCTCCAGCATCGCTTCGTACTCGATGGCATGGAGCGGATGCGCGTTACGCCATTGCTCGAACGCCTGACGCTCTTGCTCGGTGCAGTCATTGGCGTGCAGACGCATGCACCAATGCGCAGCGGCATCGGTGATGGCGTCGTATTCGGCTTCCGAGATCGTGTGGTCGGTCATTGGCCCTTCCTGATTTCCTGCATTCTAACCTTGGGGGGGAGTCTGCGAGAACATCAGTCATGGCATTTAACTATCAATGTGTGGTTTTTTTTCAACGCTTCGCCTCTGGAACATCTGCTCTCGGGTAGCAGTATCCATGGGATGCGTAAAAAAAAGATCAAATCAAACACCGCGATAGCGCACAGATCCGGGGATCTGCGCGTTATTTCGCCAGGATCAGGGTGTAGGGGGCGTAGCGACCGGTACCGGGTCCAGTTGCCGGCCCATTTCGCAGATCAAAAACGCGACCGAGTCGGCATTGTGCAAAATGACATTGGTTCGGAACTTCGAGTCCCGCACGTTAAAAAAAGCTTCCCGTGCCTTAGCCATGGTCTCGCTGCCCGTCAGTTGCAGAATTTTCTTGCCGATGTGGGAAGTGCTCGGTATGGAGTCCAGGTTGACCCATAATTGCCGCCCACTGTTCCAGCGTGCGAACAGTTCGTCCTTTGGCGTTTTCATCGACAAGGCTTCTCGCTGGAAATCCACTTGAGACTGTTTCTTTGCTGCGCCATAGCCGGTGACCGACGCGACCAGATCGCTGAACGGTAGCCTGGCCTCAAGGTAGGCGATGTCCACGGCCCCTGAAAACAAATGAGCGAACTCGTGTATCAGGGTCGCGGCCTGACTGTGGCCGTCGACATCGAAGGGCTGAGTCAGGCTGGATTTGTACCAGTCCAGTTGTTGATCGAAGAAGTTTTCCGTGAAATGCACATTGCGCTGTTGATCCTTGTCCACGACAAACGCGACAAGGTTGTCCTCCGGGTCCCGGCTTGAACCCACGATAAAACGTTGCGAGTTCATCCAGTCTTCATCGGGATCGACCAGCGCGTTGCAAATGGGAACGACGGCCTGCCTGATTTTGTCGAGCAGTGCTTTGTCGATCAGGTCAACATCAAAGAACTGTTTGAGGAAGGTATCGAGCCGTGTGCCCGGGACGAGTTCCCTGAGTTGCACCAGGTTGTGCAGGCTGTTGAACGCGTAATAGCGAGCCATGTCGATGGCCTGCACGATCATGCGGGCTTTTTCGGGATGTCTTGCGCGGATTTCCTCCATTCCCCGGGCCTCGATGTTCAGCACCTGCCTGGCAACATAGGCGTTGACATACTGATTGCGCATTTTCGAGACGGCTTTGCCGAAGTGAACGGTGTGGGCATCCGGGTCGATGACCAGTTGCTTGCCGGGTGTAGCCAGCAACACCGGGCCTTCTTGCTCGCCTTTGACCATTCGCCAGACCGCTCCGGTCTTGTTCACGCCGTACACTTTGCCGGCAATGGCGGCGAAGGTTTTCTTGCTGCCCGCTTCCAGATAGGTGCCGTCGGTGCTGCTTTTCGTCAGGTCCTTGAGTTCGGTGGTGGTTTCGAACCGTCGCAGCCGGGTACGCAGTTGCGCTGTCGACCGGACTTGCGACCAGGGTTGCGCGATCACGGCGGGGACGGCCGGTTGAGCAGCGGCTTCGCTGGTTGCCTGGGCGCTTTCGGCCCACCCTTCAAGCGACAAACGGCCCAATGACACGATTTGTGCCGCGCCGGCAATAAACTCGCGCAAGGCGGTCGTCCAGTGATGGTCCTGTAGGGCTTCGGCTGAGTTTTTGGCGTCCTTGTAGGCCCTCCAAAGAAACTGCACATACGCGAGTTTGCCCGGCAGCAGGCCTGAAATGCGCTCTATGCCGGAGCTGAACAGATGTTTGACAGCCTCCCAGTCAGACTGAGCGGTTGCGTTTGCCTTGCTGCCGAGCATCTTCTCCAGCAGCCTGGTGTTGTCATGGAACAAGTGGGTCAGCAGGTTGCCATTGATGGGGCTGGACGCCAGGGTGATTTCGCTAGACTGGCCAACGGTGGATTTGAGCAGGTTGCGAAACACTGTTTGCTGACTGGTCGGCAGGCGACGAAGCAGCATCTCCTGCAATGGCCCCGGTGTGTTGAGCGCCGCGACAACGCTGGCCTCATTGTCGAACTCAACGAACGGTGAGCCACTGGGGTGGTAAGGGGCATAGAGGATTTGCGGGCCTGCCTTGCCTTCGCCGGGACCGATCAGGTACAGGCCCATTGCCTTGACGGCGGCGGCACCGGTTGTCTTGATCAGTTCCAGTGGTCGGGCAATGGCGTGCGCACCTGCTACGGTAGCCCGGGCGATGGCGTCCGGCATGTCGAATACTTGTCGAAGCAAATCGAAAGCGCTGTCGGACAGCCGTTGCTGCAGTTTCAGTTCGTGTGCGTGTTGCAGCAATTGCCAGGGCAGTTGCTTGACGAAGCGCAGGATCCGTTGTTCCACGTCCGCCGAATTGTTCGACAAGTTGTCGGTGATATGTTTGGCGTAGTTCTGCGCAATTTTCAGTAATAGCAGCAACTGGCGAACAGCCGCCTGGTCCAGCCCCGCGGGCAGGGTTTGCGTGGTTGCCGACCCGACCTTGAACCCGGTGCCTTGCGTAATGTTGACGTGGTGCAAGGCGAACTCGGTGAGGCTCCGGGCTGGGCCGACCAACGCCAGGTCCGGGGTGATTTGAATATTGTCGGGGTCCAGTGTTGTTGCCGGGAAGCGGTCGGCGAGCAACGATTTCAGTGTTTCATGCACATACGACTTGAGGGGTTTGATCCCGTGCAAATAGTCTTTGTCCTCAAAGACGCTGTTGCGGTATTGCTCCAGCAGTTCAAGGTGCAGTCGCAGGTCTTGCAGCGGAGCCATTCCCAGCCAGGCGGGCAGGGATTGCTGCTGGCCGATCGCCAGGGCAATCGACCTGGCTCGTTGCAGGTTGGTGTCAAGCACCGTTGTGGTCAGGTCTTTAAGGGCTTTTTTGCGCTTTGTGTCGCTCAGCTTGAAAATGCGTACGTGTTCGCAGCGAGCCAGAAAGTGCTCGATGGATGATTGCGCGACCCGTTCCAATACAGACCCTTCGATCAGCCGCAACGGTCCCAGTGAGTAGCGTTGGTGAAGGAAGCGTTGGGCCGGGGTCAGGTTTTCCAGCAGCGCCAGGCGTTGTTGCGGTTCGAGCAGGCGTCTGTTCAGCTCCAGCCTTGCGCGACTGATGTTGTCAAAGACTTCCAGGCCCTCGGCGGGTGTCCAAAGGATTGTCCGGCCGGAATGCGAGGGGTCGAGTCCGCCACGCTCGGTCAAAAGCAGACAATGGGCCAGGGGCAGGACATCGCGCTGACCGGAGCACTCCAGTGTCAATGAGTAGGCATCGGGTCGGAAGCCGTTGAGGGCCGGACGGTTCTGCCGGTCGGCCCGGTCCGGATTGAATACCGTTTCGACAATGGCCCGATCCGCATCCCGCAGTGTCGCGCCGAGCACTCGCATATTGGCCTCGCCACGCAGGCCAACGGATAGTGCATGGGCCAGGCGGGGTTTCATGTTTTCCAGATAGACCCGTTGCAGGGCCAGAGCAGCGACCGGTTGTGCTGCGAAATCCGTCTTGAACGGTGTCTCGATGTCGTTGAAGGACTTGGCGAAAGTGGCCGCCGTGTGGGCCAGCACCGTGGAGGGATGCTGAGCACCGGATAGCACGGGCCGCGTGCTCCAGCGCCCGTCGGTAGCCAGCGTCAGCAGGCGCTCGTTGATCATCGAGCGGATATCCAGCGCTTTGTCGAACAGGGCGTGGATGTCCACGGTGCCGTCACTGTGACGGAACACCTGCAGGGCATATTGCATGTTCTGCCGTTGCTTGCCGATGATCCCGTCGAAGAGCTTGGGGAAGATCTCGCCGGAAATTGCTTCCCCGGTCACATTCGGCTGGTCAAAGCCAATGAAACGCTGACGCTCGTCCAGGCTCAGCAGGCCATAGAGTTCATCCTCGCGACCGGCAGCGCTGAACTTGCTGCGCACCGTATCGCACAAGTCCTTATAGTCCTTGAGTACCTGCAGGCCTGCGGTGGGCGTGTAGAGAAACGCATTGCCGGTGCTGACCATCAGTGAGCCGGCCAGCTCCACATAATTGGCCTTGTACTCCCACAGGCGCACGGTTTCGACCGTCATTGCCTGGTTCGTCCGGCTGGCCGTAGAGATCAACGCGTGCAAATCCTGGCTTTGCTCCGGGGTGATGATCTCGGCTTCTCGCTTGAGCAGCAGTTGCACTCGCGCCTGATCGGCGATGGCCTGGCCGAAGAACTCTCGACGGGATGCGCCGTCGGCGCTCGGTGCAGCCCAGAAGCCTTCGAGCTGCCCGACCAGCAGGCTGATCAGTTGGCGCGAGATGGTCGTGACTGCGGCTTCCCACAGTGGCTGGTCGGCGTTTGCCGGGGACTTTTCCGGATGCAAAAATTCGTGGGACTGTCCGGCCGGCCAAAGCTGATGGCGATAATGCAGGAGGACGGCCTCACTCAAGGAAAGGGAGTTGACCCAGCGTCGCGCCGGATGGCTTTCGTCAGCATTCTCTGGCGTTGTTGCCTGGTAGAAATTCACTTGGGTCTGGCTCTGATCCAGACCGGGAAAGGACGCCGCCAGCTTCTGATTCAGCAATGTGTCGAGCAGCGAGGTCAGGGACGGCAGCACTTTCAATTCGTCGAGCAGGGCCTGGTCGTTGAGTTGCTGATGGGTGGAGAGGGTCATGCGCTGGTCTTCGAACACGTCGCCGTCGATGGGTTGAAAGTCCAACACGATTTCGTCGGCGTCCACCATGGCCTTGCGTTGAGACATCGCCATGAAGGCCAGCAGGTCGTCGTCTTCACTGGCGGCCTTGAGTTGCGTCACCAGATGGTCGGTCAGGGCCGTACGGTTGGCGAACTTTTTTATCCCGGCGTACGGGGTGTAGAGAATCAGGCCATTGTCATCGGGTGTCGCGGTCAACACAAAGCTGCCGGCCAGCGCCACAGGCTCCAGCCCCGGGATTTTCAGCAGCACGTTCTTCACCAGCATGGGCGGCGTCTGCTTATCGCGCAGTGCCTGGGTGGCCAGTTCGATATGGCTGAACCATTCGAAGTCCTTTTGCCTCAGTCCATGGGTTTTGCCAAGTTCTTTCCAGCGGCCGCGCAATGTCAGCGCCTCGGGGAAAAACAGCGGAGTTACGGGTGTAGACATCGTCGAGTCTCGTTCAAGGTGCCACTCACAGGCGCCTGTGGATTGAGTTTCGACACTAAAAGCCGGTGCGCTGGCACGGGTGGTAAATAGATAACGCACGGGGCCTGGGCATTCGTGAGAGGGATATCTCTGATCGACCCAGAGCGAAAGGTTGACAGGTCGCTCGCCGCGCGTTGTTAATCGGCGGGTCTTTGTACGCTGTTGTTCCCTCCAATAATCAGTCTGGAGCTTCAGATGTCTGCGCCACACGATCACGCCTCTACTGCTGTCCCGTCCCACCTTTCATTCGATGCGCTGAGCGCTTTGCTGGAGAAGATTTTTTTGCGTCACGGCACCTCGGCCGACGTTGCCCGGGTGCTGGCGCAAAACTGCGCCGGGGCCGAACGCGACGGCGCGCACAGTCACGGGGTATTCCGGATTCCAGGTTATGTTTCGACGCTGCAAAGCGGCTGGGTCAATGGCCAGGCGGTTCCGGTGGTCGAAGATGTGGCTTCAGGTTTTGTGCGGGTCGACGCCAATAACGGTTTTGCGCAACCGGCCCTGGCGGCGGCACGCGAACTACTGGTGCAAAAGGCCCGAAGTGCCGGCATCGCGGCACTGGCGATCCGTAACTCACATCATTTCGCGGCCTTGTGGCCGGATGTCGAACCCTTCGCGGATGAAGGCCTGGTGGCATTGAGCGTGGTCAACAGCATGACCTGCGTGGTGCCCCACGGTGCCGACCGGCCGTTGTTCGGCACCAACCCGATTGCCTTCGCTGCGCCACGGGCCGGTGGCGCACCGATTGTCTTCGACCTGGCCACCAGTGCCATTGCCCATGGCGATGTGCAAATTGCCGCTCGCGAGGGTGAACGCTTGCCGGAAGGGATGGGCGTGGACAGCCTCGGCCAGCCGACCACGGACCCGAAGGCGATTCTCGACGGCGGTGCGTTGCTGCCTTTCGGCGGGCACAAGGGCTCGGCGTTGTCGATGATGGTCGAGTTGCTCGCGGCGGCACTGACCGGCGGCAATTTTTCCTTCGAGTTCGACTGGAAGAACCACCCTGGCGCCAAGACACCCTGGACTGGCCAATTGCTTATCGTGATCGATCCGGGCAAAGCGGCGGGGCAGAGTTTTGCCGAGCGCAGCCAGGAACTGGTGCGGCAAATGCACGGGGTCGGCCTGAAGCGTTTGCCGGGGGATCGGCGTCATCATCAACGCGCCAGGTCGCAGGTCGATGGCATTGAGCTGGATGCCCGGACGCTGGCGAATCTTCGGGAATTGGCGGGGGAGTGATCCTTTAGATACGCCGCAACCCCCTGTGGGAGCAAGCCCGCTCCCACAGGGTTCAGTGTTTGCCAGTGTTTATCGACGCCCCAACAACAATCCCACCACCAAACCAAACCCGGCGGAAATCGCCACGGTTTGCCATGGATGCCCGCCGATATAGGTTTCAGTGGCCTCGACCGCGGGCAGGGTGCGCTCGCGCACGCTGCTCACCGAATCCCTGGCCTGCTGGAGTTTCAGGGCGATCTGTCCACGAAGGGTTTCCGCTTCTTCCCCGACCAGCGAGGCGCTGCTTTTCAGCAGTTTTTCCGATTCTTCGATCAGCGTTTGAAGTTCGCTGAAGGCTTGATCCTTGATTTGATCTTCGGCGGCTTGCGCGGCGGTTTTGCGGGCCATTGAAGTACTCCTTGCAGGTAAGTGGACAGTGAACAATGGAGTCTGCCGCCGTCGGAAAAGTTGCAGCTATTTTGCCCGGGGAGGTCATCTTGCTGAAAAACCGGCGCAGGACCTTTCGTCCTACAGTGTAAGATGTCGCCTATTTTACGCAGCAGGAAATTCCCATGAGCTTCAATCTGGCCGACAAACCCCTCGCCGAGCGCGCTGCGCTTGAAGACGAGAAATCCCGTCTGTTCGAACTCTGGCAAAACAACCTGGGCAAGGCCAAGGGTGAGGCCGCGCGGTTGTTCGGCGAACGGGCCAAGCGCAAAGGCAAGTGGGCCGAATGGGTGCGCGCCGAGTTGGATGGCATGTCGCCACCGGAATACGCCAACATGGTGCGCAGTGAAGTCAATCGCCTGATGGCGGCCAACAAATAACATCGGTCGTCAGGCGAAGCTCGCGACGATCGCCTCGCGCACTTTCAATAGCACCGGGTCGAGCTGGGTGCTGGTCCGCCAGCCCAGTTCGATCGGGTAGCGCGGCAAGGCCAGGGGGCAGGGCAGCAGCGCCAGCCCGCAGAGCGTAGCGATGCTTTGGGCGGCATGGGCCGGAATGGTCGCCACCGCCCGGCTGCCTTTGAGCAAATGGGGCAACGCGGCAAAATGCGTGGTCGAGGCGCACACCCGTCGACTGAGCCCCAGCGCCGCCAAACCCTCGTCGGTAATCCCGATAAAACCGCCGGACGACACCAGAATGTGTTCGCGTGCCACAAACTCCTCAAGACCGATGCTCTGCTGACCCTCGACCAGGCTCGACGGGTCCGCCAGGCACAGATAACCACCTTCCCCCAGCACCTGACGGCTGAGCAGCCGCTCGGCAAACCCGCCCGCGCTAATCGCCAGGTCAATGCTGCGCTCCATCAACGCCTGGGCGACGATCTGGCTGTGGGTCTGGCGGAAAATCAGCCGCAGTTTCGGTGCAGTACGGGCGATCTCTTCGATCAGCCGCCGGCCGTAGGCAATCTCGAAATCATCCGACATTCCCACGGTGACCGAACGACCTTCGTACTGTTGCGCAGCCGGGTCGACCATCGCCAGGCTCTGCCGGCATTTGTTCAGGGCATCGCTGACCACCGGTTTGAGCTGATTGGCCTTGAGCGAGGGGGCCAGGCCGCGTCCGGTGCGTACGAACAGCTGATCGCCATACAGCTCGCGCAAGCGACGCAAGGCCGCGCTGACGGCCGATTGCGTCACGCCCAGGCGCAAGGCGGCACGGCTGGCGCTGGACTCTTCGTGCAGCGCCTCGAAGACTTTGAGCAGGTTGAGGTCGATGTCGGTGATATTCATTTGGTTCATATCAATCAGCATTGAATCGGTCTTTATTGATGATTGCCTGGCGCCGGAGAATGAGCAACACCTGATGCGAATGGAGTTTCCAAGATGCCCAAATCAATCGTTGCGGCGCTGCAGATCGGCGCCTTGCCCGGCGGCAAGGCTGAAACCCTGGAACAGATCCTGTCCTATGAAAACGCAATCATCGAATCCGGCGCCGGGTTGGTGGTGATGCCGGAAGCGCTGCTGGGCGGTTATCCCAAGGGCGAGGGCTTTGGTACGCAATTGGGCTATCGCCTGCCGCAAGGGCGCGAAGCCTTTGCCCGCTATTTTGCCAATGCCATTGATGTACCCGGCGTGGAAACCGAGGCGCTGGCGGCGCTGTCCGCACGCACCGCAGCCAATCTGGTGATCGGCGTGATCGAGCGCGCCGGCAGCACCTTGTACTGCACCGCGCTGTACTTCGATCCGCAGGCCGGGCTGGTGGCCAAACACCGCAAGCTGATGCCCACCGGCACCGAGCGGCTGATCTGGGGCAAGGGCGATGGCTCGACCTTGCCGGTGATCGACAGTCAGGTCGGGCGCGTGGGGGCGCTGGTGTGTTGGGAAAACATGATGCCGCTGCTGCGCACGGCGATGTACGCCAAGGGTGTGGAGGTGTGGTGCGCGCCCACCGTGGACGAGCGGGAGATGTGGCAGGTCAGCATGCGCCACATTGCCCATGAAGGGCGCTGCTTCGTGGTCAGCGCCTGCCAGGTCCAGGCATCGCCCCAGGCCTTGGGCCTGGATATCGCCAACTGGCCGGCGGATCGGCCGTTGATTGCCGGTGGCAGTGTAATCGTAGGCCCCATGGGCGACATTCTTGCCGGACCGTTGCGCGACAGTGCCGGGCTACTCACCGCACAGATCGACACCGACGACCTGGTACGCGCCCGCTACGACTACGACGTGGTCGGCCACTACGCCCGGCCGGATGTGTTCGAGCTGACCGTGGACGAGCGGGCCAAACCCGGGGTGCGCTTCACTTCCTGATGACCCGCGGGCTTTGGCCAAAGCAGTCAGACAACTTGATAACTTTGACCATTGCCCGGTAACCCGCGCAGAGCGAGTATTTCCCTGTTGATTACGGTTCCCCCCAACCTAATAAAAAACACAGTGGGATTCTGGCAATGCGCGATTACTTGTCTGCTACTTCTCAGTTCAATTATCAGCACACCGTCGATGCCGCGCTCGCGGGCGATCTGACGGCCCTCAACGCCTGTGTCGAATGCTGTGACCGGCATGCCTTGCCGGGTCGCATCGCGCTGTTCTGGGAAGGACGCGACGGCACCGGTGCGACGTACACCTTCACCGACTTGCAGGACAAGGCCGCGCGTTTCGCCAACTACCTGCTGGCCCAGGGCGTGAAGAAAGGCGACAAGGTCGCCGGCCTGTTGCCGCGCAATATCGAACTGTTGATCACCGTGTTCGCCACCTGGCGCATCGGCGCGGTGTATCAACCGCTGTTTACCGCATTCGGCCCCAAGGCCATCGAGCACCGCCTGGGCTGCTCTGGCGCCAAAGTGGTGGTGACCGATGCAGTGAACCGGCCGAAACTCGCCGAAGTCGCCGATTGCCCGACCATCGTGACCGTCACCGGTGCCAAAGGGCAGGGCCTGGTGCATGGCGATTTCAGTTTCTGGGCCGAACTGGCCAACTACTCCGCCGACTGTGAACCGGTGCTGCTGACCGGCGAAGATCCGTTCCTGCTGATGTTCACCTCGGGCACCACCGGCCCGTCGAAAGCGTTGTCGGTGCCGCTCAAGGCCATCGTTGCATTCCAGAGCTACACCCGCGACGCGGTGGATCTGCGCCCGGAAGACGCCTTCTGGAACGTCGCCGACCCGGGTTGGGCCTACGGCATTTATTTCGGTGTCACGGGGCCGATGTCCATGGGCCATCCGATCACCTTTTACGATGGCCCGTTCACCCTCGAAAGCACCTGCCGGGTCATCAACAAGTACGGGATCAGCAACCTCACGGGCTCGCCGACGGCCTATCGCTTGCTGATTGCCGGCGGCGATGAATTCGCCAAGTCGATCAAGGGCAAGCTGCGTATCGTCAGCAGCGCCGGCGAGCCGCTGAACCCGGAAGTGATCCGCTGGTTCGCCGACAACCTCGACGTGGTCATCCACGACCACTACGGCCAGACCGAACTGGGCATGGTGCTGTGCAACCACCACGGCCTTGAGCACCCGATTCACATGGGCGCCGCCGGTTTTGCCTCGCCGGGCCACCGCATCGTGGTACTGGACGACCAGTACAAGGAGCTGGGTATCGGGCAGCCGGGCATCCTGGCGATCGACCGCAGCCAATCGCCGATGTGCTGGTTCGCCGGCTACGAAGGCGGGCCGACCAAGGCCTTTGTCGGCAACTATTACCTGAGTGGCGACACCGTCGAGTGGAACCCGGACGGCAGCATCAGCTTCGTCGGTCGCAGTGATGACGTGATCACCACCTCCGGCTACCGGGTTGGCCCGTTCGACGTGGAAAGTGCGCTGATCGAACACCCGGCCGTGGTCGAGGCCGCCGTGGTCGGCAAGCCCGATCCGGAGCGCACCGAACTGGTCAAGGCGTTCGTCGTGCTCAGCGCGCAATACCGCGCCGCCCCCGAGCTGGCCGAAGAGCTGCGCCAGCACGTGCGCAAGCGTCTGGCGGCGCACTCGTACCCCCGCGAAATCGAATTTGTCAGCGAATTGCCGAAAACCCCAAGCGGCAAATTGCAGCGCTTTATCTTGCGCAACCAGGAAATCGCCAAGGCTCAAGAGGCTGCGGCGAAGAACCTTCCAGCTTGAATCCAGGGAAACAATGATGCAGATCGAGAACAAGATTTTTATCGTTACCGGTGGCGCTTCCGGCCTCGGTGCAGCGACGGCCGAGGTGCTGGTCGCCGCTGGCGCGAAAGTGATGCTGGTGGACATGAACGCCGAAGCCGTTGCGGCCCAGGCCCAGCGCCTTGGTGCGCAGAGTGTTGTCGCCGACATCAGCAACGAAGCGGCGGCCGAAGCAGCGGTTCAAGCCACGGTCAAAGCCTTCGGTGGCCTCAACGGCCTGGTCAACTGTGCCGGTATCGTGCGCGGGGAGAAGATCCTCGGCAAAAACGGCCCGCATGCGCTGTCCAGTTTCAGCCAGGTGATCAACGTCAACCTGATCGGCAGCTTCAACATGCTGCGCCTTGCGGCAGCGGCGATTGCCGAGACCGAAGCGGATGCCGACGGCGAGCGCGGCGTGATCATCAACACCGCGTCTGCGGCTGCTTACGACGGCCAGATCGGCCAGGCGGCCTACTCGGCGTCCAAGGGTGCGATTGTCAGCCTGACCTTGCCGGCGGCCCGTGAACTGGCGCGTTTCGGCATCCGTGTCATGACGATCGCCCCCGGCATTTTCGAGACGCCGATGATGGCCGGCATGACCCAGGAAGTCCGTGATTCCCTGGCCGCTGGCGTGCCATTCCCGCCGCGCTTGGGCAAACCGGGCGAGTATGCCGGGCTGGTCAAGCATATTATTGAAAACAGCATGCTCAATGGCGAGGTGATCCGTCTCGACGGAGCCTTGCGCATGGCCGCCAAGTAAGGAGGATTTGTCATGACAATGTCCAACGATCCAATTGTTATCGTCAGCGCCGTCCGCACCCCGATGGGCGGTTTCCAGGGCGAGCTGAAAAGCCTGACCGCGCCGCAACTCGGTGCGGCCGCCATCAAGGCCGCCGTCGAACGTGCCGGTGTTGCCAGTGATGCCGTCGACGAGGTGTTGTTCGGTTGCGTACTGCCGGCCGGCCTTGGCCAGGCCCCTGCGCGTCAGGCGGCGCTGGGTGCGGGGCTGGATAAATCGACTCGCTGCACCACCCTGAACAAGATGTGCGGTTCCGGCATGGAAGCGGCGATCCTGGCCCATGACATGCTGGTGGCGGGCAGTGCCGATGTGGTGGTCGCCGGTGGCATGGAAAGCATGTCCAACGCGCCTTACCTGCTGGACCGCGCCCGTGCCGGCTACCGCATGGGCCATGGCCGGGTGCAGGACTCGATGTTCCTCGACGGCCTCGAAGACGCCTACGACAAAGGCCGCCTGATGGGAACTTTCGCCGAAGAGTGCGCCGAAACCAACAGCTTCAGCCGTGAAGCCCAGGACGCCTTCGCCATTGCCTCGACCACCCGCGCGCAGCAGGCGATCAAGGACGGCAGCTTCAAGGATGAAATCGTCCCGCTGACGGTGATGGTCGGCAAAGAGCAGGTGGTGATCAGCAATGACGAGCAGCCGCCAAAAGCCCGGCTGGACAAGATCGCTTCGTTGAAACCGGCGTTCCGCGAAGGCGGTACAGTGACGGCGGCCAACTCCAGTTCGATCTCCGACGGTGCGGCGGCATTGGTGCTGATGCGCCAGTCCCAGGCACAGAAGCAAGGCCTGAAGCCGCTGGCGGTGATTCATGGCCACGCTGCGTTCGCCGACACCCCGGGCCTGTTCCCGGTGGCGCCAATCGGTGCAATCAAGAAATTGATGAAGAAAACCGGCTGGTCGCTCAATGACGTCGATCTGGTGGAAGTCAACGAAGCCTTCGCCGTGGTCGGCATGGCCGCGATGACTCATCTGGAGATCCCCCACGAGAAGCTCAATGTGCACGGCGGCGCTTGCGCCCTCGGTCACCCGATCGGGGCTTCCGGTGCGCGGATTCTGGTGACCCTGCTTTCGGCCCTGCGCCAGAAAGGCCTGAAACGCGGGGTTGCGGCGATTTGTATCGGCGGCGGTGAAGCGACGGCCATGGCCGTGGAATGCCTCTATTAAGACCTGCGGCAGTTCCTGTAGGAGCTGCCGCAGGCTGCGATCTTTTGACCTTGATTTTTTAGCGATTTCAAGACTGCCAAAAATCAAAAGATCGCAGGCTTCGCCAGCTCCTACAGGGGGCGATTACATTTTTAAGGATTCACCATGATCCCCAATGACGACCAACAACAAATCCGCGACATGGCCCGGGACTTTGCCCAGGAACGGCTCAAACCGTTCGCCGCCGAGTGGGACCGTGAGCATCGCTTTCCCAAGGAAGCCATCGGCGAGATGGCCGGGCTGGGCTTCTTCGGCATGCTGGTGCCGGAGCAGTGGGGCGGATGCGATACCGGTTACCTGGCCTACGCCATGGCGCTGGAAGAAATCGCCGCCGGCGATGGTGCCTGCTCGACCATCATGAGCGTGCACAACTCCGTGGGCTGTGTGCCGATCCTCAACTACGGCACCGATGAGCAGAAAGAGCGCTTCCTCAAACCGCTGGCCAGCGGTGCGATGCTCGGCGCTTTCGCCCTGACCGAACCCCAGGCCGGTTCCGACGCCAGCGGCCTGAAAACCCGTGCGCGCCTGGAAGGCGATCACTATGTGCTCAACGGCTGCAAGCAGTTCATCACCTCCGGGCAGAATGCCGGGGTGGTGATCGTGTTTGCGGTGACCGATCCGAGCGCGGGCAAACGCGGCATCAGCGCTTTTATCGTGCCGACCGATTCGCCGGGCTACACCGTTGCGCGGGTCGAAGACAAGCTCGGCCAGCATGCGTCCGACACCTGCCAGATCCTCTTCGAAGACGTGAAGGTGCCGGTGGCCAACCGTTTGGGCGAGGAGGGCGAAGGCTACAGGATTGCCCTGGCCAACCTTGAAGGCGGTCGCGTCGGCATCGCTTCGCAATCGGTGGGCATGGCCCGTGCCGCCTTCGAAGCGGCGCGCGACTACGCCCGTGAGCGCCAGAGCTTCGGCAAGCCGATCATCGAGCACCAGGCCGTGGCCTTTCGCCTGGCGGACATGGCGACCCAGATCGCCGTGGCGCGGCAAATGGTTCACTACGCCGCCGCCCTGCGCGACAGCGGCAAACCGGCCCTGGTCGAAGCGTCGATGGCCAAACTGTTCGCCTCGGAAATGGCCGAGAAGGTATGCTCCTCGGCGCTGCAAACCCTGGGCGGTTACGGTTACCTCAACGATTTCCCGCTGGAGCGGATCTACCGCGACGTGCGGGTCTGCCAGATCTACGAAGGCACCAGCGATATTCAGCGCATGGTCATTTCGCGCAATTTATAAGAAGGAGAGAATCTGTGAACTACGAAACGATTTTGCTGGAAACCCACGGCCGCGTTGGCCTGATCACCCTCAACCGTCCACAGGCGCTGAACGCGTTGAACGCGCAGATCGTCAGCGAACTGAACCAGGCCCTCGATGGCTTCGAGGCGGACTCGAACATCGGCTGCATCGTCCTGACCGGTTCGAAAAAAGCCTTCGCCGCCGGTGCCGACATCAAGGAAATGGCCGAGCTGACCTATCCGCAGATCTACATCGACGACCTGTTCAGCGACAGCGATCGCGTGGCCAACCGCCGCAAGCCGATCATCGCGGCGGTCAACGGTTTTGCTTTGGGCGGCGGCTGTGAGCTGGCGTTGATGTGCGACTTCATTCTGGCCGGCGACAACGCCCGGTTCGGTCAGCCGGAAATCAACCTCGGCGTGTTGCCGGGCATGGGCGGCACCCAGCGCCTGACCCGTGCGGTGGGCAAGGCCAAGGCCATGGAAATGTGCCTGAGCGGTCGTCTGATCGATGCCGTGGAAGCGGAGCGTTGCGGGATTGTGGCGCGGATCGTGCCGAGTGATGAGCTGCTGGACGAAGCGCTGAAAGTCGCGGCGCTGATCGCCAAAAAGTCGTTGCCGATTGCGATGATGGTCAAGGAAAGCGTCAACCGTGCCTTTGAAGTGAGCCTGGCCGAAGGCGTGCGCTTTGAGCGCCGGGTGTTCCATGCGGCGTTTGCGACGCAGGATCAGAAGGAAGGGATGGCGGCGTTTATTGCCAAGCGTGAGGCTGAGTTCCAAGGCAAGTAATAGGGTTGCATCAAAAGATCGCAGCCTTCGGCAGCTCCTACAGGTGTATGCAAAACTCTGTAGGAGCTGCCGAAGGCTGCGATCTTTTGCTTTTACACCAGGTAGTTTTTCAGTTCCCGGGCAATCACCATCCGCTGAATCTCGCTCGACCCTTCGTAGATCTGCGTAATCCGCGCATCCCGGTAGTACTTCTCCACCGGATAGTCTTCCAGATAGCCATAGCCGCCATGAATCTGAATGGCGGACGAGCAGACCTTTTCCGCCATTTCCGAGGCAAACAGCTTGGCTTGTGACGCCTCCGACAGGCAGGGTTTGCCGGCCGTGCGCAGGCGTGCGGCATGCAGGATCAGCAGTCGAGCGGCGTTCAACTGCATGTGCATGTCGGCCAGCAAATTGGCGATGCTCTGGTGCTCGTTGATCGTCTTGCCAAACTGCACACGATCACGGGAATAAGCCAGTGCCGCTTCGAACGCCGCGCGGGCGATGCCCAGCGCCTGGGCGGCGATGCCGATGCGGCCGCCTTCGAGGTTGGACAAGGCAATGGCCAGGCCCTTGCCGCGTTCGCCCAGCAGATTGGCTTCGGCGATGGTGCAGTTGTTCAGGGTCACCGCGCAGGTGTCGGACGCCCGGATGCCCATCTTGTGTTCAGTGCGATCAACGATAAAACCGGCAGTGTCGGTCGGTACCAGGAACGCCGAGATGCCACGTTTGCCCAGGTCCGGATCGGTCACGGCAAACACAATCGCCAGCTTGGCGCGTTTGCCGTTGCTGACGAACTGCTTGGCGCCGTTGATCACCCACTGGCCGTCGCGCAGTTCGGCGCGGGTGCGCAGGTTGTGCGCCTCGGAACCGGCCTGGGGTTCGGTCAGGCAAAAGCAGCCGATGACCTTCCCGCTGGCAAGGTCCGCCAGCCAGGTCTGTTTCTGTTCTTCGCTGCCGTAGTTCATCACCGGCCCGCAGCCCACGGAGTTGTGGATGCTCATGAAGGCGCCGGTAGCACCGTCGCCGGCGGAAATCTCTTCCACCGCCAGTGCGTAGGCCACGTAGTCGACATAGGTGCCGCCCCATTCTTCGGGGACCACCATGCCCAGCAGGCCCAGTTCGCCCATCTTCGCCACCAGACCGTCATCGATCCAGCCGGCCTTTTCCCAGGCCTGGGCATGGGGCGCGATTTCGCCGCGGGCAAAATCCCGGGCCATGTCGCGGATCATGACTTGCTCTTCGCTCAATTCGATATCGTGCATGGTTCAGCTCTCGCTCTGGTCAAACTCGCTGAAGAAGCTCGCCACGTGTTCGGCGTCCAGCGCCTGGAGGGTGGGCGGGTTCCAGCGCGGTGTCTTGTCTTTGTCGATCAGCAAGGCGCGCACGCCTTCGATCAGGTCGCCGCGCTCGAACCACTGGCGGTCCAGGTGCAGCTCCAGGGCAAAACATTGTTCCAGCGGCAGCTCGCGTCCGCGACGGAGCATTTCCAGGGTCACGGCCATGGCCAGCGGCGAGCGGGTTTCCAGCAGGTTGGCGGTGGTGACGGCCCACTCATGGCTGTCGGCGACCGTTACCTGACGCAGTTGCTCCACAATACTCGGCACGTCGGCTTGGGCGAAGAAGTGGTCGATGGCCGGGCGCAAAGCCGCCAATGGTGCATCGGGCAGTTGCTGCACGGCGTATTTCGCCAGCAGGCCTTGCAGGTCCTTGAGCGGCGTGTCGTGCCATTCGAGCTGATCGAGTTTTTCGTCCAGCGTGCCCAGCTTGTCGCTTTCGAGGTACCAGTCGGCCAGCCCGCAATACAGCGCATCGGCGGCGCGAATCTGTACGCCGCTGACGCCGAGGTAAATCCCCAGTTCACCGGGGATGCGTGGCAGGAAGTAACTGCCGCCGACGTCCGGGAAGTAGCCGATGCCGACTTCCGGCATGGCCAGGCGGCTTTTCTCGGTGACCACGCGCAGGTCTGCGCCTTGCACCAGGCCCATGCCGCCGCCGAGGACAAAACCGTCCATCAGGGCCAGCACCGGTTTGCGGTAGTGGTGGATCGCGAGGTCGAGGGCGTATTCCTCGACGAAGAAATCTTCGTGCAGGGTGTCACCGCTTTTGAAACTGTCATGCAGCGAGCGAATGTCGCCGCCGGCGCAGAAGGCTTTTTCCCCGGCACCGCGCAAGACCACGGCATGGACGTGCGGATCCTGGGCCCAGGCGTCGAGCTGGCGGTGCAGATTGCGCACCATGTCCAGGGTGAGGGCATTGAGGCCGGCGGGGCGGTTGAGGGTCAGGTGACCAATATGGTTGCGAACCTCGGCCAGCACTTCGTTTTGCATGGCATCCATGGACTGGGTCCCGGGAGAAAAAACCTGAGCAGTCATCACTAACTCCCTGCTTTTATTGTTCTTTATCGAGATGCTCGCGCGCGAGCGATGGCGGATCGTATCAGCGCAAATTTGCCTTGTACAACCCGGATAAGTGCAGGTTGTCTGTGCATTTTTGCATGTTTGTGTCCGGTATTGTTACAGCGTAGACCAAGGCGATTTCAGGCAAACGCTGCGAGCAGATCCTCTTCGAACGCCTTCTGCGCCTCGCCGGCCACCTGCGCGCGGTGCCGGGCCAGATGAAACGCGACATCGAAACTCATGTCGCTTCGGCGCACGGCCCTGAGCAAACCCTTGTCCTCCCAGCCACGGGCGAAGTGGCTGGGCAAGTAACCGACATGCTTGCCGGAAAGGATGAAGGCGAGGGTGCCTTCGACTTGCTCCGAGCGCCCCGAACACAACTTGCCCTGGAAGGGTTCGTCGCTGCGCAGGAAACGGTAGGGGTGATCGACCCGGTCGCAGGCCTGCAGATCCTGATCCTTTGGGGCCGGGTTGGTGAACAGCGGATGGCCGGGGGCGCAATACAGATGCTGGGTTTCAATGAACAACTGGCGGTAGTCAAACGCGCTTTGCACTTGCGAGAAATAGCCGATGGCCAGGTCCAGCCGCTGTTGCAGCAGCAAACGCTCCATTTCACCAGGCATGGCGCTGATCAGTTCGATGCGCACGGACTCGTCCCGCTCACGGAAGCGCCGGATCGCCTCGGCCACCCGTTGCAGCACCGATTGATCCAGGGCTTCGGACAGGCCCAGGCGCACTTCGCCGATCAAGCGCCCGGCCACGCCGTTGGATTGATGACGGAAGGTTTCGATGGACTGGAACAATCCACGGGTGGCGTTGAGCAGCTGTTCACCCTTGGGCGTGACCCTGAACCCGCCCTTGCCGCGACTGCATAGCCGATAGCCCAGGCGGGTTTCCAGTTTGGCCATTTGCTGGCTGATGCTCGACTGGCTCAACCCCAACTCGCCCTGTGCGGCGCTGAAGCCGCCGCACTCCACCACGCTGACAAACAGACGCAACAATTGCAGATCCAGATCGTGGAGTTGGCCGAGCATCAAACATTACTCCGTTATAAAGTCAGGTTAATTAACTTGATATTTTACCAATGTATCCGACGACGCATCCTGCCACCACTTCCCCTGGTCAGGTGTTCGTCATGGCTCCCATGCTCAAGCTGTGTTTACCCGCGCTGTTCCTTGCCATGGCCGCATCGGCCCAGGCCGAAGACAAGGTGGTCAATCTGTACAGTTGGGCCGATTACGTGGCCCCCGAAACCCTGCAACGGTTCGAGCAGGAGACGGGTATCCATGTGCGCTATGACACCTTCGACTCTTCGGAAGTACTGGAGACCAAGTTGCTCACCGGCGGCAGCGGTTATGACGTGGTGGTGCCGTCCTCCAGCGTACTGGCCCGGGGGCTTGCGGCCGGGGCGTTGAAACCGATTCCCCACGAAGGACTCAAGGGTTACGCCAACCTCGATCCTGACTTGCTGGAAAAACTCGCCGCTGTCGATCCGGGCAACCGTTACGGCGTGCCTTACACCTGGGGCACCCTGGGTTTGGGCATGAACGTCGAGGCGCTCAGGCAGCGCTTGCCGGATGCGCCGCTCAACAGCCTGGATCTGCTGTTCAAACCCGAGTACGCGAGCAAGTTGAAAGACTGCGGCATCGCCATTCTCGACTCGCCCCAGGAGGTAATCGGACTGGCGTTGCATTACCTGGGTAAAGATCCCTACAGCACGGACAAGAACGATCTGTCAGCCGCCGAGGCGTTGCTGCATCAGTTACAGCCGAATGTGCTGTACGTTGCCACCGGGCGGCAGATCAGCGACCTGGCCAATGGCAGCGTGTGCCTGGCGCTGACCTACAACGGCGACGCGAGCATGGCCGCCGACCAGGCACGCAAGGCCAACAAACCCTATGAAGTCGCCTACCGGATTCCCCGGGAAGGCACCCTCGTGTGGCAGGACAACCTGGCGATTCCCAAGGACGCGCCGCACCCCGAAGCCGCCCGCGCCTTTATCGAGTTCATGTTGCGCCCCGAGTCCGTCGCGGCACTGACCAACACCTTGTTCTTCGCCACCGCCAACCAGGCCGCCACGCCGCTGGTGGATGAATCGGTGCGCACCGATCCGGACATCTACCCGCTGGCCGACGTGCGGGAGCGGCTGTACGCCGACCGCAGCATGAACCTCAAGGACATGCGCCAGCGCACCCGCTTGTGGACCACATTTCGTAGCCGCCAATAAGAAAAGAGAAGGAGCCTTCAATGGACGTCCCGATGCAGAACGATCAAGCCCTTACCCGTGACAGCCTTTACGGCACGGCCGCCGAAAGTACCTACGCCGGTATCACCAGTTTCATGCGCCGGCGCTACAGTCGCGACCTGCGCGGCGTAGATGTGGCGGTCAGTGGCGTGCCGTTCGACACCGCGACCAGCAACCGCCCCGGCGCCCGCTTCGGACCACGGGGCATTCGTGCAGCCTCTGCCGGCATCGCCTGGGAACGCCACTGGCCGTGGACGTTTGATCCGTTCGATCACCTGGCAGTCGTCGACTACGGCGATTGCGATTTCGATTACGGCTCGCCGCAGTCGACGCCGGAAATGATCGAGGCCCACGCCGAGCACATCCTCAATGCTGGCACGGCAATGCTGACCTTTGGCGGCGACCATTTCATCACCTATCCGCTGCTCAAGGCCCATGCCCGCAAGCACGGGGCGCTGTCGCTGATCCACTTCGACGCCCACAGTGACACCTGGCCGGACGAAGAGGGCAAGCGCATCGACCACGGCACCATGTTCTGGCACGCAGCCAAAGAAGGACTGGTGGATCCGTCGCGCTCGGTGCAAATCGGCTTGCGCACCACCAACGACAATCACCAGGGTTTTCAAGTGCTCGACGCGCGGCAGGTGCATCGACGTGGCTGCGAAGCGATTGTCGAGGCGATTCGGGCGCGGGTCGGCGACAACCCGGTGTACCTGACCTTCGACATCGACTGCCTCGATCCGGCGTTCGCTCCGGGCACCGGAACACCGGTGTGCGGCGGCTTGAGCACGGTTCAGGCGCTGGAGATTCTCGGTGGTCTGCGCGGGATCAATCTGGTGGGCATGGATGTGGTGGAAGTGGCTCCGGCCTATGACAGCGCGGAGATCACGTCACTGGCGGCGGCGACGCTGGCGATGGAAATGCTGTGCCTGTATGCGGCCAGACATAAGGTCGATAAGTAATACAAAACCCAATGTGGGAGCGGGCTTGCTCGCGAAAGCGGTGTGTCATTCAACACCAATGTCGACTGATACGACGCTTTCGCGAGCAAGTCGGATCGCCGCACCGCCGCTCCCACAATTATGATTTGTGTCAGGCCACTGGAACGATTGGCAGGTCGAGGACCTGGCCACCGCTGAACCGCGCGGACGAACCGGCAATGGATTCGTGCGGCACGCCCTTGGCCACGTCACTGACGCCGTCCAGTCGCGCCAGTTGCTCGGTGCTCAACTGCACATTCAGCGCGCCCAACGTCGCATCCAACTGTTCACGGGTCCGGGAGCCGAGGATCGGAATCAGCGCCGTGGTCGAGCGCCGGGACTTTTCCCGCAACCAGGCGATGGCCACGTGGGTCGGGCTGGCGCCCAGTTCTGCGGCGACATCGATCAAGGTGTCGAGCAGGGCGGTTTCCCGGGCGCTTTTTTCGGCGTGAATCAGCACGCCGAGCTTGTTCGCGCGATTGTCGCCCTCACTGTTGCGATATTTGCCAGTCAGGAAGCCGCCACCCAGCGGCGACCACAGGGTCGCGGCCAGACCCAGGGCTTCGGCCATCGGCAGTTGTTCACGCTCGGCGCTGCGTTCGGCGAGGCTGTACTCGACCTGGATCGCAGCAATCGGCGCAAAGCCACGCACCTCGGCCAGCAGGTCGGCGCGGGCGATGCGCCACGCGGGGAAGTTCGACAGCCCGGCATAATGAATCTTGCCGGCACTGACCAGATCGTCGAAGCCGCGCAGGATCTCTTCCATCGGCGTGACACCGTCACTCATGTGCGCCCAGAACAGGTCGATATGCTCGGTCTTCAGCCGTTTCAGGCTTTCTTCGACGGCACGCACCATATTCTTGCGGCTGTTGCCAGTGTGGGAAATGCCGGCCGCCGGCGTAGTCCCCAGGGTGTATTTGGTGGCGATGACCAGGCGATCCCGTTCTGCGGCGATGAATTCGCTGAGCATGGCCTCGGACTGCCCGCCCTGATAGCCATTGGCGGTATCGATGAAGTTGCCGCCGGCTTCCAGGTAGCCATCAAAAATCCGTATGGCTTCGTCACGCTCGGCGCCATGCCCCCAACCGGTACCGAAGTTACCGGCGCCCAGCGCCAGTTCGGAAACACGCAAGCCGGTTTTACGACCGAAAACTTTGTAATGCATGGGATGACTCCAGAGGGGGTGACGACAAGGCTTAATAGATTACATGAAACATGTATTAAATATGATACTGGTAATCTAATTGGTCAAGGCGCTTTTCCTCGCAGCATAAAATCGCCGATCACTGGTCGCGTTATCCGTGCGCAATGGCATACTGCCGCCCATGACTATCGATTCCCCCTTAAGCGCCTGGCAGCATGCCATCGAGCAAAAGGGCTTCGTCCAGGACGAGGCCCAGGAACATGCCGTGTGGGCCCTGCAAAAATGCCACGAGGCTCTGCACGAAGGCCGCGCGCCCATTTCCGGCGTGTACCTGTGGGGGCCGGTGGGGCGGGGCAAGACCTGGTTGATGGACCAGTTCTACCAAAGCCTGCGGGTACCGGCGCGGCGCCAGCACTTTCACCACTTCATGGGCTGGGTGCACCAGCGCTCGTTTCAACTGACCGGCACCGCCGACCCGCTCAAGGCGCTGGCCCGTGAGCTGGCCGAAGAAGTGCGGGTGCTGTGTTTCGACGAACTGTTCGTCAACGACATCGGCGATGCGATCATTCTCGGGCGCCTGTTCCAGGTGATGTTCGAACAGGGCGTGGTAGTGGTCTGCACGTCCAATCTGCCGCCGGACCAGTTGTACGCCGACGGCTTCAATCGCGACCGTTTCATGCCCGCCATCGCGGCGATCAAGCAGCACATGCAGGTGATTGCGGTGGATGGTGGGGAAGACCATCGCCTGCATCCGGGGGCCGGTTCGCAACGCTATTGGGTGGCCGAGCCCGGCAGGCCTGGCGCGCTGGTTGAAGTGTTCCAGGTGTTGAGCGTCGGCCAGTCAGTATCGAGCGAGTCGATCCAGGTCGGTTACCGCACCCTTGAGGTGGTCAAGGCCAGCCCGAGCGTGCTCTGGACCCGTTACGCCGCGCTGTGCGAGCAACCCTTCGCCGCCATGGATTTCATCGCCCTGTGCGATACCTACGGCGCTATTCTGTTGAGTGACGTGCCCAACCTCAGCGCACAGAAACGCGCCGGGCGCATTGCCCGGGGCACCGAGGACGGTGTCGAGCGGGTGGACGCGGGGGATCGCGAGTTGCCGCAGTTGTCGGTGCATGACGACGGTGTGCGACGGTTCATTGCCCTGGTGGACGAATGCTACGACCGCAAGGTGCCGCTGTACCTTGAAGCGCAAGTGCCCATGGCGTCGCTTTACACCGAGGGTTATCTGGAATTCCCGTTCCGCCGCACCCTCAGTCGATTGCAGGAAATGCAACTGCAGCGGTTTGCCGAAGTTTGATCGGGATTTGATCGGGAGCAGCGAAGATGAATCAGCCCCTGGCGCACCATTTGCTGACCATGGCCTATCAGAACGCCTGGGCCAATCACCGGCTGGCCAAGGCCTGGCGTCAGTTGAGCCCGCAGGAACTGAGCGCACCCCGGGTCAGCTTCTTCCCGACGATCCGCGCCACCCTCAACCACATCCTCACCTGTGACTGGTTTTACGTGGACGCCCTGGAGCGCGAACTGCGCGGCGACGATCCGCATCCCGATTGCCGGGTGTTTTTCAAGGAAGACGAGCCCTGCCTCATGGCAACGGACCTGGTTGGCGAACAGGCCCACGTCGACCGCCGGCTGATCGCCTATTGCGAGCAGATGCGTGACGCCGACCTCGGCAAAATCGTGACCATCGCCCGTGACACCCCGCAACACGACAGTCGCTTGCGCCTGCTGTCCCACTTGTTTGAACACCAGATCCATCACCGCGGCCAGGTTCACGCCATGCTCAGCGGCACCTCGGTCCAGCCACCGCAACTCGACGAGTTTTTCTGCGCCGGTGAGTCGCACTTGCGGGCCGAGGATTTCGCCGAGCTGGGGTGGACGGAGGCGTTGATCTGGGGCGCTTGAACGCCAAAGATTTTCTCGGTTGCGATTGTCGGTACCACGGTGCTCGCGCTATGGTCTGCCGGCACTTCAGCGTGACTGCATGCTGGGGGCTACTTCATGTGTGATCGAGGATGGAAATGGACTCCGCAGAAATTCTTGTGCTTCAGGCCAGTTACACCAATCCGGTGCATGCCGAGGCTATTTGTCTGGTGTTGAACCACTACGCCGAGGACCCGATGGGGGGCGGCCAGCCATTACCGGCCAATGTACTGGAGCAACTTCCGGCAGAGCTTGCCCGGCGTCCCCACGCTTTCAGTGTGCTGGCCTTTGTCGGTGGCGAGCCGGCCGGGCTGGTCAATTGCTTCGAGGGATTCTCGACCTTCGCCTGCCGGCCGCTGGTCAATGTGCATGATGTGGCGGTGGTGAAAAAATTTCGCAGCCTGGGCTTGAGCCAGAAAATGCTGCAAAAGGTCGAGGATATTGCCCGTCAGCGCGGCTGCTGCAAGCTCACCCTGGAGGTGCTGGAAGGCAACGCGGTGGCCCAGGGGGCCTATGAAAAAGCCGGTTTCGCTCCCGGCATGTTCGACCCTGCCCATGGGCGGATGCTGTTCTGGACCAAGAGTCTCTGATTCGACAGGCCAAAAAAAGGGCGTCCATCAGGACGCCCGACAGTCTTGTGCGACCCAGGATCATTTTGGTCTGTAGGTTTCAGTCATTTGTGCGGTTTGATCGTCCGGAACCCGCAGTTCGGTGCTTTGGATAGGGTGGCCGAGGGCTTCTTGCTGGGCCAGTCGCAGGCTTTCGTAGTAATAGCGCATGCGTTCGGCTCCACCTTCGGCAAAAGCGCTGGTTGAGCCCAAGGCCATCAGGCCGGCGAGAATCATTGCGGTGCGTTTCATGGTTTGCCTCCCACTACAGATGTCGGATGCCTTTCGTCCATGAATCAATGAAGCAGTGTCGAAATGGCATTATCCGCCGATTCGGTTAAATGGGAATCAACTTCACCAGCATGAAAAAAGGGGCCGGAAGCGGCCCCTGAAAGGATTACTGCTGGACGACAGCCGGTGGCGTCCTGGGCTTCATCAGGCTGAAGTCGATCAACGCCCGTTGCTCACGCTCATACGGGTTGCCGATCATCAATGGCCGGGCCTTGAAGCTGTCGCTGACCAGGCTCTTGCTGCGATCGAGTTCGTCGAAGCTCAGGCCTGCCAGGTCCGCCCAGGTGTGAATCAGGTGCGAGCTGCTGTAAGGCCGCGAGAGATCACCGGCGAGGTTCCAGTCATGGGCTGCGCGCCATTTCGGCGAAGCCCAGGCCATGAACGGAATGGTGTACATCGGTGCAGTCGGCTTGTTCTCGTTGCGCCCCAGGGTGGCGTGGCCCACGGAATCGAACACGTCTTCACCATGGTCGGACAGGTACAGCAGGAAACCGTTGGGATCGGTCCGGGCGTAGTCCTTGATCAGGCTGGACACCACGAAATCGTTGTACAGCACGGCGTTGTCGTAGCTGTTGTACGTCGGCAACTGGTCATCGCGAATACCGGCAGGTACGCCTTCGCGGTCCTGGAATTTGTCGAAGGTCGACGGGTAGCGGTACTGGTAGCTCATGTGCGTGCCGAGCAAATGCACGACGATGAGTTTGCGCGGTGCCCCGTCGGCCAGGGCCTTGTTGAACGGCTCGATCACGTCGCCATCGTACTGGGCAGCGTTCTGGTTGCGGTTGTTGTTCAGGTACACCTGCTCGTCGGCCTGTTCAGAGAAGGTCGTGAGCATGGTGTTGCGCTTGGTCATGGTCTGTTGGTTGGTGATCCAGAACGTCTTGTAACCCGCCTGTTTCATCATGCTGACCAGCGATGGCGTCGACAGGTACAGGTCCGGGTTTTCTTCGTCGGCGAAGGTCAGGACCTGCTGCAGCGCCTCAATGGTATAGGGGCGCGGGGTGATGACGTTGTCGAAAACGTCCAGTTGATCCTTGAGCTTGTCCAGTTCCGGCGTGGTTGGCCGGGGATAGCCGTACAGGCTCATGCGCTGGCGGTTGGTGGACTCGCCGATCACCAGTACCAGGGTCGCGGGCGTGTTGGCCATGGCGTCCTTGAGGTTGTGCAGCGGTGGAATCTTGCTGGCGCTTTCCAGCATGTCCTGCATTCCGGCCAGGGTGTCGAGGTATCGGTGATAGGCCACGGCCATCTGCCATGGCACCGCGGGTTCGATGCGGGTTTCGAACTTCTCGAAACCGGCGGCGAAACTGCCGGTGCGCTGGGTCTGCTTGATCAGCGGATAGGCGACCACGGCGAACAGGAGGGCTGTTGCCGCGACCAGCGCCTTGCCACGGGACAGGTACACCGGGCGCAGGCGTGTCCACAGGAACCAGGAAAAAGCGCTGTGGGCCAGGAACGCCGGGACCATCCACCAGGCAAAGTACTGGGTCATGTACTCGCCGGCTTCAGCCACGTTCGACTCGAACATGATGAAGATGACGCTCTGGGAAAATTCCTGCTGATAGATGAAGAAATAGCCCAGGCTCGCCATGGAGCAGGCCCACAGCACGACGCCGATCACGGCAGCCATGACACGGGTGTGCCGGGGGAACAGCAACATCGGCGCCAGCCAGATGGCGCTCATGACGAAGGCCTGGCGGAACCCGCTAAAGCCGGAGGTACCAGTCAGCTGGATCAGTAGTTGGGTAATGCCGGAAAAGTACCAGAAGAATACAAACAGCCAGACGAATCCGGCCCAATCGAAACCTGCCGCAGTGGTTTTACTGCGTTTAAACCAAGACATTCAGCGCTCCAGCCGAGAATTCACTACCACCGCCGGGACTTGGATATCGCGGACGACGAACGAGGGCCGCGCGGAATCGGGCGACCTAAACGAGTAATTATCGTGGGGCAATTGTGAAAATTTTGTGAGATGCCAAAGGCGGCAGGGCGTGAGCCGGTGCGGAAACAGTGCAGACTGCTCCCGCTTCAAAGGAGGGAATCAGGTGAGCGGGGGGCGCTACACCGCAGCCAGGGGCTGCACTTGACTGGCTTGCAGCAATAGCCGCAATTGCGCCAGCTCCTGTTTCAACTGATCGCGTTCGTCCTTCAACTGACGCAATTCATCGCGACGGATAGTGACGTAAAGGGTTTGTGCTGGCAGTGCGGTATGTACTGTGCCCATTGCTCACCTCGCAAATGGCGTGTCTCAACTGTAGGTACGCCTCGAAATCCGGGGCTGATCTACTATCGGCGCCAATTTTGATTTCTTTTGCCCCCAAAGGGAACTTTTTTATTTTTCATGGTCGTTGTGTCTTCGGTTTGATTCCCGACGTTAACCATCAGGATCGGGCACAATGCCCGGAAACTTCACGCCAACGCTCTGGACTAACCTCATGAGTCGCGTTGGGCTATAACCTTTGACACACTTTAATTTGTAGTAGGGAGCATCAGCACATGCAACTCGGGATTATTGGACTGGGCCGCATGGGCGGCAATATTGCGCGGCGCCTGATGCTCAACGGGCACACCACCGTTGTTTACGATCGCAATACCGCCTTTGTCGAAGCCCTGGCCACAGAGGGCTCCACCGGCGTCAGCGATCTGCCGGCGCTGGTCGCCGGCCTGGCCAGGCCGCGTGCGGTCTGGGTCATGCTGCCGGCCGGCGCGCCGACCGAAGAAACCATCGACACCCTGAGCACCTTGCTCGAAGCCGGCGACACCATCATCGACGGTGGCAACACTTTCTATAAGGACGATATCCGCCGGGCGAAGACCCTCTCGGAAAAAGGCCTGCACTACATCGACGTCGGAACGTCCGGCGGCGTCTGGGGCCTGGAGCGCGGTTACTGCATGATGATCGGCGGTGATGCCGAGACCGTTAGGCGCCTCGACCCGCTGTTCGCAACCCTGGCCCCGGGCATGGGCGACATCCCGCGCACCAAGGACCGCAAGTCCGGCGACGATCGTGCCGAACGTGGTTACATTCACGCAGGTCCGGCCGGTTCCGGGCATTTCGTGAAGATGATCCACAACGGCATTGAATACGGGATGATGCAGGCGTTTGCAGAAGGCTTCGATATCCTCAAGACCAAAAACAGCGAGAACCTGCCGCAAGACCAGCGTTTCGACCTGAACGTCGCCGACATCGCTGAAGTGTGGCGCCGTGGCAGCGTGGTGTCCTCGTGGTTGCTGGACCTGACAGCCGACGCCCTGGCCAGCGATCCGAAACTTGACGGTTTCTCCGGGTCCGTGGCCGACAGCGGTGAAGGTCAATGGACCATCGAAGCTGCCATGGAGCAAGCGGTGCCGGTGCCGGTGCTGTCGAACTCGCTGTTCTCCCGCTACCGTTCCCGTGGGCAAGGTACCTTTGGCGACAAGGTTCTCTCGGCCCAGCGCTTCGGTTTCGGCGGCCACGTGGAGACCTCGAAAAAATGACCCACGCGATCCGCAGAAAATCCAAGGCTGAACCCGCGCCGCCGACCACGCTATTTCTGTTTGGCGCCCACGGTGACCTGGTCAAGCGTCTGTTGGTACCGGCGTTGTATAACCTCAAGCGCAACGGGTTACTCGGGGATGGACTGCGGATCATCGGCGTTGACCACAACGCCATCAGCGATGAAGGCTTTGCGCAAAAGCTCGAAGAATTCATTCGAAACGAGATGGCTGGCAAGGGTGACCACACCCTTGATCCAGCGGTCTGGTCCAGACTCGCCAAAGGCATCAGCTACGTCCAGGGCGATTTCCTGGACGACAGCACTTATCAAGCGCTGGCGGCGAAAATCGCCGACAGTGGTACCGGCAATGCGGTGTTCTATCTGGCCACCGCACCGCGTTTCTTCAGTGAAGTGGCGCGTCGCCTCGGTTCGGCCGGCTTGCTGGAAGAAACCCCCGAGGCCTTCAGAAGGGTGGTGATCGAAAAACCCTTCGGCTCCGACCTGCATACGGCCGAAGCCTTGAACGCTTGCCTGCTCAAGGTGATGACGGAAAAGCAGATCTATCGCATTGACCATTACCTGGGCAAGGAGACCGTGCAGAACATCCTGGTCAGCCGGTTCTCCAATAGCCTGTTCGAAGCGTTCTGGAACAATCACTACATCGACCACGTGCAGATCACCGCCGCGGAAACCGTCGGCGTGGAAACCCGTGGCAGTTTCTATGAGCACACCGGCGCGCTGCGGGACATGGTGCCCAATCACCTGTTCCAGTTGCTGGCGATGGTGGCGATGGAACCGCCCGCGGCGTTTGGTGCCGATGCGGTGCGCGGCGAGAAAGCCAAGGTCGTTGGCGCGATCCGTCCCTGGACGGTGGAGGAGGCTCGCGCCAACTCGGTGCGCGGCCAATACGCCGCGGGTGAGATCGACGGCAATGCACTGCCGGGCTACCGCGAGGAAAACAACGTCGCCCCCGACAGCAATACCGAAACCTATGTAGCCCTCAAGGTCATGATCGATAACTGGCGCTGGGTCGGCGTGCCGTTCTACCTGCGCACCGGCAAGCGCATGAGCGTGCGTGACACCGAGATCGTGATCTGTTTCAAGCCGGCGCCCTATGCACAGTTCCGCGATACCGAGGTCGATGAGCTGCAGCCGACCTATCTGCGCATTCAGATCCAGCCGAACGAAGGCATGTGGTTCGACCTGCTGGCCAAGCGTCCCGGTCAGGCCCTGAAAATGGACAACATCGAGCTGGGGTTCGCCTACAAGGATTTCTTCGAGATGCAGCCGTCCACCGGCTACGAGACCCTGATCTACGATTGCCTGACGGGCGACCAGACGCTGTTCCAGCGCGCCGACAACATCGAAAATGGTTGGCGCGCAGTGCAACCGTTCCTGGATGCCTGGCAGCAGGATTCCACCGTGCAGCAATATGCCGCCGGGGAAAACGGCCCCAAGGCCGGCGAAGAACTGCTGACTCGCGACGGCCGCGTCTGGCACCGTCTCGGATGAGCGAGCGTCAGTCTCATTGAGTCATGCAAAAAACTAATGAAATGGCTACCCCGCTGTCCCCTGTGTTCGCCCACTAAGCTTTCACAGGGGACCCCACCGGAGACCGTTGCCATGAAAAAAACAACTAATCTATTTGGATCAGTACGCCTTCCACCTGCATGCGCCCGATGATGTTTAGTATTCTGCTCAAATACCTTAGCCCGTCGGCTACGTAGCACTCAGAAATAGATGTTCACCTGCGTCGCAAGTAATTTTTGTTAGCCTCATTGTTATCTCGTGCATGATTAACAGAGGCGCTGAATAGATGTCGATCTTCGAACGAAATATTCATGGTGCGGGCCAGTGGAAAGACTGGCGCTGGCAGCAGAAGAATGCCGTGCGTGATGAACTTGCACTTCGCGTGGCATGCGGCGGCTGGAGTGAAGATATCACCGCTCATATTGAGCGAAACTTGCAAGACCGTAAGATGCAAATTACACCCTACTATATTGATCTGATCATGCGCTCGCTCGATAGCGGCCCGGTGACGGAACATCCACTGTGGAAACAGGTGGTGCCCTACTGGAATGAACATGTGCCGGGTGACTACGACGGCACTTCGGAGAATTGGGAGTTGCATCATGAGATGAAGACTCCTATCTGCCAACACAAGTACGATAATCGCGTCATCTTGCGGATGACTAATACCTGCAATGCGTATTGCCAGTTCTGCTTTGAAGCCTTGCGTACCTTGCAGGTCGACACCGAGAAGGCCAATGCCAATACCAACTCATTCCTGGAGTCGGTGGAGTACGTGCGCGACAACCCTGCCATCGAAGAGGTGATTCTCAGCGGTGGCGATCCCTTGATGTTGGCTGACCGCAGGCTGGAAGAGAACCTGGCGACGCTGCGCTCAATCAGCAACGACCTGCTTATCCGTATTCATTCGCGAGCCCCAAGCTTTAACCCGTTTCGCATCACCGATGAACTGGTCGCAATGCTGGAGAAGTACAACGTCAACGCCTTTGGTGTGCATGTATGCCACCCGCTTGAACTGAGTGCCGACTTTGCCGCCGCGATTAAACGCATTCAGAGTGTGGTGCCGATTGTCTTCTCTAACATGCCATTGTTGCGTGGCGTGAACGACGATGAAAAAACATTACATAAACTGTTCATCGATCTTTATCGCATGGGTGTAAAACCATATTACTTGTACCACTTCATGCCGTTCTCACCGGGTGCATCGGAATACAAGGCCTCAATCAGTCAGGTCATCGCTATTATGGACCGCCTGAAACGGCGTGTGTCCAACATTGCCATGCCCGAATATGTTCTGCCGCACGCACAAGGCAAGTTCACCGTGCCCTTGTTGGATTTTGAAAAACCTGAAAATTTACCGCATTTTGAAGTTCGCGATGGGCAGCGCCATTACCGTTTTCGTAACTGGGAAGGTCAATGGTGCAGTTGGCACGACGCGTGAATCCATTTACCGAATCAGGTAGTATCCATCATGAAACGAGATGCAATTATTTTTATTGATGTCGATGACAGTACTTCTGTTCGCTATAGTTATCGTGAGCCGCACTTTGCGGCTGCCCGCGAACAAGGTTTACTTTGTTTGACGGCGGGTGTGTTGGGGCGTCATCACCTGCAACGACTTCGGGATGATAGTGATGAAGTTTTCCTGCTTGATACGTTAAGCGAAGTATCAATTTTGAAACTGGTTGGCCAACTTGATGGGCAGTACAACATTCGCGCGATTTTCTGCCACGCAGGGCATCCGTCTGCTCAAGGGGAGGTGGGTTGTATTGTTGCACGGGCCTGTAAGCGGCTCGGCCTGGTTTACAGCTGCCCTGAGGCCATTGCCGCCTGCAATAACAAGTTCCTGATGCGTCGAGTACTGGATAAGCATGAGCTTCGCTCCGTGCCGTTCGCACTTTGCAATAATGAACAAGCCCTCAAGGAGGGTGCCGATCGAGTAGGTTATCCGCTCATTGCCAAACCCCCCTTTGGCGGTGCTTCTGTGTTTATCAAGAAGTGTTCCAGCTGGGAAGAGTTGCACAGCCATTACGCGCATTTTCTCAGTAATCACGGCACTGCCGCTTGCTCGGATTTCTATGGCTGCGCGCACACCCTACCTGACGAAAACGGGCGGCAGCACGAGAATATTCCAGGGCGCAGCATGCTGCTGGAGGGCTATATCTCAGGCATTGAAGGTAGTGTGGAATGTGCGATTGTCGGCAAGTTGATCCATCCGCTGCTGATCAACGAAAAATTGATGCTGACAGAGCGCAATGGCACCGTACTCGAAAACCTGCTGATTTCGCCACCGACGTCCTTTACTGAGGACCAGTGTGAGCAGATTCGCCAATACGCCGTGGATTGCCTGCGCGCGGTTGGCCTGACCAATGCAGTGGTGCATTTCGAGTTTCGGATGACCGATGAGGGGCCTGTGGTCATTGAGATCAACCCGCGTTTGGGTGGTCTCTACGTCAACGCAGCCTTCCGTGATCTGGCCGCCATCAATCCTTATCAGTTGTATATCTCGTTGCTGCTGGGCGGGCCGGGGATAAACGCCCAGCTCGATGCTGGAGCGCAAAAGATCGCCGACGCAGGGCAAAGCTACTCGATGTTGGCGATCTATCCGGAACACAGCGGCTATTTCAAGGGCATTGAAGGCATGCACTACCTGGATGATAACGAGTGTGTGCTGGAATATGCCCAGCAGGAAGCCGGTAGCTATATCGATGCGGATATCGAAGAGCACTACTTGCTCAAGTGCTGGACCAAGGTCGACGATGCCGAACACGCCCATGCCCTGCATGATGCGATCAGGCAAAACCTGCGTGTCATCCTCGATAACCCGGTTGCAGGATAGCGTTATGGGCATCTCACGGATTTCGGCGCATTTGCGCGAGCATCACTACTGCCACGTCCGGGACTTTCGGGAGTTGATCCCGATTGAGCCGGGTGAAGAGGAGAGCTTTCGAGCGTACTGGTCAAACCTGGTGCAAGACGAGGCGTTCATGGAGTACACCCACCGTAAACGCCGCATCCTGCGCTATCGTTTGTTGCCTTCGCGGCAGCTGCGGCTCGACAGGAATGCGGAGTTCAAATCATCCGTGACCTATGCCATCAAGTATCGCAAGGGCGTGAATCACTTGAGCTATTGCGAGGATGGCTTTATCAGGCATTCGCTCATGCAGAAACTACTGGCCACGGACCTTGCGGTGATCGGCCCGCACCTCGGAAAGCAGACTTATACGATTGATATCCACCAGTTTCGGGTCAGGGCTGATGCGCATTCCAGCAGTCCGACCACCTCGGGGATTCACCAGGATGGCTTGGACTGGGTATTTATGCACTTCATTGGCGAGTGCAATACAGTGCCGGTGGTCTCGGAGGTCTTTGCCAGTGAAACGGAGCAAAGTCGGGTATTGAACCTGGCGATGGAGCAATTTCTCGAAACCATCGTGATCAACGACCGTAGGATTTACCACCGGGCCAGCGATGTGCGCCCGCAGGCCGATTCGGCGCCGGCCTGGCGCGATTTGTTGCTGGTGAGCCTTCGCAGCCTGCCACCTGACGTAGAGGCGCAGCTTTCATGAGCCACGATCCGCAGTTGGCGCGCTCGACCCGAAACGCGCACCTGATCATCTTTGCCAGAGGCGTTTCGGACTTTGGCGCGTTCCTCAACATGGTGGCGCTGTCCACCTACGTTTACTGGCTCAGCGAAAGCGTGGTGTTCGTCAGTATCTTCCTGGCGTGCCGCGTCATCGGCGGGATTGTCGCCAGCGCGTTTGGCATTTCGTTTTTCCGGCGCTTTGCGGGGCGTGGCGCGTTGGCCGGGCTGGATTTGGCCAGGGCGCTATTATTGATGCCCCTGCTAGTGCTGATACCGACACATCAGCTGAGCATCCTACCCTTCATCGCTTTTGGGATCGGCGTGTGCAATTCGCTGTTTGCCATTGGCCTTAACAGTCAGTTACCCACCTGGGTAGCGCTTGAACAGCGGGTGAGTACCAATGCGTGGATCACCTCTGCCGCAGCCACCGGTGCGGTCTTTGGCAGTTTGCTGTCAGGGTTGCTGATCGCAACAGGGGGATTTGAAGCGGTGTTTACCGTCAACATCGGCACCTATGTCGTGGCCGCCAGTCTGATCCTGCCGTTGCGCGCGTTGTATTCAGTAGCCATTGTTGCGCATCGGGGGCTCTCTGCTGAGTGGCACGAACTGAGGAAAGGACTGCGCGGCGCGCCAGTGCTGGCCGCCATGTTGCTGATCAGCATGCTCGATACCCTCGGTAGCGCTGCCCATAACGTCGGTTGGCCTGTGCTGTCCCAGTACATTTCGCCGGACACGGCAAAAACGGTGATGGGTTATCTGCTGGCGGTCTGGGCCTGTGGCAAGTTCGTCGGTGCGCGCCTGGCCAGTGCGGTTTTGAAAGACCGTCGCACGCAAAGCATGGAACTCTTATTCATGATAGGTGTGGCGCTGATGTCCAGCGGCTTTATTCTGACCTTTCAACAAACCGAGTTGTGGCTGGCACTGGTGTTGGTCGTGTGGGCCGGCATAGGGGATGGTTTATCTGAGGTGGCCTTGATCTCCCGCGCGCAAGGTGAGCCCGATAGCTTGCGTCTGCCGCTGTTCAGTTTATTGACACTGATTCAGATGGCCGGCTTCGGAGTGGGGATGCTGGTGGTAGGACCATTCTATTTGGCGTGGACCCCGGCCCAAGTGATTGTTTTATTCCATGGCTTACCTTTAACCGCACTGGTCGTCATGGGGCTATGGATGAAAAAACTGCCGATCGACGTTGGCGCATGGAGGAAATATTGAGTTCAACGAAGGGGATGTATTTAGTGGGTGGCCCAACTGGCGGCACACCTCAGAGAGCCAGGCATTGTATAAATGATTTGCTCTCTGGGATCAGTTCTAGTTGGGGTGAATGGTACCCCGAGCGGAAACCATTAGGGTGTTAGATCGAGCATTTACTAGTGAGGAATCGCTCCCTCGTCTTCCGCGGCCACGAGCACCTTCCTCCCAAAGTTCGTTCCGGGGTTACAGCCAGTAACTCACCGCATACCACCCGAGCAAGCCCATCACCACGGTGTACGGCAACGCCATCCAGACCATTCGCCCATAGGACAGGCGCACCAGCGGGGCAATCGCCGAGGTCAGCAGGAACAGGAACGCTGCCTGGCCGTTGGGCGTCGCCACGCTCGGCAGGTTGGTGCCGGTATTGATCGCGATGGCCAGGGTTTCGAAATGTTCGCGGGTCATCTCGCCCGCCATGAACGCGCGCTTCACTTCGGTGATGTAGATGGTTGCCACGAACACGTTGTCGCTGATGGCGGACAGCAGGCCGTTGGCGATGAACAGCATGCCCGGTTGCTGGTCTGCCGGCAGCGTCAGCACCCAGTGGATCAGCGGGGCGAACAGTTGCTGGTCGTGGATCACCGCGACCACGGCGAAAAACACCACCAGCAATGAGGTGAACGGCATGGCGTCCTTGAACGCTGTGCCCAGGCGGTGCTCGTCGGTGATGCCGGTAAAGGCGGTGATCAACACGATCACCATCAAGCCGATCAAACCCACTTCGGCAATGTGGAACGCCAGCCCGGCAATCAGAATCAATGCGGCAAAGCCTTGCACCAGAAGCGCTGCGCGTTGGCGCGTGGTGCGCTCGGCATTGTCTTCGGCGGCGTAGTTGGCCAGCACCGCACGGACGTTATCCGGCAGCAGCGTGCCGTATCCGAACCAGCGCAGCTTTTCCAGCAGGACGCAGGTTGCCAGCCCGGCAACCAGTACCGGCAGTGATACCGGCGCAACCCGGGTAAAGAACTCGGTGAAGTGCCAGCCCATTTCATGGCCGATCAGCAGGTTCTGCGGTTCGCCGACCAGCGTACAGACACCGCCCAGCGCGGTGCCGACGGCGCCGTGCATCAGCAGGCTACGCAGGAAGGCGCGGAACTGTTCCAGATCGCCCTGATGCAGGGTCGGCAGATGTTGGTCGTCGCTGAACTCGCTGTCCTGGCGCGGATCGTTACCCGAGGCGACGCGGTGATACACCGAGTAAAAGCCTACGGCGGCACTGATGATCACGGCGGTCACGGTCAAGGCATCGAGGAACGCCGACAGAAAGGCCGACAGAAAGCAGAACATCAGGGCCAGCAGGGCCTTGGAGCGGACCCCGAGCAGCAGGCGCGAGAACAGGTACAGCAACAGGTCCTTCATGAAATAGATACCGGCCACCATGAACATCAGCAGCAGGATCACCGGGAAGTTGTGCAGCAACTCGTCATACAGCGCCTGGGGCGTGGTCATCTTCAGCAGCAGGGCTTCAATCATCAGCAGGCCGCCGGGCATCAGCGGATAGCATTTGAGCGCCATGGCCAGGGTGAAGATGAACTCCAGCACCATCAGCCAGCCTGCAGCCACCGGGCCTGCGGTCCACAGTACCAGGGCATTGAGAATCAGAAAGCCGACGATGCAGGCCTTGTACCAACGGGGCGAGTGCCCGAGAAAGTTGTGCGCGAACGCCTGGGCCATTGAACCGGACATCGGCTGCTCCTTGTCTTGAGAAGCGCGCAACTTGCCGCAAGCGCGCCAGAAGATCAAGCGAAGGAAAAATGCCGGTGGTTATCCCTGGAATCGAGCGATGATCGCCTTGTAGTTTCCGTGCAGCGAATAGCCTCCCACGACGATGTTGCCATCGGCTTGCGCGGCGACACAGGTGGCGGTATCCAGGCTGGGGCCGAGGCGGGTACGCGTATAGCCGCTGCCTTTGCCAAAACGGCGATCGGGAAGGCCGTTGGGCAGGCATCGCCCGAGAATGAAGTCTGCTTCGACACCGCCGATGGTAGCGCCCGCCGTGAGCACACTGCCATCAGGCTGTAACTGCGCGGCGGTCCACTGGCATCCGCTGTAACCGATTTCCCGCCGCTGCGGGTGTCCTCCATTGCAATGACTGTCGGGTCGTCCGTTGCTGTGCATTTTAAATGTCAGGCAGTGCATCGGCTCGCGACTGCAGCCAAAACACAGGATTTCGCCCTCGTTTTGCTGGATCACCCGGCTGACCCGGGCGCCACGCCCTTGCGCCTTGAAGGTCATGAATCCATCCACGGCAAAACGGTCGTCGAGGCGTCCGTCCGGGTGATAGCGGGCCAGCAAGCCTTCCTCGGGGAAATTGATCGATCCTCCGACCAGGATTCGGCCATCGCGTTGTATCGTCAGGCTACCGAGCCAGGTATTCATCAGCAGGTGTCTGACCATCACGAAGCCGCGGCCATTGAACGAACAGTCCAGCGAGCCTTCGACATCCAGTCGTATCAACATACCGACGTGATCGGCCAGTTCGAAGTGATGGTTGGCCAGGATCAGGATCCGGCCGTCTTGCTGTACGGCCACATCGCAGGCTTCTGCGCCCGGCACACCGGGAGGCAGCCATTTATCGCGCATCCCCAGGGACAGATCGCCAGGCAATCGCACGACACAGCGGCCATTATCGCCAAAGCCTTGCACCAGGCGACCATCCTGATCCAGTAATGCCAGGGCCGGGAGCGTGCGGTGTGCGTTTTCGTATTGCAGGCCGGCCAGCAGGATATTGCCGTCGGGCAGGATCAGGACCTTGGTGGCCATGGCTTCGAACCCCGGTTCGAATTGCCCGATGACACTGCCTTGTTTGCCGAACGTCAGGTCTGCGCAACCATCCGCGAGCAAGCGGGCCAGGCCAAAGCGGATACCATCGGCCATGCCGACTTTTGCGGCCACCAGCAAGCGACCTTGGGCATCTATCGCAATGCCATTGGCCAGGCTGAAAAGGCTGTCGGCGAAATAGACCTGGGTTTTGCCGTTGGCGGCAAACGACGTGTCGAGGGCCCCGGCGGTGTTTCGGGTGGCGGGGTAGGCAAAAGCGGAGTGGCTTGACATGCACCGCATCTCCTTGCGAGTCGTCATGATCCAGAAGTTTGGGTGGCGACCTTATAAGGAGAATATTCAATCCCTGAATGAAGGGATGCACAACGGTAAGAACTAACAGACGGAGGGTCGCTGTGTGCCACAACAGTGTCTTTTCGAACCAATGGCGAGCCTGCAATGTATCAGGCGCAAGCGAAGTTCGAATTAAACAGTGTCAAGTAGTGTGCGTGGCAAAAAAGACCTGCGAACCAAAGACAGGAAAAGGGCGCGGATTACTCCGGAGTAATCCGCAAAACGATCAGTGCGGCATCGACCACGACTGCAGTGTGTAACCTTCCTCGCTCAATTCGGCGCGAGCCTGTTCCAGCAGTAGTTCGAGTTGCGCAGGATCGGAATAGGCGCTGCTTGGGATCTGCTTGCGGCCAATGCTGGTGCTGGTGCGGTCGATAACGGTCAGGCTGAGTTCACCGTTACCGTCTTGTGGGGCCCAGGCCACGCACTTGAAAGGTTTGAATGCGCGGTCGGCAATCAGAAGTGCTTCGTTGATACGGAGCGGGGCGTTCATAGGGTCTTCTCTCTCTATGCCCAATCAAGTGACAGGCCGACGGTTGGGCTTACCGTTCAGCTGGTTACTTGTACTGATGCCCGCAACCGGGGTTTGGGTCACACACAATCAAAAGATTTTTCCACTTTATTTCACATAATCAAGAATGAGCCTGACATTGAAAGCTGAATGAAAGGAAAGAGTCGTTAGGTGACTAACATAATCGCAACTTATAACTGGTTTTATGACCCTCCTATAGTCAAACAGTACAAGGCCCTGTCAAATTCTTGCTAATGTTACAGTCAGGTCTGCCAAATGACTGTTTTTAATAAATTTTCGCAAATTTGGCGCCAAGGAACAGTCATGAGCGATGCGCCTGCCTTACGACGTTTGCTAGTGGTGGACCCCTGTGACGATTGCTATCGCCTGATTCCTGGGTTGCGCGATATCGGTTGGGACGTTGACAGCTGCACGCTGGAGAACGCCGCTGACCGAACCTGCGACGTGGGCTTGCTGCGCTTGCAGCCTTTTCACCTTGAGCACCCGGAGGCTGTCAAGGCGTTGATCAGCCGCAGCGGTACCGAGTGGATAGCCGTACTCAACCAGGAAGTACTGCGACTGCAAAATGTCGGCGACTTCGTCTGTGAGTGGTTTTTTGACTTTCATACCTTGCCGTTCGATGTGTCCCGGGTTCAGGTAACGCTGGGCCGGGCGTTTGGCATGGCGCGGTTGCGTGGGCAGGGTACTGTCCATGTTGACCAGCCCGAGCACGAATTGCTGGGCGACAGCAAACCTGTCCGTGAACTGCGAAAACTGTTGAGTAAACTGGCTCCGACCGAATCTCCGGTGTTGATTCGCGGTGAAAGCGGCACGGGCAAGGAACTGGTCGCACGAACTCTGCATCGTCTGTCCCAACGTCACAGCAAACCCTTTATCGCGATCAATTGTGGGGCGATCCCCGAACACTTGATCCAGTCCGAGCTGTTTGGCCATGAGAAAGGCGCATTTACCGGCGCGCACCAACGCAAGGTCGGACGGATAGAAGCCGCCAACGGTGGCACTCTGTTTCTCGACGAGATCGGTGACCTGCCGCTGGAGTTGCAGGCCAACCTGTTGCGGTTCCTCCAGGAAAAACATATCGAGCGGGTCGGCGGCAGTCAGCCGATTCCTGTGGATGTGCGGGTTCTGGCGGCGACGAACGTCGACCTTGAAGCCGCCATCGAGAAAAAACGCTTTCGCGAAGACTTGTACTACCGCTTGAACGTACTGCAAGTGGCGACTGTTCCGCTGCGCGAGCGCCATGGCGACCTGGCGGTGCTGGCCAACCACTTTTCCCATTTCTACAGCCATGAAACCGGGCGCCGCCCACGCAGTTTCAGCGACGACGCGTTGATTGCCATGGGCAAGCACGACTGGCCAGGCAATGTTCGCGAACTGGCCAACCGCGTCCGTCGCGGCCTGGTGTTGGCCGAAGGCCGCCAGATTGAGGCCCGAGATCTGGGATTGATCAGTCAGCATGCAATCGCCGCACCGATGGGTACCCTCGAAGAATACAAGTCCCGGGCCGAACGCCAGGCGTTGTGCGATGTATTGAATCGCCACAGCGATAATCTGAGTGTCGCGGCCAAAGTACTGGGTGTGTCGCGTCCGACCTTCTACCGGTTGTTGCACAAGCACCAGATTCGCTGAATCCCGGTGGTAAACCCAAAACCCGTTGCAATTGCAGCGGTTTTTTTTGTTCGGGTCAGAAGTAGTAAGGGAGTTTCAGGCTGAACTGGAAGTCCGGGGCATCGTCCGTCATGCCGATGGACAGGTTGGGCACGATGGTCAGGTTGTCGGTGGCCGCAATGGTCATGCCGATGTTGAAGTAACCGGCGTTGGCATCGCTGGAGACCACCGACTGCCAATCCCCGCCATCTTCCTTGAGCTTGCTTTTGCGTTGCACCAGGTCAGAGACCGAGAACGACATGCTCATCTTTTCGTTCAAGGCGAACGCAATACCGGCGCCAATCTGGAAGCTGTCGCCAATGCGAACTTTGCCCGGTGTCTTGAGCGCCGGGTTGGAGCTGATGTCGTCGAAAGACTCTTCCAGGTTGTAGGTGTAGGACAGGCTGCCGAACAACACTGCCGGATCGAACGTCTTGACCAGCGAGATCCCTGGCGTGATCGACCAGACGCCATTACCGGTAGGCAAGGATTCAGGCACGGCCAGGTTTGAGTTATCGGCCACCCGAACCAGCTTGATGCCGAACGGGTCTTTCCCGGTAGGCGCCTTGACGCGCAAGGTCATCACGGCATCCGGGGTGTTGGCCGATTCGTCGAGGAATTTGTAGGCGATACCGAAGTTGACATCACCTATGGTCGGGTCTTGCTTGACGGTATCTTCGGTCGTGACGTTTGCGGAGCCGCTATTGCCGCCACCGGACTGATACGTGGACTCACGGTAGACCACCGGCACGTTCAGGTCGAACTGCCAGCGATTGTTGAAGTTGTAACGGCCGGTGAGGTCAAGCGTCCAGGTGTCGGCCTTGATCCGGTCCAGGTTGATGGCGCCCAGGAAGATCGAGTCCAGGGCGAGAAAACCGTTGAGGACCAGTTGGCGAGTATCGTATCGGGAGTAGGTTATCCCCGTTTCGACGCTGAACTTGCCACCGCCGAAGAACCCGCTGGCTTCGTCATACAGGTTCGAAACACTTTGTGCCGGTTGTGAGTCATTGGCCAGCGATTGTCCATAAGAGCTGCCGCTGCCCCCGGCGACGCCCCCCGAGGCGGTGCCGATTCCTGGATTGCCCTTGAGGTCCGCTGGCGACTTGGCCAGGCGTTTGGGTGGGGGCGAAGCGGGCTGCTCTTCGACCTGGCGGACCCGTTGTTCGAGAACCGCCAGGGCTTTTTGCTGTACTTCGTATCGTTGCTTCAACTCCAGGAGCTCTTGTTTAAGAGCCTCCAGTTCCGGGTCAGGTGCTGCCTGCAACATCGCCGCCGGGAGTAGAGCACTCAAGCATGCAACTGCTAGCAGTGATACTGATCGGTACATGGAATAAGCCGTCCATTTGTGCCTAATGGTCCAGACTCAGCGTAGTTCAATAGCCCATGGTCCGTAATGCAGCGAGTTGATTGAGGTTGCAGTCCAGTGCACCCGCACTCGGGCCATTATTGTTAAGCACTACGTTGAGCTGGGTCATGTTGTCGACCATATTGCTGCTGCCCAGTAACCGGGTGTTTTGCAGCAACCCGCCTTGGGCGACTTGTTGCACGCTTGTACCCTGATTGTTGTTGGCGGTAATGGCCATCTGAACGCCACCACTGGTCGCGGATACCACGACACTGCCTGCGGCATTGCTGCCGGTGATGGTTTGACCGGCTATCAGCGCCTGGCCCTGGCTCGGCACCAGTGCAGGGGCCGTGCTGGCCTCCTTGACGTTGATGGCGATGTTGTTGTTTGAGCTGTTGCCATCGCCTGCTGCCCTTGTGACCTGGGTAATGCCCCGGGAAGTATTCAGCGCAGCGCCCCCCGTCACGTGGCCGCTACCCGATTTGGGCGAACCGCCATGACCGGACTGCTTGATGGTTGAAACATAGAACTGGGGTTTGACCGTTGCGGCTTGAAGCTGCATCGAGGTAGAGGCTCCGATCAGGTCACCACTGGCATTGCGCCAGGTACTGCTCATGACGACACCGAAGCTGATGACCCGCCCCGGCATCACATACCGGCCACGCAACTCGGCCAGTTCCTGGTCCTTGATTTCGATGGGTCTGAACTCATCAGCAAAACCTGAAGTGTTCGCTGCCAGACAGGCTGCGACCACCCAATACGAGGTTTTCATTTGCTGCTCCCGGAGCATCCTGCTCCCTATCATCTTATTGGCGCTTAAAAGAAGTCGCTCTGTATGAAACCAAAATCCATCAATTCGGCATCTTTGACCGGGTTGAAGTTATCCATCTTGTTCTTGGCTGTCAGCGGTTCCGGTGGGCTGCGTAAGGCATTGGTCTTGTCGTAACCAGGGCCGACGATGGCGAAGATAATGCCATTCCAGCCTTTGACAAAGTCATCATGGGAGTAGCGTTTGTGACCGAGTACCGGGTCGCCGATATAGACCCAGCTCTTGTCCGCCCGCTGCAACACCACGAAGTGCTTGTAGCCGCGAATTTCCATCAACACCACCACTGGAATCGTCACGGCTTCGAGTCTTTCCGGCGGGATCCTGTAGCCCCGGGCGCGCATGCCGATGCGTTCTATGTAGCGCTTCATGTCCAGCATGGAAAAACCCTGGGTACGCACAAGGTCCTGGTCTGCGGTGACCAGCATGCCTTTGATGATGTGCTCCTCATCGACGTCGAGCCAATAGGCCTGGCGCAGTATCGTTGCCAGCGCGGCGGCGCCGCAGCTGAAATCGGTTTTCTGTTCGACGATGTCGCTGAACTTGCGCTCGCGCAAACTCTGTACGTGCTTGTACACCAGCACGCCACCCGGCAGGGCGGCAACCGGCATCTGTGCAGCCTGGGTCAGGCCAGACAGGCAGAGCAGGGCGAAAAGGACAGTCTTACGCATGATCGATACGCCTTGGGACTGTGGGAAAGCCCCGTCGCCGGGGCTTTCATTGCAATCGCGATTACAGACAGGACTTGCAGCCCGCGGAGATGGACAGCGAGTTGTTTTGCTGGTTGCCCACGCCAGACGATACGTTCGCTCCGCCGTTGCCGGAGAAGTTGTTCATCGAGCCCGTTATCGAAGCGTTGTTGGTTACCGGGGGTTTCCAGCCCTCGGGCGTCATCACTTGTTGAGTGGTTACGCCCGCCAGACCGAATACACCCACGGCTACGAAATCAGTCGTGTTGCCGTTGTTGGTGACGTTCAGCCCGGACGTGCTTTGGTTGGCCGCCGCCGCCGCTTGCGCTACACGACCGCCCGCAACGGCAATCGCCAGGTTGTTTTTCTGTTGGTTGAAGTCGCCGGTGGTCACGTTGATGCCGATGTTGCCGGAACCGCTGTTACCTGCGTTGTTGAGCGTTGTGTTGTTGGTGTTGGAGTGGTTCCTGGCGGCGTTGCCGGCGCTCTTCTGAGTCGCACTGGAGACGGCGACCGCGGTGCCGAAGATGAAGCTTTCGTCAGCTGTGGCAAGGGCGGCGGCGTTGTCTTGCTGGTTGCCGTTACCGGCTGCAACGTTGGCGCCCATGTTGCCGTTGGAGTTGTTCAGGGAGTTATCGATTTTGGCGTCGTTCCTGGTGTCCCGGTTCAATACGCTGCTGTCACTGCTTTCCTGCGAGTCCATCACGACGGCCCCGGCGCCTGCTGTAATCTGCAGAATCTGTTCCAGCGTCGGGCCTTTGGGCTGGTGGTTGTTGCCATGCGCATTGCTCTGGCCGTTGCCTTGATCATCATCAAGACCGCCTGCTTGTGCTGCGAATGCCATCACTGCCGCCAGAGCGAAAGCCAGAGGTTTGAGAGCAGTTGTCGGGTTCATGGTGTTTCTCCGTGCTCATTAGTTGGTCAAGTGTTGGTTCGTCCTTAATCGCACTGTATCGGGGTCAGTCAGCGACCCGGATGCTCAAGGTGTTAGCCATTCGGTTCCCCACCCCGGCACTCTGGTTCACCTGGATCACTCCGCGGCTGCCGGTGAAGGCCTGGTCGCTTGTCACGACCTGGCGACTGCCGTTTGGGGCGCCAGTTGCTCCCGAGTTCGGTAACAACGCCACGTTCTGTTGAGAAAGGGCACTATCGTCGATGGCTTGCGGTGCAGCGCTGATGCTGATGCGCATGGCATTGACCATCTGGTTGTTCGCCCCGGCACCCTGGTTGACACCCAGTACGCCGTTGCCATTACTGAAGGAGGGTCCGCCAATAGTGGCCGTCGCATCCATCGACGGATTGGCGGGCGTGGTGATTGTCTGCCGGACGCTGGTGGTTGCACCGGCATTCGTACCAATGGCGATCGCGCGGACGTTGGTTTGCTGCTGCTGATCGCCAGCCGCCTGGTTGACGTTGAAGTTGCCGCGGTATTGAGTAGCAGAATCCTGGAGGGTGGCGTTGTTCACCGAACTGACGCCCGGATCGGCCATCACGCCGGTGCAGCCGAACAGGGCAAGTAAAAGCAGGGACCGACTCATCTCATTGGCCTCCCGCCATTCTGCCCAGTGAGCCGAGGCCGCTGCTCATGGCGCGGTTGACGGTTCCGGAAATCGCGCTGCCACTGCCACCGCCGTGGCCGACAGACATGCCGGGCATACCATTGGGGTTGGTAACGGCGTTGAGCCCTTGCAGGCCACCCAGGCTTTGTCCGTTGCTGTGGCGAAGGGCTGTTCCGGTGGAGACCCCGGCAATGTCCGCGTCGCTGAGTTCGCCGGTGACGCGGGCCGATGGGTTGGCATTGAGGGTGTTGGGGTTCGGATCTCTGCCGCCGCTGCGACCGATAGGGGTTGGGTGAATGGTGCGGTCAAGCACGATGACGCCGTTGCCTTCGGCTAGAACGTCAAAACTGAAAAGCGTGCCTGCAGCGCTCGCGATCAGCAGCAGGCACGCCAAGACTCTTTTATCGAATATCCACACGACATTCTTACCTTCTCATGCAGGCTGGCTCTGGTCGGCTTTATGAAGGTAAGAGCGAAAGCTGTGCCGGTTTTTGATTATCTCGTTGATTCAATGGCTTATGGATATTGTCCGGATAGCTTTCGCCAAGAATGTTTCAAAGATGAGACGAAACCCTGCGCAGGTAGCCCTTAATTGCGGGTAAACCGTTCTAAAGCAAGGGTTTCAGGGGCGTTGTATCACCGGCTTGACAAATCCGATGATCAAACGACGAGGGGCGCTGAAATGGGCGGTTTGAGGCAAGGAGAGTGTTTCAGGACCGGACACTTTCCCTCGGAGCAGGGGGGATGGTGGGGGAATTACCCCGGACGCCACTCAGGCGTCGAGCAATCGGGTCACGGCGTGCAGTGCCAGGGATCGGCGTTCGGCCCAATCTCCGCGCAGTACTTGAACCGGTTGTGCGTGGCGCTCCAGCCAGGCCAGGGTCTGCTCGAAAAATGCCTGGCGCTCACTCAATCGGGGCTGGCAACGCTGGCCGTCATCCGTCCATTCGACGTGTTCCGGCGACAGCAGCAAGTGCAAGTCGTAATGCCGGGCCAATAGCGCTTGCTCGATCCAGGGGGGGCAGTCGCCAAACAGGGTTTGGCTCCAGAGGACATTGCTCAGCAGGTGCGTGTCGAGGATGAGCAAAGACGGTTGTTGCGCCCGTGCTTCGTCCTCCCACGCCAATTGACCGCGGGCGATGTCCGGAATGTCGGCCAAGGTGGTGTCCCGCGGATTCTGCTCGATGAACCAACGCACATACTCGTCGACCAGTACCCCGCCGAAACGCTGTTGCAATTCGGCCGCCAACCAGCTTTTACCGCTGGATTCCGGGCCTGTGAGTACCAGCACTTTCATGCGCGCAATGCCGGATCGGCGCGCCATTGGCGCCAGCCCTGCACGGCGATAACGGCGAACAGCCCGTACAGGGTGGCGGTCAGGTACAGGTCCTTATAGATGAACAGCCCGACGAAAATCACATCCAGGGCTATCCATAGCGGCCAGCACTGGACACGTTTTTGCGCCATCCAGACCTGCGCCACCAGGCTGAATCCGGTCAGCGCCGCATCGAGCCAGGGTTGTGCAGCGTCGGTCCAGTGGGCCATGGCCGCCCCCAGTAACAGGCTGCCGAGTGCGCCGATGGCCAGGCTCAACGCCACGGCGCGTGAGTTGAGCCAACTGACTTCGCGGCCATGGGTCGTTTCGCCAGCCCGCGTCCACTGCCACCAGCCGTAAAGCTGCAAGGCGGCATAGATGACTTGCAGCAGCATGTCCGAATACAGCTTCACCTCAAAAAAGATCCAGCTATAGAGCAGCACCATGACCAGACCGATGGGCCAGCACCAGGGGTTCTGTTTGACCGTCAGCCAGACGGCAATGACACCGAGGGCGGCGGCAAACAGTTCAAGCCCGGACATGGAGGCTCCTTGGGGAAATCGAAGAGGGGGCCGATTGTAACCGGATTGGCGTCGGGAATCCCGTGGCGCACGGGTGTACTTCATTGGTGCGCGATAACGCGGCAGCGCCAAGCGGACTTGTCTGATAGGATTTCGGCCCCGCGCGGGTAAACCCTGACCAGGATTGTTTTTTCACAGGATTTTGACGGTGCTGTGGTGATCCTTGACAGGCGGGGCTTCAGCTACGCTGATCGCAATTCAAGCTTTGGAAAAATACTAACGGGGCATGCCGGCGCGCATAGCCTTTTGGGGGATTGATGGATCTTTGGACCGCCTTTCAGGCATTGATTCTTGGGGTTGTAGAAGGGCTGACCGAGTTTTTGCCCATTTCCAGTACCGGCCACCAGATCATCGTGGCCGACATGCTCGGCTTCGGGGGCGAGCGGGCGATGGCGTTCAACATCATTATCCAGCTGGGTGCCATCCTGGCTGTGGTATGGGAGTTTCGACGCAAGATCTTCGACGTGGTCATCGGCCTGCCGACCCAGCCGGGCGCCCGGCGGTTTACCGCGAACCTGTTGATCGCGTTCTTGCCGGCCGTGGTGTTGGGCGTGATCTTCGCTGACCTGATCCACGAATACCTGTTCAATCCGATCACCGTGGCAACGGCGCTGGTCGTGGGCGGGTTCATCATGTTGTGGGCCGAGCGCCGCCAGCATGAAGTCCACGCCGAAACGGTGGATGACATTACCTGGAAAGACGCCCTGAAAGTCGGCTTCGCCCAATGCCTGGCGATGATTCCGGGTACTTCGCGTTCGGGCTCGACGATCATCGGCGGGTTACTGTTCGGCCTGTCGCGCAAGACCGCTACCGAGTTCTCGTTCTTCCTGGCGATGCCGACCATGGTCGGCGCGGCGGTGTACTCGGGCTATAAATACCGTCACCTGTTTGTCCCGTCTGATTTCCCGGTGTTCGCGATCGGTTTCGTCACGGCGTTCGTCTTCGCGATGATCGCGGTCCGCGGGCTGCTCAAGTTCATCGCCAACCATAGCTATGCGGCGTTTGCCTGGTATCGCATTGTGTTCGGCCTGATCATCCTGGCGACCTGGCAGTTCGGCTGGGTCGACTGGAGCGCGGTCAAGCCGTGAGTGACTCAAGCTCGCGCAATAACCCCGGGCGCCAGCCCGGGGGACATATCCGTCATCCACGGCTGAAGTGGCTGGTGTTTGCAATCCTGTGCGCGTTGCCGCTGTCGGGTTCGGTGTCGTCATGGCTGCACGGGGTGTCGCTGATTCCCCTGGCGGCCTACGGCATCGTCAGCGTCGTGACGTTTTTCCTGTACTGGAGCGACAAGCGCAAGGCCCGCGCCGAGCAATGGCGTACGCCGGAGAATGTCCTGCATGCGCTGGAACTCGCCGGAGGCTGGCCGGGTGCCTTGCTGGCCCAGCAAGCGTTCCGGCACAAAACCCGCAAAGTCTCGTACCAGTTGGTGCTCTGGATCATCGTGCTCATGCACCAGGTGTTCTGGATCGACCACCTGTTCCTCGGCGCACACCTGTTCGCCTTGTTCTGATCAACAACGCCTTATAGCAACAGGCTGACTTGAGTGCGCTTTGGCAGCCTGCTGACCACCAATTGGTGGGAACGCTGTAGCAGTCCCTGTAGTTCTTCGCTGCCGAGCGGGTAGGGCGTTTCCATGATGATCCACTGGGCGCGCGCCAGATAAGGCGCCGGATGAATCCCCGGGCGGTCGCAATGACCGAGAAACAGATCCTTGTCGACCTTGAAGGCCAGGGAGTCACCCCGCAGGCCCTGCAAGGCGAACATCTTGTTCCCGGCAATCGAAAACACCCGCACGCCGCCCCATTTATAGTCTTCGCGCGCTCCGGGCAGGCTAAGGCAGAATTTCGCGACATCCTCTTCGCTCATCCGTGCGGTTTTCATAACAATCGTTCCCCACAGGCATTGAATGACTCAACCAGATGGTCAATCCAGGCGCGTACCGCCGGCATGACTCCGCGTCGATGAGGATAGACCGCTTGCAGCCAGCCACCGGGCAACGACCAGTCGGGCAACAACTGCACCAGCGAACCGTTTGCCAGTTCCTGCTCGCAATACATCATGGGCAGCATGGTGAAGCCCAGGCCGGAGAGGGTGCTGGCCTTGCGCACGATAAAGTCATCGATGCCCAGCCGGGCCTCGAGCGCCAGTTCACAACTTTTGCCTTTTTGATCCAGCAGGCGGATGTGCACCAGGCGGTCGGCTTCCAGGGCACCGAGCACCGGCAGGCTTTTCAGATCTTCGGGATGGTTGATCTCACGGCCAACCAGGAAGCCGGGACTGGCGACCATCAGCATCTGCGCCTGACGCAGGCGGCGAGTGACCAGCAGCGGGTCTTCGTCGCCCAGTTCCCGCACACGCAGGGCTACGTCGATGCCTTCGTTCACCAGGTCGACCCGGCGGTTGAGCAACATCACCTCCAGCTGGACTTGCGGAAACCGTTCCAGAAAGTCGCTGATCACCCCCGGCAATATTTCGTGGGCCAGCCCGACGGGGCAGGACACCCGCAAGCGTCCGCGGGGCTCGCTGGACATGCTGGCCACGGCTTCGTCGGCCATTTCCGCCTCCAGCAGCATCGCCTGGCAGTGCCTGAGGTAACGTTCACCGACGGCCGTCAGCTTCAGTTGTCGGGTGGTGCGTTGCAGTAATCGTGCGCCAAGGCGTTCTTCCAGCTCGGCGATGCGCCGTGACAATCGGGACTTGGGGATGCCCAGCAAACGCCCGGCTGCGGCGAACCCCCCGGCTTCCACGACTTTGGCGAAGTAATACAGGTCGTTGAGGTCTTGCATGATGTGAATCCGATTGTTCTATCTGTGGGACGAACTATCGCATTGTTAGCGTCTAATCAGCTATTGGTTTCGTGTGTAGGATTAGTCCCATCAGATCGCCCTTGTGGGCGATCCTCACTTGGAGATCCCACATGAAATTGCTGCATATCGATTCGAGCATACTGGGCGACAACTCGGCTTCCCGTCAGTTGAGCGGCGAAGTCGTCAAGGCCTGGCAAGCCGCCGAGCCAACCGCCGTGGTGACCTACCGTGACCTGGCCGCCGACGCCATCAGCCATTTCTCCGCCACCACCCTGGTCGCCGCCGGCACCACCGCTGAACTGCGCAACGCCGCACAACAGCACGAAGCCGAACTGAGCGCCTCGACCCTGGCCGAATTCCTGGCTGCCGATGCCGTGGTGATTGCCGCACCGATGTACAACTTCACCATCCCGACTCAACTCAAAGCCTGGATCGACCGCATCGCCGTTGCCGGCCAGACCTTCCGTTACACCGAAGCCGGCCCTGAAGGCCTGTGCGGCGGCAAGAAAGTCGTGATCGTCTCGACTTCCGGTGGCATGCACGCCGGTCAGGCGACCGGTGTTGCCCACGAAGAGTATTTGAAGGTGCTGTTCGGTTTCATCGGCATCACCGATATCGAAATCGTGCGTGCCGAAGGACTGTCTTACGGTGACGACGTACGCAACAAGGCCATGAGCGCTGCCCACGCACAAATCAGCGAGCAATTGTTCGCCGCAGCGTAAGGCTTGCGTAAAAGTAGGCAGCCGTTCAGGTAAAGCCCAAAAAACTCTGTATTCTGGCTACGCAAGTACCAGTTACGGAGTTTTTTGTTTCTGGTCGTTTCAGACTGTGGCCCGACATATGCAGTCCAGGGTGTACGTCTCAAGTCCGGTAACAAGGTGGGGCATCCATGATGCGTCTTTGTGCAGCTTTACTGATTTGCCTGCTCAGCAGCCTGAATACAGTGCACGCCGCACCAGCACCGCATCCTCACTGGAGCGTCGGCTTCCATGAGATGACTTTTCTCGACCCGCTGGACCTGCAGCCGATGCGGGCCATCGCCTTCTATCCTTCCAGTGATCGGGAGCACACCAGCAAGCTTGAGGGTTACACCGTCGAAGCCGGGGAGGACACCAAGGTCGCCATCGGCCGGTTCCCGATGCTGATGCTGTCCCACGGCAACACCGGTACTCCCCTGGCCCTGCACGACCTTGCCACGTCGCTGGCGCGCAAAGGCTTTGTCGTGGTGGCGGTGATTCACCCCGGTGACAACTCCAGGGATCACAGCCGACTCGGTACTTTGAGTAACTTGTATGGCCGGCCGATCCAGATCTCCGAAGCCATTACCGCGACCTTGGGCGACCCTATGCTGTCGCCGTTCGTCAATGCCAACCAGGTAGGGGTCATCGGTTACTCGGCCGGTGGTGAGACTGCATTGATCCTGTCCGGCGCAACCCCGGACCTGGATCGTCTGCGCCGATACTGCCAGGAGCGTCCGGACGACCGCGATGCGTGCAACACCCAGGGCGAATTGATTGTCGACCGCGACGACCTGCAACCGGTGGCTGATCCTCGCGTCCACGCCTTGATGCTGATGGCGCCATTGAGCCTGAAGTTCGGCCGCCACACCCTGGCCGATGTGCATGTGCCGGTGCTGCTCTACAGCGGCGATGGCGACAAGTTGGTGGCTGTCGACAAGAACGCCGCGGCACTGGCGCGTAAACTGCCGACCGCGCCGGACTTCAAACTGCTGGCCGGGGCAGGGCACTTCGTCTTCATGGCGCCGTGCAATGACGAGCAGATCGTGATCATGCCCGCGCTGTGCACCGATGCCGATGGCGTCGACCGGCAAGACATTCACCGCAATCTGATCGCTGAAGCCGGAAGCTTTTTCTCGCGCACCCTGGGCAGAGCAACCCGGGCCGGGATGCAGACCGCCGATCAATAGATCCCTTTGTAGGAGCTGCCGAAGGCTGCGATCTTTTGATTTTAAGATCAAAAGATCGCAGCCTTCGGCAGCTCCTACAGGGATTCAAGCCATGGCGCGGTGTTTCAACAGCAGGGTCAGCCCCAGCCCCGTCACCGACAACAACGCCGCACTGAAGAAAATCCACGTATAACCCAGGTTCAACGCCACTGCGCCCATCAACGGGCCGGCGATGGCCAGCGCCAGGTCGAAAAACACAGCATAAGCACTCAGGCCTGCGCCCCGGCTGGAGTTGGGGACCTGTTTGATGGCCTCGACACCCAGCGCCGGATACACCAGGGACAGGCCAAATCCGGTCAGGCCGGCACCAATGAGCGCGTAACCGGTCGACGGTGCCAGCCACAGCAGCACCAGGCCAACGGTCTCAATGCACATGCAGGCAATGGCCGAGGTGAACCCGCCGAAACGGCTGATGGCGGAAATGAACAGCAGTCGCGACAGAATGAAACACGCGCCAAACACCGTCAGGCAGTAGGCCGCGCCGGACCAACCGCGATTGACGTAGTACAAGGTGATAAAGGTCGTCAGGGTGCCATAGCCAATGGACGCCAGGCTCAGGCTCGCGCCAAACGGCGCAATGCGTCCGAACACCGCCCAAAACGGCAAGCGTTCACCGCGCACCACCGGCACCGAGGGCTTTTTGCGAATCAACAGCAGTGCAGCCAGGGCCAGCAGCGACAGGGCAATGCCCAGGCTGGCGAAACCCAGTTGTTGCACCATGACCACGCCCAGCGGCGCGCCAATGGCAATCGCCCCATAGGATGCGATGCCGTTCCAGGAAATCGACCGCGCAGTATGCTCGGCGCCCACCTGGCCCATGCACCAACTGATGGTGCCGACGCCGATCAACCCTTGGGCGATCCCCAGCAACAGGCGCCCGGCAATCAGGATCAGCAGGCTGAGCAAGGGAAAACCTTGCAACAGGGTCGACAGCCAGGTCAGCACGCCGCTGAGCACAATCCCGCACAAGCCATAGATGATTGCGCGCTTGGTACCAACGCTGTCGGACACCCGCCCGGCCATGGGGCGGCTGAGCAGGGTGGCGAGGTATTGCGAGCCGATCGTCAACCCGGCCACGATGGCGCTGAACCCGAGTTGTTCATGGACATAACCCGGCAAAACGGCAATCGGCAATCCGATGCAGAGGAAGGCAATGAAGGTATAGAAGACGATAGAGACGATCTGCAGGGTGATCGCCATGGAGCTTTGCGCAGGCACTTGCGGCACAGACATGAGGGCTCGTTCGCGGGCGGCGGTGGGAGACCTGCATCATGGCGCGGTGTCGGGATAAATGAAAGCAGGCTAACTACTTTTGCCGTGACATTATCACTGTTCCTCATGGCCTCTTCGCGAGCAAGCCCGCTCCCAAAGGGGAACGCATTCCAAATGTGGGAGCGGGCTTGCTCGCGAAGGATTCTCCACCCAGAAAATCCCACCCATGAAACGCAAAAAGCCCCGTCACATGGACGGGGCTTTTCACTTGAGGCTTGCAGCTAAAGGCTTGTAGCTACCTTTAGAACACCACACCCTGGCTGCGCAGGTAGTCGTCGTAGGTGCCGCTGAAGTCGGTCACGCCGTTAGGGCTCAACTCGATGATGCGGGTGGCCAGGGACGATACGAACTCACGGTCGTGGCTGACGAAGATCAGCGTGCCCGGGTAGTTTTCCAGCGCCAGGTTCAGCGCTTCGATCGATTCCATGTCCAGGTGGTTGGTCGGTTCGTCCATCACCAGTACGTTCGGCTTTTGCAGGATCAGCTTGCCGAACAGCATGCGGCCTTGCTCACCACCGGAGATGACCTTGACTGACTTGAGGATTTCGTCGTTGGAGAACAGCATGCGGCCCAAAGTGCCGCGAATGATCTGCTCGCCCTGAGTCCACTGGCCCATCCAGTCGAACAGGCTGACGTCGTCTTCGAAGTCATGGGCGTGGTCCTGGGCGTAGTAGCCCAGTTCCGCGCTTTCAGTCCACTTCACGGAACCGGCGTCCGGGGTCAGCTCGCCCATCAGGGTGCGCAGCAGGGTGGTCTTGCCGATACCGTTCGGGCCGATGATCGCCACGCGCTCGCCGGCTTCGACGGTGAAGCTGAAGTTCTTGAACAGGGTCTTGCCGTCGAAGCCTTTGGACATCTGCTCGATGGTCACGGCCTGGCGGTGCAGCTTCTTGGTCTGTTCGAAGCGGATGAACGGGCTCACGCGGCTCGATGGCTTGACTTCGGCCAGCTGGATCTTGTCGATCTGCTTGGCGCGGGAAGTGGCCTGCTTGGCTTTCGAGGCGTTGGCCGAGAAGCGGCTGACGAAGGTTTGCAGTTCGGAGATCTGGGCTTTCTTCTTGGCGTTGTCCGACAGCAGTTGCTCGCGGGACTGGGTCGCCGCCGTCATGTACTCGTCGTAGTTGCCCGGGAACAGGCGCAGCTCGCCGTAGTCCAGGTCAGCCATGTGGGTGCAGACGCTGTTGAGGAAGTGACGGTCGTGGGAAATGATGATCATGGTGCTGTTACGCGCCTTGAGGATCGTTTCCAGCCAGCGAATGGTGTTGATGTCCAAGTGGTTGGTCGGTTCGTCGAGCAACAGCACTTCAGGATCGGAGAACAGTGCCTGGGCCAGCAATACCCGCAGTTTCCAGCCTGGAGCCACTTCGGACATCGGGCCGAAATGCTGTTCCAGGGGGATACCCAGGCCCAGCAGCAGTTCACCGGCGCGGGATTCAGCGGTGTAGCCGTCCATCTCTGCGAATTCGGTTTCCAGCTCGGCCACGGCCATGCCGTCCGCTTCGCTCATTTCCGGCAGCGAATAGATGCGGTCGCGCTCGGCCTTGACCTTCCACAGCTCTTCGTGACCCATGATCACGGTGTCGATCACGGTGAATTCTTCGTAGGCGAACTGGTCCTGGCGCAATTTACCCAGGCGCACGTTCGGCTCCAGCATGACCTGGCCGCCGGACGGCTCGAGGTCATTGCCGAGAATCTTCATGAAGGTCGACTTGCCGCAACCGTTGGCGCCGATCAGACCGTAACGGTTGCCACCGTTGAATTTGACCGAGACGTTTTCGAAGAGCGGCTTGGCGCCGAACTGCATCGTGATGTTAGCTGTAGAAATCAAAGGTTTTTCCTGCGAAGCATTCAGAGTAGCTAGGGGTGCGGCAGTACCGGTTCAGTACCCGTTCCACTGTCCGGACCCGGGGACATTCATCCCGATCGGCAGTGGAAGATCCATCTGGCATCAAGTGGACAGCAGCATGTGGCGCGCCTGGCCCGAGTCAATGTGCGCTGAAAGGGGGATTTTCCCGCTCTCAACCTGGGGGCGCGTAAAGTTTGGCGGCGATTGTACTGGTCTGGCTCTTTAAACGATAGGGCGATGAGGCCTCTGCAACGCTTTGACGGTTTTTGCGGACACATTTTCACAGTTACAGGTTAACTATTGGTTACAAACTGTGGCTAAAATGCCATCTAACAGCTGAACGGTGACCAATCGGCGTAGCTGGATGGCGCCAAGGGGCCGCTGTTTCGTATTCAACCGCTGCACAAGACCCGGGGACCGGCATGCCGGTAAAGGGCGCAGTTTGTATACTTCCGACCTGTGACGATTTCCGTGAAACTGATTATTGCCGTTATTTACATTGTCTCTATTGCGTACGTCCACCTGCGTGGCCGAGTGCGCCACAAGCTGGGCCGCCAGTTGAGTGATCACTCGACGTTCCTGGCGCCAATCAACTGCTTTCTTTATCTGTTCTCGAAAATCCCCAACAAGCCGTATCTCGATCCGGCTGATTTTCCCGACCTGAGCCCCTTGCAGGCACATTGGGAAGAAATTCGCGTCGAAGGCCAGAACTTGCTTCACGCCGGCGAGATCAAGCGTTCGAACCAATACGATGACGTCGGTTTCAACTCGTTTTTCAAGACCGGCTGGAAGCGCTTTTATCTCAAGTGGTATGGCGATAGCCACCCGTCGGCCATGAAGCTCTGCCCGCGCACCACCGAACTGGTGCAGGGCATCGGCTCGATCAAGGCGGCGATGTTCGCCGAGTTGCCACCGGGCTCCAGACTGGTGCGCCACCGCGACCCGTATGCCGGTTCGTACCGTTATCATCTCGGGCTGGACACACCCAACGCCGAAGGTTGCTACATCAATGTCGATGGCCAGAACTACCATTGGCGTGATGGCGAAGCGGTGATGTTCGATGAGACCTACATTCATTACGCAGAGAACACCACGCCACACAATCGCATCATCCTGTTCTGCGACGTCGAACGGCCCATGAAGTATCGGTGGGCGGCGGCTTTCAATCGCTGGTTCAGCCGTAATGTCATGTCGGCGGCAGGTGCACCGAACGAGGACGGAGACCACACCGGCGGGCTCAACCGGCTGTTCAGCAAGGTCTACAAGGTGCGCCTGCGCGCCAAGGAACTGAAAAAGCGCAACCGCAAGCTTTACTACCTGCAGAAGTGGTCGATCTTTGCCGGGTTGCTGGCGGTCTTCATTCTTATCTGATTTTCGGTGTGGCGTACCTGGGCTTCGCGAGCCTGCTCGCGAAGAAGCCGGGACATCCAGCGGATCACTTACTGACTTTCTTCCTGGCAACCGGTTTGCTGCCCGGCTTCGGCCTGGCCGCTGCTTTACCGGCACCTTTGCTGCCGAGGCTGCGCTTGAGCAGTTCGGTCAGGTCAATGACATCCGCCGTTTTGCGCTCCTCTTCACCAGAAGCGGTTTCGACGTCTTCGATCTTGCCTTCACGGGCCTTTTTGTCCACCAGGGCCATGATCTTGTCCTCAAAGCCGTCCCGATAGTCATCCGGCGTCCACTCGGCACTCATGTCCTCCACCAGGCGCCTGGCCATGTCCCGTTCGCCCTTGGCCAGTTCGGGGCTGGTCACTTCGCTGCCCAGCGCCAGTTCATCGAGACTTCGCACCTCGGCCGGCCAGCGCAGCATCACCAGGACCAGCGCCGACTCCAAAGGCATCAGCGCGGCCAGGTGCTGGCGGGTATGCAAGACCACGCGGGCGAGGGCAACCTTGCCGGTTTTGGTCAGGGTTTCGCGCAGCAGTGCATAGACTTTGCCGCCGCGCTTGTCGGGGGCCAGGTAGTAAGGCGTGTCGATGTTCTGCAAGGGAATCTGCTTGCCGTCGACAAAGGAAAAAATGTCGATGGTCTGGGTCGAGAGTGGGTGAGCGGAACGGATCTCCTCTTCACTGAGCACCACGTACCGGCCCTTTTCGTATTGCACACCCTTGACGATGTGCTCCCTGGTGACCTCCTTGCCCGTGACTTTGTTGACCCGCTTGTAGCCCACCGGGTCCATGCTGCGGCTGTCGAGCCAATCGAAATCGACGCCTCGGGAGGACGTTGCCGAGACCAGCGCCACGGGGATGTGCACCAGTCCGAAGCTGATTGCGCCTTTCCAGATTGTCCGTGCCATGGTCGTCTACTCGCAGGTGATGTTCAGGTGACCTGCGGTCCTGGGCAAAAGTTTCTGTGGGCTGCGCGCCGGCTCCCTGGCTGGATCAACCGGGGTGCAACCTCTTGCCGGGGAGTTTTTGGTTAACAAATCCGAACCTCGGGCGTAGCGTGGTATCGAAGTCCTTATCCACGCGGACGCAGAGAGGCACCCCATGAACCGATACGTGTCTGGCGCCATTGCACTGGCCTTGAGTGGCATATTGGGCCCCTTGGTCCAGGCCGACGACCCTGCTTCGTTGCAGTTGGCCCAGAACCTGCCGGGCAGCACCAGCAATAATCCTTACAACAGCCCGATCCGGCGGGCCAATCCCAACAGTATGCAAGGCACTCAACCCAGTGCCCCGGCCATTCGCGGACCCAATACCGTGCCGGTCCCGCGCCCGCCGACGCTGGACAACGGTGGCATCGGTAATCGCTATCCCGACCGGACAGCGCCCGCCAGCCCACCGAAATTCATTCCCAATCCACCCCCACGAGACACCGGCACCAGCAACCGTTGAGTGGCAGGCGTGACGTCTACCCGCTACTTTTCACCAAGTCTCATTTCCATCAGAAAAGGAATCCTGCATGTTGCGTAAAAACCTGTTGGCAACCCTTTGTGCCAGCGTACTGATGAGCGCCGGCCCTGTGCTTTCCGCGCCGGCCCAGACGATGAAAAGCGAAGACGGCACCCTTGAGGTCACCCCCGTCGTGACGGGGCTGGAGCACCCCTGGGCCCTGGCATTCCTGCCGGATAGCAAAGGCATGCTGGTGACCGAAAGGCCCGGCAATCTGCGACTGGTGACCGCCGAAGGCAAGTTGTCCGCACCGCTCAATGGCGTACCCACGGTCTGGGCCAAAGGGCAGGGTGGATTGCTCGACGTGGCACTGTCACCCGACTTCAAGCAGGACCGGATGGTCTATCTGTCCTATGCCGAAGGTGGCGGCCAGGGCGACAAGGCCGGCACGGCGGTGGGCCGTGGCCGGCTCTCCGACGATATGACGGCACTCAAGGATTTCCAGGTGATCCTGCGTCAGGAGCCCAAGCTCTCGGTCGGCAACCATTTTGGCTCGCGGCTGGTGTTTGATCGCGACGGCTATCTGTTCGTGACCCTGGGGGAAAACAACGACCGCCCGACCGCCCAAGACCTCGACAAGCTGCAAGGCAAAGTGGTGCGCATCTACCCGGATGGCACGGTGCCCAAGGACAACCCCTTTGTCGGCCAGGCCAACGTACGGCCGGAGATCTGGTCCTACGGGCAGCGTAACCCGCAAGGCGCTGCGCTCAACCCGTGGAACGGCACGCTGTGGGAAAACGAACATGGCCCTCTGGGCGGTGATGAAGTCAACATCATCGAGCGCGGCAAGAATTACGGCTGGCCGCTGGCGACCCATGGCATCAATTACTCCGGTCAACCGATTCCCGAAGCCAAGGGTGAGACCGCTGAAGGTACCGTTGCCCCGAATCATGTCTGGGAAAAATCCCCGGGCCTGAGTGGCATGGCGTTCTACGATGCCGATCGTTTCAAGGCCTGGCAGCGCAACGTGTTTATCGGAGCGCTGATCAGCCAGGAACTGATCCGCCTGGAGTTCGATGGCGACAAGGTGATCCACGAGGAGCGCTTGCTCGGGGATTTTAAAAAACGCATCCGCGATGTGCGGCAGGGGCCGGACGGTTACTTGTATGTATTAACCGATGAGGAGAACGGTGGCGTTTACAAGGTGGGGTTGAAGTAGCCAACCGTTGGCGTGTTCTGCAGCCGCCATAGTGGGCGGCTGCAGGACGGGTATCGAGCGTCAGGGAATCTGTTTTTCCGGTCCCGCACAATGTAGGAACGAGCCTGTTCGCGATTGCAATTTCAACCTCACTACAGGATGTCGGTCAGACCTGCCGAGTCGCACCAACTAATTTCTTTCGGTCCTGAAATCCGCGCGCTACCAAATACAACAATGGCCCAATCGATACAAAAACAGCGGTGATCAATAGATAAGGTGCCACCGAAAGCGCCGATTGCCCACGCTTTCGCGCATCCTGGTACATCCAGAGCCCCGCAAGCGTTGCCAGCAGGTAAAGATCGATCACCACCTGTGCGGTATCGGGGCGTGACATCAGGCTGATGCCGAAATCGATCAGCGATTGTTCGGCCTGGAGCATCACCGAAACTGTGTAGCCGGCAAACGCGATCAAGGCGATAAGGGGCAGGGCGATGGCCTTCATGCTTTCCTTCCTTGAGTAATGAATAGAACCGGTAGCCTATAGCGACCGCCGCAAACTTGCCATTGACTTGCCATCAACCCCCGGCTAATTTCGAACCATGACTTCCACCGTATTGCGCTGCCAGCCAAGCATTATTACCGCCATTCCTCATTTGGCGGGCTAGCTCACGACTGCAGCACCCAACCCGCCCTGGAGGCGGGTTTTTACTTTCTGTCTCCCGGGCCCCGAACAATGTCAGGAGACGACCATGAGTTTTACGACCGACCAGCAAAGCCTGCTTGGACACTACGTCAAAAAAATCCTTGCCGCGCCGGTGTATGAACTGGCCGTGCGCACGCCGTTGCAACCGGCACCTGCCTTGTCCGAAGCCTTGGGTAACCAGGTCCTGCTCAAGCGCGAAGACCTGCAACCGACCTTTTCCTTCAAGATCCGCGGCGCCTACAACAAGCTGGTGCAATTGAGCGAGGCGCAAAAGGCTCGTGGCGTGGTCACCGCTTCTGCTGGTAATCATGCCCAAGGCGTGGCCCTGGCCGCGCGGGAGTTGGGCATCAGCGCTACCATCGTCATGCCCTGCACGACGCCGCAACTGAAAGTCATCGGGGTGCGCAGTCGCGGCGCCGAGGCGGTGTTGCACGGCGAAAGCTTTCCGTTCGCACTGGCTTATGCGCTGGATTTGGCCGAGGAAACCGGTCGCACCTTTGTATCGCCCTTCGACGACCCGGAGGTGATCGCGGGGCAAGGCACGGTGGCCATGGAGATCCTGCGCCAGCATCAGGGGCCGCTTGATGCGATCTTCGTTCCGGTAGGTGGCGGCGGGCTGATCGCGGGTATCGCCGCTTACGTGAAGTACCTGCGGCCGGAAGTTCGCATCATTGGCGTCGAGTCGGAACATTCCGCGTGCCTGCAAGCGGCGATGCATGCCGGCGAACGGGCCGTGCTGCCAAGCGTAGGTACCTTCGCCGATGGGGTGGCGGTGGCGCAGATCGGCGCATACGGTTTTGAGGTTTGCCGGTTCTGCGTCGATGACGTGGTGACGGTCAGCAACGATGAGCTTTGCGCCGCGATCAAGAATATCTACGACGATACCCGCTCGATCACCGAACCTTCCGGTGCGCTCGCCGTTGCCGGGATCAAGAAATACGTCGCGCAAACCGGTGCCTTGGGGCAGACCCTGGTGGCGATCGACTCGGGTGCCAATATCAACTTCGACAGCCTGGGGCATGTGGCCGAGCGCGCCAAGAGGGGCTGCAGTATGCCGTCGTAATATTGAAGGATGAACACTGTACCGATGGTGAGGGAGCTTGCTCCCGCTGGGGCGCGAAGCGACCCCAAAACTGCGACTGCTGCGCAGTCCAACGGAAGCAAGCTTCCTCGCCACAGGTTACTTATTGCACTCTCAATATCTCTTAAACGAACAGCATTACACCGGATGGCCGGGTTATTCCTGAACGGCTTTCTCGACCTTGGTCGACGCTGACCAGATCCGATAGCGCACTTCGATGTCCTTGGGCACGTACAGCACGAGCGGCAGTTTGCTGTTGTAACGCAGCAGGAAGCCGTCACCGACCACCGGTACAAAACCCTGCTTGCTCGTGCCCGCCGGGCAGGCCATCAGCGTGCTCATCGGGCCAATGACTTTTTCCAGGCGATAGAACGGATAGCCCCAGCCCTCGAGGTTCTTCTCCTCGAGAATGCCACCCAGACGCGGGTTGTTGCAGTCGACGGTCATCGTCTTGCCGGCCAGGATCTCGACCTGGAAGTCGTTTTCCCGGGGCTGTGGCACGAGGTGAATCACCTGGCGAGTAAACCCGCTTTCGGCCTTCGCAAAGGGTGCGGTGTCTTCGAGTTTGGCGGCATGCGCCACCCCGGCAAGCCCCAGTGCGAATAGCGCTGTGCAAGCGTTAACGGTCAAAGAATTCATGATGCCTCCTTGCTTGAAGTGAAGGGCGGCATTTTCACTGTCGTGCGCAGTGAATGCAAACCCGGGACATCCGGTGTGCAATATGCAGGGGCGCCAGGGTCTATAATTGTAAATTGCATGACAGGTTTTACAGGTAACCCGCCCGGACCCTTGAATTACCGATGAGCTGCACAACGAAGTTCAGGGTATGTTTTATGCTGTAGCTGTCCTTGAAGCTTGCCGGGATTTCAAATGAGCAAGCATCGGTTGTCAGGCAGTCTCACAAAGGAGGGAGTCGCCATGTTTCTTTCTGCCTTGGAAATTCGCAACATCATCGAAAGCAGTTTTCTGCCCAAGCGCTGCCAGTGCACGCTGTCACCGGATCTGTCAATGACCGTCAAGGTCTATGCAGACGGGCAAACCGATCAGCTCGATCTATTGGTCACCGGTATCGATGCCTCCGGGCTCAATGGTTGTCGGGAAATCAACGAGTTGATTGCCCAACTGCGTTCCAGGCAGCATCACGTCGAGGTCGAACCGCATTCCAGGCTGGGCAATGCACTCTAGCTTGCTGTTTCAGGTTCCACGGACACGCGCCGGGTCTGGAAGAACGCCAGGCCCAGCGCCAGTTCAAATCCGACCGCCAGTAGAATCCCCGGCCCGACATGGCCACTGAGCCATTCGGCAAAACCCAGCACGGCCAATCCCCAGCTGCCGACGACGAAGCCGAGGCTCAGGGCATTGCGGGTTGCGCAAGGGGGCGCGTTGCGAACCAGAAAAGAGAACACGCTCAACGCCCCAAACAGCACGGCGGTGCGTCGCGCGACCAATCCCACCGCGAATGAAAACTCGATGTCCCAGAACGACAACAACCATTGCGGTGTCAGGCCCCAGACCAGGCTCAGCAAAAGACATAAGGCTGCGGTAAACATCGACAGTGCGCGAAACGACAACTGCATGGCTAATCCTTGCGGGCAGAGAGGGGGGGGCGCTAAAGCATAGCGCCGCAACCCTCAAAGGAATACCGCCAAGTACCAAATCAGACCTTTCAGTCAGCCCTGGTTCTCGCAAGCGTCAGAAAGTTTACGGTAGGAAATTTCTGCGAGTTTCCCCGTGTCATCGATGTACTTCATTTCGGCCTTCACCACTTTGCACTCCAGGGTGTCCGGCTCGGTCAGTGAAATCACTTTGCTGACATGCAATGGCATGCCGTAGTGATAGGGCACGGCTTGGGAGGTTGTGGTGTCAGTGGCCTGAGCCAGGCCGGCAAACGCGGCGCAGCCGAGGGCGGCGGTAACCAGCAGGGTGCGAGTGTTCATCAGGGATCTCCGGTGCGGACGGAATGTCAGTTCGATATGTCGCTGGTCGAACTTGCCGCACTGGGCGTCAGAACAGTCTGAGGGCGTGCGGTCCAGTGAAGTGTTGGATCGCACGGTTAAGCGAGGGTTAACCCGGCTGAACGCCGCCTGTCGCGGGTGCGCGATCCTGTGTATCAGTTAAGACCATCGGGGGCCTGATGGAAAGGCATCGCGAACAAGGCTGGACACAAATGCTGTGAACGACCCGCAACCCTGTGGGAGCGAGCTTGCTCGCGATGAGGACGTCAGTGTCAGTGCAAATCCAACTGCTGCCGATAAGGCAAATCCGGCCCAGTCTTGCTGCACGTCAGCGCCGCAGCCTGCACCGCGAACTTCAGCATGCTGTCGATCTGTTCGCGGCCAAGTTGCTTCACGCCCTCTATCGAGTCCAGTTGCTGTTCGGTCAACCAGGTAATCAGCGCCGCCTGAAAGGTATCGCCCGCGCCCACGGTGTCGGCGATTTTTACCGCAGACGCAGGAGTCGACCACGAGCCGTGAGCCCGGCTGAACACGCTCGCACCTTCGCCACCCCGGGTCAGGAAGACCAGCTGGCAGCGATGCCGTAACCAGCCTTCGATCACCTGCGCGGGGTCCTGGTCGGGGTACAGCAGATGCAGGTCCTCGTCGCTAACCTTGATCAGGTCCGCCAGTTCCACCAGCGTCGCGATCCGGTTACGCCACAGGTTAATGTCCGGCTCCGGGTTCAGGCGCACGTTCGGGTCGAGACTGATCAGGCGCTTGCCGCATTCCCGGCGCACCAATGCCAATAGCGTGTCGGCAATCGGCTGCACCACCAGGGAAAACGAGCCAATATGCAGGCCGCGTACTTCAGGCGCGAGCGCCGGCAGGTGCTCCGGTTGCAATTGTCGATCCGCGCAGCCTTCGCCACGGAAGCTGTACTGCGGCGAACCATTGGCCCCCACGGCGACCATCGCCAGGGTGGTCGGCGCGGTAAAATCCAGCAGGTAGTCCTGGCGCACGCCTTCATCTTGCAAGACTTGCAGCAGGCGCCGGCCCAGGTAGTCGGTGGACAACCCGGCCAACAGCGCCGCGTCCACGCCCAATCGGCGCAAGCCCACCGCCACATTGAACGGCGAGCCACCGGCAATGGCCTTGAAACTCACTTTGGACGCCAACCCACTGGCGTCGTTTTCACTGAAAAAATCGAACAGCGCTTCGCCACACACCAGGTACATAGTTTGTTCACTCTTTAATTAGGGTTGCGACTTGCTGTCGATAGCGTTCATACGCCTGCTGGCAGGCTTGCACATTGTCGGCGACCGGCAGGGTTTCACTGGCCGGGTCGAGTTTTACGCAGCGCTTGCACCATTGCGCCAGGCTGTCTTCGCGACCGTTTGCCCGGGATACGCACCAGGCCGCCTGAATTGCCGCACCCAAGGCTGCGGCCTCGCTTTGTTCGGTGCAGATCACCGGCGTATTCATGGTGTCGGCGACAATTTGCCGCCAGACCGCACTTTTTGACCCGCCGCCAATCAGCCGAATGCTGCGGCTTTGTAAGCCATTGTGGCGCAGCAGGTCCAGTCCGTAACGCAAACCGAAGGTCGTGCCCTCGACCACCGCGCGACACAGGTTGGCCCGGGTCAGGTTGGTCATGGTCAGGCCCGACAGGCTGGCGCTGGCATGGGGCAGGGCAGGCACCCGCTCACCGTTGAAGAATGGCAGCATGCACACTCCGTCGGCACCGATCGGCGCCTGGGCAACCAGTTCGTTGAACTGATCGATGTCAAGGTCCAGCAGGTCACGAATCAGGCCGGTGGCATTGGTCAGGTTCATGGTGCAGATCAATGGCAACCAGCCGCCGCTTGAAGAGCAGAAGGTGGCGACCGCGGCATCTGCGGCAATGTTCGGCTGATTGGCATAGGCGTACACCGTGCCCGACGAGCCGAGGCTCATGGTGATTGCACCGGGCTGGATGTTGCCGGTGCCGATGGCCCCCATCATGTTGTCCCCACCACCGCTGGACACCAGTGCCTGGGGGTTGATGCCCAGGTGTTCGGCAATGCCTGGCAGAATGGTGCCGACCGCCTGGTGGGCATCGATCAATTCCGGCAACGCCGCTTGCAGGCGTCCGCTGGGGTCGATGTCACGCAACAATTGCACATCCCACTGGCGCCTACGCACATTGAAGTACCCGGTGCCCGAGGCATCGCCGTATTCGCTGCAACTGCGGCCGGTCAGCCAATGGTTGAGGTAATCGTGGGGCAGCAGGATGCGGGCGATCCGGGAGAACACCTCGGGATGCTGCTCTTTGGTCCATAACAGCTTGGATACGGTGTAGCCCGGCGCGATGACCACGCCGAGGCGCTCCAGAGAACCCTTTTCACCGCCCAAGTGGGCCAGCAGTCGGTCATTCTCCGCAGTGGTTTCGGTATCGCACCAGAGTTTCGCCGGTCGCAATACCTGCCCCTGTTCATCGAGCAGCACCAGGCCGTGTTGCTGGCCGGATACGCCGATGCCGAGAATCGACTGGCCATCGACTTTGGCCGCGAGCAAGGCGCGGCGGGTGGCGGTGGCGAAGGCTTCCAGCCACTGTTGGGTGTCCTGTTCGCGGCGGCCATCGGGGCCGCTGATCAGGCTGTGGCTGGCGACTCCCTGGCCGAGCACATCACCACTGCCCGCGTCGAGGATGATGGCTTTGGTGCCCTGGGTGCCGCAGTCGATGCCGAGGAAGCGTTGTCGGGTTGTCATGCAAGATCCTTGGTCGTCATCTCGATACAAGTCTGGATTCAGTATCCCTGGTGCCTGTCCGGGCGCCTTCGCGAGCAAGCCCGCTCCCACAGTCGATTTGTAGTGAACACCGAATTTGTGTTCGACAGCGCTTCAGTGTGGGAGCGGGCTTGCTCGCGAAGACGGACTCAGACTCACCGCCACATTTATGCCAACACTCGTTCCAGAGTCCGCGACACCCCAACCTCACGCAAACTGTTGCAGCACCACTCGAACGCCGCGACAAACTCCGGCGAACGCGCAATGGCCGTACCAAAAATCTCCTCGACCGCCAGCAAGCGCTGGGTAATCAGCACATCATCGACCACCAGTGCCTGGCAGAACGCCGCCCGCGGATCCGCAATCGAGTAGGTCTCGCCTTGCTCATCCACGCCCTTGAGGTACAGCGCCCACGCCGCCACCACCAACGCCGCGCGGCGGGTCTCGCGGCCATCGGCGATCAAGCGGTTGATGGTCGGTACGGTGAATTTCGGAAACTTCGACGAACCATCCGAACACACCCGTTCAAGCTGATCGGCAATCGCCTGATTGGAGAAGCGCGCCACCAGGGTGTTCTTGTATTCGGTCAGGTCGATTCCCGGCACCGCCGGCAGTTGCGGCGTCACGTCCAGGTCCATGTAGGCGCGCATGTAACGCACGAACAGCGGGTCGTTCATGGTCTCGTGGACGAAGCGGTACCCCTTCAGGAACCCCAGGTAGGTCAGCGCCAGATGACTGCCGTTGAGCAGCTTGATCTTCATTTCTTCGTAGGGCGTGACATCGTCGGTGAATTGCACGCCGACCTTTTCCCAGGCCGGGCGACCGTTGACGAACCGGTCTTCCAGCACCCACTGCGTGAAGGGTTCGCAAACCACCGGCCAGGTATCGTCCACGCCATGCAGGTCCGCCAATTGCAGGCGATGAGGGGGGCTGGTCATCGGCGTGATGCGGTCGACCATGGCGTTGGGGAAACTGACGTTGGCGTCGATCCAGTCGCGCAACTGGCTGTCGTGCAAGGCGGCGAAGGCCAGCAGGGCCTTGCGGGTGACGGCGCCGTTGTGGGGCAGGTTATCGCAGGACATCAGGGTGAAGGCCGCTGTGCCAGCGGCGCGGCGCCTGGCCAGTGCGGCACAGAGGAAACCGAACACGGTTTTCGGTGCATCCGGGTGCGCCAGGTCATGCTGGATCTGCGGCAGGTGCGCCATGAACTCGCCGCTGCTGTCGTCGATGCAGTAACCGCCTTCGGTGATGGTCAGCGAGACGATGCGAATCTCGGGGCTGGCCAGTTTGTCGATCACCGCCTGGGCACCGTCCTCGGCCAGCAGCATGTCGCGGATGGCGCCGATTACCCGCACTTCGGTGTCGTCGCTATCGCCGAGTTCGAACAGGGTGAACAGGTAGTCCTGGTCCTTGAGATCGTCACGGGCGCGGCGGTCTTCAGCGCGCAGGCCGACACCGCAGATGGCCCAGTCCAGGCCTTCGCCGGTATTCATCAGGGCGTCGGTGTAGTACGCCTGATGGGCACGGTGGAAACCGCCGACGCCGATGTGCGCGATGCCTTGGCGGGTCTCGCCCAGGGCGTAGGCGGGCAGGGCCACTTCAGGGGCGAGGCGGCTGAGGTTTTGTTTGTTCAGTTTCATCGCAGGCTCTCTGAAATCAGGCAGCAACGCGCAACGGACGGGTCAACGCCACGCCGTCGACATCGAATAAATGGCAGTGTTGCGCATCCAGATGCAGGCTCAGGGTTTCACCGTAGCGGCTGGCCAGATCGCCGCGAACACGCAGGGTCAGGGCTTCGCCGGATGCTGTGCGGACGTGGCAGAAGGTGTCGCTGCCCAGGCGTTCACTGACATCGGCGGTGACCTGCAAGGTGCAGTCTCCGGGTTTGGCCAGTTCCAGATGCTCCGGGCGAATGCCCAGTGTCACTGCACTCCCGACGCTCAGGTGCCTGCCGCTCAAGGGCAGGCTGATGCGGGGCCCGGCGTCCAGTTGCACTTCACAGCCCTTATTGTCGACGCGGGTGACCTTGCCGTTGAGGAAGCCCATTTTCGGCGTGCCCAGGAAACCGGCGACGAACAGGTTGGCCGGCTGGTGATAGAGGTCCAGTGGCGAGCCGACTTGCTCGATCTTGCCGCCATTGAGTACGACCACTTTGTCGGCCATGGTCATGGCTTCGACCTGATCGTGAGTCACGTAGATCATCGTGGCTTGCAGTTCCTTGTGCAGGCGCAACAGTTCCAGGCGCATCTGCACCCGCAGGGCGGCATCGAGGTTGGACAACGGTTCGTCGAACAGGAAGATTTTCGGGTTACGCACGATGGCCCGGCCAATCGCCACGCGCTGGCGCTGGCCACCGGACAGTTGCTTGGGCTTGCGCTCCAGCATCGGCCCCAGTTCGAGGATGCGCGCCGCTTCACCAACCTTTTTCTCCACTTCGGTTTTCGCCACGCCGGCCAGGTCGAGGGCGAACGACATGTTCTTGCGCACGCTCATGTGCGGGTACAGGGCGTAGGTCTGGAACACCATCGCCAGGTCGCGCTTGGCCGGGCTGACTTCGGTGATGTCGCGGCCGTCGAGTTCGATGGTGCCGCCGCTGACTTCCTCCAGCCCGGCGATAAGCCGCAGCAGTGTGGATTTACCGCAGCCCGAGGGGCCGACGAAGACCACGAACTCCTTGTCGTTCACTTCAAGGTCGATACCCTTGATGATGGAAAAGCCTTCGAAGCCTTTTTGCAGATTCTTGATTTTCAGGTTGGCCATGATGATGGGCCTCCGTTTGTTGTTTTTTTAGATCAAAAGATCGCAGCCTTCGGCAGCTCCTACACAGAGCCCCCAAGCACCGCGCCCCCCCCTGTAGGAGCTGCCGCAGGCTGCGATCTTTTGCTTTTGATTCATTTCACGGCGCCGAACGACAGGCCGCGCACCAGTTGTTTCTGGCTGATCCAGCCGAAGATCAGGATCGGCGCACAGGCCAGGGTCGACACCGCCGACAACTTGGCCCAGAACAACCCTTCGGGGCTGGAGTAGGACGCGATCAATGCAGTGAGCGGCGCGGCTTTCGACGAGGTCAGGTTCAGCGACCAGAAGGCCTCGTTCCAGCACAGGATCAGCGACAGCAGTACCGTGGATGCCAGGCCGCCCTTGGCGATGGGCAGCAACACGCGGAGCATCTCCTGGGCCAGCGTTGCGCCGTCCAGTCGTGCGGCTTCGAGGATGTCCCTGGGGATGTCCTTGAAGTAGGTGTAAATCATCCAGACCACGATCGGCAGGTTGATCAGCGTGTAGATCACGATCAGCGCGATCCGCGTGTCGAGCAGGCCGAAACTCTTGGCCAGCAGATAGATCGGCATCAGCACGCCCACTGGAGGCAGCATCTTGGTCGAGAGCATCCACAACAGCGTGCCCCTGGTGCGCCGGGTTTCATAGAACGCCATGGAGTAGGCCGCCGGCACCGCGATCAGCAGGCACAGGGCGGTGGCGCTGAAGGAAATCACCACCGAGTTCCAGGCGAAACTGAAATAGTCGCTGCGCTCGTTGATGTGCAGGTAGTTCTCCAGCGTCGGCATGAAGATGAACTGCGGCGGCGTGGCGAAGGCATCGATTTCGGTCTTGAAACTGGTCAGTACCATCCAGAAGATCGGGAAGAAAATCACGATGGCGATGGCCCAGGCCAATGTACCGAGCAGCAGGCTTTGCAGGCGACGGGATTGTTGAAGAGTCATGGCAGGCCTCAGGCTTTGTCGGTCAGGTTTTTGCCGATCATCCGCACCAGGATGATCGCGGCGATGTTGGCGATGACCACGGCGATCAGGCCGCCCGCCGAGGCCATGCCGACATCGAACTGCACCAGCGCCTGGTTGTAGATCAGGTAGGCGAGGTTGGTCGAGGCGTAGCCGGGGCCGCCGTTGGTGGTGGTGAAGATTTCGGCGAACACCGAGAGCAGGAAGATGGTTTCGATCATCACCACCACCGCAATCGGCCGCGCGAGGTGCGGCAGGGTCAGGTGCCAGAAAATCGCAATGGGCCCGGCACCGTCCAGGCGCGCGGCTTCTTTCTGTTCCTGGTCGAGGGACTGCATGGCGGTCATCAGGATCAGGATCGCGAAGGGCAGCCATTGCCACGAGACAATGATGATGATCGACAGCAGCGGGTAGTGCGCCAGCCAGTCCACCGGTTGCGCGCCGAACAGCTTCCAGACGTAGGCGAGAATCCCCGATACCGGATGGAAGATCAGGTTCTTCCAGATCAGTGCGCCTACCGTGGGCATGATGAAGAACGGCGAGATCAACATCACCCGCACGATGCCGCGACCGAAAAACTCACTGGCCTCCAGCAATGCACTGATCAGCACGCCGAGCACCACACTGATCAGCAGCACGCTGCCCACCAGCAACAGGGTGTTGGTGGCGCCGGGCAGGAAGCCCGAGTCGGTGAGGAAGTAGGTGAAGTTTTCCAGGCCGACGAACTCGTTTTCGCCGGGATTGAGCAAGTTGTAGCGAATCGTCGAGAAGTAGACGGTCATACCCAGCGGTACGATCATCCACAACAGCAGCAAGGCCACCGAAGGGCTGACCAGGAACCAGCCGGGATTGACCACACGGCTTTTGTGCTGCGGCTGGGCAATGTCCATGTGAGCTTTTGCAGTTGATGTATTCATGGTGATCACTTGCTCGTTATTCGGCGAGTTACTTGTGGCGAGGGAGCTTGCTCCCGTTCGACTGCGGAGCAGTCGTAAACCTGGCGAAGGTGTCCTGTCAGAAAAGACACTGCTGCTGGGTTTGGGGCCGCTTCGCAGCCCAGCGGGAGCAAGCTCCCTCGCCACAAAAATGAGTGCTGATGGGTTACTTGGGATAACCTGCGCGCTTCATTTCGCGTTCAGTGGTTTGCTGGGCCGCCGCCAACGCCTGGTCGACCGTGGTCTGGCCGATCAGCGCCGCCGAGAAGGATTTGCCGACTTGGGTACCAATGCCCTGGAACTCGGGAATGGTCACCAACTGGATGCCGATGTAAGGCACGGGTCTGGCGCCCGGCTTGCCCGGGTCCGCGGCCTTGAGCGATTCCAGCGTGACCTTGGCGAACGGCGCGGCGCTCATGTACGCCTCGCTGTAGGTCGAGGCGCGGGTGCCCGGTGGCACGTTGGCGATGCCGTCTTTTTGCGCGACCAGTGCGCCGTATTCCTTGGACGTGGCCCAGGCGCTGAAGGTTTTCGCCGCGTCCTTGGCCTTGGAACTGGTCGGAATGGCCAGCGCCCATGAGTACAACCAGGCCGAGCCCTTGTCAGTGACCTGATGCGGCGCATAGGTGAAGCCGACGTGATCGGTGACCTTGCTCTGGGACTTGTCGGTGACGAACGAGCCGGCGACGCTGGCATCGACCCAGATCGCGCATTTGCCGCTGTTGAACAACGCAAGGTTTTCATTGAAACCGTTGCTCGACGCCCCCGGCGGGCCGGATTTCTTCATGGTGTCGACATAGAAGTTCAGCGCGTTTTTCCATTCGGGACCGTTGAATTCCGGCTGCCACTTTTCATCGAACCAGCGCGCGCCATAGGCGTTGGCCACGGTGCTGATCAGCGCCATGTTCTCGCCCCAGCCAGCCTTGCCCCGCAGGCAGATGCCGTACTGTTCCTGCCCGGGTTTGTTCAGTTTGGCGGCGAATTCACCAATCTGCTCCCAGGTCGGGCGCTCGGGCATGGTCAGGCCGGCATCCTTGAACAGGTCGGTGCGGTAGTAGGTGATCGAGCTTTCGGCGTAGAACGGCAGGGCGTACAGCGTGCCTTTGACCGACAGGCCTTCGCGCACCGACGCAAACACATCGTCGAGGGCATAGCTGGCCGGCAAATCCTTCATCGGCTCCAGCCAGCCCTTGGCGCCCCAGAGTGCGGCTTCGTACATGCCAATGGTCAGCACGTCGAACTGTCCGCCCTGGGTGGCGATGTCGGTAGTCAGGCGCTGGCGCAGGACGTTTTCTTCGAGGACCACCCAATTGAGCTTGATGTCCGGATGCTCGGCCTCGAAGGTTTTCGAGAGTTTTTGCATGCGGATCATGTCGCTGTTGTTGACGGTGGCGATGGTCAGGGTCTGTGCGCCAAGGCTGACGCTGCTCAGGGTCATGCAGGTGAGGGCAAGCAGGGCTTTTACCGAAGGTTGCATCGTGCACTCCTTTTCTGCACCCGGCGGGAAACAGAAGGACAGTTATTGTTTTTGTGTCTTCCTGCGCAGGGAAGAATCTGTGCTGATTACATCCTTCAATGGCAGGCGAGACAAATCATCCATCGCACTTTGATCGATACTTTTTTGCACTGAGGTTTTGCGGGGTAGACGCAGGGAAGGGCTTTTCAGCGAAGGAGGGGTATTGAATCCGTACAGGTTTGAGGGGGTAACGCTGTACCTGTGGGAGCGAGCAAGCCCGCTCCCACAGGGATTTGAGGTGTGACTTCAGCCCAGGTTTTGCTCGGTCAACCGCTGCACCACCAAGCGCCGGTAGTGAGAAGGTGTCATGCCCTTGAGTTGCTGGAAGCGCCGGTTGAAGTTGGAAATATTGTTGAAGCCCGATTCGAAGCAGACATCGGTCACCGGCTTGTTGCCATCGGCCAGCAACTCGCAGGACTTGCTGATGCGCAGGCGATTGACGAACTCGATGAAATTGCGCCCGGTGGCCTGCTTGAATACCCGGCTGAAATACGTCGGTTTCATGCCCAGGTGCTCGGCGACTTCCTCCAGCGTCAAGTCCCGGGCGTAATGGGCGAAGATGTAATCCACCGCGCGGTTGGTGCGATCGATGTTGTGTTCGTCGGCCAGTTGCGGGGTCGTGGCGCCAGAGAGCAATTGGTAGTCGTCGGTGGCCGCGAGCAACTCCAGCAGAATGAAAAAATTCCCGAGACGGGTCACACCGCTCGTGTCGGCGATGCGCTGCATCAGATCCATCGCCTTGGCGATGGTGTGCTTGCAGCGAAACTCGATGCCGTACTGCGCACGCTCCAGCAGCGGTGCCAGGGCCTTGAGTTCGGCGAACACCTGATAGCCGCTGTCGAACAACTCGTCGGTGAAGTTGACCAGCATGTCGCGTTTTGGCACCACTTCATCCTCGGCCACCTGGCTGATCCAGTTGTGGGGCAGGTTGGGGCCGGTCAGGAACAGGGTTTGCGGATAGAAGTTGCCGATGTAGTCGCCGATGAACACCTTGCCGGAACTGGCGACGATCAGGTGCAGCTCGTATTCCTTGTGGAAATGCCAGCGCACCAACGGGCAGGGGAAACCGTGCTGGCGATAGATGATGGACAAGCCGTTGTGGTCGTCCATCAGCTCGTAGGAAGGATCGGTGACTCTGGCGGTGCGGGTCATGTCAGGGCGCTTTTGTAGTTATCCCGCCCGGATCATGCCTCTTGACGCAGGGCCAGCGCTACTACCGCCGGTGCGTCTGTTCATGCAAGGCACGGCCGTAAACCGCTTTCATGCTGGTGGCACTCCAGCAATAACGGACGATGTCGGACTCGTCGAAAAAGTCGGTGCTGATGATGCTGCAACGCGTCACCCAGTTTCCCGTGGTGTTGAACCAGTCGTTGATTTGCCGCTTGATATTCCCGGGCCCACCGAGCAGCGAGTAGGTGGTCGCGGACAGTGACCAGAGGAAAGTTTCGTAAGGCGCGTCTTCCAGGGTCTGCGCGATGTAGCGTTGCAGTTCGGCTGGGGCGGAGAACCTGTTGTCGCGCCATTTGTGCGGGATGCGTGGCCAGAAGTATTCGCCATCGAGTTCTGGCCCGGCGGGTGCCGCCATGATCACCCGGCGATGCTGGCTGGCGCTTTTCAGTTCTCCCACTGTTTTGAGTCCGTCGCCGGGTAGGACGGCTCGCAGCCCGAGACGACGCACGAGCCAGTCATTGAGCCGTTGATGATCGAAAGGTTTATTGCCATCGGCCAGTTGATGGAAGTCCAGCACGATGAATTCGTCCGGGTTGCGATCGAGGAACAGCAACACCGCGTCGATCAAGTCGTCCAGGACCCGATGCGAGCGATAGCCGTTGTGATGAAAGTGGAAGCCCGATCGAGCCGCTCCGGCCCTGTAGCCCAGACGGATGTCGAAGGCGCGGGCGCCGTTGGCCAGTTGCCAGGAAAACGTGTCGTTCTGACAGGCGGTCCAGTTGCCGGTCACGACGTCGTAGTTTGGCGCTTTCTTGTCCATGCCGGCGTTATGCACGCCAGGCCAGACGATATCGGTGAGTTTGAGTTGATCGATCTCGAGGGTGTTGCTCATCCAGCTTTGCTTGTCGAGCAAACCACGCGTGTTGCGGGTCATGGCCATTCCTTGTGCGAAACACCCCCGTCCATGGGGTGTGAAGCGGTCAGGTTAACCGGTCGGGCACAGCAACGGCGGTAACTATGTATTGCACAAGAAAAGTGGGCTACTCCTGATTCAGCCGGTTCTTCGCCTCAATCCATTGCGCCATGTATTGAGTGCTCTTGTGCTGGTGGTGACGCAACATGCTGCCGGTAAAGTTATCTCGTCGTATGTTTGCCAAATCCCGCTGGCAATCGACCAGCCGCTGGATCAACGCCGGGCCATGAACGGATTTGCGGTAGCGGCCGGCCAGCAGGGTTTGCCCGTGCGCCTGGGCGTCAAGCCAGCGCGTCTTGTCGTTGTGCAGTTGCACGGCATGATCGGCGAACTCCTGTGCCGAACGGGTCACTGCGCCTGGCCATGCCTCTTCGCCATGCATCGCCTCGGCACCCACTGGCGTCGTCACATTCGGTGTGCCACAGAGCATCGCATCGACAATCTTGCCCTTGATTCCCGCGCCAAAACGCAGAGGCGCCATGCAGACCCGCGCCGACGACATGACTTGCAGGGCGTCTTCTGCCCAGTTCATCACATGAAAACCCTGTGCCGGGTTATGCAGGGCCGTCGCCTTGGGTGGTGTGTAGGCACCGTAGATATGCAATTGAGCGCCGGGTATCTGCTCGCGAATCAGCGGCCATATAGCGGTTTTCAACCAGAGCACGGCATCCCAGTTGGGCGCGTGGCGAAAGTTACCGATATGAAGAAAGTGTGCCCGGTTTTCAAAGGGTACCGGCGCACGGGTCGGAACATCGACCATCAACGGGCACCAGTGCAACAGGTTGCGCGCAAACCTGAACTGCTCGACCAGCAATTCGATTTCCACTTCGGAAACCATCAGCGTCAAATCACAACGATAGAACGAGGCGATCTCGCGCTTCGCCATATCGGTATCGGCCATGTGTTCGAACTCTTCACGCGACGCGGGGGCGAACAGATCGCTGAAGTCGTTGTTGTCGTCACTGGCCTTCAAACGCTCCTTGAGGCGTTGATGCCGGCCCTGCCTGAGGCTTTGCAGGTCGCAGCTTTCGAGTACGCGCAAGGCATCGGGGCAATGCTTCTCGACCCGCCAGCCGAACTGTTCCTCCATCATGAATTGATCGAACAGCACGATGTCCGGCGCCAGTTCGCTGATGAAAGCATCGAAACTGCTGTTGTTCAGTTCGATGGGGACTTCGCGGATACCCAACGCAGTAAGGTCTGCACGTTGCTCGCCGAAGCCTGCCGGGCTGCTGAATGTGATGTCCCAGCCTTGTTCCAGGAAAACCTCGAGAATCTGCATGACATGCCCACTGGCCGCCGAAGAGCGGGGCTCGGGCCAGACGTAACCAATGACCAGGACTTTGGTTGCGCGGGACTCAATCATGTACGGGCGTTCCTTGAAGCGAAGACAGGGCGGGGATGAAAAAGGCGCGCATTAAACCACAGCGCAGCCCAGGGTCACCCGAGTATGCTTTTGACCTTGTCGCGCAACTGATCAATGGAGAAGGGTTTGCCGATCACGTGCATGTCGACAGGGACTTCGATGCTTTCGGCATAGCCGCTGGCAAACAGGATGGGCAGGTTGGGACGTAACGTGCGGGCAAGGGTGGCCAGTTCACGTCCGTCCATGACCGGCAGGCCAACATCCGTCATCATCAGGTCAATGTGTAGGTTCACATCCTTGAGGGTCTCCAGCGCCTGTTCGCTGCCATCGGCTTCCAGCACCTTGAACTCCAGTTCCTCCAGTACATCGACGATCAGCATGCGCACGATGGCATCGTCTTCGACGACGAGGATGGTGGAGGCGTTGGCGGATGACATGGTCGAATTCCCGAAAAAGATTGGTATTGCCGGTCGCAGGAAATCACCGGCCTCTTGCATGAGTAAGTGGTGGGTCCCGACAAGTTCCCAGCACGTTGGAAAAAGCTTTCACGGCGCGAGAAAGGCAAGGATAGCGCGGACACAGCGTAATTAGGACCTTGCGCGCAAACATGTCAGATAATTGGATCGATGTGCCAGTTTTGGGGCAAACTCCTTGCATCCTGACAGTTCGACAAGGCCTGCCCCATGACCTCAGCGTCCTCGGTTGATGAGCAACGATTTCGTAAACTCCTGAGCCGTAACATCAGCCTGCCGTTGGGGCTGGGTTTCATCAGCGCCGTGTTCTTCGTGTCGCTGATCAGCTATTTGTTGTCGACGATCCAGTGGGTGGAGCACACCGACCGGGTGATCAATAACGCCAATGAAGCGGTCAAGCTGACCGTGGATCTGGAAACCGGGATGCGCGGTTTCCTGCTCAGTGGCGATGAACATTTCCTCGATCCCTACGAAACCGCCAAGCCGCGCATCGCCGTGGCGCTCAACACCTTGCTCGAACTGACTGACGACAACCCGGTGCAGACCGACCGCTTGTTGCGGTTGCAGGCCTTGCAGCAGGAGTGGGCGAGCTACGCACAATCGATGATCGATTTGCAGCGCAGCAGCGGCGATTATCGCGCCGTGGTCAAGGCCGGACGCGGCAAACGCCTGACCGATGAAATTCGCAAGCAGTTCGAGGCGGTGATCGACACCGAGCAACAGTTGCGCGCATCGCGCAATGATGAAGTGCGGCGCACCACGATCATGAGCATCAGCCTCTACCTGTTGCTCATAGCCGGGGTCAGCGGGTTGCTGGCGTATGTCGGACGTCGCGACTTGATGACCCTGTCGCAGAACTACAGCGTCAACCTTGCCGGCCAACAGGCCAGCGCCCATCGTCTGGAGCAACAGGCCTGGCTGCGCAACGGCCAGACCGAACTGGCCGAGCAGGTATTGGGGCAATTGAGCCTGGCCATGCTCGGTCGCAACATCCTGCAATTCTGTGCGCAGTACCTGGGCAGCGCCGTGGCGGCCATTTATGTGCGCGAAGACCACGGCGGCCTCAAGCGCATCGCCACCTACGGGTTTTCCCGTGAACAGGAAGAGCGTGAGCAGCAGATCTACAGCGACGAAGGTATTGTCGGCCAGGTGGCGCAACAGGCACGGCTGATTCGCCTGGACGAGGTGCCGGGGGATTATTTCAAGGTCAGCTCCGGCCTCGGTGACGGCTTGCCCCGCAGCGTGCTGGTGGTGCCCACCAGCGACGACGAGCGGGTCAATGGCGTGATCGAGTTGGGCTTCCTGCGTCCACTGACCGACCGTGACGTTGAATTGCTTGAGTTGATAGCCGGCAACATCGGCACCTCGATCGAGGCGGCACGCTATCGCCAGCGTTTGCAGGAGGTGTTGGCCCAAACCCAGCAACTCAACGAAGAATTGCAGGTTCAGCAGGAAGAACTCAAGACCGCCAACGAAGAACTCGAGGAGCAGTCGCGGATTCTCAAGGAGTCCCAGGCACACCTGGAAACCCAGCAGGTGGAGCTGGAGCAGACCAACGAACAACTCGCCGAGCAGGCAGAAATACTGGCCGAACAACGCGACGCCATGGACCTGAAGAATACCGAACTCAATCAGGCCCAGATCCAGCTCGAAGAGCGCGCGGTAGAACTGCAGCGATCGAGCAAATACAAGTCCGAATTCCTCGCCAACATGTCCCACGAGTTGCGCACGCCGCTCAACAGCTCGTTGATCCTGGCCAAGCTGCTGGCGGAAAACCCGGAAGAAAACCTCACCGCCGAGCAAGTGAAGTTCGCCGAGTCGATCTACTGCGCCGGCAATGACTTGCTCCACCTGATCAACGACATTCTGGACATTTCCAAAGTCGAGGCCGGCAAGCTGGAGATCCATCCGGAGAACACCAGCGTGGCGCGTCTGGTGGATGGCCTGCGCGGCCTGTTCCAGCCATTGGCCACGGACAAGCAGCTGGATTTCCAGGTGGATATTCAGGACGGCGCACCGCTGATGCTGTTCACCGACCGCCAGCGCCTGGAGCAAGTGCTCAAGAACCTGTTGTCCAACGCCGTGAAATTCACGGAAAGCGGCAGCGTCAGCCTGTCCGTCGCCTCGGCGCCGAGCGACGGCATCGCGTTCAGCATCGGCGATTCCGGGATCGGCATCGAGGTGGATCATCACGAAAGCATCTTCGAAGCGTTCCGTCAGGCCGATGGCACCACCAACCGGCGCTACGGCGGCACGGGGCTGGGTTTGTCGATCTCCCGAGACCTGGCGGCCTTGCTCGGCGGTTCCATCAGCGTGAGCAGCACGCCGGGGCAGGGCAGTGTATTTACCCTGGTCTTGCCGCGGCAATACGTGGAACCGGGCGAAGTGCCTGTCGAACCGATGCGAGCCGCTCCAGTGGTGGCGGCGTCGAGTGTGTCGACGCCCACGTTGTCGCCACGGGTGGCCGAAGTCGACATTCCGCGTTTCGATGACGATCGCCACAAGGGTCCGTTCACCACCCGCTGCATTCTGGTGGTGGAGGACGAGCCGAACTTTGCCCACATCCTCTACGATCTGGCCCATGAACTGGGTTATCAATGCCTGGTGGCCCACGGTGCCGATGAAGGCTACGAGCTGGCCAAGGCGTTCATCCCCGATGCGATCCTGCTGGATATGCGCCTGCCGGATCATTCCGGCCTGACCGTGCTGCAACGTTTGAAAGAGCACGCCGAAACCCGACACATTCCGGTGCATGTGATTTCAGTCGAAGATCGGGTCGAGGCGGCGATGCACATGGGTGCCATTGGCTATGCGGTCAAACCGACCAGCCGCGAGGAACTCAAGGAGGTGTTTGCACGCCTCGAGGCCAAGCTGACCCAGAAGGTAAAGCGCGTGCTGCTGGTCGAGGACGATGACCTGCAGCGCGACAGCATTGCCCGCCTGATCGGCGACGATGACATCGAGATCACCGCCGTTGGCCTGGCGCAGGAGGCGCTGGACCTGCTGCGCACGTCGGTCTTCGATTGCATGATCATCGACCTCAAGTTGCCGGACATGCTCGGCAACGACCTGCTCAAGCGCATGTCCACCGAAGACATCTGCTCCTTTCCGCCGGTCATCGTCTATACCGGGCGCAACCTGACCCGGGATGAAGAAGCCGAACTACGCAAGTATTCGCGTTCGATCATCATCAAGGGCGCACGCTCGCCAGAGCGGTTGCTGGATGAGGTGACGCTTTTTCTGCACAAAGTCGAATCACGGTTGTCCCATGATCGACAGAAGATGCTCAAGGTCGCCCGCAGCCGCGACAAGGTCTTTGAAGGCCGCAAGGTGCTGCTGGTGGATGACGATGTGCGCAACATTTTCGCCCTCACCAGTGCGCTGGAGCATAAGGGCGCAGTCGTGGTCATTGGCCGCAATGGCCGCGAAGCGATAGAACGACTCAATGAGGTGCAAGACATCGATCTGGTGTTGATGGACGTGATGATGCCGGAAATGGATGGATTTGAAGCCACCGTTGAAATCCGCAAGGACCCGCGCTGGCGCAAGCTGCCGATCATCGCGGTGACGGCCAAGGCCATGAAGGACGATCAGGAACGCTGCCTGCAGGCCGGCGCCAACGATTACCTGGCCAAGCCCATTGACCTCGATCGCCTGTTTTCGCTGATCCGTGTGTGGTTACCGAAGATGGAACGGATCTAGTGGAGCGCAATTTCCCAGTGGAGCGAAACAGCGAAATCGAACTGCGGTTGTTGATCGAGGCGATCTATCTCAAGTACAGCTACGATTTTCGCGATTACTCCGGCGCTTCGATCAAGCGCCGGGTCAACCATGCGTTGAGCCAGTTGGAGTGCAACACCATCTCGGCATTGCAGGATAAGGTCCTGCACGATCCCGCCGCGTTCATGCAACTGCTGCAATTGCTGACCATTCCGGTCAGCGAGATGTTTCGCGACCCCTCGCACTTCCTGGCCATCCGCAAGGAAGTGGTGCCGTTGCTGCGAACCTATCCCTCGATCAAGGTCTGGATCGCTGGATGCAGCACCGGAGAAGAGGTGTATTCAATGGCCATTCTGCTGCGCGAAGAAGGCCTGCTGGACCGCACGATCATCTATGCAACCGATATCAATCCGCGCTCGCTGGAAAAGGCCAAGCAAGGGATTTTCTCGATGGAGAACGTCCGCGCCTACACTGCTAATTATCAGCAGGCCGGTGGCCAGAGTTCGTTTGCCGACTACTATACGGCGGCCTATGGGTACGCGATTTTCGACAAGACACTGCGCGAGAACGTGACCTTCGCCGATCACAGCCTGGCGACGGACAGCGTATTCTCGGAAACTCAATTAATTTCATGTCGTAACGTATTGATTTATTTTAATAAAAAACTTCAGGATCGGGCATTCGGACTGTTTCATGAGTCCCTCTGTCATCGCGGTTTTTTGGTGCTGGGCAGTAAGGAAACCCCGGATTTCTCAGCCTTCGGCGATCAGTTCGAGCCGTTGGTCAAACAAGAACGGATTTATCGAAAAACATGAACAGTGCAAGGAAATTACCGGCGATCGAAGCGATCGTGATCGGTGCCTCCGCCGGTGGCGTCGAGGCGCTGTTGAGCATCCTCGGCCCGCTGCGCGAAGGCTTCGCACTGCCGATCATTGTCGTGCTGCACATGCCGGACGAGCGCCGCAGCCAGCTGGCGGACGTGTTTTCCCGCCGGGTTGCCCTGCCGGTGCTGGAAGCGTGCGACAAGACCCCGGTCGAGGCCGGCAAGCTGTATTTCGCCGCGCCCGGTTATCACCTGTCAGTGGAGCGGGACCGCAGCTTTTCGCTGAGCCTGGAGCCTCGTTTGCATCATTCGCGACCCGCCATCGATTACCTGTTCGAATCGGCCGCCGATGCGTACGGCGCCCATCTGGCTGCAGTGTTGCTTACCGGCGCCAACCGCGATGGCGCGCGCGGCCTGGCCCAGGTCAAGCAGCGCGGTGGCATGACCATCGTGCAGGACCCGCGGGAGGCTCAGGTTGCCACCATGCCCCAGGCCGCGCTGGACATGCACCAGCCGGACCACATACTTCCTGTACGCGGCATCGGCCGTTTGCTTGTCGAACTGGAACGAATCGCATGTTGAGTAATATCCAGGCCAAACTGCTGATCGTGGACGATCTGCCGGAGAATCTGCTGGCGCTCGAAGCGCTGATCAAGCGTGAAGACCGCATCGTGTACAAGGCGCTGTCCGCCGACGAAGCCTTGTCCCTGCTGTTGGAACACGAGTTCGCCTTGGCTATCCTCGATGTGCAGATGCCCGGCATGAATGGCTTCGAGCTGGCCGAGTTGATGCGCGGCACGGAAAAGACCAGGAACATCCCGATCGTTTTTGTCAGCGCCGCCGGGCGTGAACTGAACTATGCATTCAAGGGCTATGAAAGCGGAGCCGTGGACTTCCTGCACAAGCCGCTGGACGTCCAGGCGGTCAAGAGCAAGGTCAATGTGTTCGTCGACCTGTATCGCCAGAGCAAGGCGATGAAGGAACAAGTGCTGGCCCTTGAGCAAAGCCGCCGCGAACAGGAAGCGCTGCTCGAGCAACTGCAAAACACCCAGCTGGAACTGGAGCAGGCGGTGCGCATGCGCGATGACTTCATGTCCATCGTCGCCCATGAAGTGCGAACGCCGCTCAACGGTCTGATCCTTGAGACCCAGCTGCGCAAGATGCACCTGGCCCGGGACAACGCCGCCGCCTTCACCCTGGACAAGATGCATGCCATGGTCGACAGCGACGAGCGGCAGATCAAAAGCCTCATTCGCCTGATCGAAGACATGCTCGATGTCTCGCGCATCCGCACCGGCAAGTTGTCGATCCGGCCCAAGCGCGTTGATCTTTCGACGCTGGTTCGCGACGTGCTGCACAACTTTTCCCAGCAGATCGACGCCGCAGAGGCTTCGGTTTCGCTCGATGCCGCGCAACCGGTGATCGGAAACTGGGATGAGTTTCGTATTGAACAGGTCATTTCCAACCTGTTGACCAACGCCTTGCGCTACGGGGCCAAGAGTCCGATAGCGGTGAAGGTCTACAGTGAAGGTGGCCAGGCACTGGTGGATGTGCAGGATCAAGGGATCGGCATCAGCGAGGAAAACCAGAAGCGGATCTTCCAGCAGTTCGAGCGGGTATCGGCCAGGCATGCCGTCGCCGGACTGGGCTTGGGATTGTTTATTTCAGAACAGATTGTGGCCGCCCATGGCGGTACTATTACCGTCCAGAGCAGGATTGGCGAAGGCGCCTTGTTTCGCGTTTGTCTGCCGCTGTAGGAAAACAGCCAGGTAAACGCAACCTCTGATCGACACCACGGTCGTATCAGCAGCAATTGACCGAACAAAGGCTTCCCATGAGCGAAGATGCACAAGATGTAGTACTCGTCGTCGAGGACGATCCCTCGATTCTGATGGTGCTGTCCGCTTATCTGTCGGGCGAGGGTTACCGCGTGTTGCAGGCCGAAAACGGCGAGCAGGCTTTCGAGATCCTGGCGAGCAAACCGCACCTGGACATGATGATCACCGACTTCCGCCTGCCCGGGGGAATCTCCGGCGTGCAGATCGCCGAGCCCGCCGTGAAGCTGCGACCGGAGCTCAAGGTGATTTTCATCAGTGGCTATGCCCAGGAAATCCGTGAGACCGACAGCCCGATCACGCGCAAGGCGCCGATCCTCGACAAACCCTTCGATCTGGATAAATTGCAGGAACTGATGCAGGACATGCTTTCCTGAGCGCTCAGGCGCTGATCATCTCCCTGACCTTCGCCGTCAACAGGTCGAAGGTAAACGGCTTGGTGATCATCTGCATGCCCGGATCAAGGAACCCGCCGCGCACTGCGGCGTGCTCGGCGTAGCCGGTGATGAACAGCACCCTGAGGTCGGGTCGCAGTTGCCGGCCGATTTCCGCCAGTTGCCGGCCATTCATGCCGGGCAGGCCGACGTCGCTGATCAACAGGTCGATGCGTTGGGCCGAGTCGAGTATCGGCACCGCGCTATCGCCATCACAGGCCTCGACGTAGGCATACCCCAGGTCGCTCAATACCGTGCTGACCAGCATCCGCACCGCCGGGTCGTCCTCGACGATCAACACCGTCTCGCCACGCTTGGCCAAAGGTGAATGTTCGACGTCCAATGGACGCTCCAGGGGCAGGTCTCCACTAAAGCGTGGCAGGAACAGGCTCACCGTGGTGCCTTCGCCCACGACGCTGTGGATGGCGACGTGACCTCCCGACTGCTTGCTGAAACCATAGATCATCGATAACCCCAGCCCGGTGCCCTGGCCGATGGGCTTGGTGGTGAAGAAGGGGTCGAAGGCGCGGTTGATGGTGCTTTGCGGCATGCCACAGCCGGTGTCGGTGACGCTGAGCACCACGTAGTCACCCGCATCGAGACTGTTCTGGCCCTGGGTGAAGTCCTCGTCAAAGTGCTGGTTCGCGGTCGAGACCAGCAGCCGTCCGCCATTGGGCATGGCATCGCGTGCATTGATCACCAGGTTGAGCAGGGCGCTTTCCAGTTGATTGGGGTCGGCTTCGGCCACCCACAGTTGCTCGTCCAGTTGCATGTCCAGGCGAATGGTTTCGTTGATGCTGCGTTGCAGCAGTTCATCCATGGAGATCACCAGACTGTTCATCTCCACGGGTTTCGAATCCAGCGACTGGCGCCGGGAAAACGCCAGCAGGCGGTGGGTCAGGCCCGCCGCGCGGTTGGCCGACGTCACCCCCAGGTCGATCAGGCTGTCGAGGTCTTCGGTTCGCCCCCGGGCCAGGCGTCGGCGCAACAACTCCAGACTGCCGATGATACCGGTCAGCATGTTGTTGAAGTCATGGGCGATGCCGCCGGTGAGCTGGCCGACGGCTTCCATTTTCTGCGACTGACGCAATGCCTCTTCGTTGTGACGCAGTTGCGCCGTGCGCTCTTCCACCTGTTGCTCAAGGGTTTCGAGGGTATTCTGCAGGCGCAATTCGCTCTGGCTCAGGTCGATCAGCCGGTCCCTGGCTTCATACTGTCGTCGCCGCCCGCGCAGGGCCGTGGTGACCAGGCTGATCAGTGTGACCGGGTGAAACGGCCGCTCAAGGAAGGTGACGTTGCCCAATTGCGGGCCGAAGCGTGATGCCAGGTCCTGTTGCGGGCCACCGTGGTGCGTCATCACCACGATCGGCAGATCCGACCAGGCGGGCTGGTGTTCGATCAGGCGGATCAGCGGTTCCAGATCGGCACCCAATAGTGCCTCGGAGGAGATCAGCAGCAGGCCGGCCCCCTGTTCCAGTTCGGCGCACAATCCTGGCAGGTCGGAGCTGATCACCCCGTGAAACCCGGCCTCGTTGAGCATCATCAGGGCGATCTGGCCATCGCGCCCTCGCGGTGCAAGGATGATTGTGCGTTCGGGCGTGGCTAGCATGGCCGTCACCGGATTTCATCCGCGAGCAACGGGTTGCTGGCCCCGAGATAGGTGGGGACGCCACGCAATACGCCCTGGAAGGCTTCCAGCGGTTCGCCGATGGTCATGCCCAGGCCGCTGATGCGGTATTCACGGATGGTCGACTCATGGCTGCCGGTACGCTTCTTGATGATCGAAATGGCCCGGCGCACCTTGCCCAGGGCTTCGAAGTAACGCAGCAGAATGACCGTATCGGCCAGGTAAGTGATGTCCACCGGCGCCTGCATATCGCCGACCAGGCCGTGCTGGGCCACCGTCATGAAGGTCGCGGCGCCTTGGCGATTGAGGTACAGCAGCAACTCGTGCATGTGCAGCACCAGGGCGTTTTCTTCCGGCATCGCCGCCTGATAGCCGTTGATGCTGTCGATCACCACAGTCTTGATATTGCCTTCGTCGACGCAGCGCCGGACCCGGTGGGAGAACTCGCCGGGGGACAGTTCAGCCGCGTCCACTTGTTCGATCAGCAAATTGCCGCTGTCTTGCAGGGCCTGCAGGTCGATGCCGATGTTCTTCATGCGCTCGAACAGCAACCCCAACTCTTCATCGAAAATGAACAGCGCGGCTTTTTCGCCCCGGGCCACGGCTGCGGCGGCGAACACCATGGAGATCAGCGATTTGCCGGTCCCTGCCGGACCGAGGATCAAGGTGCTGGAACCGGTTTCGATACCACCGCCCAGCAGCGCATCCATTTCCCGGATGCCGCTGGTCAATTGCTGACGCAGGTATTGACCGCGATGTTCGGCAGCCACCAGGCGCGGGAATACATGCACGCCGTCGCCCATGATGGTGAAGTCATGGAAGCCGCCGCGGTACTTCTGGCCACGGTACTTGACCACGCGGATGCGACGTCGCTCGGCGCCGTAGTTTGGCGTCAGTTCTTCCAGGCGAATCACGCCGTGGGCCACGCTGTGCACGGTTTTGTCGAGGGACTCGGCGGTCAGGTCATCGAGCAGCAGCACTGTGGCGTCGTAACGCACGAAATAATGCTTGATGGCCAGAATCTGCCGGCGGTAGCGCAGCGAGCTTTGCGCCAGCAGGCGAATCTCCGAAAGGCTGTCCAGGACAACGCGGGTCGGCTTGAGCCGCTCGACCACTTCGAAGATCTGGCGGGTGGCTTCGCCAAGTTCCAGGTCGGAGGAGTAGAGCAGTGTCTGCTGCTGTTCGGCATTGAGCAGGCTTTCCGGGGGCGTCAGCTCGAAGATATGGACGTTTTCGTCCATCTCCCAGCCATGGGACAAGGCGCCTTGGCGCAGTTCGCGTTCGGTCTCGGACAGCGTGATGTACAACGAGCGTTCACCGACTTGCGCGCCCGCCAGCAGGAAGTGCAGCGCCACGGTGGTCTTGCCGGTGCCCGGCTCGCCTTCGAGCAAAAACACATGTCCGCGGGACAATCCGCCGTCGAGGATATCGTCCAGACCTTCGATACCGGTGGCGGCCTTGGCTTGGTTCAAATCGTCGGATAGAGACAAACAAGCGTCCTCATATGGCCAGGGTCAACGAAGCAGCCGCTGCGAAGTGCCGCAACGGGCTGCTTGTTCACTTGACCCTTGGCCAGGACGACGGTTCAACGAAATTTCAGTCGGGGTCAAAGCCCTTGTTGCAACGCCGGATCATCGGGGTTCATCTGTTCGAGTTGGGCCAACAGGATCTGCACGTTTTGCAGCTGCCCGCTTTCCTTCCAGTAATTGATCAGCAGCACCCGGGCCTTGCGATCGTTCGGATGGCGCTGAACGACTTCCTGCAACTGGTTCTGTGCCGCTTCGAGCTCATGTTCACCGTGCAACGTGGTGGCCAGGTCGTAGCGGTAATCCCGGTTGTCAGGCTCAAGCTCTACGGCCTTGGACAGGCCGAGCAGGGCGAATTCGCTTTGCTCGTGATGCAGCAGCCAGAGCCCCAGCGCGTGTTGCAGGTAGGCCGAGTTGGGTTGTGTCTGCAGTTGCCTGGCCAACAGCTGCCGGGCGGCGTCGTTCTGGCCCTGTTTATCCAGCACCTCGATTTGCAGCACTAGCGCCGGCAGGTTCTCCGGCGCCAGGCGCAGGGTGTTATCCAGCGCCTGTTGCGCTTGCTTGAGCTCGGCGTTGTGCAGGTGCAACCGGGCCAGTTGGAATTGGTTTGCGGCGCTTTGCGGCTCGCTCTTGAGCACTTGTTCCCAGGCATCGATGGCTTGTTCCAGAGGCCCGAAATACAAACCCAGTTCATCCGGGGACAACCCCAGCAGCGCGTTGATCGCCGCCAGCCGCACGCTTTGTTCGCTGTCATCGAGCAATGGCCCCAGCAGCAGACTGCGCTGGCCGTTCGGTACCAGGCCACTGATACTCCTGATCGCCGCGATACGTACTTCGGGCGACTCGTTCTGCAAGTCGGCATCCGCCAGCTTCAGGGCCACCGAGCTTGGATAGTTGGGCAGCTCGGCATGCAACCAGATACGCCGCTTGGGGGACAGGTCCGGACGGGCCAATTGCTGGTAGAGCACCCGCGCGGCACCCGGTTGACCGCCCCGGGCAGCCGCCAGCGCTTCGCTGTAGCCATGCTGGATGGCTTCGGGAACCACCGGGGTGGTATCGCGCAGGGAGAACCACACAAGGCCGATGACGAGCAGGGCGAAGACGCTGATAAACAGGAGGCGGCGGGACTTGGGCATGCAGGAATCCGGAAGCTGGCAAGCTTTGCAAAGGCGCCAGCTTCGGTCAGGCCAGGCTTTGAGTCAAACCTTGACGACGTTCACTGACGATTCAATGGACCAGCAAGCTGCGTCGACAGCAAAACCTCTCGAGGCAGCGCGGCAGTGACTACGCTTGCTGGAGGTGTCTCGACGGGTGCTTCCATGCAAGGGTTGTTACAGTACTTCAAGGCCATTCTCAACCCCGGGCCCGGGGTGTTGCTGTTTGCCCTGCGAACCATCGCAGCCGGATTGTTGACCCTGTACCTGGCGTTTTTGTTCGACCTGGACCAGCCCAAGTGGTCGATCATGGCCGTGGTCATCATCAGCCAGCCCCTTGGCGGCATGGTGTTGGCCCGCAGCTTTGGCCAGGTGATCGGCACCACGGTGGGCGCGGCCGTGGCGGTGCTGATCATGGCGATCTTTCCCCAGGCGCCGCTGCCATTCATCACCACCCTGGCGCTGTGGCTGGCGCTGTGCACCGCCGGTGGCACCCTGTTGCGCTATACCAGTTCCGGGGCGTTTGTCCTCAGCGGCTACACCGCCGTGGTGGTGGCCTTGCTGGCGGTGCCGGACCCGGACGGCATGTTTTTGCTGGCGGTCACCCGTGTCACCGAGACGCTGCTGGCGGTTGCCTGCGTGTGCGTGGTCAGCCTGCTCACCGCCAGGCCACAAGCCGTGGCCCGGGATTACTTCGCCAGGATCGATCAAATCACCCGTTTGCTGGCCACCCACGCCAGCGCCGTCATCCGCACCGAAGAGAGCGAAGCCGAGTTCCAGCAGCGGCAAATGCAGCTGCTGGGCCAGATCAGCGGCCTGGAAGGCGTGCGCCGGCACCTGTACTTCGATGCTCCGCGCTTGCGCAGTGCCAACGATCTGGTGCAACTGTTGGGCAATCAACTGGTGCTATTGACCGCGCGGTTGACCGCCTTGCGCCACCAGCGTCTGTTGTTGACCGAGCGCTGGGAGGGCGAGTTGCCTGAAGAGATTCAACGGTTGCGCGGCGAAGAGCTGGCCTTTCTCGATGAACTGGCGCGGGAGGGCCGTTCGCTGTCCAGTGACAAGCGCCAGCATTTCACCTCGCTGCAACAACGCTTTGATGAGCTGGCCTACAGGGCCGAACAATTGACCGAACCGCTGCCGGCCACCTTGCGTTCGCTGGCCTGGTCGCTGCGCTGGGAGCAGGCGCGTCTGTTGCAGCAATTGGAGCAGATTCTGGAATTGAGTGATGCCATCCAGAGCGGGCGACCGGCCAGCAGCGTGTATCGCGGGCGGGAAAACCCGCTGCACCTGGACTTCACCCTGGCGACCATGAATGCCGTCCGGGCCTTTTGCGCGCTGTTGATCGCCGGCCTGATCTGGATCGAAACCGGTTGGGACGGTGCCCGAGGCGGAATGGTGCTGGTGGGGATCCTGTGTTCGCTGATGTCGACGTTTCCCCGGCCGCTGCTGGCGGTGCAAAGCTATGCCAGGGGGTTCGGGCTGGCACTGGTGGCCTCGGCGCTCCTTCAGTTCATGTTTGTGCCGATGATCAGCAATTTCGAGATGCTGGCCTTGCTGCTGGCGCCCTTGCTCTACGCGGTCGCGGTGGGGCTGGCCAGTCCAGCCACCACCGGTACCGGCATTGGCCTGGGGCTCACGACCTTTCTGTTGCTCGGCCCGTTGAACGTGGGGATTGGGCAAAACACCGCCATCCAGTGGTTTGAGTTTGCGGGTGCCTATACCTGCGCGACCGCACTGGCGTTGAGTGTCTATGCGCTGGTCTTTCCGTTCATGCCGGATTTGCGCATGCGCCGGCTCCACAAAGAGAACGGCGAGCAGGTGTACGCCTTGCTGAAAACCTCGGCGAGCGATGAACAGCAGTTTGCCTTCGAGAGCCGCATGGTTGATCGCCTGACCATGATGCTGGGGCTGCTGCCGGCGACCCGGGAGCCACACTCGCGCGAGCTGTTTCAAGTCAGCCTGGCCTGCATGGCATTGGGTATTGCCTTGAATCAGCTCAGGCAGCAGGGGCAGAACAACGCATTGCTGACTCCCGATCTGCAAAGTCGCCTGTTTTCGACAGTCCGGGAAACCGGCAGGCTGGTCGCCGGCCGGCCCGGGGTCGAAGTGGCGCAGGTGCTCGATAGCCTGCACACCCTGGGCGACGACCTGGATGCCCTGCATACCGATGTCCATGAGCACTTGTGGTCGGTGTTCCGCATGCGTGTGGCGCTGTTGATCGTGGTGTCGTTCGTCGAACGCTATCGCGGCTACTTTCAACCCTCAGGCCTTGAAGGAGACCCTGTCCTTGCCCATTGATCTTGAAGTGGGCGGTGCCTATCTGCCCCCGATTGCCCAGGCGCTGCTGCTGGGCCTGCCGATTTTCCTGCTGCTGGACTGGGCGTTGCGGCGCCTCGGCGTGCTGCAGTTCGTCTGGCACGAGGCGTTGTTCGAAGGCGCGCTTTACGCCTGCGTCTGCGCCACGTTGATTCTGGTGATGGGAGCTTGATGCCATGAAGAACATCCTTTCCCGACTCACGACGGTGGCGGTGGTACTGCTGGCCTTTATCCTGGGCTGGTTCGCCTGGGAGCATTACACCCGTGCGCCCTGGACCCGGGATGCGCGAGTGCGTGCCGATGTGGTGACCTTGTCCGCCGACGTATCGGGGCGAATCGTCAGCCTGGCCGTACAGGACAACCAGCATGTGAACAAAGGCCAGGCGCTGCTGGAGATCGACCCGGCGCGTTACACCCTGGCGGTGGAGCACGCCAAGCGCGCGGTGGAGGTGGCGAAAGCCTCGCTCGGGCAGGCCCAGGCGGCCATCATCGCCAGCGAAGCGTTGCTCAAGCAACGTCAGAGCGAGGAGCAGCGCCGGCGCACGCTCAAGGATCGTTCGGCGATTTCCGGCGAAGAGTGGGAGAAGGCCAACACCGATGTATCGGTGGCCCAGGCCGACTTGCTGCGTAACCAGGCCAATATGGTGTTGGCCCAGGCCAACGTGCAACTGGCCATTGCGGCCTTGACCCAGTCCGAGCTCGACTTGCAGCGTACCCACGTCGTTTCACCGGTGACCGGCTATGTCACCAATCTGCTGACCCGGGAGGGTGATTACGCCTCGGCCGGCGGTCCCTTGCTGGCGCTGGTGGACAGCGAATCGTTCTATGTCAGCGGTTACTTCGAAGAAACCAAGTTGCCGCGGATCGGGGAGGGCGACCTAGTCAGGATCGAGTTGATGAGTGGCGAGACATTTGGCGGCAAAGTGCAGAGCATTGCCTTCGCCATTGCCGACCGGGAAAACCTGCCGGGCGGTCGCCTGCTGGCCAGCATCAACCCCAGTTACACCTGGATCAAACTGGCGCAACGGGTACCGGTGCGGATCGAGATCGATGCCGACTATACCGGTAAAAACAATCTGCGGGCGGGGACCACGGCTACTGTGACCGTCGAAGAACAGCGCTAACCCTGTAGGAGCTGCCGAAGGCTGCGATCTTTTGATTTTGATCTTCGCGGGTCAAGTACACAAAAAGGTCAAAAGATCGCAGCCTTCGGCAGCTCCTACAGGGATATGTATTGTGTGCAAAAAAAGCCCCGCGACCGAATGAGACGCAGGGCAAGGAAATTGGTTGGTTGCGGCCAACCAAAGGAGCACTTTGAAACCGCATTACTTGCTGGCGACCGTCTCCGGCTGCCAGCCGCCACCGAGGGCCTTGTAGATCGCGACGATCCCGCGATACAGGTCGACTTCGGCCAGGGCCTGGGTGTCTTCGGCCGCCAGGCGTTCACGCTGGGCGTCGAGCAGCACGAGGAAATCGGCGGTGCCTTCGCGGTAGCGGATTTCCGCCAGGTCGGCGGCCGAGCGGCTGGACTCGCTCTGGCGAATCAGCGAGATCAGGCGCTGCTGGCGTTTACCGTAGTCGCTGAAAGCGTTTTCCGATTCTTCCAGGGCCAGCAACACTTGTTGCTCGTAGGTTGCCAGGGCGCCTTCGGCATCGGCATCGGCGCCGCGCAAACGGGCCTTCACACTGCCCAGGTCAAACGCCGCCCAGGTGATGCTCGGGCCCAGCGCCCAGGCGTTGGCCGCCGAGGAGCCGATCTGCGAACCGCGCCCGGCGGTAAAGCCAAGGAAGCCGCTAAGGCTGACCCGAGGAAACAGATCCGCCTTGGCCACGCCGATACGCGCCGTGGCCGATGCCAGTTGGCGTTCGGCACTGCGAATGTCCGGACGGCGTTGCAGCAGTTCACCCGGATCACCGATCGGCAAAGCCTTGGCGATCGCCGGCAGGTCTTTCGGGCTCAGGTCCACGGTCAGCTTGTCCGGACGCTCACCCAGCAGGGTGGCGATGCGGTTTTTCTGCCGGATCTGCTCGGCCTGCAGTTGCGGCACGCTGGCCTCGACCGACGCCAGTCGCGCATCGGCGCGCTCCACATCGAGTTGGTCGCCGACACCGGCATCACGCAAGCTGATGGTGATCTTGCGCGATTCCTGCTGGTTCTCCAGGTTGGCCAGGGCGATTTTCTCCCGCAGCTGCGCGCCGCGCAGTTGACCGTAAGAATCCACCAGTTCGGCAATCATGGTGACTTGCAGTTGGTACAGGTCGGCCTCGAACGCCTGTTGCTCGGCGTTGGCCGACTCCAGGTTGCGCTGGATGCGGCCGAACAGGTCGATTTCCCAGGCCATGTCCAGGCCCAGGTCATAGCGTTCGCTGTTGACCCGGTCGGTGGTCTGGCCCGGAATCTGGCCTTTGCCCAGGTCACTGCTGACGCGGCTGGTGACAGTCGGCATGGCGTCGTTGCTGACATCATCGCGGATCGCCCGTGCGGCTTTCCAGCGGGCGAAGGCGACGCGCAAATCGCGGTTGCCTTGCAGGGATTTCGTCACCAGCTGGTTGAGGGTCGGGTCTTCGAACTGCTGCCACCAGATGCCTTCGAAACGCGAGCGGTCAAAGTTCTTCTGGCCGGCGGCGCCATCGGTGGCGGCCGTGATGTTGGCCGCCTCGGTGGTTGGCGTCTTGTAGTCCGGGCCCACGGCACAGGCACTCAGGGCCAGTACCAGCAGGCTCGGCAGGAAGGCTTTCAAACTCATCAGTGCGACTCCAGCTTCAGGGTGGCCTTGGCAGCTTTGCGCTTCTCGCCGCGCTCGACAAAGTTGCGGATCAGTACGTAGAACACCGGTGTCAGCAACAGACCGAAGAAGGTCACCCCGAGCATCCCGGAGAACACCGCCACACCCATGGCATGACGCATCTCGGCACCGGCACCGCTGGAGAACACCAAGGGCACCACACCCATGATGAACGCGAAGGAGGTCATCAGGATCGGCCGCAGACGCAGGCGGCACGCTTCCAGGACCGCTGCCAGCGGGTTGAGGCCTTCCAGCTGTTTGTCCTTGGCGAACTCGACGATCAGGATCGCGTTCTTGCAGGCAAGTCCCACCAATACGATCAAGCCGATCTGGGTAAAGATGTTGTTGTCACCGCCAGAGGCGATCACTCCGGTGATGGCCGACAGCAGAGTCATCGGTACGATCAGGATCACCGCCAGTGGCAGGCTCCAGCTTTCGTACTGCGCCGCCAGTACCAGGAACGCCAGCAGCACACAGAGCGGGAACACGAACAACGCGGTGTTGCCGGACAGGATCTGCTGGTAGGTCAGGTCGGTCCATTCGTAGGTCATGCCGTTGGGCAGTTCTTCCTTGAGCAGTTTCTCGATGGCTTTTTCCGCCTGGCCGGAGCTGTAGCCGGGGGCTGCCGCACCGTTGATTTCAGCGGTGATGAAGCCGTTGTAGTGCATCACGCGGTCGGGACCCGAGGTGTCGCTGACTTTGATGAAGGTCGCCAGCGGGATCATCTCGCCCTTGTTGTTACGCACTTTCAGCTGGCCGATCTGGTCGGATTCGAGGCGGAACTGTTGCTCGGCCTGAACGTTGACCTGATAGGTACGGCCAAAACGGTTGAAGTCGTTGGCATACAGCGAACCCAGGTAGATCTGCAGGGTGTCGAAGATATCGCTGACGGCCACGCCATGGGTCTTGGCTTTCTCGCGGTCGATGGCGGCATCGACCTGGGGCACGTTGACCGTGTAGCTGGTGAACAGGCCGGCCAGTTCCGGCACGTTGTGGCTCTTGTTGATGATGTTCATGGTTTCCTTGTACAGCTCTTCGTAGCCCAGGTTGCCCCGGTCTTCGATCTGCAGGCGGAAACCACCGATGGTGCCCAGGCCTTGTACCGGCGGCGGCGGGAAGATCGCCATGTAGGCTTCCTGGATGTTCGCGTACTGGCCGTTCAAGGCACCGGCAATGGCCCCTGCGGACATGCTCGGGTCTTTACGTTCGTCGAACGGCTTGAGGGTCACGAACACGATGCCGGCGTTCGGACTGTTGGTGAAACCGTTGATCGACAGGCCAGGGAAGGCCACCGCACTTTCCACGCCAGGTTGTTTAAGGGCCAGCTCGGACATGCGCTTGATCACGTCTTCGGTACGGTCCAGGCTCGAGGCATCCGGCAGTTGCGCGAAGGCCACCAGGTATTGTTTGTCCTGGCCGGGTACGAAACCGGTCGGGGTGCTGGAGAAACCGAAGAAGGTCAGGACCATCAGGCCGGCGTACAGCAGCAGGGCGATACCGCTGGAGCGGATCACGCGGGCAACGGTGCCGACGTAACCATGGCTGGCCTTTTCAAAGAAGCGGTTGAACGGACGGAACAACCAGCCACCGAAAATCTTGTCCAGCACCTTGGAGAAACGGTCTTTCGGCGCGTCGTGACCCTTGAGCAAAACCGCGGCCAGGGCCGGCGACAGGGTCAGGGAGTTGAAGGCCGAGATCACCGTGGAAATCGCGATGGTCAGGGCGAACTGCTTGTAGAACTGCCCGGTCAGGCCGGAAATGAACGCCGCCGGAACAAACACCGCACACAGCACCAGCGCGGTGGCAATGATCGGGCCGGTCACTTCACGCATGGCGCGCTTGGTGGCTTCAACCGGGGTCAATCCAAGCTCGATGTTCCGTTCGACGTTCTCCACCACCACGATCGCATCGTCGACCACGATACCGATGGCCAGTACCAGGCCAAACAGCGACAGGGCATTGAGCGAGAAGCCAAACAGATGCATCACGGCAAAGGTACCGATCAGCGATACCGGCACAGCGACCAGTGGAATGATCGAGGCGCGCCAGGTTTGCAGGAACAGGATCACCACCAGTACCACGAGGATCAGCGCTTCGAAGAGGGTGTGAACCACCGCCTCGATGGAACCGCGCACGAAGATCGTCGGGTCATAGACGATGCTGAAGTCCATGCCTTCGGGGAAATTCTTCTTCAGTTCGGCCATTTTTGCCCGAACTTCGTTGGAGATTTCGATGGCGTTGGAACCCGGACGCTGGAAGATCGGGATCGCCACCGCCGGCTGGTTGTTCAGCAACGAACGCAGGGCGTACTGGCTGGAGCCCAGTTCGACGCGGGCGATGTCCTTGAGGCGAGTGATTTCACCGTTGTCGCCAGAGCGAATGATGATGTTCTCGAACTCTTCCTCGGAAACCAGGCGGCCCTGGGTGTTGACCGACAACTGGAAGGCCGTGGCATTCGGTGCAGGAGGCGCACCCAGCGCACCGGCCGCGACTTGACGGTTTTGCTCGCGAATCGCGGTGACCACATCGGTCGCGGTCAGGTTGCGCGAAGCAGTCTTGTTCGGATCGAGCCACACTCGCAGCGAGTAATCGCCCATGCCGAACAGCTGCACATCACCGACACCGCCCAGGCGCGCCAGCTCATCCTTGATGTTGAGCAGGGCGTAGTTGGACAGGTACAGCATGTCGTAGCGTTTGTCCGGCGAGGTCAAGTGCACCACCATGGTCAGGTCGGGCGACGCCTTGTCCACGGTGATACCGATGCGCGTCACTTCCTCGGGAAGTTTCGGCTCGGTGCGGGTCACACGGTTCTGCACCTGCACCTGGGCGTTGTCCAGGTCGGTACCCAGGGCAAAAGTGATGGTCAGGGTGATCTTGCCGTCGGCAGTCGATTGCGAGGACATGTACAGCATGTTCTCGACGCCGGTGATGGCTTGCTCCAGGGGAGCAGCCACGGTTTCACCGATGACTTTCGGGTTGGCACCCGGGAAGTTGGCGCGGACCACCACGGTCGGCGGCACCACTTCCGGGTATTCGCTGATCGGCAGCTGGAACAGCGAGATCGCACCGGCGATCAGGATCAGCAGCGAAAGAACCGCTGCGAAGATCGGCCGCGAAATGAAGAATTGGGAAAAATTCATCGTAAAAATCCCTTAACCGCGTGGGGTCGTGGCAGCCAGTTTCACAGCCGTACCCGGCGCGACCTTGGCAGGCGCGACTTGGGGCAGGTTGCTGGCTTCCAGCGCTTGGCGTTGTTGTGCGAGTGCCGCGAGGGTTTGTTCACTGGCCATCGGAATCACTTCAGGGGTGACCGGTGAACCAGGACGTACCCGTTGCAGGCCCTTGACGATGATGGTGTCGTCCTTGTTCAGGCCGTTGCGCACGATGCGCAGGCCTTCAATCTTCGGACCCAGCTCCACCGCGCGGTAGGCGGTCTTGTTGTCGGCATCCATCACCAGCACGAACTTCTTGCCCAGGTCGGTGCCGACCGCTTCATCGTTGATCAGCATGGCGCTGTAGGTGCCGCTGCCCACCAGTTTCAGGCGTGCATACAGGCCCGGCGTGTAGCTGCCGTCGCTGTTGTCGAACACGGCGCGACCACGAATGGTGCCGGTCTTCGGGTTGACCTGGTTGTCGACGAAGTTCATCACACCCTGGTGCGGGTTGCCGTCCTCATTGGACAGGCCCATGTAGACCGGGGTGGTGGCGCCGCGCTTGCCCTGGCGAGCGAGCTCGGTGTACTTGAGGAATACACGCTCGTCCGCGTCGAAGTAGGCGTACACCTTGTCGGTGGAGACCACGCTGGTCAGCGGGGTGGTGTCGGCGGTCACCAGGTTGCCGGCGGTGATTTCGGCACGGCTGACGCGGCCGCTGATGGGAGCAGTCACGCGGGTGAAGCTCAGGTTCAGCCGCGCTAGATCAAGCTGCGCTTGCAGGGCACCGACGGCGGCGCGGGCTTCTTGGGCGGCGCTGGTGCGCGAATCGGCCAGCTCGGCGGAAATGGCGTTGCTGGTGCGCAGGCGCTCACCGCGCTGGGCTTCGTTTTCGCTGCGGGTGGCGTTGGCGCGCGATTGTGCAACCAGGGCTTCGAGGCGGCGGACCTCAGCCTGGAACGGACGCGGGTCGATCTGGAACAACAGGTCGCCTTTCTTGACCAGGGCGCCTTCAGTGAACGCCACTTCATCGATCTGGCCGGAGACCCGTGGGCGAATCTCGACGGTTTCCGGCGCTTCGAGGCGACCGGTGAATTCGTCCCACTCGTTGACCGGTTGTTCCAGCACCTTGGCCACGCTGACCTTGGCCGCTGGCATACTGGCGGCGGTTTCCGGGGCCTTGCCGCACGCGCTGATCACCACGACGGCCAACAGAGCCAACGGGAAGCGCAAATGTTTGAGTGACTGTTCCATGGATGCATCCGCCAATGTGTTGAGATTGGCGAATGATGCGCGGCGGGTTTGTATCTCACGAATCGAATGGGGCGAAGGTAACTATCATCCGGAATGATATAAGACCCAAGCCAGCCCTCTAGCCTGCGCCTTGCGCTTGGTCGTCATCAACTGGATTGATGACAATTGTGTGTTGCTTTGGATGCAATAGACAGTTGGTTCAACGGGCCACAACGGCCCGAACTGTGCCAATTTCGTCACCGCCAATGCCCAAACCCATCAAGCCATGACGCCTCGGATAGACCACTCTGGCCGGTCTGTCCAAGGAGATGACCATGATCCGACTGACCCTGATCGAAGCCCGTGAGTTGGCCGAATCGATCCTGTTGCACAACGGTTTTAATCTGGCCCATGCACAAGCGGTGGCGGCGACGGTGATTGCTGGCGAACGTGATGGCTGTGCCTCCCACGGTTTGTACCGGATTCTGGGGTGTGTCAATTCCCTGCGGGCCGGCAAGGTGTCAGCCGATGCCGAGCCACAGGTGATCGACCAGGCGCCGTCGATTGTACGGGTGGATGCAGGCGGTGGGTTTTCGCAGTTGGCGTTTCAGGCGGGGTTGCCGTTGCTGGCGCAGAAAACCCGGGCCAACGGCATTGCGGCGTTGGCAATCAACCGCTGTGTGCATTTCTCGGCGCTGTGGGTGGAGATCGAGCAGCTGACGGCTGCCGGTCTGGTGGCACTGGCGTGTAATCCGAGCCACGCCTGGGTGGCGCCGGCCGGAGGACGACTGCCGGTGTTCGGCACCAATCCCATTGCCTTCGGTTGGCCCCGTGCGGGGCAAGATCCGTTTGTGTTCGACTTCGCCACCAGCGCGATTGCCCGTGGTGATATCGAACTGCACCGGCGTGCCGGCAAGGCGATTCCAGAGGGTTGGGGCGTCGACGCCCAAGGCCAGTCGAGCACCGACGCCAACGTGGTGCTCGACAGCGGCGCGATGCTGACGTTCGGCGGGCACAAGGGTTCGGCGCTGGCGGCGATGGTGGAGTTGATTGCCGGGCCGCTGATTGGTGACCTGACCAGTGCCGAGTCATTGGCTTACGATGGAGGCAGCAAGTCGTCGCCGTACCATGGCGAATTGATCATCGCCCTGGACCCTCGGCGCTTTCTGGGGAACGCCACTGAAGAACATTTGGCCCGGGCCGAAACGTTGTTCCAGGGCATTGAAGGGCAGGGCGCACGCTTACCGTCGCAACGACGTTACGCGGCGCGGGTACGCAGCTTGGTGGAAGGCGTGCAAATTCCCGAGGCGCTGTACAACGACCTCAAGGCATTGCTCGCCTGATTGAATCAACGTGCCCGCTTCCACATTTGATTGGTGGCGATCACATATTTTGCGTAGGAGCTGCCGAAGGCTGCGATCTGTTGATCTTAAAAATCAACATCAAAAGATCGCAGCCTGCGGCAGCTCCTACAGGTATTTGTGTGGTTTTCTAGATTGAGTCGCGTTGGCTGCTGCCATCCACCAACCGTGCAATCCCCAGCGGGTTGGCGTTTTTCAAGGCGTCGGGTAGCAAGGCGTCCGGGCAATTCTGGTAGCACACCGGACGCAGGAAGCGCTCGATGGCCAGGCTGCCAACCGACGTGCCACGGGCGTCGGAAGTTGCAGGGTACGGCCCGCCATGGACCATGGCATCGCAGACTTCGACCCCGGTGGGGTAACCGTTGAACAGTACCCGGCCGACTTTTTGTTCCAGCAGTATCAGCAGGTCCGCATGGGTCTGAAGATCCGATGCTTCGCCAATCAATGTCGCAGTCAGTTGCCCGTGCAAGCTGTTCAACGCCTGCCGCAGTTCAACCTTGTCCGCCACTTCAACGACAATGGTGGTCGGCCCGAACACTTCTTCCTGCAGCAGCGGATCCCCATTGAGCAGCAGGCTGACGTCGGCCTTGAACAGTTGCGGCCGCGCCTGATTGCCCTGCTGGTCGTGGCCCGCCAGGTGCGTCACACCCGGATGCTCGAGCAAGGCCCGCAGCCCTTTTTCATAGCTGCCGAGGGTGCCGGCATTGAGCATGGTTTGTGCCGGTTGTTCGGTCATCAGGTTGCTTAGTCGCGCAATGAACGCCGTCCATTCAGGGGCGCGAATGCCAATGACCAACCCCGGATTGGTGCAGAACTGCCCGCAACCCTGGACCACCGATGCCACCAGTTCACCGGCGATTTTCTCGCCGCGCGCACGCAAGGCTTCGGGCAATACCAACACTGGATTGATGCTGCTCATCTCGGCGAACACCGGGATGGGTTGTTGCCGTGCGGCGGCCATGTCGCAAAGGGCACGGCCACCTTTGAGCGAGCCGGTGAAACCGACGGCCTGAATCGCCGGGTGCTTGACCAGCGCTTCACCGACACCCGCGCCGTAGATCATGTTGAACACACCCTTGGGCATGTCGGTCTGCTCGGCGGCGCGCAGGATTGCATTGGCCACGCATTCGGCGGTTGCCATGTGCCCGCTGTGGGCCTTGAACACCACCGGGCAACCGGCGGCCAGGGCCGCTGCGGTATCGCCGCCAGCCGTCGAAAAGGCCAACGGAAAATTGCTGGCGCCGAACACGGCCACCGGGCCGACGCCGATCCGGTACTGGCGCAGGTCAACCCGTGGCAGCGGCTGACGCTCCGGCAGGGCACGGTCGATGCGCGCGCTGTAGAAATCGCCCCGACGCAGGACCTGAGCGAACAGACGCATCTGGCCGCTGGTGCGGCCGCGCTCGCCCTGTATCCGGGCACTGGGCAGGGCGGTTTCACGGGTCACCAGGGCAACGAACTCGTCATCCAGGGCATCCAGTTGCGCGGCGATGGCTTCAAGGAATTGCGCCCGGCGCGTCGCCGGCAAATTTCGAAAGGCTGGATAGGCGACCGAGGCGGCCTGGGCGGCCGCGTCGACTTCTTGCGCGGTGGCTTGCACGAAAGAGTAGGGCAGTGCTTCGCCGGTGCTGGCGTCATGGCTGTTCAGGATGATGCCGCCGACGGCGCTGCGCGCTCCGCCGATGTAGTTGTGGCCAAGGATTTCGAGCATTGAAAATCTCCGGTCTGCAAAGGGTAAGGGCAAAAGATCGCAGCCTTCGGCAGCTCCTACACTGACCGTATTCACCCGGCATTAACGGATGGACACCATTTCTGTAGGAGCTGCCGAAGGCTGCGATCTTTTGAGGCACTCAAGCCAAAGAGTCACCCCGGTGCGGGGTGGCTGGCACGGCTGCGTCCACGGCAGCAACCCGCGCCGCCGACTCGGCATCCACCTGGCGCAATGACTTGCCACGGGTCTCGCGGGTCAGGCCGACCGCCACCACGGAAATCAGCGCGGCGCCCACCAGGTACCAGGCGATCGGAGTCGAGCTGTTGTACTTGTTGAGCAAGGTGATGGCGATCAGCGGTGCCAGGGAACCGGCGAAGATCGGCGCCACCTGGTAGCACAGGGACAGAGCGGTGTAGCGTACGTGGGTCGGGAACAGTTCAGCCATCAGCGCCGAGTAAGGCGCATAAGTCATCGACTCGATGGCCAGGCCCAGGGTAATGGCGGCCATGATCAGCCAGTTGTTGCCGGTGTCCATCATCGGGAAACCGATGAAACCCCAGAACGCTGTGAGCACCGCGCCGGTCAGGTACACCGGCTTGCGCCCGACAATGTCCGACAGATAGCCCATCAGCGGAATCAGGAAAAAGTGCACCAGGTGCGCGCCGAACATCAGCAGCAGAATTTGCGAAGTGTCCTTGTGCACCACCAGTTTCAGATAGGTAATCGAGAACGTCACCACGGTGTAGTAGAGGATGTTCTCGGCAAAGCGTGCACCGATTCCCACCAACACCGAGCGCCAGTGATGACGCAGCACCTCCACCACACCGAGCTGTTGCTGTTGGGTCTGTGCCTGACGGGCCTGGGCTTCCTTGAAGATCGGCGCGTCATCGACGCTGGTGCGAATCCAGTAACCGATCAACACCACTACCGCCGAGAACCAGAACGCCACGCGCCAGCCCCAGGCCAGGAACTGTTGCTCTGACAGGTTCGACGACAACAGCAGCAGGGCGGCCGTGGCCACCAGGTTGCCGGCCGGCACTCCGGCTTGCGGCCAACTGGCCCAGAAGCCCCGACGATTGTCCGGGCAGTGTTCGGACACCAGCAGAATCGCGCCGCCCCATTCGCCACCGAAAGCGAAGCCCTGGATCAACCGCAACAGCACCAGTAGCACCGGCGCTGCGTAACCGATCTGGTCGAAGCCAGGCAGGCAACCCATCAGGAAGGTGGTGATGCCGACCACGACCAGGCTCAGTTGCAGCAGGCGTTTGCGGCCGAATTTGTCACCGTAGTGACCGAATACCAACCCGCCCAACGGCCGGGCGAGAAAGCCGACCGCGTACAAGGCGAAGGCGGCGATGATGCCGTCGATGGGGCTGTCGGTCTGGCGGAAGAACAGCTTGCCGAAAACCAATGCCGAGGCGGTGCCGTAGAGAAAGAATTCATACCATTCGGCGACGGTGCCAGCCATGGCTGCGGCCACTACGCGTTTGAGTCCGGAGGGTGAGGTTGCGCTTTGCGTGTGTTGAGGATTCGACATGCTGACGTACCTTGTTAAGGCGCAAAAAAGCGGGCAGCCGGGCCGGGCCGGTAAAGGCCCGCCCGACAATCACTCAGAGACCGACGTCCGGCAGTTCCGGGCGGTTGGCCAGTGCCTTGGCCATGATCTGCTCGACGAATACGCGGTCGGCTTCCGGCAGGGCCAGGCGTGGCGGACGGGTCAAGGCACTGCCGCGACCGGCGATGGCTTCACACAGCTTGATGCACTGCACCAGGTCGGCACGGGCATCGAGGTGCAGGATCGGCATCAGCCATTCGTAGATCGGCATGGCTTCGGCGAAACGCCCGGCCTTGGCCAGGCGGAAGATGGTTTCGCCTTCTTTCGGGAACACGTTGGACATGCCCGAGACCCAACCTTCGGCACCCACGGCGATGCTTTCCAGCACCACGTCGTCGAGGCCGGCGAACAGCACGAAACGGTCACCGACTTCGTTGCGCACGTCGATGAAGCGGCGGGTGTCGCCGGAAGAATCCTTGAAGCACACCACGTTGTCGCAGTCGGCCAGGGAAATCAGGATGTCCGGGGTGACGTCATTCTTATAGATAGGCGGGTTGTTGTAGACCATCAGTGGCACGTCGGCGTTTTTCGCCACGTAGCGGTAATGCTCGGCGGTCTCGAACGGCTTGGAACCGTAGACCAGCGCCGGCATCAGCATCACGCCATCGACGCCGACCCGGCGTACGGCATTGGCGACCTTGGCTGCTTGTATGCTGGTGAACTCGGCCACGCCGCAAATCACCGGTACGCGACCGCGGGAGGCATCGACAGCGACTTCGGTTACGGCGATTTTCTCTTCGGCGGTCAGCGAGGTGTTCTCTCCCACCGAACCGCAGACCACCAGGCCTGAGACGCCATCGCGAATCACATTGGAAATCACCTGGTGTGTCTTATCCAGGTTGATCGTGAAGTCATCGTTGAATTGAGTGGTCACTGCAGGGAAGACGCCACTCCAGTTAATGCGCTTGCTCATTGTTGCCTCCGGTTCGTTAATTGTATTTCGTATACGATATTTAAAATGACAAATTTCGGCTAGTGCTTTTTTCAGTTTTCAGGGGTTGTTTATGCGCCGTTGGTCCGGTGTTCAGGCATGCCGCGATCAGGCGCCGGGCCAGGTATCGGACAGGCGATAGCCTTGTGGCCACGGATCGCTTGGGTCGAGCAGCAATTGATGGGTGCCGGTGATCCAGGCCCGGCCGGAAATACACGGGTAAATCGCGGCGCGGCCGGCGACTTCGGTCAACGAATCAATGCGGCAGTGGAACTCGGAGCCGATAATCGAACGGCCGATAAAGCGCTCGCCAACCTGCATCAAGCCTTTGGCCTGCAACACCGCCATGCGCGCCGAGCAACCAGTTCCGGTGGGGGAGCGGTCGATTTTGCCTGGTTGGATGACCACCGCATTGGCACCGGTGGCGATGCCGTTCTCATGGACGATGGGCGCAGCGATCTGGCAGAAGGAAATGTGCGACCACTCGGGGTTCAGCGGATGCACGAAGCCCAGTTGTTCGTTGGCCGCTCGAGTGATTTTCAGACCGACCGCCACCAGATCGGCGGCTTCATCCGGGCTGATGGAAAAACCCAGGCCTTTGGCATCGGCAATCACAAAACTGTCGCCACCATAAGCGGTATCAACCTTCAGCGAGCCGATGCCTTCGACTTCAATCCACGCATCCAGGCGATCAGCGAAGGACGGCACGTTCTTGACCTCCACTCGCTGGACCTTGCCATCGCGGCAATCGGCCACGGCTTCGATCAGGCCACCGGGCGCTTCCAGCACCAGGCGGGTTTGCGGCTCGGTCATGGGCAGGATACCGCTGTCGAGCAATACGGTGGCGACGCACAATGAGTTGGAGCCGGACATCGGCGGGGTGTCCGCCGGTTCCATGATGATCCAGGCCATCTGCGCCCGTGGGTCCTTGGCCGGGACCAGCAGGTTGACGTGGCGGAACACGCCGCCGCGGGGTTCGTTGAGGACGAAGTTACGCAGGGTTTCGTCCCGGGCGATCCAGCGCGACTGTTCCCACACGGTGGCGCCGGGCGGCGGGGCGACACCGCCGACGATCACGTCGCCGACTTCGCCTTCGGCGTGGCAGCTGACTACATGAATGACTTTTGATGAACGCATGGTTTGTTCCTTGTGTTGTCTGTCAGGGCCTCTTCGCGAGCAAGCCCGCTCCCACACTGGTCTGTGTACGCCGCAAACCCTGTGGGAGCGAGCTTGCTCCGGGCGGCGTTCCGACGATGGGGCTGGTGGCTATTTCACCGATTTAAGGAAAGCCGCTGTCTCCGCACGCACCGGATTGCCAATCACCTGATCCGGCGAACCAATCTCATGCACCAGGCCATTGCGGAAGAACGCCACGCGGTCGGACACGTCCCGGGCAAAACGGATTTCGTGGGTCACCAAGACCATGGTCATGCCGTCTTCGGCGAGCATGCGCATGGTGTCCAGCACTTCACCGACCAACTGCGGGTCGAGGGCCGAGGTGGCTTCGTCAAACAGCATGTAGTCCGGTGACATGGCCAGGGCGCGGGCGATGGCCATGCGTTGTTGCTGTCCACCGGACAGCTTGCCGGGGAAGGTCTTGAGCTTGTCGCCCAGACCGACGTGGGTCAGTTGCTTGACCGCCAGTTCTTCAGCTTCAGCCTTGCTTTTGCCCAGCACTTTGCGCGGCGCAAGCATGACGTTTTCCAGCACCGTCAGGTGCGGGAAGGCATTCCATTGCTGGAACACAATGCCGATTTTCTGCCGCAGGCGATTGAGGTCGGTGGCGCTGTGATGGACCTCGACGCCGTCAACGCGGATGTTGCCTTTCTGGATCGGTTCCAGACCGTTGATGCACATCAGCAAGGTCGATTTGCCGGAGCCGGAGCCGCCGATGATCGACACCACTTCGCCCTTGTTCACCGTCAGGTTGACGCCCTTGACCACTTCGAGGTTGCCGAAGGATTTATGTACGTTGTCGATCTCAATCATTTTCTTGCCACCTTCTTTCCAGACGAGCGCCCAGGCGTGCGACCACCAGGCTCATGACGTAGTAGATAAGGCCCGCGATGCACAGCACCAGCAACGGTTCCTGGATGCGGGTGACGATGGTTTGCGAGGCGCGCAGCAGTTCGACGATGCCGATCCACATCACCAGCGCGGTGTCTTTCATGACACCGAGAACCAGGTTCAGCCAGCCGGGGAACGCTACCCGGGTGGCCATCGGCAGAACGATCCAGCGCAAGTCCTGCAAGAAGCTCAGCCCCAGCGAACGGCTGGCCCGGCGCACGGTGAACGGCACCGCCAGCACGCCGGCCCGCACGATCTCGGTGAAGTACGCCGCCGCGTAAACCCCCAGCACAATGCAGCCGACGCTGAAGGCGCTGATGTTCAAGCCGACGATGCTTTTGAGTGAGTTGAACAGCACGAACTGGATCAGCAACGGCACGCTGCGAAACACGTCCAGCACCCAGGCCAGCGGCAGGCTGGCCCGTGGCAACAAGGCCCTCAGCAGGCCGAAGAACAACCCGGCGAAGGAGCCGAGAATGATCGACCAGAACGTCAGTTGCATCGTGACCCACGCACCGTTGAGCAGGAACATCAGGTCATTCGAGGAAAAATCGGTGAAAAACATGGACAGCTCCTCAGTAACGGAACAACCGCCAGGCCATCAGCCGGGCTGCCGCGACGATCGCCTTGGCAATCAAGTAATACAGCACCGCTGCGATGGCGAAATACTCGAAGGTGCGGAAGGTTTTGACGTTGTATTCCTGGGTCACGCCGGTCAGGTCATTGTTCAGCCCGACGATCACCCCCAGCGACGTCATCAACACCGCCCAGACCATCTGATTGGTCAGCGGGTAGAACACGATCCGCAGCAGTTGCGGGACGATGATCATGCGGTAGGCCTGGAAGGCACTCATGCCCAGGGAACGCGCCGCACGCACCTGCGTGTTCGGCACGGCCTTGAGGCCGCCGCGAAAGTTCTCCGCCAGATACCCGGCATTGTTGAAGGTAATCCCGGCCAGCAGGGCGAACCAGGAACTGACGTGCAGGTTCAGCGAGCCGAGGCCGAAGTAGAGGATGTAGATCTGGAACAGCGACGGGGTGTTGCGGGCAATCGATACCCAACCGTTGCCGAACCCGCGCAGTAATGGGTGTTTGGCCTCGCGCATCACCGTCAGGGCCAGGGCGATCAGCACGCCGAAGATCATCGACAGCGCGGCGGTTTCGAAGGTGACGATGGCACCGCCGAGCATGTCCGGCAGGGCGCGCAGGGCGGCGCGCCATTGGAAGCTGTAGTCAAACATGCGCAGGGCTCTCCAGTAGGGCAGCAGGTTGTAACCAGGCCGGCAAACGTCCGCTGGCCGTTGCGGTGCAGGCCGCGTCGACGCATTCGGCAAGGCTGGCGAAGTGCACCTTGCGGCCGACCAGGCCCGGTGCGTAGTGGGCGTATTTGCCCGAGTTGGTCATCAGGGTTTTGGCCGCCAGGGGGATTACGGGTTCGCCGAGCATGCACCAGCAGGTGTCGGTGACCAGGGTCGCGCCAAACCCTTGGATCACGGCGATGTGCCCGGCCTCGCGGGCCTGCTCCAACACGGCACGGCCGCAGGTGATGGCAAGCACCACATCCGGGTGTCTTTGTCGTCCCCGGCACAGTCGCGCCAGGTGAGCGAACTCGCTGAGGGAAAAGTGCGGGTTACCCAGTGACACCACATCCACCCGGTTATCGCGAGCACTGTTGAGTGCGCGCCAACTCGACAGCAGGTCCTTCAGGCGGATCTTTTCCACGGCAATGGAAATGTCCGCATCCAGCACCTGCGCCGGGTCAATGGCCTCCGGGGTGACCCCGGCGATGTGGAACAGAGGCGCCGCAGAGGTGGTGGCGAAGGCCGCGCCAAAGGCTTTGAGGTCGTCCAGGTTCGGCTTGCGTTTTTCCAGTCCCCGCACCAGCGGCACGCGACTGCCGGCCAGGGCACCAATGTGGTAACCCAGCAGCGGGTAGAAGGCATCGTCCAGTTCACCGAGGGCAGGCAACTCGATCTGCAACCGGGCCTTGCGTTGCGCGTCCAGGTGGCAGCCGATCAGCGGGGCGCGACCGGTGAGGGCGATGCAGATGTCCAGGTAATCCGGGTATTTCAGGGTGCGTGCACCGAGCACGCTGTTGGCGTAGACCACTGCGTTGGATTCGGCCCAGACGATTTGTTCGCCAGCCTTCGGTGCAGTGTCGAGCAGGTACGGGGCGCAGGTGAAACTGAGCTGTGCGCCCATCGCCATATAGGCATCGCCCAAGGCACTGGCCGGTTCACCCAGTGCCGGGTCGATCCCCAGTTCGCGCCAACGGCGCTGGTCGACGGAAATTGAATTGAGGGTGGTGGGCACTCGCACTTTTGCTCCCCAATGCACCAGTTGCCCGGCAAAGCGCAGGCTCGCCGGTCCCGTGTAAATGCAGCCGTCGATGTGTGCTTGAGTGACATCCACCAAGTGCTCGGCACCCTGCAGTTCGGCCATGCGCAGGACGATCTGCATGGCCATTTGCGCGGCCTTGCCATGCCGACCATCGAGCAGCGCCCGATCGTGCTCGGTGAGCCGGATCGAGGCGGTGCTGTCAGTGTTTGGCAGTGGGCCGTCGAGCGCCTGCCAGGCGTCGCCCGGCAGGTGATCGAACAGGCTCAGCGTTGTATTTTCGACCCGGGCGAAGGCCTGGCCGCGCAAGGCGGCGAAGGCCTCCCGACCGATGCACAGCACCGGCAGGGAACGGGCAAAAATGGTCTGCGCCACCAGCACGCCCAAGGTCAGGATTTCGTCGGCTTCGGCCAGCACCAATGCCGCCGGTGCATGGCCGTTGCTGATCAGTTCCATCAACACACTGCTGCCGGTGCACGAGCCGCGACCACTGGGAATCGCCAGCACGCGACCGGCCAGGTGTTGGCCGCTGAGCGGGTGATGGCGGTCGATGACTTCACCCGTGCAGGGATCGACTCCGCCCCAGAAACTCAAGCCGACATCGGCGAACAGCAGGGCGCCTTGCGCGGCACCCGCCACCAGGCTGCGCCCGGTCAGAGAAATTGGCCTAGGCATGCCGGACATCTCAGTAATAGACCTGAGGCACGGTCAGGTTGGTCGGCGGGATCTCGGTACCGACCCATTTAACGAACAGCTCCTTGTAGCGACCGGTGCGCACCTGTTGGTTGACGAACAGGTTGAGGTAGTTGAGCAGGCCGAACTCGCTGCGCTTGGCACCCAGGGACACATAGTCGATGACGTACGGGGCGTTACCGGCGACTTTCAGGTTTTTGTATTTGCCCGACTTGAGGGTGGCCGCGGCCACGGTGTTGGTGACCACGGTGGCATCGATGTGGCCTTGGGCGACCGCTAGCAGGGTATCGCTCTGCGACTGGTAGGCTCGGAAACTGCCCGAGCCCCAGTTCTTCACATCTTTCTCCAGGGCGATGGCTTCATAGGTGCCGCTGGTGTTGCCCACTGCTTTGCCCTTGAGGTCGTCGAAGCCGTTGATGCCGGTGTCGTCGCGGGTCAGCACCACCATCTGGAAGGCAAAGTAGGGCACGGTGAGGCCAACGGTCTTGGCGCGTTCGAGGGTGTCGGAGGTGGATGCGACGATCACGTCAGCCCGCCCGGAGACCAGTGCCGGAATGCGATCCGGGAAGGGCGTTTCCACCACTTCGGCCTCGACCCCGAGGATCTTCGCCAAGTCGCGGCAATAGTCCACATCGAAGCCGGCCGGCGAGTTGCTGGCATCGCGAAAGCCCATGGGCGGGAAGTCCAGGGTCACGGCGCAGCGCAGCTTGCCCGAACCGATGATGTCGTCGAGCTTGTCGGCCTGGGCAGTGGCGATAAAGGAGGTACTGAGAACAGCGCTGAGGGCTACGGCAAATGCGGGGTTTTTCATAGAGGCCTCGTTGATGTGGAGTGCTGTTAAATATCGTATTGGGGATTTCGTATACGATATTAACAATAGCAATCAACGTGCCTATTTCCAGTCCGATGGGTGAATTAGTTGTCAGGCCTTGGCGTAGAGGTTTTATAGCGGTGCAACCCGAGATGTGGTGACGCCAAGGTATCGGGGGCAGGTGTTACATATGGGAGCAGCGGTAGCGCGGGCGCCCCTTTAAGGAACACTGGCTGTCAAAAGATCGCAGCCTTCGGCAGCTCCTACGGGATTGGTGTACGCCCTTTAATCACGGGTGTACGCGGTCGGCGTAGGAGCTGGCGCAGCCTGCGATCTTTTGATCTTCAGCGCTGATTATCGCGATACTGACTCGGCGACAAACTGGTCAGCGCCCGAAACTGCCGGCTGAAGGCACTGTGGTCGGTGTAACCACAGCGCAAGGCAATCTCGGTGATCGGCAACCCGGTGTGCAGTAACAACCGCGAACCTTCTTCCAGGCGCGCCTTGTGAATCATTTGCCGCGGGGTGAGCTGGAACACCCGTTTGCAGTGCCGCTCCAATTGCGCCACGGAATAGCCAGCGATGGCGGTCAGTTCGGCGAGGCTGATGGAGCGGGCGAAGTGGCGACGGATATGGGCATCCACGGCGGCGAGTTTCTGGAACGCCGGATGGTTCGACTGCGGCGATTGCAGGTCGCGGGAGATACCGGCCAGGCCGACGATTCGACCCTGTTCATCCTTCAAGGCGAGTTTGTGGGTCAGGCACCAGACCGGCTGATTGCCATAATACAAATGCAGCTCCAGCTGATCGGCCAGTTCGCGACCGCTGGACAGCACTCGCCGATCCTGCTCGGTGTACAGCGGACCGAAGCGTTCCGGGAAGACCATTTCGGCGGTGCGCCCCAGCAGCTCGTCCCTGTGTTTGAAACCACAACGCCGGGCCAGGGTCTGGTTGACGAAGGCGTAGCGAGCCTCGCAGTCCTTGATGAAAAACACCACGTCCGACAGGGTATCGAGCAACGGCGCGATGGGCTGAAGGCTGTTCAGCAGCGTCGGCAGATCGCAAGGTTTAAAGGTGGTGAGCGAGGGATACATGGCGCCGGGGGTCTGAGGGTGACCCCCGGGATCATAGAGACTCGGCAGCGTGGCCGAAAGCCCTGGCGTGGTCATCACGCTGGCGGGGTATCGTCCAGGGACATCAAGGTTTCGATCCGCGCCGGGCTGAAGGGTGGGCGCGGTGCAGAGGGCTGCCAACCAAACAAATGCTGCACAGCACCGCCACACACCCGGCCCTGGCAGGCGCCCATGCCGCAGCGACTGGCGAGTTTGGCTTCGCGCCAGTCAGAGTGACCGGTCAATGCCGCGTAGGGCACGTCTTCGCAGCGGCAAACCAGGGTGTCGGGGCGGGCCAGGGACTTGAGTCGCGGGTCGAGGGCGAACGCGCTGTTCAGCGCCTTGGCGAAACCCTGCCAGCGCGCCCGGCGCGGCCACAATTGCCTGGCGGCTTGCAAATTGCCGACCGCAGCGTGGCCGGCAATCGCACCCTCCACCAAGGCCAGTTCACTGCCGCCGAACCCTGTGCATTCGCCCGCCGCATAATGATCGGCGCGGTTGCTGGCCTGCCAGGTATCCACCGCGATAGCTTGATCTTCGATGGCGCAACCCAGTGCCTGACCCAACTGGATATTGGGAATCAACCCGAAACCACAGGCCAGCCGATCACATTCCAGTTCGACGATGTTGCCTTGTTGTTGCAGGCGCACGCCTTCCACTCGGTCGGTGCCGAGCGCCGCCAGTATGTGGGTGGCGGTGCGGTAATGGTGGTCGAACAGGCTGAACGATTGCAGCCATTTGCCGGGCCAGCGCGGCAGTTGCGCGGCGAAACCGGCGACCGCGCCAAGGCTGGCTTGTTCGGCAATGCGTTGCACTTGCGCGCCATGCTGTTTGGCGGTGGCGGCACTGGCCAGTAACAGCGGGCCGCTGCCGGCGATCACCACGCGCTCGTTCTGCACCGGCAAACCGGCCTTGATCAGTGCCTGCAAACCACCGGCACCGGTGACGCCCGGCAGGGTCCAGCCGGGGAAGGGCAGCAGCAATTCACGGGCACCGGTGCACAGAATCAGTTTGTCGTAGCTGATCAACCAGCCGTGGTCGTCATCTTCCACCAGCAGTTGTTTCGCGCCGGGGGTGGCGATCACCCGGGTACCGGCGTGATGGCGAATGTTGTTGCACGACGCCAGACGCTCGCGCAGGCGCCGGGCCTGACCGGGCACGTTGGCTTGAGGTCCGTCGCGCCAGATTTGCCCGCCCGGCAGCGGGTTGTCGTCGAGCATGACAATGCGGGCGCCGCTGCGGGCAGCGGCAAGGGCGGCGCTCATCCCGGCAGGGCCAGCGCCAATGATCAACAGATCAGCGTATTCATTCATGGGCGAGTCTCCACCTGCATGCCGTCACGGCACAGAGTCTGGCAAGCCAGGCGACGCCGGCCATCGATGATCACCCGGCATTCCTGGCAAATGCCCATGCCGCACAGCGGCGCACGGCGCTGACCGCTGACCGAGGTGCGCGTGCAGCCGTCACTGGCCAACGCCAGGGCAGCGGCGACGCTGGTGCCTTCGGCGACTTTCAGGGCGTGGCCGTCCAGCAACAATTCAGGCATAGACCGGTTCTCCGAGAAAACGCTGGGGCAGATAAGGTTGTGCGGCCAGTGGCGGGGTTTCGTTGAACAGTTGCGCCACCAGTAGATCGGCGGTGCCGGGGGCGGTGGTAACGCCCAGTCCTTCGTGACCGACTGCCAGCCACAAGCCTTGACGTTGTGGATGTTGGCCCACCAGCGGCAAGCCGTCGGGGCTGGCAGCACGAAAGCCGGTCCAGGTACGGATGCCATTGAGCCGGGCCAGCCCCGGCATGTACTCGGCGGCACGCTTGAGCATTTTCGCGAGCATCCAGCCTTCGACCTGCGGGTCGGTGGTGCCGAATTGCCGCGAGGCGCCGATGAACAGTTGCCCAGTGGGGCGCGGCTGGATATTGCAGGCGGTCGACGGCCCCGTGGCGTTGTGGGCACTGGTTACGTAACCCAGTTCCACCAGCGTATGGGTGACGCTGCCGGGGTAACGGTCAGTGATCAGCAGGTGGCCTTTTTTCGGCTCGATGGGCAATTCCGGGCACAGCTCGTTGGCTTGGATACCGTTGGCCAACACCACGGCATCGGCACTCAACCAGTGACCATCATCGAGGCAGACGCGGTTGCCATCGACCGCATTGACCCGTGCCCGGCGCTGGCGGATGTTCGGTGTTTCGAGCATCCATCCGGCCGTCGCCGGGGCGTATAGAATGCCGTCGCCATTGATCAGCAAACCGCCTTCCAGTCCTTCGCTCAGTTCCGGTTCGCGCTGGCGCAGGGCACTGGCGCCGATCAGTTCGCAAGCCACGCCCTGGGCTTGCAGGTTCAGGAATTTGCTGTGGGCCACCGCCATTTCTTCGGCATTCGCCGCCAGCCACAGCGTGCCGTTGCAGCGATAGGCACAGCTGTCGGGCAGGTCCGCGCCCAGTTCGCGCCAGCGCTGCAATGAATATTGACTCAGGGCCAGTTCGGCGGGGTTGTCGTCGAGTACCAGCAAGTGGCCCATGCCGGCGGTCGTGGCGCCGTGCAGGCCGGCGTCCAGCACCAGCACCTGCAAGCCGCGACGGGCCAGCGCCTGGGCACAGGCGGCGCCGATAATGCCGGCGCCGATCACGATCACATCGGCCACCTGGCCCTCGTTCATGGACGAATGCCCCAGGCGAACGGGTCGTCCTGTTCGATGATCAGGCTCGCCTCGGCACTGATGAACGCGCGACCGCGAATGGTCGGCACAATGCGCTCACCCTGCAGTTCGTAGGACCCCTCGAACTCGCTGCCGATGACGCTGGCCTGGCGCCAGACCTGCCCCGGTTGCAACTTGTCGTCGGCCGCCAGGCATGCCAGTTTGGCACTGGTGCCGGTGCCGCAGGGCGAACGGTCATAGGCTTTTCCGGGGCAGAGCACGAAGTTGCGGCTGTCGGCGTGATCGTCATCGGCGAACAACTCGACGTGATCGATCAAGCCGCCGTCTTCACCGCGAATGCCTTGGGCTTCCAGGGCTTGCTGCACAGCGAAGGTGTAAGCGGTCAGCGCTTCGAGGTTGTCGCCGGCCACCCGCAGTCCATGCTCGGCGATCAGGAAAAACCAGTTGCCGCCCCAGGCGATATCACCGACCACTTGGCCGATGCCCGGCACCTGCACCGCCAGCGCCTTGCGATAACGGTAGGCCGGCACGTTGCGCACACTCACCGAATGGTCTTCGTGCAGGGTTGCCTGCACCGTGCCCACCGGTGTTTCGATGCTGTGCACACCGGGGCCGATCTTGCCCAGGTGCGCCAACGACGCCACCAGGCCGATGGTGCCGTGGCCGCACATGCCCAGATAACCGGTGTTGTTGAAGAAAATCACCCCGGCACAGGCGCCAGGGTCCACCGGCGTGCAGAGCAGGGCGCCCACCAGTACGTCGCTGCCCCGTGGTTCCAGCACACAGGCGGCGCGCCATTGGTCATGCTGTTCGGCCAGTACCTTGCGCCGTTCGGCCATGCTGCCAGTGCCCAGGTCAGGAAAGCCGGCGGTCACCAGGCGGGTCGGTTCGCCGCCGGTGTGGGAGTCGATCACTGAGATGCGTTTCATGGGAGGGCCACGTCCATTCGGTTGAGTGAACGCAAGAGTGGCCCTTGCGGCGGGGTGTCGGCTTGATGGATTTAGTCTGTGTCGATGACGAAATCGGCACAGCATTCGTCGCTGTCAGTGGCTATGGGGCAGGTGCTCGAACAGGGTCGTGCAGACGCCGGCAATGTGCTCGTCCAGAAGCTTCACCGCCAGGTCCACATCCCCGGCGCGGCAGGCCGCCAGGATCTCGCGGTGTTCGTGATCGGCCCGTTCCTTACCGGCCGACAAGCTCATCTGCATGCGTAGATAACGCTCCAGCTTGTCGTTGACCGAACGGATCAGACTCACCAGAAACGGTCGCTGCGCCGGCTCGTACAGGCAGGAATGCAACTCCCAGTTGAGCTCGGCCCAGCGCCCCACGTCGTCCTCGCCGACAAACTCCTGACAGATGCGCTCGGCACGGGCGAAGGTCTCTTCGGTCATGTTCGGAATGGCCAGGCGCAGAATCTTGTCCTCCAGCAGCATCCGCACTTCGAACATCTGCGCCAGTTCCGCATCGGAAACCCGCGTGACCATCGCCCCGCGATTGCGCTGGAACATCACCAACCCTTCGGCCTCCAGCCGCTTGAGGGCTTCGCGCACCGGGATCTTGCTGACATTGAACTGGCGGGCGATGTCGTCCTGGCGGATCGGCTCATCCTCGGCAAAATGCCCGGCGACAATCGCATCGCGCAGATGGCGGGTGATGATTTCCGAAGTCGAAGGCGTGTTACCAAGGTCGGGTGCGTTGAGTTTGGGTAAGTTCACGGCGGCGGTCATTTGGAGTGAGATAGCGCTAGGGTATACGAAATTCTTTTGCTGATCTTCCCCGGTTCGACGTCGATGCACCCGGTGTCGGTCATGCAACCCGCGACAACTGGTCGTTGTGTGCCAGCTTCGCAGGGGTATCAAGCTGGAGCTCAACCTCGGAAGACGCTCAACACCAGTTTGAGCAACTTGAGCGGCGCAGTACGGGCGCCGGACGAGCAAGGGAAGCTGACCAGCGCGGCAGTGGCGGACATGAGCGACAAGGAATTCGACGATCTGTGGAGCCTGATGGCGAAGGGCAGCCGCGACCACATCAAGTTCTGAGGGAGGTGTGCCATGTTGATACTGACCAAGGAGCAGCTCTTGGGGTTGCTGCTCCGCGACCTCCAGTTAGAGCTCGAGCGCGGCGATGCTGAGCAGCGCCTGCGTAGAAGATTGATTCTCCGGGGTGTGCGCTCTGAACTATATGCAGCAACCATTCGCCCGAGCGTAGCTGAAATGGCCGAGCTGCTGCGTGAAGAACAGTTCGGGCAACAGCCCCTGCTGTAACCCAACTACCGAGGAAGGCAACCATGATTGACTCAAGACCAGGCCACCACCAAGAAACCCATCCCGATTGGCGAGCAGTATTTCCCACAGTCGCGGTCGGTACCCGAAAAGCGCTAGCGGGTGCCCAGCCAGAAGCCGACACCGAAGGCTCCGCTCAATGAGTGAGGTTCGTGTGACCACAAGGAAGTGGAAGGGCGCTATGGATGGCGTCCTTTATTTTGTCCGTCTTTGAGCTATGTATCGCGCTACCTTTTTGAACAATTGCCACCAGCGGAGTGCTGGCTTTTCAAGTGGCTTGAAGCCGTCAAGCCAGTTTTCATACCCCTCATCCTTGGGGAGTAAACCTTCCTCTTCACCTTTTTTCCAATCGATGTTGCTTATGCCGGGAGCCTTCCCTCCAAATTTTTTCTTGTACTTTTTGGCGATAACCAAGCCGTGCTCTCTCAGATCGTCACACAGTTTGATGCTGAAAAATATCGCGTCATCTGTGTATAAGGCCAGAGCCGTGACATAGCCTCCGTACTCTTGGTTGGCCTTTCCTTCTGCGTAAGGCATACCGAAATAAAAGTGATGCAGCCTCGCGCCTTCTGGGAGCTTTTCATCCTTTATCCGCTCGATAAGTTCGTTGCGCTTTTCAATGGCGTTGTTCAGGTTGCGAATCGCATCGGCGACTGCCGTTGTTGCTGCGAGCGCGCGCCCAGTAGTGGATAGACGCCCCAGTACGATTTCTTGGAGGGTGTCCACAGGCGGGGATATCTCGTGGAGACTTAGGAGGTTCGGAGCGACCGAGAGGGGGGCTTGTGGTACGCCACTAGCGACCCTCAGTACATACGCATCTTTCTCTTTGCAGTCGGCGTCGTAAGATTCTTTCATAGCTGTGATGTGCTGTTTTTTGAGCGCATACGCGAGGTTGCACGTTGCCGATGCCAGTACAATCCCCGTGTTTGTGTTGCGTATTTCCTTCTGCCACTCTTCGCGTAGCTTGTTCCGCTCTGCAATGCGCTGAGCAGCCCATGCACCCGCGAATGCACCTGCCAACGCAGCCGTGAACCCTGAATTCGCAAAGTCTTTGATGTCGGCCCAATAGGGCGCCAAGGGGGCTAACACAGCTGTAAAGTCCGCCCATAGGCCGCTGAATATGGTTGTGATTTCAGACACCTGCGAGCACCTTTCCTTGTGATGGCCAATTGGCGCGTCGATAGTAGCCGTCGACTGAATACAGTTCAATGAGGCTCTCAGGCGTCGTCGCGGTACAGCAGCGCCAGCCTTGGTGCGCTTGGTAGGGCTTGCTTCGGTCCTGTCCAAATGAATGCGCCTAGGACTTCCTGAAGAATATCTCTAAGCGCCGCCATCGACTCTGGAGTGATGTCTACTTCGCCGTAATGACCATTGGCCATGGTCGTGCAGAACTTCGAGCCTTCAATGTTGTTGAGCGCTAGCACGGGGAGTTCGGGAGGCACCATCCCATTGGTGATTGGTTGCAAATCAAGAGGTCTTCCACCGACGCCCTGCGAACGTACTCGGTCTTCGTGGTGCTGAGCCGAGTTGCGAACCCCACGCAAATCTGGAAAAGCGGTTTCCAGACTTGCGTGAAGGCCAGCAATGGCCTGAGGAACGCCATCGGTCTCCGCGACCACCTTAAGGAGTCTGTCGAACCCGTCTAGCGCGGAAAGAAAAGCCTTCGCGTACAGGAAAGAAATCTGGTGTTCGAACTCCGTAGGTGGTTTTCCGGTGGCCCATTCCTCGCGCTTGAGGCGGGCGCGTGCCTCAAGTCCTGGGTCATACTTTTGGGAGCTAGTTAACGATTCGTTTTCCTGCTCAACGAGCTGTTCGATCTCTCGGAGACGGCTCATTTGACGATCGTATTGCGCCAAGGTGGGGTCTGGGTCCGGTACATTCATCGACCGCTCAAATAAATTTAACGCCAGGTTAGCCTCGAAGAACAGAGTTTTCAGCGAGTCCAGCATGCTCTCCATATCCCACGACGCACGTGGGGTTGGGCATCGAAAATCAAGTTGAGTGCCAGGAACAACGATCTCGAAAATGTACACGGTCCACCTCCTTATGTTCGCGACGGATTTCGCTTGGGAGCTGGTAGCGTAGCAGCATATTGTCGCTATTCTTTGTCGTGGTTGGAGGTGTTCACTTCACTGCGTCTTGTCCGACGGTGTCCAGCTTGCACAAATAGCGCCCGAGCTCAGCCGGCTTCTCGATCGCGGCAGCGTGGCTCACTGTGTGCTGGATCTCGAGCTCATCGCTTTTGCCAAGTGCCACGTTGCGCATGACCCTCTCGCGCCCCAGGGCAAACCCCAGCACCGCACGAATGATCCTCCGGCAGCGCTTGCCCATCGCCACCTTGCCTTGACTGGTGAGTTTGGCAAGTAAAGCACTGACGTGCTCCAGCTTGATGTTACCGACCGGCATTTTCGCCAGCGTTGGGTAGATGTCGCCTTGGAAGCCGGAAAGGGATTTCTCCAACAGCTTGGGAGCCTTGTTCTCCAGCCACTGTTCGGCGACGTGCTGGAAGGTACGGACCAGTTCGAGTTGCTGGGCTTCGATTGCGGCCTTGGCAGCCCGTGGGGCGATGCCGTCGACTTTAGGGATGTCTGCGCTTTCCGTGCTAATTCACGCGCTTGGTCGAGGCTGATTTCAGGCCAGACTATCCGGATCCCCGAAGAACATCTGAATCCGCGAACGCAACCAGCGTTCACCCGGATCATTATCCTGCGAACCACGCCAAGCCATGTGTAACTCGAAACTGCGCACCGGCAGCGGCGGATCTTCAGCCCGCACACCGCCCGCGGCGGTCAGTGCCTCAGCTGTGTAGTCCGGCACCGTCGCCACAATATCTGTGCCCGCGAGCAGGGTGCTCAACCCGTTGAACTGCGGCACAGCCAGCACCACATGCCGTTTGCGCCCGAGTTTTTCCAGTTCTTCGTCAATAAAGCCGCTGAGGTCGCCGGCGAATGACACCAGTGCATGGGGGCGAGCGCAGTAATCATCCAGGCTCAACGGCCCCGGCACGGTGTCGGCGCGCAACAGCTTCGGCTGGCTGCGGCGCAGTACCTTGCGCTTGGCGTTGGCCGGCAGGTCGGTGGTGTAGCTGACACCGATGGAGATCTCGCCGGATGCCAGCAGTCCCGGCATCAGGATGTAGTTGACCCGACGCACCACCAGCACGATCCCCGGCGACTCGGCACGCAGGCGCTTGAGCAGCATGGGCAGCAAGGCGAACTCGACGTCGTCCGAAAGGCCGATGCGGAACACGGCGGTACTTGTGGCAGGATCGAACTCGGCCGCACGGCTGACGGCGGTGGAAATCGAATCCAGTGCCGGCGAGAGCAGGGCGAAGATCTCGACCGCTCTGGCGGACGGTTCCATGCTGCGGCCGGTACGCACAAACAAAGGATCATCGAACAACCCGCGCAGGCGCGAGAGCGCCGCACTGATGGCAGGCTGGCCGAGGAACAGTTTTTCCGCAGCGCGGGTCACGCTGCGTTCGTGCATCAACGTTTCGAAAACGATCAACAGGTTCAGGTCGACACGACGCAGGTCATTACGATTCATCTGGAGTCCTGGCAGAGTCAGCAAACTTGACGTGGGCGGCCATATGAGAACAATGGCCAGCAGGAATATTACGGGGAAAGGCTGGTACTCTGCACCGGGTAATTCAGTTTTTCCTACATAGGCTGCTTCGGTTTCTTACGACATTTGACGATGTTGCCGCCGCTGCGGAATCAATGACAGGCATGTCGACTATTAATAGCCACAGATAGTGTTGGGTTGAAAGCCCAGCTAGAGTTCAAGGCATTAGAGGTTCATTTGGCGAGGTTTGCGATGTCCCGCACGATCCGTTTTCACAAGTTTGGTCCAGCCGAGGTGCTCAAATGCGAAGAGCATGCGACGGCTCTGCCTGCACCGGGCGAAGTGCAGGTGCGCGTCGAAGCGATCGGCATCAGTTGGTATGACACTCTCTGGCGCCAGAACCTGGCCCCGTCCCATGCCCGTCTGCCTTCAGGCCTTGGCCAGGAGATGGCCGGTATCGTCACCGCTGTCGGTGATGGCGTCGATGACCTGGAAGTCGGTGACAAGGTCGCCAGCTTCCCGGCCCAAAGCCCGAACGACTACCCGGTCTACGGTGAGCTGATCGTTCTGCCACGCTCGGCGGTCACCCGTTATCCGGATGTGCTCAGCCCGATTGAAGCCAGCGTGCACTACACGCCGTTGTTGATTGCCTATTTCGCCTATGCCGATCTGGCACGGGTCAAGCCCGGGCAATTCGCCCTGGTGACCGACGCCAGTCATTGCGCCGGACCTTCGTTCGTACAACTGGGCAAGGCCTTGGGTGTTCGAGTGATCGCCGCGACCAAGACCGCGGAGGAACGTGAATACCTGCTGTCGCTGGGTGCCGATAAAGTGATCGTCACCGAGGAAGAAGATCTGCTGATGCGGATCAACAAGATCACCGATAACCGCGGCGTGGACGTGGTGTTCGATGGTTTGGGCGGTCCGCAGATGTCGTTGCTGGGCGATGTGCTGGCACCTCGCGGCAGCCTGGTGCTGTACGGCCTGCAAGGTGGCAACCAGACGCCTTTCCCGGCCTGCGCAGCGTTCCAGAAAAATATTCAGTTCTTCGTCCACTGCATTGGCAACTTCACGGGCAAGCCGGAACTGGGCATCACCCAGGACCAGGCCGCACTGCAACGTGCCTTGCGCGACATCAATCAGCTGACCGCCGACCGCGTTCTGCTGCCGCTCAAGACCCGGGTCTTCCCGTTTGCCGAGTTTGTCGAAGCACACCGCTACATGGACGAATGCCCGTGTCGCGAACGGGTCGCGCTGCAGGTCGAACCGGCGTAGCACTTATCCAACAGTCCTCCCAAGAGTCCGTGCCCGCACGGACTCTTTCGTTTCAACCCCCCGAAACCCGTCGATCCGCAGGCCGGTCCAGCAACTGAACTGGTTTTTGCCCGTAATCTGTAGCTTCTAATCAGCCACTAAGCCCTGATAATTGAATGATTACTTTCATCTCAAGGAATGAGTCATGGCTGGGTATCAGGCTGGAACTTTTCACTGTGCGCCATCGGTGCAAATCTGCAAATTAGTTGGTTGTTTTTTAGTTGCCAAAAAGACAGCGACAACTTTCTTCCTTATTTCTTGTATTAAGTGTCTGTGGGACCTTGTCGGACATTTCCTAGGACTCCCGTTTAAAACGAGCAAGCCCTTGCCAGCTGGGCACTCCGGCCTTTCCTTTGTCTTTAAAACGAGGGGGCGCTGCGAACGTTTCAAATAATTTCAAGAAAATTCAAGTGTTAGCATTTGGCAATAAAGTCCATGACTCCATTCGCGCCGACAGTCCAACGGGATTTGCTGTCTGCACGATATTGAACTTACGAGTATCAGGTAAATAAAGATGACCAGCATCCATGACCAAGCGATGAACTATGTCTATCAACAAGTGCTGCAGCGATTACTGGGTTTTTTCTCCCGGGCCGAACGCACTGCATTGCAATTGTTGATTCAGCGCCTGGCGGTAGCGGCCGGGGGCATGGAGCGCATTGGCGATTACAAGGTGTTGGCGATCCAGTCCGGGGCTCGTGACAACTGTTACACGCTGGCGCTGTTGCGTGCTGCGCAGTTGACCATTGCTACCCGTACACCGGCGACATTCCAGTTGCGCATCGCCTCGTTACGGTTGAACGGAGCAAACTGCGCGGCCGTGGAAAACATGCACCGGACCAACAGCGCATTGTTTGTCTATGACGATCCCCGGGTCGAGGTGTTGATGGTCGATGATCGGGAGGTATTGCCGTTCAATCATCTGACGCCGGTCTCCGACGCCGGTCGCGAGTCCGGCCGCCTGAACCTGCTGCTGATCGGCCATCGCCGGGAATGGCGCGGCGGGTTCGACCTGTGGGATGACGGTTATCTGGCCACGGGAGAGTTCTACGGACAAATCGCCCGCTGGGACGGAGGTGTCGACGCGTTGCTCATCAGTGACACGCCGCGTCAGCAGAAGCAATTCATCGAGGGTTTGAAACGTGCCGCCACCAAGGCCGGGCTGCAGTTTTCCCACACGGGCGAGGCCGGTTATGCGGGGTTGTTTGCATTGCTCGATGAACTGGGCAGCGACTGTTATCAGGGGTTCTACGCCGATTACGCCCAGGCCCCGTGGCGTCCGCAAGAGCGCTTCGAGACCTGTCGCCGTACGGCCTGCATCGACATTCACGATTTGCTGGTCAGCAACCTGGAAGAACGCTGGCCAATGCTGACTGAATTTCTCGGCTTCCAGCCCGACGAACTGTCCGCGCAGATCAGCGATAACGAGTTTGTCAGCCCGTCGATCTCGGCGCACGTCAGGGGGTTGCAAGCGTGCTACGTGCAGGGCCGCAATTACGAATCCGGCATTGCGCAATACCTGCAACGCGCCCTGGTGATGATGCGCCGCAAGCGCTTGCCCGAGCGTTTGTGCGAGCAGGCCATCGAGGTCTTCGGCAATCCGGCGACAATGACCGAACTGCGCGCCCGGGCGGCAGCCGAGGCGCAAAAGAACCTGGGCCTGAGCGAAGCACAACTGGTGTGCCTGCTGTTTTCGCCTTTTATCGATAAAGGCGCGGGGCTCGAGCCTTTTCTGCGTCAGTGCCATCCGGGCATGCTGGTGGCCATGCCCGAGTTGCACAAGGCCATGCAGGGGCACCCGGTCGCCGAACAGATCATGCAATGGATGATTGATGTCAGTGGATTACCCCTGAGCCTGATTGGCCAGCTTTACCGCATGGAGTGGACGCCCGCAGTCGATGGCGGGGCGCCTGGGGCAATCATCCAAAGGGCTGCGTCGCACAATACGCCGGACGATCCTGACGCCGGCATCACGATGGAGGATGAATGGTCAGCGGGTCACTGAGCGTGGGCGGATTTTCAGCCAGCGTGGCTGGCCTTCGCCGATGAAAGGTCCACGAGAAACGGATTTCGCCTATCAGGCGGTTTATCGATACCTGGTCAGCCTGATCAACGAGTCTGAAGGGGATTCGCGCATCCGCCTGCCGTCGCTGCGGCATCTGGCTGAGCGCCTCAATGTGTCGATTTCGACCATTCAGTACGCTTATTCGCTGCTGGAGAAAGAAGGGCGCGTCTATTCGGTGGCCAAGTCCGGCTACTACGCGTTGCCGGTGTCCTCGATCAACCTGCAGGACAGCGGCAGCGACTTGCTGGAAGCGGTCTACGTCAATGCCAGGCGCCCGGGGATGCTGGTCCTGAGCGCCGATGAACCGGCGTTGCTGCAACCGCTCGACAGTCCTTTGTTGCTGCTGGAGAGGGAGTTGCTGCGCCAGTATCCCCGCCAGCCGCAGTCGCCTTCGCAACCCTGCGGCGAACTCGAATTGCGTACCGCCCTGGCAGCACGCTACACCACGTCTCCCATGCGTTACTGGCACGCCGACGATGTCTATATCGGCGCTGACCTGCGCGGTGTACTGGAAATCCTGATCGCCGTGCTGGGCTTGAAAGACGCCACGGTGGTGGTCGAATCGCCGTGCGACTGGACGATCCTGCGTTTGTTCCAGGCCGCCTGTGTGCGGGTGATCGAATTGCCTGTGCAAGCCGATGGTGGCCTGGACCCGGAACGGTTGAAAATGCTCCTGGATACCGAGCCGGTAAGGCTGGTGCTGTTGTCATCGGCCCTCAACATGCCCCGTGGCAGCCTGGCGCCTGACGACAACAGGCAGACCATTGCCCGACTGTTGGCCGCGCACGACAGCTGGGTGCTGGAGAACGACTGTTATGGCGAACTTGGATTCGACCTGGGCGGCGTGCGCTTTCGAGACTTGCTGGACCCTGAACGGCTGATGGTGTTTTCCACGTTCGAGAAAATCATCGGGCCGGAAGCGCCCTATGGCTATCTGCTTTCAAGGCATTTGAGCGCTGATCTGCAACGGCACTTTCTGCTGCGTTCCTTCCGACTCTCGCCGATTCGCCAGAAAGCCATCGCACGCTTGTACAGCAGCGGTCGCATCGATCAACACCTGCTGGTGCTGCGGCGGCTGCTCAATGAACGCAAGAATCAACTGACCCAGTTGTTGCAGGAGCGCTTGGGTGATGCCTTGCGTTTCGTCGAGCCAGAAGGTGGTGCAACGGTCTGGGTGCGCTCTTTGCGTCGGGTCAATGTCCGTCGTGTGTTCCAGCGTCTGCTGGCGCATCAGGTGGTCATTGCACCGGGGGAGCTGTTCAGCCTCCACGGTCTGCACGGACAGCATTTTCGCCTGAGCCATACCTTCGGTGGCGATCACAACCTGGCGGCCGCGCTGGGACTGCTGGGGGATGCGCTGCGCCTGGAATCGATCGAGTGAGTGACAAAAAATAACAACCGCCACTGTGTTGGATCGATTCCATCGCCTTGCGGTCCAACTGCCAGTAAACTGCGACCCATCTCCTGAACCACTCTATTCCAGAGGTTTTGCATGACACTCAGTCCTTTTGCGGGTAAACCGGCACCGGCACAATTGTTGGTCGACATCCCGCGACTGGTAACGGCCTATTACACCGGCCAGCCTGATGCCGCGATTTCGACCCAGCGCGTTGCCTTCGGCACGTCCGGGCACCGGGGCAGCTCGTTCGACTTGAGTTTCAACGAATGGCACGTGCTGGCGATCAGTCAGGCGATCTGCCTGTACCGCGAAGCTCAAGGCATCGACGGCCCGCTGTTTGTCGGCATCGACACCCACGCACTGTCCACGCCGGCCGGCGCCAGCGCCCTCGAAGTACTGGCGGCCAACGGCGTGACCGTGATGATCGCCGAAGGTGACGAGTACACGCCGACACCGGCCATTTCCCATGCGATTCTCTGCTACAACCGCGGACGCACCAGCGGCCTGGCCGACGGCATTGTCATCACGCCGTCCCACAACCCGCCGCAAAGCGGTGGCTATAAGTACAATCCAACCAACGGTGGCCCGGCCGATACCCACATCACCAAGTGGATCGAAGCCAAGGCCAACGAACTGCTGGCCAACAAGCTCGCTGGCGTCAAGCGCATCAGCTACGAGCAGGCACTGAAGGCCGGCACCACCCATCGCCACGATTACCTCAACACCTATGTCGCCGACCTGATCAACGTGATCGACTTCGACGCCATCCGCGACGCCAAGCTGCGCCTGGGTGTCGATCCGCTGGGTGGAGCAGGGGTGCGCTACTGGTCGGCGATTGCCGAGCATTACCGCCTGGACCTGGACGTGGTGAACAAAGAGGTCGACCCGACCTTCCGCTTCATGACTGTCGACTGGGATGGCCAGATCCGCATGGACCCATCGTCCAGCCACGCCATGCAAGGCCTGATCGGCCTGAAAGAACGCTTCGATGTGGCGTTTGCCTGCGATCCGGACCACGACCGCCATGGCATCGTCACCCCGTCCGGTGGCTTGCTGGCGCCGAACAACTACCTCGCCGTGGCCATCGACTACCTGTTCCAGAACCGTCCGCAATGGCGCGCCGATGCTGCAGTAGGTAAAACGGTGGTCAGCAGCGGCCTGATCGATCGCGTGGCCAAGCGCCTGGGTCGTCGCCTGTACGAAGTGCCGGTCGGTTTCAAATGGTTTGCCGACGGTCTATTTGACGGTTCCCTGGGTTTCGGCGGTGAAGAAAGCGCCGGTGCCTCGTTCCTGCGCAAGGACGGCGGCGTCTGGAGCACCGACAAGGACGGTTTGATTCCGGCCTTGCTGGCCGCCGAGATGACCGCCCGCACCGGTCGCGACCCGAGCCAGGCGTACCGTGCCTTGACCGACGAACTGGGTGAGCCGTTCTCGGTACGGGTCGACGCCAAGGCCAATCCGGAGCAGAAGGCGCTGTTGAGCAAACTCTCGCCGCAACAGGTCACCTCGACCCAGCTGGCCGGCGAGCCGATCCAGAGCATCCTCAGCCACGCACCGGGCAATGACCAGGCCATTGGCGGCCTCAAGGTCATGACCGAGAACGGCTGGTTCGCGGCACGTCCGTCGGGCACGGAAGACATCTACAAGATCTACGCCGAAAGTTTTGTCAGCGACGACCACCTCAAGCAACTGGTGGCCGAGGCGCAAACGCTGGTCGATGGTGCCATTTCCGCGAAATAAACACACAACCCTGCAGCAACTAAAAAGGGGCGACCATTCACGGCCGCCCCTTTTTTTGTGCCGCCCGGCATTTACCGAATCAGGCCAGATCCACCAGAACAATCTCGCTGTCCTCGATGGCCGTCACCCGCAGCACTTGCTCATCGGCAACCGCTACACCGTCTCGAGCTTGTACACGCAAGCCATTGACTTCAATGATCCCGGTAGCCGGCACCAGGTACGCACGACGCCCCTTGTCCAGCGGGTATTCGGCAGACTCACCGGCCTTCAGATTGGCCGCTACCAGCCGGGCATCGGCGCGAATACGCAGGCTCTGGTCGTCGCCTTCCTTGCCGCTGGCCAGGGTGACAAAGCCTTCGCGGTCGCCTTTCGGGAACGGCTTGGCGCCCCAGGACGGCGCCAGGCCGGACTCGTTCGGGATGATCCAGATCTGGAAAATTCGGGTCGGCGTCGCTTCCAGGTTGTACTCGCTGTGGGCGATCCCGGTGCCGGCACTCATGACCTGGACGTCACCGGCTTCGGTGCGGCCCTTGTTGCCAAGGTTGTCCTGGTGGGTAATGGCGCCTTCGCGGACATAGGTGATGATTTCCATGTCGCGGTGCGAGTGTTGCGGGAAACCGGTGCCCGGGGCGATCACGTCGTCGTTCCAGACCCGCAGGTTGCCCCAGTTCATGCGCTTGGCATCGTAGTATTCGGCGAACGAAAAATGATGGTGGGCATCCAGCCAGCCGTGGTGAGCGCCGCCGAGGGAGTTGAAGGGTCTGAGTTCAAGCATGATCGTCTCCAGGAAAGGTTCGTCATGGGGCCAGGTGCCTGAGCCACGAAGCGAGACCGGTGAGTGATGACGGCCATCATCCAACAGGTAACAATCGATAAAAAGCGTAAAAAATGCAGCATTCCCATCGAATGGATTGATATAAAACGAGCTCGAAATTTTGTCATCCAGCTTTCACTTCATCGCATAAGCCAATGAGACATAAGCAATTGACTAGAACTCGACGGCAAATGCAGACACCATAGCGCCCAACAGCCTCACACCCTGGAGTCAGTCCGCGTGCCGCAACACACCCCAGATCTTCCGCCTGAACTTCGCCCCCTGGCCGAGATGCCGCTGATCAAGCGATTGCTCGCCCGATTCTTCGGCTACAGCCTGACCCGCCTGCACGCGCAGCATCGTGCGTCGTGGCTGCATGGCCAGGCCGACGGTTTTCGCAGCGGTCACAGCGCCGGGGTCGATTACGGCTACAAGGAAGGCAAGCTCGAAGGGCTGGAAGAGGGCCGGCAGGTCCTGCTGATCCGCGACTCGCGCTGCACTGAACACCGACCGCCGAATGTCGATGACCTGTTGTTCGACGATTGGCGCCTGCCGTTGAGCGCCGAGTTGAAGAAGCGCATGAAGGCCGATGTCGCCCGCTTGTTGCCGGCCCATGCCCAGCCCAGCGCCGCACAGTGGAAAATGATCTTCAGCGATACGCCGTCCACCTCGGTGATCGCGGGTGCCGGTGCTGGCAAATCGACCACGTTGGTGCTGCGAATCCTGCTGTTGACCCACTACCTGGGCTTTGAACTGAGTTCGATGACGGTGGTGACCTTCACCCGCGAGTCGCGCAAGGACTTCATCAACAAGCTGATCGAACTGTTTGCGCTCTGGGGCCGCGCGATCAGTTTCAAGGAGGCACGTGATCTGGTACGCACCTTTCACTCGCGGATCCTGCCGATGGTGCGCAGCCTTGCGGGTTTCGAGCGTTTGCAGGCTTTCGAGAACCTCAGCCTGCGGGCCGTACAGGGCGATGAGGAGGCCGACAGCAATCCGTTCGATCTGCGCATCAACGACGCTCAACGCCAACAGCTCAACGCCTGCTATCACCGCCTGCACAGTGTCGATGAGCGTTTTCGCGAGTTGATCAAGCCACTGTCCCGGCATGCCCTGCAACTCAAGGAACTGGAGCGCGATCACCCCGATGTGCAGAAACGCATGGGGGTTACCGAACTGGCGGCCAAACGCGATGAAGAACTGTGCGATGCCATCGAGGACCTGTGGTTTCGCGCCGGTGCCTGGCCGATCAAGGGCATTGAACCGAATCGCCAGTCGTTCGATATCAACGGTTCGACATTCCATTGCCACGGCCACATCCCGTCCCTGGATGCCTGGGTGGTGCTGGGGTTCGATCCTCGGGAAAACCCGCAGGTTACGCGACCGAACGCCAAGCTGACGGTGCGCGCAGAGTGGGCAGTAAAGCGCACCCTGTTTCAAGCTTTCTGTCGTAAGCCTTTGATATGGCTAGATAGTTACGAATCATCCAGACGTGTTCTGGCCTCGCTTGCCGGCGATGCCAGCGCCGGGCCGGGCTTCGATTACAAGGTCAAGGGCGAGCTCGCTTCCGCGCCGCTGCTCGATTGCTTTGTCGCCGCCGCCGGGTTCATCGAAAACCTCGGGCTGGATGTGCCGAGCGCGGTAGGCCAGATGAGTTTCGCCAAGGACGATCCCGACCGGTTCTTCTTCGAAGCCTTGAGCCTTTATTGGCGGGCGCTGGAAGATCACTTGCTGGATCAGAAGCCGCCGATCATGACCTACAACCGGATGTTCGCCCTGTTCAGCGAGCATTCGCCGGAGAACCTCAAGCTGCTCGGCGATGAGCTGCTGCGGCCGCTGTCGCACCTGATGATCGATGAATTCCAGGATGTCTCGCCGCAGATCGTCTCCTGGATCAGGGCCAGCCTGGCAGAGATCCGCAGTCGCGGGCCGGCCATGCACGTCGGGCGCGGCGCCCAGCGCTCCTCGCTGCTGTGTGTGGGCGATGACTGGCAGTCCATCTACGGGTGGCGCGGCAGTTCGCCGAGCTACTTCATGGAGTTCAACAAGGAGTTTCCGTCGCCGAGCACCACCAAGGTCATGCTCAGCGACAACTACCGCAGCCACCAACACATCATCGATGCCGCCGAGCACATCGTGCGTGCAGCACCGGCGATTGCCGGGAAGAAAGCCAAGGCCAGCGGCGAACCCAAGGCGTTGCTGCCGGTGAACGTCCACGATCGTGATGACCAAGGCATGGCCCAACGCCTGATGGAGCATTACCGAAAGGGCGATTCGATCTTGATGCTTTATCGAAAAAGTAGCGATAAGTTATTGATAGAAGAGCATATTCAGTCTGTAGTTAATGTTGATTCTAGCTTGCCGTATGAGGCTCGCAGGCTCAAGCAACTGACCTATCACAGTGCCAAGGGCCTCCAGGCCGATGCGGTGTTTTTGCTGGGCGATTGCCAGCACCTGACCAGCTCGCCTTACAAGAATCAGGTTTACCGCATGGCGGGCCTGGGCAAGGCAGGTGACAGCGAACCCTACGACAACGCCCAGAAGGACGAGATCCTGCGGCTGGCCTACGTAGGGATTACCCGCGCCGTCAGCCATTGCTACTGGTACGTTGACGCACAAGACACCCAGGCCGCGAACATGCCCAAGGCCTCCGACCGGATCGGCAAGGGCAAGGCGTTCTTTGTCGACCATCGGCAGGGCAAAGCTTCTACTTGAGCGATTGTTCACCCACAAAAAAGCCCACCTGACGTGGGCTTTTTTGTGGGTGTTCAGCCTTCAGGCATAACTTCTGAGGGCTTGTGGTGGTACGAAAGCTTCAAGTTCATCCTCCACCGCTTCGATTATTCGCTCTACATCCGCGGCATTCATGACGGTGGCGCACGGAATGCCGGCAATGGCGATCATGGTCTCGCCAGTGGCACGATCAAACAGACGGGCAATCATGCTGCCCGGCGCGTCCATGCTCGCCTCGAAACCCATGGGATGAAAATGCCAGCGCATCAGCTGGCAGGCGTTTGGAAACGTGACTTTGCTGAACCCTTTATTCATGTGTTGCCCACCTTCATTATCGAGCGCTTCCTTTAGCTCATGGTAGGAGGGAAGAACCTTCAGTGGTTCAACCAGTGACAGGTTTTAAAAGTAGCATCCGGTTGTGAAAATATTGTGGATTTTTCAGGTCGTTTGGCGATTGCCAACGTTTTTTTTGATCCAGCTCACGCTTGTCGGCCATTTGCGGGCGCCTGCCATCATCGGTTAGTCGTTGAACACAAAGCGCAAGTTGGGCAAGCTCGGTGTTTTTTCGTCGAGATGTTCAATGCACGCCGATGATGATGGCCCGCTGCAAACCCAGGCCACGGGCGAGACGGTCATGCGCTATCACTTGCGCTGGAAGCACCGGGATCTGGACGGCGTCATGGCGCTTTATCACCCTGAGGTCCAGTACAACGATTTCTTCCAGAACAAGCTCATGGGCCTGGCTGAATTGCGCGAGTACGTACGCAGCAGCATGCCCCGGGACCCGGATGAGGCGCTGGAGCATTCCGACCGCATTCGACTGGACGGCAATACCGCGTTCATTCAGTACCGCATCACCCTGCGCGGCGGTGAAGGGTTGGTGTCGTTCCGCGCCAGCGAAGCGATCACCGTCAAGGACGGGCTGATCTGGCGGGTCAATGAATATGCTTCATTGGTGCATGAACAACCCGGCAGTAAAACGTCCGGCAACCATCGCCCGGCGGTCAGCCGGCTCGGCCTGTCGCCGCGCCAGTTGAGCTTCATGGCCGATGACCTGCAGCAGTATTTCCAGGGTCAACAGCCATATCTGGACCCGGATCTCGATCTGCAACGGGTGGCGAAGGAGTGTGGCTACAGCCGCAACCAGATTTCCTACCTGTTGAACCAGGTGCTGGGCCAGAGCTTCTACCGCTACGTCAACCAGGCACGCCTGCAACATTTGCTTGCGGCGCTGGATGCCGCCACACCGCCAGTGCGCATCGATGAACTGGCCTTCGCTGCCGGATTCAATTCGCTGTCGGCGTTCTACAGCTGTTTCCGCCAGCATACCGGCCAGTCACCCAAGGCTTACGTCAAACAAATTTCTTTGCGTGCACGCGCGCAAGACAGCGCCTGAGCCCACGCACTAGGATCGACGCCATCGAAGTTTGAGTGGCGGAGTCTTGCATGCCGGCGTGGCGCACTATCAGTTTGTGGATGGACCAGCTCGACGAGCCGCTGTTGGCGCGTCCGGCGCTGGAGCGGGACCTGGATGTCGACGTCGCGATCATCGGCGCGGGCTACACCGGGCTCTGGACCGCGTACTACCTCAAGCAGCACAAACCAGACCTGAATATCGCCATCGTCGAAGCGCAAACCGCCGGTTTCGGCGCGTCGGGGCGCAATGGTGGCTGGCTGATGGGTAATTTGCTGGGTGAGGATCGCCTGCTGGCCAGTCTCTCAGCCGAAGAACGACGTGCCTCCTACGATTTGCTGCACAGCATTCCGGATGAAGTGGAAATTGTCCTCGAACGTGAGGGGATCGACTGCGATTACCGTAAAGGCGGGGTGCTGTATTGCGCCGCACGCTATCCGGAGCAGGAGGCCAGCCTGCGTCATTACCTGGACGATCTCCACCGCCAAGGCCTCAACGACAGCCATTATCGCTGGTTGACCCCGGAGCAACTGGCGCAACAGATCCGCGTCGCGAAACCTTACGGCGGCATCTACGCGCCGCACGTGGCGACCATCCACCCGGCCAGGCTGGTACGGGGGCTGGCCCGGGCGGTGGAGCGCCTGGGCGTCAGAATCTACGAAAACAGCCCGGTCACCCATTGGCAGTCCGGCAGCCTGCGCACGGCGAAAGCTTCGGTGCACAGTCGCTGGGTGGTGCCGGCGGTGGAAGGCTACTCCGTGACGCTGCCGCCATTGGGGCGTTACCAGATGCCGGTGCAGAGCCTGATTGTGGCGACCGAGCCATTGCCCGCGGCCACCTGGGACGAAATCGGCCTAAGTCGCGGCCAGGCGTTCAGCGAGGCCAGTCGCCAGGTCACCTACGGTCAACGCACCGCTGACAACCGACTGATTTTTGGCGCCCGTGGCGGCTACCAGTTCGCCGGCAAGCTGCGCCACGACTTCGACCTGACCGCTGACGAAATACAGCTGCGGCGCTACCTGTTCGGCGAACTGTTCCCGCAGTTGAAGAACGTGCAGATCACCCATTCCTGGGGCGGCAACCTGGGCATGTCCCGGCATTTCCAGCCGCACATGCTTTGCGACCGGGCCAACGGCATTGCCCTGTCTGGCGGTTATGGCGGGGAGGGCGTTGGCGCCAGCAACCTGGGGGGCCGCACGCTGGCTGACCTGATCCTGGGGCGCGACACCGAACTGGTGCGCCAGCCGTGGGTCATCCCCCAGCGCGGCCTCGACGCACTGCGGGCCTGGGAGCCGGAGCCAATCCGCTGGTTCGGCTACAACGCGATCATCCGCAGCTTTGTCCATGAAGACCAGACCCTGGCCAACCCGGCCACTGCGCCCTGGCGGCGCAAGCTGGCCAGCGGGGTCGCCGGTTTCATGGAAGGTTTCATGCACTAAACGCGCTTCTACATCGACAGGTATTCCCATGAGCATCACGCAGTTCAAGAACACCGCAACCCTGAAACTGGACGAATCCAATCCGGTCGCCGTGCCCCTGGGCACCCCCGTGGCCGTGGCGTCGACCACCAGCGTCGAACGCGACGACGGCGTCGAAACCGGCGTCTGGGAGTGCACTCCGGGGCGCTGGCGGCGGCAGATCGTCGCCCAGGAATTCTGTCACTTCATCCAGGGCCGCTGCACCTTCACCCCGGACGGCGGCGAGCCTCTGCACATAGAAGCTGGCGACGCACTGATGTTGCCGGCCAACAGCCTCGGCATCTGGGACATCCAGGAAACCGTGCGCAAGACCTACGTGCTGATTTTTTGAGTTTTCAATTCTTTGAAATTTGAAAGCTGATCCTTTGATTGCCTGCCAACAAAAAAAAACTACAGGAATCGACCCATGATCCGAAAGACACTGACCCTGGCCCCGCTGATGCTCGTGGCATCGATCAGCCAGGCCGCCGAAACCGTCAAGATCTACAACTGGTCGGATTACATCGCGCCAGACACCACGAAAAACTTTCAGAAAGAAACCGGCATCGACGTCACCTATGACGTCTATGACAGCAACGAAACCCTCGATGGCAAGTTGATGACCGGCAAATCCGGCTACGACGTTGTGTTCCCGTCCAACCACTTCATGGCCCGGCAGATTGAAGGCGGCGCGCTGAAGAAACTCGACAAGAGTCAGCTGCCGAACTGGAAGAACCTCAACCCTGTGTTGCTCAAGGCGTTGCAGACCAACGATCCGGGCAACGAGCATGGCTTCCCGTACCTGTGGGGCAGCACCGGCATCGGTTACAACATCGCCAAGGTCAAGGCCGTGCTGGGGGACAACGCCCCGGTGGACTCCTGGGACCTGATTTTCAAGCCCGAGAACATGCAGAAGTTGCAGAAGTGCGGGGTGGCCATCCTCGACAACGGTCCGGAGCTGCTACCGGCGGCGTTGAACTACCTCGGGCTGCCCCATCACAGCAAGAACCCGGAAGACTACAAGAAGGCCGAAGCCCTGCTGATGAAGGTGCGGCCGTATGTCAGCTACTTCCACTCGTCCAAGTACACCAGCGACCTGGCCAATGGCGATATCTGCGTCGCGGTCGGCTTCTCCGGTGACATCCTGCAGGCGGAGAACCGCGCCAGGGAAGCCAGGAATGGTATCGACATCGGCTATTCGATTCCCAAGGAGGGCGCCGCGATCTGGTTCGACATGGTTGCCATGCCGGTCGATGCCCCGGATGAAAAGGCCGGTTACGCCTTCATGAACTACCTGCTGCGCCCGGACGTCATGGCCGGCATCAGTAACCATGTGCATTACGCCAATGGCAATGAACAGGCCGACAGCCTCATCGACCCGGCCATCAAGAACGACACCAAGGTGTACCCAAGTCCGGAAATGATGGGCAAGCTGTTTGCCCTGGAAGCCATGCCGTTAAATATCGACCGGATTCGCACACGAGTGTGGAACAAGATTCGCACCGGCAGCTGAAACCTGGTCAGGCATTCGGGACAGGACGTCCCGTTGCCACCCTTATCAGCTGACCGGCTCGGCTGCGCAACTCATCTGGCCTGAGCCGGGTATCTGGAAAAACACGTCATCGCCGAGTTGCCAGAAGCTGTAGCTGCCTTTGTAGTCCTTGCCCGTGTACTGGGTTCCGGAATTGTTCGGCACCTGGTTCAAGGTCACCGAGGTGTTGGCCCATTTAAGGAGCACCACGCCCGGTTCGACCGTAAAGAAGGTCGCGGCAACCAATGCGTTAAACCCCGCGCAACGATAAGCCAACGGCCCTTCGGTGAGCCTGCTGGGGTCCTTGGTTCGCGCAATGGCCGAACCCTGGCGCAGTTGGAACGCACGCTCGGCATAACTTCGGATGACGCACGCCTTGTCTTGCGACCCGCCACCACACTGGTTGCGTGACTCAATCCAGAACCGCTGATCAATCTCGACTTTATTCGGGCGCGGCACTGAATGGTCGTCAGAGAGTGCCAGGAGATAAAGGCGATTGAGTTCCAGATCCATGCTCGCCAGTTGGGCGTCATGACAGATAAGCCTTTCGGCGGAGGCCTGGGGATTGGCGCAATCGAAACTGGTTTTGTACGTTGGCAAGGGCCTTGGCTTTGGTTTTGCCTTTGTGGCGGCATCACACAGGCTCGCCGTCACGCACGTGCTGACGGCGAGCACAGAGGCCAGAAGTGGCATGACCATTTTCATTTCGGCGTCACCTGAGTCTTCGCGTGAAGCCCGTATTGCAACGTCTGTGTCGAAGCGCTGCACAGTCATTCGGTCGCACGGGGTCTATCGAGTGTAAAGCAGTGCTCGAAACCTGCCACATCGTGCCAGGAGAAACGTCAGTCTTCCTCACGAATCGTCGCCACTTCATCGGCCCTGACTTTCACCATCGCTCCGGAAATGTCCTCAAACTCAAAGAACCCGTCCTTGGTTTTGGTCTTCGGCATGTCCTTGGTCAGGTATTGAGTGCCGTTCTGCAGCGTCACCACCGTTGGCGTCGAGCAACCGGCCAGCGCCAGCAGGGCCGCTGCAGCCAGGGGCAAGCCCAATGTCTTGATGTCCATGATCACCTCCCGTTCGTTTAAAGCAGCGCCATCAGCCCGAGGCTGTCACTGCACCTGTATGGCGGTTGGTGCCGCCAGGGGCCAGAAAGTTCTACTGCCCGGGGAAAATTCCGTACAGCGCCGCCATTTATCCTTTTCCGATTGCGCCACGCGGCGTGGAGCTGGTATCTGTATGCATAACCAGTACCCCTCGACATGGCCCATTTTCCAGTGACCGCAAATCCCCTCGACGACCCGTTCTACTACTTGAACAACTTCATGCAAGTGCTTGATTGGCTTGAGCAGCGCTTTGCCGATGTGCTGAGCGTCGACGAACTGCGTTTCATTAATCAGTTTAAGCGGTTGCCCCGTGAATCGCAGGCACTGCTGGTCAGAATGGTCATGCGCAAGGGCGTTCATTTCAGGGCGAGCAAACTGCATTACGAGGAAATCGGCGATACCGGCAGCGCCGTCGGGCCGCTGTTAGCGCTCGGTTGGGTCGATGAGCAAATGCCGTTGGCGGTCGAAGCGCTGTTCGAGGTGCTGCTCAAGGGTGAAATCCTCCAGGCCTTTGGCCCGGCTATCGATCAACCCAAAGGCAAGAAAGCCGATTGGCTGCCAGCGCTGTGCGAGCAGTTTCCCCAGGTAAAAAGCTTCAACGACTGGTGCCCGACCCTGGACGAGCGCCTGTTCAGCCTGACCATCATGCAATTGTGCGATCGCCTGCGCCTGATGTTTTTCGGCAACCTGTATCAGGACTGGTCGGAGTTCGTGTTGGCCGACCTCGGTATCTACACCTACGAAAAAGTCGAATTCTGCGCCGAGTCCCGTGGTTTGCGCAGCCGCGAAGATGTGGATGCCTGCGTCCTCCTGCACGCGTACCAGCAACAATTCGAGGCCGGTGAAGCGCTGGAGGAGGTGGCCGGGCGGATCAATGGCCTGACGCTGGATAATCCGTGGTTGCAACGCCGGCGCGGCAAGTTGCTGTTCCAGATGGCCCAGTACTGCGAGCGCATCGCGGATTTCTCCATGGCCCAGAGCCTGTACCTTGAATGCGCTTACCCGGGCGCGCGGGCGCGGCTCATTCGCGTGCTGGAGCGCAGCGGCCAGTTCGAGCAGGCCCTGGACCTGGCCGAGCAGGCCGAGCAGGCGCCGGAAAGTGCCGCCGAACACCAGCAGTTGCTCCGCGTGCTGCCACGCCTGCGGCGCAAGCTCGGCGGGCCGCCCATCAAGCGGGCAGCGCCTCGGGCAATGCAGCGCCTGGACCTGCAATTGCCCAGGACAGACCCGGCGTTATCGGTGGAGTTCTACGTTCAGGCGCATCTGGGGCAAGAGTCGGCACCGGTGCACTATGTGGAAAACAGCCTGGTCAATTCACTGTTTGGCCTGCTGTGTTGGCCAGCGATCTTCGCGCCGTTGCCGGGGGCGTTTTTTCACCCATTCCAGCGCGGGCCGGTGGATCTGCTCAGCGAAGACTTCCAGGTCCGTCGGGCCGAACTGTTTCAGGCGTGCCTGGCCGAACTTGACGACGGGCGCTACCGGCAGACCATTCGCGAACGTTATGCCGCCAAGTGGGGCGTGCAGTCGCCGTTCGTGTTCTGGAGCGTGCTCAGCGAAGAGTTGCTGGAACAAGCCCTCGATTGCCTCCCGGCCGAGCACCTCAAGCACTGGTTCAACCGCCTCTTGCTGGACATCAAGGCCAATCGCGCCGGCATGCCGGACCTGATCCAGTTCTGGCCGCAGCAAAAGACCTACCGCATGATCGAAGTCAAAGGCCCCGGCGATCGCCTGCAGGACAACCAGTTGCGCTGGCTGGAATTCTGTCACGAACACCAGATGCCCATTGCCGTGTGCCATGTGCAATGGACGGAGCAGGGCGATTGAGCTACAGCATTGCGGTGCGGGCGCTGTGCGAGTTCACCGCCAAGGTCGGCGACCTCGACTTGCGCTTCACTCCGTCACCGACCGCACAGGAAGGTATCGTCGGTCACCGTACGGTGGCCTCCCGGCGCAGCCAGGGCTATCAGAGCGAAGTCGCCCTTGAGGGCCAGTATCAGACCTTGACGGTCAAGGGCAGGGCGGATGGCTATGACCCCGGGCAAAATTGCCTGGAAGAGGTCAAGACCTACCGCGGCGACTTGAGCAAGCAACCGGCCAACCACCGTCAATTGCATTGGGCCCAGGTGAAAATCTATGGCTGGTTGATGTGCCGGAAACTGGATCTGGCTCGGATCAATCTGGCTCTGGTGTACTTCGACATCGTCAGCGAAAAGGAAACCTGCCTGGTCGAGCCTTTCGACGCCATCGAGCTGCAACAATTCTTCGAGCGGCATTGCGCGCTGTTCCTGCAATGGGCCGAACAGGAAGTCGCCCATCGTGAAGGGCGCAATCGGGCGGCCCAGGGCCTGGCCTTCCCCCATGCCGGTTTTCGACCAGGGCAGCGCCATCTGGCCGAATCGGTGTTCAAGGCCGTCAGCACCGGGCGCTGCCTGATGGCCCAGGCGCCTACGGGCATCGGCAAGACCCTGGGCACCTTGTTCCCCATGCTCAAGGCCCTGGCGCCGCAGCAACTGGACAAGGTGTTCTTCCTCACGGCGAAAACCCCGGGACGGAAACTGGCCCTGGACGCCGCGCAAGTGATTCTTTCCAGCGCCAATGCGCCCCCATTGCGGGTGCTGGAGATCATCGCCCGGGACAAGGCTTGCGAGCACCCGGACAAAGCCTGCCACGGCGAGTCCTGCCCACTGGCCCGGGGTTTCTACGATCGCCTGCCCGCCGCACGGCAGGTGGCCAGTCAACTGAGCCTGTTGAACCAGAGCGCCTTGCGCGAGGTTGCCCTGGCGCACGATGTCTGCCCGTATTACCTGAGCCAGGAAATGGCGCGTTGGGCCGACGTGGTGGTTGCCGACTACAACTATTACTTCGATTTCAGCGCGTTGCTGTTCGGCCTGGCCCAGGCCAACAACTGGAAGGTCGCTGTGCTGGTCGACGAAGCCCATAACCTGGTGGAGCGGGGCCGGCAGATGTACAGCGCCAGCCTCGATCAGGCGACCTTCAACGGCGTGCGCAAAACCGCGCCCGACGTGCTGAAAAAACCGCTGCAGCGGGTCAACCGCGAGTGGAATGCCCTCCATAACGCACAAACCGGCGCCTATCAGGCCTATGACAAGGGGCCGGAAAAGCTCCTTCAGGCACTGTCATCGTGCAGCGCCAGCATCGGTGACTACCTCAACGATCACCCTCAGGGCCTGGACAGCACACTGCAGGGGTTTTACTTCGACATGCTGCATTTTTGCCGGGTCGGCGAACTGTTCGATGAGCAGTTCCTGTTCGACATCAGCAAGCGCGACCTCGAGCGCCAGCGCAGCCTCTCGCAACTGTGCCTGCGCAATGTGGTCCCCGCCGGGTTCCTCCGTCCGCGCCTGACCGCCGCGCGCAGCACGGTGCTGTTTTCCGCGACCCTCAGCCCCCGGCACTATTACGCCGATCTGCTGGGAACACCGGCGGACACCGTGTGCATCGATGTCGAGTCGCCGTTTCACGCCGATCAACTGCAGGTGCACATCGTCGACCAGATCTCCACGCGGTTCGTACATCGCCAGGCGTCTCTGGAACCAATCGTGGACTTGATCGCCAGGCAGTTCTGCGAGCGCCCCGGCAACTACCTGGCGTTTTTCAGCAGTTTCGATTATTTGCAGCAGGTGGCGCAGTTGCTGGCCGAGAAACATCCGCACATCAGTCTGTGGTCGCAGTCCCGAGGCATGGGCGAAGCGCAGCGCCAGCAGTTTCTCGAGCAGTTCCACGCCGACGGCCAGGGCGTCGGCTTTGCGGTACTGGGTGGGGCCTTCGGTGAAGGCATCGATTTGCCCGGCGCCCGGTTGATCGGCGCGTTTATCGCCACGCTGGGGCTGGCGCAGCTCAATCCGGTGAACGAGCAACTGAAACGACGCATGGCCGCGATTTTCGGTGCCGGTCATGACTACACCTATCTTTATCCTGGTGTGCAGAAGGTGGTGCAGGCTGCTGGGCGGGTGATCCGTACGCAACAGGATCAAGGGGTGGTGATGTTGATCGACGACCGTTTTGGCGAGAGCAAGGTCAGGCAGTTGCTGCCGCGTTGGTGGGCTTTCCAAAATCCCGGTATGACCCATACTCCAGTGAAACCATGAGGCGGAGGGATCAATGAGCGAAGATCGGACCAGGGTCAGTGCCATCGAAGACGGTCGTTTTCGGCTATTGATCGATGCGGTGATCGACTATGCGATCTACATGCTTGATCCGGACGGCATCGTTACCAGCTGGAACGCCGGCGCCAGGCGTTTCAAGGGCTATGAGGAGGCGGAAATCCTCGGCCAGCATTTCTCGCGTTTCTACACCGATGACGATCGCCGTGCGGGCTTGCCCCAGCGGGCACTGGACACGGCGATTCGTGAAGGGCGTTTCGAGGGGGAAGGCTGGCGGGTGCGCAAGGACGGCACGCACTTCTGGTCCCATGTGGTCATCGATCCGATCCTCGACCCGTCGGGCACATTGCTGGGTTTCGCCAAGATCACCCGGGACCTGACCGATCGCAAAATGGCCGAGGAAGTCCTCAAGCAAAGCGAGCAGCAGTTCCGCCTGCTGGTGCAGAGCGTTACCGACTACGCGATCTACATGCTTTCCCCGGACGGGCGCGTGAGCAACTGGAACCCGGGCGCCCAGCGCATCAAGGGCTATTTGCCGGAAGAGGTCATTGGCCAGCATTTTTCGATGTTCTACACCCCGGAAGATCGCGATGCCTGCGAGCCACAACGGGCGCTGGACATCGCCGTTCGTGAAGGACGCTTTGAAAACAAGGGCTGGAGGGTGCGCAAGGACGGTACGCGGTTCCTCGCCCATGTGATTGTCGAACCGATCCGGGGTGACACCGGTACCTTGCTCGGTTTTGCCAAGATCACCCGGGACATCACTGAAGTCACCCAGGCGCAGCAGGCGCTCGAGCAAACCCGGGAGGCCCTGTTCCAGGCGCAGAAAATGCAGGCCATCGGTCAGCTCAGCGGCGGGATCGCCCACGACTTCAACAACCTGCTGACGGTGATCCTCGGCAATCTGGAAATCGTGCGCAAACGGGGGACGGACGATCCCAAAATAACCCGCCTGATCGACAACGCCACCCAAGGCGCCTTGCGCGGGGTTTCCCTGACCCAGCGCATGCTGGCGTTTGCCCGACGTCAGGAGCTCAAGTCGGAACCGGTGCGGATACCGGCCTTGGTGGACGGCATTTCCGGGCTCTTGCGTAGCTCCCTGGGGCCTTCGGTGAACATCGAAACATGTTTTCCCGAGGATCTTGAACCGGTGATGGCGGACGTCAATCAACTGGAACTGGCCGTGCTGAACCTGGCGACCAATGCCCGTGACGCCATGCCCCACGGCGGGACCATTACCTTCAGTGCCAGGACCGAGGAAGTACTCGACAATGGCACCTCATTCCTGGCCGCGGGGCGCTATGTCTGCCTGAACATTACCGATACCGGCGAGGGCATGGATGAAGCCACGCTGGCCTCGGCGATGGACCCGTTCTTTACCACCAAGGGCGTCGGCAAAGGCACGGGCCTGGGGTTGTCGATGGTTCACGGTTTCATTGAACAACTGGGCGGACGGTTCATCCTCAAGAGCCGCAAAGACCATGGTACGACCGCCGAACTCTGGTTGCCGGTCGCCACCCGTGGTGCAGCGGTGCAACCGGTCGCCGAAGCGGTGGCCGTGACGGTGCCTGGCCTGTGTGTACTGGTCGTGGACGATGACAGCCTGGTGTTGACCAGCACCAGCCTGCTGCTAGAGGACCTTGGGCACCGGGTCATCAGTGCGGCTTGCGGTGCCAGGGCGCTGGAACTGTTCAGCAGTGAACCGGAGATTGACCTGGTCATAACCGACATGGCCATGCCACAGATGAGTGGTGCTCAACTGGCCAAGGCCATCAGTATCTTGCGACCGAGCGTGCCGATCATCCTCGCCACCGGTTATGCCGATCGGCTGGAAGGCTTTGCCGCGCGCCTGCCACGTTTGTCGAAACCCTATACCCAACTCCACCTGGTGGAAATCATTGCCCTGGCGATGAAGTGACACGGCGGTTGTGCCGCTCATAGCGGGCCAGCATCGGCTGGGTGCTGATGCCGTGGACCAGTATGCTCAGTGCCACCACCGACAGCGTCAGGTCGGCACACAAGGTTGCCACCGAAGGCAACAGATCGTGGTTCAAGGCGTAGAAAAGGTAGTAGAAGCTCCCGATGCCGCGAATCCCGAACCAGCCGATCAACCAGCGCTGGGGGCCATTGAGCAACGAACCCCAAGGCATCAGCCAGACACTCAACGGGCGAATCACGGCGAACAGCACCAACGCGACCAGCAGCGCCCGCCAGTCCCAGTGCGCGATCAGCACAATACCGAGCAAGGTCACCAGAAACACTTCCATGGCCCGTTCCACCAGGCTGCCGAACGACAGCATGTCGCCCATCATGATCCCGGCGGCGACTTGCGTGTCTTGCAGGTGCTCCACATTGCCGAGCACGGCCGCCTCGGGTTCGACATGTTGGTGACCGACCACCGCTTGAACCAGATGTTCGGCCGGTGTATGGGCACCGCCGCTGGTCTTGACCTCGGCCTGACGCAAGCCCAGGCCGGCGGCAAACACCGAGAGAAACCCGTAACCGTCGATGGTTTCGGCTGCGACATACGCCAGTGCGATCAAGGCCAGGGCCAGGTAGTCATTGGGGGAGAACGTGCTGTCGTCATTCTTGATGCGCATGACCAATGTCAGGTGACCAATGCCGCGTCCCATCCAGAAGCCGGTCAGCAGGCCGGCGGGTACGGCCCAAAGCAGCCGCTTGAGCGCCCAGTCATCGAGCCAGGCACCCGTGTTGTCGTTTTGTTGCAGAAATAGCAAGCCGAGGATGACAAAGGGGAATGCAATTCCGTCGTTGAGACCGGCTTCACCCGTCAGTCCGAACCTGACCGGATCATAATCCCTGGCATCGTTGACCTGTATCAGGGAGGCCAGGACCGGGTCGGTCGGCGCCAGAATCGATGCAATCAGCAGCGACACTCCCCAGGGCAAGCCAAATCCGAAACTCAGCAGCACGCTCACACCGGCAATGCTCAGAACCATCACCGGTCCCGCCAGGGTAAATGCCACCCGCCATCGACGATCGCGCAGGGACAGCCGCAACTTCAGTCCGCAGACAAACAGTGAAAAAAGCACCGCCACCTCGCTCAGATGCTCCATCCAGAAGGCTGCGTCCTTGATGTCCAGCCTGAGCAATCCAAGCCCTGCCGGCCCGATGGCCACACCCAGCGCCAGACACACCGCCGAGGTGGTCACGGGCAACCAGCGCAGGTATGACGATGTGAGCGCCAGTGTCAACAATACGGCCCCCAGCACCGCGACCCAGGCAGTGAAATTCATCAACCGACAGGCGCGCGCAGGTACTCGGGGGTGAGCACGTTGGACCACATCAGGACCATCGTTACCAGAATAGTCACCAGCACCAATAAACCGACAGCCCAGACGCAAGCGGCGTTGAGCAAGCCCTGTTCCTTACGCTCATGCATGAAGGTCGGCAACCCGATGAACAACAGGAACGTCGAATAAACCGAAGCCGCCGCCAGTACGATGATCGCCAGCCAACGACTGGGGTACAGGCCCGCGATTGCGGCGATGAAAAAAGGCGTTGCGGTGTAAGCCGTGAAACCAATGCACTGGTTGATTGTTGGCCTGGCCTCGAAAGAGCGGGACATCCAACGGATAAACAAACCCATCACTGCGATACCGACAATGATGGTCAGGTACAGCAACACACTCAGTTGCAGTGCGCTGTGGGGGGTGAGCATTACCGTTTCGTTTTCCGCCAGGCTCCAGCCGACATAGGTCGTACCGACGAACAGACACACGGCGGGAATCAGGGCCAGTAACAGTAAGTGCGCGAGGTAATGCCGCGGATGGGCTTCCTCTTCCTTGCGGATATCCGTCCAGGCGAAGTTCGGTTGAGTGAACAGTTTGACGATAGGTGCGGACATGACGACCTCCAGGTATCAGGACCTATACGGTGTGGAGCGCTGGAAGTCGTCGCGGGTTCAACTTTTCGGCGGCGTCACAGTATCGGTTTACCGCCGGTAACGCCGTAACGCTGGCCCGTGATGTAACTGGCTTCATCCGAGGCCAGCAGCACGTAGATCGGCGCGACTTCCACGGGTTGGCCTGGGCGGCCGAGTGAGGTGTTGGCGCCGAAGTTTTCTATCGTTTCATCGGTCATCGTCGAGACGATCAGTGGCGTCCAGATCGGTCCCGGTGCGACGCAGTTGACCCGGATATTCCTCGCAGCCAGCAACTGGCCGAGACCGGCGCTGAAGTTGGCGATTGCGCCCTTGGTGGTGGCATAGGCCAGCAGGGTCGGATTGGGCAAGTCGGAATTGACGGAGCTTGTGTTGATGATCGAACCGCCAGGTCCCATGTGTTTCAGGGCCGCCTGGCAAATCCTGAAGATCGCGGTAATGTTGACGTCGAAGGTCATCACCCATTCGTCGTCCGGAATGTCTTCGAGGCTGTCGTGGGTCATCTGGTATGCGGCGTTATTGACCAGCACGTCGATGCGACCGAAGCGCTCGGCGGTTTTTTCCACCAGGGCCCGGCAGTGGGCCTTTTGCGCCAAGTCCCCCGGCAGCAGCAGGCACTGGCGACCCGCTTGCTCGATCCAGTTTGCGGTTTGCCTGGCGTCCTCATGTTCATTGAGGTAAGCGAGCGCCACATCGGCGCCTTCGCGGGCAAAGGCAATGGCGACCGCACGGCCGATGCCACTGTCGCCACCGGTGATCAGGGCGGCTTTGCCAACCAGGCGATCGGACCCCTTATAGGAATGCTCGCCACAATCGGGAACGGGATCCATTTTGTGCTGAGCGCCAGGGACCGCTTGATGCTGCTTGGGGAAGGGTGGCTTGGGATAGTCGTTCATCATCGATCTCCGTTCTCGAGGCTAAGGCGTCAGAGGGTTGACCCTGAGGTTTTGGCTTGAGTTCGGTTGGATTTTTGATGTCCCGGCCACTGTAGGAGCGAGCCTGCTCCCACAGGGATCCTGGTTGTTGTCTAAAGGCGGGTCAGGCCTTGAGATGGCGCAAGCTGCGCTCCATCCGCGATATGCCTTCTTCCAGCAACGACCGTGGGCAGCCGAAGTTCAGGCGTACGAACTGCTTGCAGTCGTCGCCGAAGTCCAGGCCGGCGCTCAAACCGACCTTGGCCTGTTCGAGGAAGAACTGCTGCGGGTCGTCCAGCCCCAGTGCCGTGCAGTCGAGCCATGCCAGGTAGGTGCTTTGCGGCAGGTTCATGGTGATGCCCGGCAGGCGGGTGCGCACGGCCTCGGCGAGAAAATCGCGGTTGCCTTGCAGGTAGACCTTCAGCTCGGCCAGCCATGGCGCGGCTTCGCTGTAGGCGACGCGGGTGGCTTCCATGCCCAGCGGATTGACGCTGTCGACCATGCCGCAACGGGCGTGGTTGACCTTCTCGCGCAGGTGGCGGTCCTGGATGATCATGAACGAGGTCTTCAGGCCGGCGATGTTGTAGGCCTTGCTCGCCGACATCAGCGTGATGGTGCGCTGGGCGACTTGCGGGCTCAGGGTCGCCATCGGAATGTGCTGGCGGCCGTCGAAGCACAACTCGGCGTGGATCTCATCGGAAATGATCCAGGCACCGTGCTCAAGGCAAATGTCGGCAATGGCTTGCAGCTCTGCGCGGGGGAAGGCCTTGCCCAGCGGGTTGTGCGGGTTGCTCAGCAGCAGCGCGCCACCGCCTTGCAGCGACTGGCTCAGGGTGTCCAGCGGCGTGGTGTAGGTGCCGTCGGCTTGCGCATCGAAATTCAGTTCGACCTTGTTCAGGCCCCAATGCCCGGGCGCATGGCGCAGCGGAGGGTAGTTCGGCACCTGCACCACGACATTCTGTGGCGCCTGCACCAGTGCCTTGAGCGCCATGTTGAAACCGGACTCGACGCCCGGCAGGAAAATCAGCTCCTGGGGCTCGACGCGCCAGGCGTATTTGTTCCAGAGGTCGGCGACGATCGCCTCGCGCAGGTCATCCTGGGCCACGCTGTAGCCGACCATCGGGTGCTCCAGTCGCTTTTGCAGGGCCTGGATGATCACCGGCGGTGCGGCGAAGTCCATGTCGGCGACCCACATCGGCAACACGTCGGCCGGGTAGCGGCTCCACTTGGTACTGCCGGTGTGGTGGCGGTCGAACACCTGATCAAAATCGAAAGTCATGCGTAGTCTCATGAAAGCTGGGTTGGAATGCTGACCATGATAAACGCCAAGCCCTGTGGGAGCGAGCTTGCTCCCACAGGTTGTGTGCCTTGGCTCGCATCGGGGAATCGCCCGACGGTCGGCTGTCGTGGTGATTTCGACAGCATTGACTAAAGTTCAAGTGTCGGCAGCCAGGCTGCCGCGACCGTGGTTGTTCAAAAAGGCCCGGCCATGTACCGGGTTCCACCTGATCAGGAGTGCACGATGGATCTCAGCCGTCGTCAGTTCTTCAAGGTCGCCGGTATCGGCCTTGCAGGCTCTAGCCTGGGCGCGTTGGGCATGGCCCCGACGGTTGCCTTTGCCGAACAGGTGCGTCACTTCAAGCTCGCCCACACCCATGAAACCCGCAACACCTGTCCGTATTGCTCGGTCGGTTGCGGCTTGATCATGTACAGCCAGGGCGATGCGGCGAAGAATGTCGCGCAAAACATCATCCACATCGAAGGTGACGCCGACCACCCGGTCAACCGCGGCACCCTGTGCCCCAAAGGCGCGGGCCTGCTGGACTTCATTCACAGCCCCGGTCGCCTGCAATACCCGCAGGTGCGCAAACCCGGCAGCACCGAGTGGACCCGCGTCTCCTGGGATGAAGCCCTCGATCGCATCGCCGACCTGATGAAGGCCGACCGCGACGCCAACTTCATCGAGAAGAACGCCCAGGGCCAAACGGTGAACCGCTGGCTGACCACCGGTTTCCTCGCGGCATCGGCGGCGTCCAACGAAGCCGGCTACATCACCCATAAGGTGGTGCGCAGTCTCGGCATGCTGGGGTTCGATAACCAGGCGCGTGTCTGACACGGCCCGACGGTGGCAAGTCTTGCCCCGACGTACGGCCGTGGTGCCATGACCAATACCTGGACCGATATCGCCAATGCGAACCTGGTCCTGGTGATGGGCGGCAACGCAGCAGAAGCGCATCCGTGCGGCTTCAAATGGGTGACCGAAGCCAAGGCACACAACAAGGCGCGGCTGATCGTGGTCGATCCGCGTTTTACCCGGACCGCCTCGGTGGCCGACTATTACGCGCCGATCCGCACCGGCACCGACATTGCCTTCATGGGCGGGCTGATCAATTACCTGCTGACCGAGGACAAGATCCAGCACGAGTACGTGCGCAACTACACCGACGTGTCGTTCATCGTCAAAGCCGGCTATGGCTTCGAGGACGGGATTTTCAGCGGCTACGACGCGGCCAAGCGTCTCTACACCGACAAGTCCGGCTGGGGCTATGAACTTGGTGAAGACGGTTTTGCCAAGGTCGACCCGACCCTGCAGGACCCACGTTGCGTCTATCAATTGATGAAGCAGCATTACAGCCGCTACACCAGGGAGCTGGCGAGCCAGATCTGCGGCATGCCGGTCGACGCCATGCAGAAAATCTGGGAGGAGATCGCCACCTGCTCGACGCCGGGCAAGACCATGACCATCCTCTATGCCCTGGGCTGGACCCAGCACTCGACTGGCGCGCAGATGATTCGCAGCGCGGCGATGGTGCAACTGCTGCTGGGCAACGTCGGTATGCCGGGCGGCGGCGTGAATGCCTTGCGCGGGCATTCCAACATCCAGGGGCTGACGGACTTGGGCTTGTTGTCCAACTCATTGCCGGGCTACCTCACGCTGCCCGGCGATGCCGATCAGGATTACAACGCCTACATCGTCAAACGCACGCAAAAACCGTTGCGCCCGGGGCAACTGTCCTACTGGCAGAACTACGGCAAATTCCACGTCAGCCTGATGAAAGCCTGGTACGGCGCCAACGCCACGGCCGAGAACAACTGGGCCTACGACTACCTGCCGAAACTGGATATTCCCCAGTACGACATCCTCAAGGTGTTTGACCTGATGGGCCAGGGCAAGGTCAACGGCTACATGTGCCAGGGCTTCAATCCCATTGCCGCATTACCCGACAAGAACCGGGTGATGGTGGCATTGGCGAAGTTGAAGTGGCTGGTGGTGATGGATCCGCTGGCCACCGAGACCTCGGAGTTCTGGCATAAGGTCGGGCCGTACAATGACGTGAACAGCGCCGACATCCAGACCGAAGTCATTCGCCTGCCCACCACCTGTTTTGCCGAAGAGGACGGTTCGCTGGTCAACAGCAGCCGCTGGTTGCAATGGCACTGGAAGGGCGCGGATGGCCCCGGCGAAGCGCGCACCGACATCCGCATCATGAGCGAGCTGTTCCTGCGCCTGCGCCAGCGCTACCAGGCCAATGGCGGCAAATACCCAGATCCGATGCTCAAGTTGTCGTGGCCGTACAAGATCCCCGAGGAACCTTCGCCGGAAGAGCTGGCCAAGGAAATCAACGGCTCCGCCACTGCTGACTTCACCGACGCCACAGGCGCGGCGATCAAGGCCAATGCGCAACTGGCCGGGTTTGGCCAGCTCAAGGATGACGGCAGCACGGCGTCCGGCTGCTGGATTTTCTGTGGCAGCTGGACCGAACTGGGCAACCAGATGGCCCGCCGCGACAACAACGATCCGTTCGGCATGCACCAGCATCAAGGTTGGGCCTGGGCCTGGCCGGCCAACCGGCGGATTCTCTACAACCGCGCCTCGGCGGACCTGCAAGGCAAACCGTGGGATCCGAAAAAACGCCTGGTGTGGTGGAACGGCAAAACCTGGGGCGGCACCGATGTGCCGGACTACAAGGCCGACGTGCCGCCGGAAGCGGGGATGAATCCGTTCATCATGAATCCCGAGGGCGTGGCGCGATTCTTCGCCGTCGACAAGATGAACGAAGGCCCGTTCCCCGAACACTACGAGCCATTCGAGACACCGATCGGCATCAACCCGCTGCACCCGCAAAACAAGAAAGCCACCAGCAACCCGGCGGCACGGATCTTCGATTCGGTGTGGGATTCCCTCGGCGTGGCCAAGGATTACCCGTACGCCGCCACCAGTTACCGGCTGACCGAGCATTTCCACTTCTGGAGCAAGCATTGCAAGCTCAACGCGATTACCCAACCGGAGCAATTCGTCGAGATCGGTGAAGTGCTGGCCAAGGAAAAAGGCATCGTCGCCGGCGACCGGGTGCGGGTCAGCAGCAAGCGCGGTTTCATCGAAGCGGTGGCGGTGGTGACCAAGCGGATTCGTCCGCTGCAGGTCAACAATCAGGTGGTGCACCAGATCGGCATTCCGTTGCACTGGGGCTTCACCGGCCTCACGCGCCACGGCTACCTGACCAACACCCTGGTGCCGTTCCTCGGCGATGGCAACACCCAGACCCCGGAATCCAAGTCATTCCTGGTCAACGTGGAGAAAGTCTAAATGGCCAGCCAAGACATCATCGCCCGTTCGGCCACCACCACAGTCCCGCCTTCGGTGCGCAACCAGGAGGAAGTCGCCAAGCTGATCGACACCACCAAATGCATCGGCTGCAAGGCCTGCCAGGTCGCCTGTTCGGAATGGAACGAACTGCGTGACGAAGTCGGTCACAACCATGGCACCTACGACAACCCGCAGGACCTCACCGCCGAAACCTGGACGTTGATGCGCTTCACCGAGCACGAGACCGACGCCGGTAACCTGGAATGGTTGATCCGCAAGGATGGCTGCATGCACTGCGCCGAACCCGGTTGCCTGGCGGCATGCCCCAGCCCGGGGGCGATCATCAAGCACGCCAATGGCATCGTCGATTTCGATCAGGATCATTGCATCGGTTGCGGCTATTGCATCACCGGGTGTCCGTTCAACATTCCACGGATCTCGCAAAAGGATCACAAGGCCTACAAATGCACCTTGTGCTCGGACCGGGTCGCGGTAGGGCTGGAACCGGCCTGCGTGAAAACCTGCCCGACCGGCGCCATCGTGTTCGGGACCAAGGACGACATGAAGGAACATGCGGCCGAGCGTATCGTCGACCTCAAGAGCCGGGGCTTTGAAAACGCCGGCCTGTACGACCCCGAAGGCGTCGGCGGTACCCACGTGATGTACGTGTTGCACCACGCCGATACGCCAAGGCTGTACGCCGGCTTGCCCGATCACCCGGCGATCAGTCCGTTGGTGGGGCTGTGGAAAGGCATCAGCAAACCCCTGGCGCTGCTGGCCATGGGCGCAGCGGTGGTGGCCGGGTTCTTCCACTACGTGCGTGTCGGCCCGCAAATCGTCGAAGAGGATGAACATCCGCAGCCGCCGGACACCGCCGTGCATGAAGTCGACCCGTCGGTGCACACCTTCGATCCCCGTGGGGAGGGCAGGCCATGAGCAACAAGACGATCCTGCGCTACACCAGCAACCAGCGCACCAATCACTGGCTGGTGGCGATTCTGTTCCTCATGGCCGGGCTGTCCGGGCTGGCGCTGTTCCACCCGGCGCTGTTCTGGCTGAGCAACCTGTTCGGCGGCGGGCCATGGACGCGCATCTTGCATCCGTTCATGGGCGTGCTGATGTTCGTGCTGTTCCTCGCACTGGTGTTGCGCTTCTGGCGCGCCAACTACTTCATCGCCAATGATCGCCTATGGCTAAGGCGCATCGACCGGGTGATGAAAAATGAGGAGGAGGGCGTCCCGCCCATCGGCAAATACAACCCCGGGCAGAAGCTGCTGTTCTGGACTTTACTGCTGTGCATGCTGGTGCTGTTGTTCAGCGGGCTGGTGATCTGGCGTGCGTACTTCAGCGAGTATTTCGGCATCACCGCGATACGCTGGGCGATGTTGCTGCATGCGCTGGCCGGTTTTGTGCTGATCCTGAGCATCATCGTGCACATCTATGCTGGCATCTGGATCAAGGGCTCGGTCAGCGCCATGTTGCACGGCAGGGTCAGCCGCGACTGGGCCAGGAAACACCACGAACTCTGGTATCGCCAAGTGACTCAAGATGAGACCCGCGACGAAGCGCCCGAGCGACCGATCACTAAAAAGGGCTGACCTTTGCCAACCATCCTGGAACCTGGAGAAATCGAAGCGGCGGCCAGTTCGCCGCCGTTTCTGTACATGCCACCGCCCAACCTGTTCAACCTGCGTGCCCAGCGCCTGGAAATGCTGGCCAAAGGGCACCCGCTGGCCGACTACCTGCGCCTGATCGCCGGGTTGTGCCGGGTGCAGCAACAGGTACTGGACGACCCGCCCTCAAGCGAACCCCTCGACCGACAACGCATCGAGTTGTGCCAGCAACATGGCTTGCCGCCGTTCGCGGCCGATAGCCTGGCGCGCGAAGACGATTGGCAGCTTTACCTCGATGCCTTGTTGCAGCGCTATAACGCACCGCCACAATCCGCGGTGGCCGATGCCGTGGACAGCTTGCGCCTGGCCGGTGCCGGGCAGCGTCGTGCCTGGGCGGTGGCACTGGTCAGCGGCCAGTATTCGCTGGTGCCGGCCGCGCTGGTGCCGTTTCTCGGTGCGGCGCTGCAAACGGCCTGGAGCCACTGGCTGTTGAGTACGCCAAACCTCTCGCTGACCGCCGGCGACAGCCTCAGCCAGTGCCCGGCCTGTGGCTCGCCGGCCATGGCCGGGGTCATCCGCCATCGCGGCAAGCACAACGGTTTGCGTTACCTGGTCTGTTCGCTGTGCGCCTGCGAGTGGCATGTGGTGCGGGTCAAGTGCGTGTATTGCGAGCAGAGCAAGGGCCTGGAATACCTCAGCCTTGAAGATGATCGCCATGCCGCCAACCAGGCGCCGTTGCGCGCCGAAGTCTGCCCTGGTTGCAACAGCTATCTGAAGTTGCTTTATCTGGAGAACGATGCGCACGCCGAAGCGTTGTCGGCCGACCTGTCCAGCCTGATGCTCGACATGCGCCTGGCCCAGGACGGTTATCAGCGTCTGGCACCCAATCTGTTGCTGGCGCCGGGAGACGAGTAACCGCAGCGTCTACACTCTGGCGCGAGGGTCATTCGTTATCAGGAGCGCCAGATGTCTGCACGCAGTGCCAGCCAACCCCTGCGTCTACCTTCCATCGACAGTCTGTTGCGCCACCCGGCGTGCCAGCCGTTGGCCGAGCGCTATGGGCGCGAGGCCTTGCTGACCACCTTGCGGTTATTGCTGGATGAATTGCGCGAAGGGGTACGACAGGGTTTGCTCGAAGCTGTTGAAGTCAGCCCTGATGTACTGGCGGGCAGGGTCGGCGAGCGACTGGCAACCCAGCATCGCAGCCATGTGCGCCGGGTGTTCAACCTCACCGGTACGGTCTTGCACACCAACCTCGGCCGGGCGCTGTTGCCAGAGGAGGCGATTGAAGCGGTGCAAATGGCCGCGCGCTATCCGCTCAACCTCGAGTTCGACCTGCATAGCGGCAAGCGCGGAGACCGCGACGACCTGATCGAAAATTTGATTCGCGAGTTGACCGGCGCCGAAGCAGTGACCGTGGTCAACAACAATGCCGCGGCGGTGCTCCTGACCCTCAACAGCCTGGGCGCGCGCAAGGAAGGGATTATCTCCCGGGGCGAACTGATTGAAATCGGCGGCGCCTTCCGCATCCCCGATATCATGGCCCGCGCCGGAGTGAAGCTGATTGAGGTCGGCACCACCAATCGCACCCATGCCCGCGACTACGAGGCTGCCATCGGCCCGCGCAGCGGCTTGATCATGCGCGTGCATGCGAGCAACTACAGCATTCAAGGGTTCACCACCAGCGTGCCGACTGCCGAACTGGCGCAACTGGCCCATCTGCACGGTTTGCCTCTGCTTGAAGACCTCGGCAGCGGCAGTCTGCTGGACTTGTCCCGCTGGGGCTTGCCGCCGGAGCCGACAGTGCGCCAGGCCCTGCTCGATGGCGCGGACATCGTCACCTTCAGTGGCGACAAACTGCTCGGCGGGCCACAGGCCGGGGTGATTGTCGGCCGCAAGGAACTGATCGCCAGGATCAAGAAAAATCCCCTCAAGCGGGCGCTGCGCGTCGACAAGATGACCCTGGCCGCCCTGGAAGCGGTGCTGGGTTTGTACCGCAATCCGGACCGGTTGGCCGAGCGTTTGCCGAGCCTGCGCCTGCTGACTCGGCCACAGGCCGATATCCTCGCCCAGGCCGAGCGTTTGCGACCGTGGCTGGCCCAGGTGCTGGGTGACGGCTGGAGCGTCAGTGCCATGCCGGCGCTGGGTATGATCGGCAGCGGCAGCCAACCGGTGGCGCGGCTGGCCAGCGCCGCGCTGTGTCTGCGCCCGCTGACCTCCAAGCGCTTGCGCGGGCGTTCGCTGTTGACGCTGGAAGAGGCCTTTCGCGCCTTGCCGATTGCGGTCCTGGGGCGCATCGACGATGACGCCCTGTGGCTGGACCTGCGGCAACTGGACGACGAACCGGCATGGCTGGCGCAGCTCGATCAATTACAGGTGGAGGGCCGGGCAGGGTGATTGTCGGCACCGCAGGGCACATCGACCATGGCAAGACGGCGCTGCTCCAGGCGTTGACCGGTCAGGCGGGTGACCGTCGCCGCGAAGAGCGCGAGCGCGGCATGACCATCGACCTCGGCTACCTGTATGCCGCGCTGGAGACGGATGCGCCGCTGACCGGTTTCATCGACGTTCCGGGCCATGAGCGCTTCACCCACAACATGCTGGCCGGGGCGCAGGGCATCGATCTGGTGTTGCTGGTGGTGGCCGCCGATGACGGGGTGATGCCGCAGACCCGCGAGCACCTGGCGATTGTCCAGCTATTGGGTATCCCTCGGGCACTGGTGGCGATCAGCAAGTGCGACCGGGTCGACAGCGCCCGGGTACAGGAGGTGCGCGATCAGGTCCGCACCTTGTTGGCGCCCGGGCCGTATGCCGATGCACCGCTGATTGCGCTGTCGAGCCTGACGGGCGAGGGCATCGAAACCCTGCGCCAACAATTGCTGCAAGCCCAGCGCGGAGTGCAGCAGCGCAGCACCGAAGGTGGTTTTCGCCTGGCGATCGACCGGGCCTTCAGCGTGGCCGGGGCCGGTATCGTGGTCACCGGCACGGCGCTGTCCGGTCAGGTCGCGGTGGGCGATACCCTGCTGTTGGGGCCACAAGGCAAACCGGTGCGCGTTCGCGGCCTGCACGCGCAAAACCAGGCCGCCGGCCACGCCTTGGCCGGCCAGCGCGTGGCGTTGAACCTGAGTGCCGAACGGCTGGCCCTGGAGCATATCCATCGCGGCCATTGGTTGCTGGCCGCCGACTTGTACGCACCGACACAGCGCCTGGACATCGACATGCAGTTACTCCCCGGCGAATCCCGCGCCTTCGAGCACTTTCAACCGGTGCACGTACACCTCGGCACCCAGGACGTCACCGGTCGAGTCGCCTTGCTCGAAGGCGCCAGCCTGGCACCGGGTGAGCGGATGCTGGCGCAACTGCTGCTCAATACACCGGTGCATGCGGTGAAAGGCGATCCGCTGATCCTGCGCGACCAGAGTGCCCAACGCACCCTTGGCGGCGGCCGGGTGCTCGACCCGTTTGCTCCCACTCGGCAACGCCGCAGCCCCGAACGATTGGCGCAGCTGCATGCTTTGGTGAACAGCGCAACGCTGGAGGATGTTTTGCCGGCATTGCTGGCCAATAGCGACACAGGGCTCGATCCACAGCGCCTGGAGCGGCAGTTCAACCGACCGCGCAGCAGCTGGGTGTTGCTCGCTGACGTGCGCTTGATCGACACCCGTCAAGGCGCGTTGCTGTTCAGTGCCAGCCGTTGGGAAGCCTTGAAATCGCCTTTAGTGGAGCAACTCGCGCGTTTCCATGAACTCGAACCGGACCAGATGGGCCCGGATCGGGACCGCCTGCGCCGATTCACCGGCAGTACTTTGGAACGCCCAACGTTTATCAGCCTGCTCGACGAGTTGTTGGCCAGCGGCGACATCGCCAGCAGCGGACCGTGGTTGCACCTGCCCGGGCATCAGGTGCGCTTGAGCGAAGAGGACGAAGCCCTGTGGCTAGAATTGCAGCCGCTTTTCGAACAGGCCGGATTCGACCCGCCCTGGGTGCGTAACCTGGAGCATGACGAAGCGACCGTCCGCGCATTGCTACGCAAGATGGCGCGTCTGGGCTTGATGCACCAGGTGGTGCGCGATCTGTTTTACCCCGACAACATGATTCGCCGATTGACGGCTATGCTGTTGCAGCTGGCGGACGCCAACCCGGTGATCCAGGTGGCGGCATTTCGGGATGCGGTGGGTCTGGGGCGCAAGCGCAGCATTCAGATACTGGAGTACTTTGACCGTATCGGTCTGACACGACGCTTGGGTGATCGCCGGCAGATTCGCCTGGACAGTGCGTTGGCCCAGCACACAGAGCACTGATTCAAAGACATGATTTCAAGGAAGGCAATCGCGCCCGGTGGCGCGGCCGGGCTTCAAACCCGGTTGGGGACGGCATCCGTTCCCGGGCAGGTTCGACTCCGGCTGCCTTCCGCCACTTCCCGGTCAGAACGGCCCGAAGCCCAACGGGTACTGGATGACCACGTACACCCGGTCGATGTCGTCGCCTGCCTGGGCCGCGTTGGCCCGGTGCGACACATGGGACAATTGCAACGACAAGCCCTTCGCCGCCCCGGACTGCACGACGTAGTGCAGGTCGATGTCGCGCTCCCAGTGTTTGCCCCCATCACCCTGTTGCGGCACGAAGGTGCCGGTCGCCGGGTCGAACGGGTTGTAGGCCCCGCCTTGCGGCGCATGGGTGCCATCGATCCGGTCGCCGGTGACGTAACGGGTCATGAACTTCAGGCCGGGTATCCCGAAGGTGGCCAGGTCCAGGTCGTAACGCGCCTGCCAGGAGCGTTCGCGGGCGCCGTTGAAGTCGGCGTATTTGATCGAGTTGGCCAGGTAGATGGAGTCGCCACCGACAAAATCGAACGGCGTATCACCGTTGATCTTCTGATAGGCCAGGGTGAAACCATGGGCGCCCAGCGTGTATCGGCCGGACAGGCTGTACGCAGTATTGTCGATGGCACCGGCCAGCGCCTGACCGGTGTCCCGGGTGTGATAGAGGTTGGCGTCGAGGAACACCTCGGACTGCTTGAAGTGCAGATTGCCGTAGTACTGATGCCAGGTATCGGTGAGCTCCGAAGCGTACAGGGCGCCGCCAACCGGGCTTTGGGTAAACAGGTCGGCGCCGACAAACGAAATGCCGCCGGCCTCGGTGTTGGCGCCATAACCGAAAAAGTTGCCCTTGCCTGACGCACTGTCCTGATTCTTGAACGCCGTGAAGTGGCCGGCCTGCAGGTTCATTCCGTCGATTTCGCGGCTGTCGAGCAGAAAACCGGTGGCGTACTCCGGTTGCAGGCGTTTGTCCGCGGTGTCAAACACCGGGCTTTCGACCTCCATTTCACCAAACGCCAGGGTGGTGTTCGAGGTCTTGAGCTTGATCGCGCCGCCACCGCCGGAGTAGTTACTTTCGCTACGACCGTCACTGCCCACGGGCAGTAATCCGGTCCCGGAATGGCCTTTGCCGCTATCGAGTTTCAACCCCAGAAAGGCATGGGCATCGAGGCCGAAGCCGACGGTACCCGGCGTGAAACCGGATTCAAAAGCGCTGATAAAACCTTGAGCCCATTCAGCCTTGTAGCTCTTGCCGGATGGCGAGGGCGATCGATAGTCGCTGTTCAGATAGAAGTTTCGGCTGAGCACGCCAAGGGTCGCGCCCTCGAAAAATCCTACGCTGTCTTTCGCCGATTCCTCGGCCAGTGCGTGGGTTGCCAGCAGGCAGCAGCACAGGGCAATGGCCGCCCTGGATTCTTGCGGGGAAAAGATCATCAATGGGTCACCACAGGGGCAGGGTTTTGCCGGGTACTGCCTTTGCAATGGCCATGACACTGTCCTTAGGGGGGGAGTGAGGACGTGATGGTTACGTAGATCGGGTCGGGAATATTGAGTCGGTGTGCTGTCTTTTGATGCCTTTTGTCCCGCCGGTCGTTGCTGGTGTCGATCGAACTGAGTGAGATCCATTACTCCTAGCAAAAATTGTGTGTTGGCGTAACCAGATTTGATTATCCCGCTCTAGTCCTACAAATTAACTTCTCTTTTGCTGATTGGTCATGTAGGAAACTTCCGAAAGTGCTAGAGGGGGATGGAGAATTAACTTCAGATGCTTCATCGTTTATAGACAGAGAGACAAAAGTTGTCGCTTGGAGTTGCGGCTTCTATGCATTGAAAGGAATTTAAGGGCTGTGGATGGCAACTCTGCGTATAGAGTTGATCGCCGTTCTGGATTCCAGTCTTATTTATCTTCGTGATGGTTGTTACAGTTGCGCGGGTGTCAGGAGGAATGATGACTGCAAGTAGTTTTCAAAACGAAGTGCCCAAGGCTCGAGTTAATATCAAGCTCGATTTGCACACGGGTGGCGCACAGAAAAAAGTCGAATTGCCGCTTAAGTTGATGGTGATGGGCGACTACAGCAACGGTAAGGAACAGCGCCCGCTGTCCGCAAGAAACAAAATGAACATTGACAGAATAATTTCGACAGTGTTTTGTCCGAGTATTCACCAAGCCTGAAGCTGGCGGTGGAAAACACACTGGTCAATGACCACTGCGACACCTCTGTGGAATTGAGTTTCCGGGCCATGAAAGACTTTGAACCGGAACAGGTGGCGCGGCAGATTCCGCAGTTGCGCGCACTGTTGGCCATGCGCAACCTGCTGCGCGATCTCAAGTCGAACCTGCTGGACAACGCGACCTTTCGGCACGAACTGGAGCGCATCCTCAAGGATGATGCGCTGAGTGACGAACTGCGTGCCGAACTGGCTGCCCTGGCTCCAAAAGAAGTTCGTTAATTTCCCTTCGGTTCGCTTCACAGGAAAACTCTAAATGTCCGTTGAACATTCTTCCGCGCAATCGCGTGGCGATACAGTGTTGTCTGAAGAAAGCCAGGGTATATATAGCGCTTTGTTCAGTAAGATCAATCTGAATCCAGTAGAGGAGTTGGCCGGTTTCGACTCCTTTCAGGACAATGAAGCATTGTCCGAGGCCTCTGCCGATGAGCGCGTGACCGCTGCCGTCAGCGTTTTCCTGAACTTGCTCAAGCAGTCTTCACATAAAGTCGAGCGTCTGGACAAGGCGCTGCTCGATGAGCACATTGCATCGTTGGACGAGCAGATCAGTCGCCAGCTCGATGCCGTCATGCACCATCCCGACTTCCAGCGCGTCGAGTCGACCTGGCGCGGCGTGAAATCGCTGATCGACCAAACCGATTTCCGCCGCAACGTTCGCATCGAGTTGCTGGATATCAGCAAGGACCATTTGGTCCAGGACTTCGAAGACGCACCGGAAATCGCCCAGAGCGGGTTGTATTTCCATAGCTACATCCAGGAATACGACACGCCGGGTGGCGAACCTATCGCTGCAGCCATTTCCAATTACGAATTCGACCGCAGCCCTCAGGATGTTGCCTTGTTGCGCAATGTTTCCAAGGTGGCGGCCGCAGCACACATGCCGTTCATAGGTTCTGTGGGACCTGCTTTTTTCGGCAAGGAATCGATGGAAGAAGTCGCTGCGATCAAGGACATCGGCAACTACTTTGACCGCGCCGAATACATCAAGTGGAAAGCCTTTCGCGACAGTGACGATGCCCGCTACATCGGCCTGACCATGCCGCGGGTGCTCGGTCGCTTGCCCTACGGTCCTGACACCATTGCGGTGCGCAGCTTCAACTACATCGAAAGCGTCAAGGGGCCGGACCACGACAAGTACCTGTGGACCAACGCCTCGTTCGCGTTTGCCGCGAACATGGTCAAGAGCTTCATCAGCAACGGCTGGTGCGTGCAGATCCGCGGCCCACAGTCGGGTGGCGCGGTCACCGGCCTGCCGATTCATCTGTACGACCTGGGCACCGGCAATCAGGTGAAAATCCCCTCGGAGGTGATGATTCCCGAGACGCGTGAATTTGAATTCGCCAACCTCGGTTTCATTCCTTTGTCGTACTACAAGAATCGCGACTACGCGTGTTTCTTCTCAGCCAACTCCAGCCAGAAACCCGCTCTGTACGACACCGCCGACGCGACTGCCAACAGCCGTATCAACTCGCGCTTGCCGTACATCTTCCTCCTGTCGCGCATCGCTCACTACTTGAAAATGATCCAGCGCGAGAACATCGGAACCACCAAGGATCGTCGCTTGCTGGAGCTTGAGCTCAACAAGTGGATCGGTGGGCTGGTCACCGAAATGACCGACCCCGGCGACGATTTGCAGGCTTCGCACCCGCTGCGTGAGGCGAAGGTGACGGTGGAAGACATCGAGGACAACCCCGGATTCTTCCGCGTCAAGTTGTACGCCGTGCCGCACTTTCAGGTGGAAGGCATGGACGTCAACCTGTCACTGGTTTCGCAGATGCCCAAGGCCAAAAACTGAGCCTGTTCAAACCCGGGCCATTTCGTAGGAAACGACTGTCATGAAGATCGACCGCCCCCTGTGGGCCGCGGGGGCGTTGCTGTCTCCGCAGCAATTCCAGCAGCAGGCGCGCTGGGAAGCCTGGACCAATGAGTGCCTTGCGCACCTGTCGTTGGTACATCCCTGGGGTGTACAAGCAATGGACGTTGATCTGCAGGCACTGCGCCTGGGCAAGTTAAAACTGACCCGGCTGCACTTGCGCATGGCCGACGGTACCCTGGTCGATACCGATCATGTCGATCGCCTGCCTCCTGCACTGGAGTTGGCTCGGCAGCTGCCTGATGACAGTCAGAGCGTCACGCTGTTGCTGGCCTTGCCGCTGGAACAGGGCAATGGCAACAACTGTCTGTTCGACGGGGGCAGGGCCGATCGACCGATGCGCTATCGTCAGGCCTGGCGCAAGGTTCAAGACGTGTTTGGCGATGAGGTGCAATCGATCGGGGTGCTGGAGCATGCCTTGAGCTTGCGCCTGGTCAACGATGACAACGCCGACTACCTGACTTGCCCGATTGCCCGTCTGATTCGCGACGGGCAGGGGGCCTGGATGCTCGACCCGGGCTACGTACCGCCGCTTCTCAGCTTTGCTGCTCACCCGGGTTTGCTTACCCAACTGGACAACCTGTTGACCCAGTTGGCCGCCAAGCGTCAACGGCTCATGGGCATGCGGCGCGAGAGTAATCAGCGCATGGCGGACTTTGCGGTGGCCGATGTGTCGTTGTTCTGGCTGCTAAATGCCTTGAACAGCTATCAACCCGTGTTGGCTGACCTCAAGGCGCATCCGGGGCGCCATCCCGAACAGGTCTATCTGGAACTGGCCAGGCTGGCTGGAAGCCTGCTGACCTTTTCGCTGGAACATGACATCGAGCTGATTCCTGCCTATCGGCACGAACACCTGGAAACCGTCTTCCCGCCGTTGATGAGCATGATTTCCACCTTGCTGGAAGCCAGCCTTCCGTCCCGGGTCATCGCCCTGGAGTTGCAGGAAACGGGCGCCAACCGCTGGCAAGTCAGTCTCAACGACGCTCGTTTGTGTGAGCCTGGCGGCGCGGACTTCTATCTGTCCGTGCGTTGTCGCCTGCCGGCCGCGCAATTGCAGAGTCAGTTTCCTCGGCTGTGCAAGATCGGTACTACGCACTGGACTGCCGGATCGAAGCCGCGCTCAACGACGCCCTGGTCGCCGCCTGCCTGTTGCCCGATACCGGCGCCCGCAACATCGACAGCCTGCTTGACCAACAGATTCTGCCGGTGCTCAGCCAGCAGTTGTTGCAGCGCCAGGCCGCTGGGCAGAGCACCCATGGTGTGACCCTGGGTTACAGCGAGGAACAGGGAGTCACCCTGCAGTTCTCCAACACGCAGGATTGCGCGGCAAATACCGCCATGGAGGCCTGAACATGCTCAACGAACTGCGCACTTTCTTCGACCACAGCCGCCACACACTCTGGGTCCGAGAGGTGGATGCCCCCCTCGACGTCCTGGCCTTCCACGGCGAAGAACACCTCAGCCAGCCGTTCAGCTACCACATCGAATTCACCTCCAGCCAGCTCGACATCGACGCCGAGCTCATGCTTGGCCAACCCGCCAGCTTCAGCCTGCACGCGCTGCCGGAAAAGGTTTCGTCTCTGATCTTCGAACCGTCCGAAGTCAAGCCGCTGCGCAGCTTGCACGGGGTAATCAGCGGCTTCAAACGCCTGTCCGGTTCCATCGACGAGGCACGCTACGAAGTCACCCTGCAACCGCGCCTGGCGCTGCTCGCGCGGGGCCGGCAATACCGGATCTACCAGCACCGGTCGGTGCCGGAAATCGTCGAGCACGTCCTGCGCAGTCGCCACGATTTCCGGGGCCAGGACTTCCTCTTCCACCTGCACCGCGAATACCCCCGGCGCGAACAGGTGATGCAATACGGCGAAAGCGACCTGGCCTTCATCGCCCGGTTGCTGGCCGAAGTCGGCATCTGGTACCGCTTCACCAGCGACGAACGCCTGAGTATCGACGTCGTCGAATTCCACGACTCCCCGCGCGCCTACCAGTTCGACGTCGAGTTGCCGCTGCGTCCGCTCTCCGGGTTGAGCAGCAGCGGTGAGGACAGCGTCTGGGCCCTGCAGTCGGAACACCAGGTGGTGGAGCAGCACGTGAACATCCGCGCCTACCACCACCGTGACGCCCGCGCGCACCTCGACGGCGACATCGACCAGACGCGCGGCGCCAAGGGCACCTACGGCGAGGCCTATCACTACGCCGAACCCTACACCGCGCTCGGCGACCGCCATGCCTTCCCCGAAGACGTGCAGTGCGAAAGCGGCTACTTCTATGCACGCCTGCGCCACGAGCGTTCTCGCGGCGCTCAACCCACCGGGAAGTGCCTGCGATGGAACGAGAACCACAGTCAGCGTATTCCCGGTTGAAAGCCGGCGGTTTGCTGCAAACGCTGCAGGGGCGGGTGGCCGAGGCCAGTCTGTATCGTTTCTGTCAGTTGCTGGAACAGTCATTGCCCGGGCATCCACCGTTGGGGAGTACCGCGCGTGTGGCGGATGATCCGGTGCGGTTTCGGCCGGATCCCGGCATGGGGTTTCCGGCCGGCGAATTGAAGTCTATCGAGGTTGATGAGGAACATCCGCAACGCCCGGCCACAGTGCGTACCCGTTTGCTGGGTCTGTACGGTGTCGATTCACCGATGCCCACGGCGTTCGTCGACGACATTGCCCAGCGCCGGGAAGGGCACGAGGCACTGGAAGCGTTCCTCGACATTTTCAACCACCGGATCTTCACCCAGTTCTACCGGATCTGGCGCAAGTACTCGTACCCGGCCACATTTGAATCCGGCGCGACCGACAAGACTTCGCAGTGTTTGCTCGGCCTGATCGGCCTCGGCATACCCGGCACCGCCGGGCGGATCGCCACGCCGATTTCGCGTTTTCTCGCGTTGCTCAGTGTCATGCGTCTGCCAACCCGAAACGCCGAAGGCATCAGCGCATTGGTCAGGCTGCTGGCACCGGACACGCAAGCGCGGGTGACGCCACACTGGCCTCGCAAAGTCCCTTTGCTGCAACCGGCCGGCCTGTGCGCAAGCCACCCCGTCAGCCTGTCCCAAGGAACACCACTGGGCCATACCGGACACGATGCCAACAGCCAATTACTCCTTGGGCTTTTCACCGGGGACACCCGGGAGGCCAGAGGCTGGTTGCCCGGGGGACAGTTGCACCGTGACCTGCTGGTGTTGCTACGCGTGTATCTGGGCTGGCGCTGTACTGCGCAGTTGCAGTTGCGGCTACCGATGCGCAGCCTGCCAGCACCGGTATTGGGCCATCCGCAGGTATTGCTTGGCATGACCGGCGTATTGGCACAGGGCAGCGACGCCTGCCAGACCGCGCAACACGACACCATCACCATCAGCCTTGGTCGCTACCAGGGCCTTTCGCAGAATCCACGGAACAGAGAGGTACAGCATGTTGCGTACGCTGGGTAATTCATTGGCATGGGTGACGCTGGGCACCTTGCTCGGCGGTTGCGGGTTGACCCAGACCGTCTCGGACAGCACCGCCTCGGCGGCACGGTCCGTGTTCTACAAGCAGGTCACGACGCTGCACCTGGACTTTTCCGGTCGCGCGGCGAACAACACCGATGAAACGGACATGAGTGCATTGTCCGTTCCGACCCTGGTGCGGGTGTACCAATTGCGTGACAGCAAAGCCGTGGAGCAGGCCAGCTATGACAGCCTGCTCAGCCATGGCGACAGCAAACTCAGTGCCGATCTACTGGACGCGCATGCCGTGGTGATCAAGCCCGGCGAGGGTGCGTTACTGAACGTGCCCCTGAACAGGGACGCAAAATTCGTCACGGTGGTCGGTCTGTTCCGTCAACCGGACACCCGAATGAACACCTGGCGCCTGACCCTGGCCCGCAATGACCTTGAACCGGACCAGCCTCGGGTGATCGAGCTGGCGGACAACCGATTGACATTACGGCCATTGGCGAAGGAGTAGGTAGTGGGCGATCTCAACCCCTCGCTGTACGAAATGCTCTTGCAGAACTTCGATGGCGAACTGGAGCTGTATCGAGTCGGCGAAGAGAACCAGCAAATCCTGTCGGTGCTGGACAATCTGCAACGCATCCTCAATAGCCGCGCCGGCACGCTCAGCCACCTGCCGGACTACGGCTTGCCGGACATGGGCGTGATCCTGCAGGGATTGCCCGCCACGGCCCATGACCTGATGAAAACGATGAGGAGGACTCTGCTCAAGTACGAACCGCGTTTGGCCGCGGTCAGCATCGAGTTGTTGGCACAGGTGCTGCCGGGCCATCTGGAGTATGCCCTCGACATGCAACTCAAGGGCGGCAAACGGGTGACTTTCGGCACCACTCTGGCGCCTGAAGGCAAGGTACTCATGCGTCACCTCAAACGGCAGCGCTACCTGTCGACGCCGTGATATCGGACAGGCAAAAGGAAGGAAAGGAAATGACCGGGTTGTTTGGGCTTCATGTGCGGGCAGGTGGTGATCCACGGGACTTTGACGAGTTTGTCGCACTTCGCGATGAACTGGCCCATCTGAGCCATCCGGCGTGTCCGGACGTGGATTGGGGCCGTATACAGCAGTTGTGCCTGGCGTTGTTCCAGAAAAATGGCGCGGATCTGCAAAGCGCTGCGGCTTTTGCACTGGCGAACGGACAACGCTACGGCCTGGATGGCATCGTGCAAGGGGTGTCACTGATCGAGGCATTACTCGGCGATCGGGAGGGTGTGTGGCCCCCCCTGGAGTCTGCGCGCCTGGACATTCTGGCCTGGCTATGCGGTCAACTGCAGGCCTTGATGCGGAGTGTGGACATCAGTTCGCGGAACTTGCCGGCGCTTGTCCAGTTGGGCACCGAGCTTGACCGATTGCGCGCGCGCCTGGAATGCACGGGGCTGATTGCTCCGCAAACGCTGCTGGCGATGGGTCAACAAGTCGGCAGTCTGCTGCAGCGGACGCAGGCAAGGCGCTTGTCGAGCGCACCGGGGCTGCCTTCGATCGGGGGCTACGTGCCGGAATATGTCATGCCGGTGATGATCATTCCCAGTCCACCGCTGCCCGATTTATCGGGTTCAAAACAGCGAAAAAAAATACGGAGAATCAGTCTGTGGGTGTCTGCTGTGGCCACCACCTTGATTCTGGTTGGTGGATTGTGGTGGCAGGGCTGGGTGACCATTTCGTCTACTGAGGGCAGGGCCCGCCATCTGGCCTTTATCCAGCACAAGCAGGACATCGGCGAACCCGTGCATCTGCGCAGCCTGTCACTGTTCGAGGCAGGCAGTGCCACGCTCAAGCCCGGCTCGACCAAAGTACTGATCAATGCCTTGGTCGACATCAAGGCTCAGCCAGACCTGTTGATTGTCATTACCGGGCACAGTGATGCCACGGGCAATCCTGAAGAGAACATCAGACTGTCCCAGGCCCGCGCCGCCAGCGTGCACGACTGGATGCAACGCATGGGTGATATCCCGGCCAGTTGCTTTGCCGTGCGGGGGGCTGCCGCCAGTCAACCGATTGCCAGCAATGACACCGAGGCGGGGCGGGAAGCCAACCGTCGTGTCGATATTCGTCTGGTACCGGAAAAGGGCGCCTGTCAGTCGTCGACCTGAGGTTTGCTTCGGGAGCGGATGCCGGGGAGGGGGGAGCCGATATTCCCTGTGGGAGCGAGCTTGCTCGCGATGAGGCCGACACAGCCAGCACTGATAGAGGCTGACACTCCGCCATCGCGAGCAAGCTCGATCCTACAGAGGGTTTTGTGTGACCCAAACGAAATGAGCGCCACTTGGGCGCTCATTTGTTCACGGCATCACGGATTACGAAGCGGCCAACGCCAGTGCGGTCAGCGTTTTGCTGGCTGCGTTCATCGTCGAAGTCCTTTTCACTTGGTTTTCACCACCGCCGGCGGGGTCCAGTCGCCATCGAGGGCATCGGCTTGCGGCCAGTAGGCGCGGATGTACAGCGAGAACCCGGCGCCGTTGGGCGAGGGCAGCCAGTTGCTTTCCTTGTCCTGGCCCGGTGATTCGCTTTGCACGTAGAGAGTCAGCGAGCCGTCTGGGTTGGTTTGCAGGGACTTGTTCTTGGTGCCGATGGAGTAGCGCTTGAGCTCGTTCGGCGAGAAGAAGTGCTGTTCGTTGTACAGCGTCAGCGACCAGAACCCCTTGACCGGCGGCAGCTTGCCCTTGGCGAACGTGACGCTGTAGCCGTACTGGCCGTTGAGACGCAGGCCGTTCTCATCCAGGTCCTGGTAGAAGTATTTGGTCTCTTTCTGCTGGTTCACGAAAATGTTCGAGCGCGCGACGGCGGTACGGGTGAAATAATCGGTGCCGAACGCTGCGCCGTTGCTTACCGTGCTCCAGTGATTGGGCAATTGCAGGCCGTAGTTGCGGAACTGCAACAGCGGGTCGATCACTTCTTTGTCGGCCTTTTTCGCCTCGTCGATCATCGCGGCGCGCAGTTGCGGGTCGGCCTTGGCGATGGCCGCGAGGGCGGTCATTTGTGCGTAGCGGGCGTCTTCGCCCGGTAATGGCTTGGCGTCCTTGAGCAAGGCCGGCAGTTCGTCGAAGAACTTTTCCGGCACAACCCATTTGGTTTCGGCGCTGCCTTCAGAAGCCTGGGCCGGGAATTTCGGCAACCGGGCCCAGTTGCGCTTCTTCATCTTGCCGTCGTACTGCGACAGCGGGTACATGTCGATGCCCGACAATGCCGGCTGCACGGCCAGGCGGTCAGCGGCGGTGTCGTCCTGAAATACCCGAGGAATCACGAACCCGGTGTTTGTACGCGCCCGGTACACCCGCTTGATGCCCGGCGGCACCTTGCCGTTCCAGTCCGGCCCGACCAGCAGGTAGAAACCCGGTTGGGTGTTATACATTTTACCCATCTCGGCGAAGCTGTCGGAGCGCAGGTCGACCACCTGATATACCCAGAAGCGGCCGTCGAAGTCCGGCACTTGCAGCACCACCGGCTCAAGGTCCAGGGCGATGCTGCCGGCGCCGTACACCACGTCCTGGTTCGGGCAGGCCACCAGCCGCTCGGCCGGGTCGATGTAGTCGCTGAGCATCGACAACCGATTGATCGGGGCCACCGGTACGATGCCGCCCATCAAGCCGGGCTCGGGCAAGTCCTTGAAGGCCTGGCGACGATTGAAGATGTTGGCCATCGGCCAGGCCCAGAAATACGCCTCGCGCGCCATCATGCGTACGTACGGTTCAGTTACTTTGGTACCGGCAACAGGGCCTGAGACAGGGCTGGCGGCCGGAGCGGCGACTGTGGCTTGCGCTGCGTAACCCTGCGTACTCAATAGCGCTGTGGCTGTGAGCGTACTGGCCAGAGACAAGGCGAAGAGGGCATGGCGCCGGGGCAAACGATTCATGAAGCGTCCTTACTGGCTGGCAGTCAATGGATGCAGGTGATTCGCTCTCAAGATAGCTCATCTTTACCCCGGTGCTGTTCAACGCAGGCGCGAGAACGTCAGATCGACCTCAAAGATGATCGGCATCAATCACTGCCTTGGCGAACGCCTGGGGATCTTCCTGCGGCAAGTTGTGGCCGATGCCGCCGTTGATCAGGCGGAACTGATATTTGCCGGTGAAGCGCTTGGCATAGTCTTCAGGTGCCGGGTGCGGTGCGCCGTTGGCATCGCCTTCAAGGGTAATGGTCGGTACGCTGATGGACGGTGCCGTGGCCAGTTTCTGCTCCAGCGCTTCGTATCGGCTCTCACCTTGGACCAGGCCCAGGCGCCAGCGGTAGTTGAACACGGTGATATCGACATGATCGGGGTTGTCCAGCGCCTTGGCACTGCGGTCGAAGGTGGCGTCATCGAACGCCCATTTCGGCGAAGCCAGTTGCCAGATCAATTTGGCGAAGTCGTGAGTGTTCTTCTCGTAACCGGCGCGACCACGGTCAGTGGCGAAGTAGAACTGATACCACCACTGCAATTCCGCCTTGGGTGGCAACGGGTTCTTGCCGGCGGCCTGGTTGCCGATCAGATAACCGCTGACCGAGACCAGCGCCTTGACCCGCTCCGGCCACAGCGCCGAGACAATGTCGGCCGAACGCGCACCCCAGTCATAGCCACCGAGCACCGCTTGCTTGATCTTCAGGGCATCCATGAAGTCGATGACATCACTGGCCAGTGCAGCCGGTTGGCCATTGCGCAGGGTTTTGTCGGAGAGAAAATGCGTATCGCCATAACCGCGGGCATAGGGCATCAGCACCCGATAACCCTTGGCGGCCAGCAACGGCGCGACTTCGTCATAGCTGTGGATGTCATACGGCCAGCCGTGCAGCAGGATCACCACCGGCCCGTTGGCCGGACCGGTTTCAGCGTACGCCACATCCAGCAGTCCGGCGTTGACATGCTTGAGCGGGCCGAACGGCGAGGGCGCTGCCTGGGTGGTGCCGGCAGGGGCCAACGCCGGCTGCGCGGTGGCGGCCGTTTGTGCGTGGGCCGCGCCAAGTACGCCGAACAGTGTCAGCGCGAGGATCGAAGGGCCGACCAGGTGGCGACGAGTCTTGCCGGGGTTGCTGTTGCGCAGTGCCATCTTCATGGGATCTCTCCTTTACCAGCCATGGGTCAGGGGATCCGTCCGAGCCCCTTCAAACCTTGCGAGCATTGGAGCGCGGCAACGTATCTGGCCTGTGTCCAATCGTCGGCCGGATGAAAGTCTGTGTATCGAGGTGTCGCGCCGATACACTGTGATACCAAGTCCCAGGGCCGAGTCGGCAGCCGTCATAAGCTTGGATAGTCGAGCAGTCTGCTGATTGTCGGCGCATCAATCCACTGCATGGGAAAGTCCCCAGAGTGCCAGCAACGGCTTGTCGGTTGACCTCATGGAATGGACAGCCGATGGTGGGTTGAACACTACGCCGCCCGGCCCGGGATTCCACCAGCCAACATCTTCCCGATACCAGTAACCTTCCGATAGAACGACATAAAACTCTGCCGGAGGATGCTTGTGGTACGGATAGCAAAGTTTGGGCTCCATTACCGCCAACCCCACTGTCAAAGTTGAACATTCAAGCAGTGCGCCCTTGCCGAGAATCAGCGCATGTCGGTGCCTTTCTTCAAACGCATCATCGTCCCCTTCTGAAGCCGATCGTTTTATCCAGCGACTACTGGACAGCAGGGTCTCAAGAGCCGATAGCAGAATCTTGAAGTCCCGATCCGTTCGGGGAGCATCCGCCAATGCCCGTGCTACCGTGGGCTCCAGGCAAGCGGGCAGGGAAGTGCCCGAGAACGGAGGCAAGCCGATGTCCAGGCGCGCATTGCTCAAGGCACAAACACAGATTTCTGTATCCACGCCATCATCACTACTCCCTTGAGAATGACGGGCCAGGATTCGCAGGAGTGCCTCGCGCATCACCACTCCCTGTATCAGGAGTTCTTGTTCCGACATCTGTAAATACGACTGCATGACCGTTTACCTCTTGAACGTAACTGGCAGGTGACTTTGAAAACTCAGTGATCCATCCGTCGAGATGCCTCCTGGTTTTCTGGGCGAAGAGTTCGATTCGCAATGGCCAATGCTGAAATCGCGCCGGAAACGATTGGGTTAATTGCGAAGAAATCGTGCTGTTGCACTGACAAAAACGAGGAGGACAATCAGACCGCCCAGAGCGAACGACAAGGTGCTTAGATGGGCGACCGCCCCAATAAACACGGGACCGATCAGAATGCCCGCGTAACCCATCGAGATGACAGCGGGGATCGCTACTGCCTGTGGCATACGTTGCTGGCGGCCCACGGAGGTAAAGAGCACAGGGACAATGTTCGAGCAGCCAGCCCCGACCAAGGCATAGCCGATCAAGGACGCGGGCCAGCCATCGATTCCAAGGGACACAATCATGCCCGCGGCTGCGCAAAGCCCGCCAAGCGCAACGACGCGCACGCCGCCCAGTTTGCTGACGATGGCGTCCCCCGTCAGGCGGCCCACAGTCATCGCAGCGGCGAAGGATGCGTAGCCCAAACCGGAGATGCTCGGCTCTAACCCTCGGTTTGAGACAAGGAAGACTGCGCTCCAGTCAAGCATTGCACCTTCAGTGAGGAAGACGATGAAACAGAGCGTCCCTAAAAGCAGCACGATACCTCTGGGCACCGCGAACAATGGCCCACCCCGTTCGGTGCCATAAGTCAGCAAAGCAGGCGCAGCCTTGTAAAGCGATCCCAAAACGGTGGCAACGATACAGAGCGCCGCAATCAGTGGATCGAGCCCTAAGGTCAATAAAGCGGTCATGGCCCCGGCGCCCACTATGCCTCCGACGCTGTAAAGGCCATGGAAGCCGGACTGAAGTGCCTGCCCGCTGTTTTTCTCGACGATGACGGACTGTATGTTCATGGCGCAATCAAGCATGCCCATACTGGCACCGAAGAGAGTGACAGCGATGACCAAGCCAGGCAGCCAGGCCACGGTGCTCAACAGTGGAAGAACAGCACACAAGACAATCGTCGCCCAGATTACGACCGGTCGGCATCCATAGTGTGCAGTGAGATAGCCAGCGAAGGGCATGGCCACAATAGATCCTCCGCCAAGGCCAAGCAGCAGCAAACCCAGGCCACCATCGTCCAGGCCGGCGCGTGCTTTAACCAATGGAACCAGAGGCGCCCAAGCGGACATGAGTAAGCCTGCGATGAGGAAGGCAATGCGTGTAGACATCCGCTCGCTGTGGTTAGCCGTGGTTATCAACACCGGCGATGGAGCATTCATAATTCTCGGTAATCCTTATCGATGATGTCAGCCATCGTTTACTCGGCTTGGACAGTGCGGGTTTCGTATGTTTTTCGCGTGCACGGGTTTCAAAACTTAGCGCCTGCGCTCATACGTTGCTCTATAACTGCTTGGCGCTACGCCAAAGAAGTCACGAAAGCGCATATGGAAGTTGGCGAAACTACAGAAGCCGGTCGCAATCGCGATATCGGTGATCGGCCGATTGCTCTGCAGAATAAGCTGTCGTGCTCGAGTCAAGCGCAGTTCAAGGTAGTAGCGTGTGGGCGTGGCGCCCACGAAACGACAGAAGCGACGCTCCAATTGTCGTCGGGAAATGTTCACACATTCAGCCAGTTCGTCGATCGATAGCGGCTCTTCGATATTCTTTTGCATCAGTTCTAAAGCGAGCTTCAGGGTTTGTGGCAAGGTGGGGTCAGAGTCAACTATGACGGTCGATATCCCTGACACTTCAGAGGTTTGATCGCAACTGAGTATTTCCTCGACAGCATGGGTCAGCGAAACGCCTTGTTTAGCGGTGATGAGCTCCAGCATCATGCGTAACGAGCTGCTGGCGCCGGCGCACGTGATACGGTTTCGATCGATTACGTGCGTTCGACAAGTGACCAGGACTTTGGGGAAAACATCCTCCATCATCGCTCGCCCATCTGGATGGAAGGCACACTCGACACCGTCCATTAACTGGGCTTCCGCCAGAAAAAACGCACCATTCCACAAACCGCCCATGGTCGCGCCAAGAGATGCGAGGTTACGTAGCTTGCGCCGTAACAGTGGGTCGCTGATCAGCTTCACTCGCAAACCACCAGCGACAATGAGAACGTCGATACGATCCGGTAGTTGGGATAACTCCAGGTCCGCTGAAATGGCGATTCCCAGATCGCTCATCACAAGACGGTTCTTGATGCCGACCGTCAACACCTCAAACGCCGGCGTCTCGCTAATCAGGTTGGCGGTCACCAGCGCATCGATAGCGCCGGTGAACGACATCATCGAGAAATTGTTCAAAAGCACGAAAGCTACACGAGTCACCGCCTGCGGCTTTATTGGTTTCTGCGCCGTATAGGAGTACCCCATGTTCTTGTCTTTAAGCACGCTCTCGAATACGAATGGCATAAGTCCTCTTTGACACCTTTACCAATAGCTACGAAACCGTTTCGCAATCTAGACAGCGGTTTTTGGCGCAGACAGCAACAAATCCAAGAATGACTGGCAGTCATCGCTCTCAGGCAGTGCATCAACACTGTTCTTGATCGCATTGCTGAGCGTGGATCCCAAGCTGTCATCAGCCAGCAAATGATATTTAGCCGTGAGTTCGGCACTCGACATAGGGTTGCCGGGGTCGCCCTTGGCCGTCGCGGTTGGGCTCGTAAGACGCGTGCCGTCTTTCAGGGTAACCGTGACGCGGGAGAGGATTTCCTCAGGGAACCTGGCGGACAGGTCGGGCGCCTCATGAAGGGTTATCTTCCCGCTGATGTTCAGGATGTCTGGCGCATGAATGGAGTCCCCGGTGACTTCGTCAGGGCCCAGCTTTCCACGAACGATCAAGGCGGCCAGCGGAAATGCGAGCGCGTACTGGGCCTCGTCCGCACTCTTCGGAAAATGCCCCTGCAGGCACACAGACTCGTGGAATGTCTCGACATCGATGGTCTCGATCAACTCAGCAGTGATGACTGGATGTGCTCGCATCAAATCGGTCATGGCCGTGAGTGCCGGTTGCGCCCAGCGACATACCGGCCACGGTTTGAAATATTGCTCGTCGATTTCCCAGCGGGCTCCGATGTCCTGCCAGAAAGTGGAAATCTCCAAAGGTTCAACAGTGGCGGCTGGAGCGCCAGTGACACCGAGCTGTGCCATCAGCAATGCGTTCAGTCCGGCATACGCCCCGGCGCCGTGGGCATCGCGCAACATCGTCGGAAAGCTCACCAGGCGCATCATCGGGCACCTCGGGCCGAAGTATTCCGCGATACCCAGCGCATGACGGAATGTCGTTTCATCAAGCTTCAGCAAGCGAGCTCCGGCGCAAACGACCCCGATCCCGGAAAAGGCACCTGAAGCATGATATTCCGGGGCAGTGGCCATCAATGCCTGGCCCGCTCGCAAGGCAGTCTCGTAACCGATGCACAGTGCGCTGAGGAACTCTTCGCCGCTGATGTCTTTGCCCTGACGGCGATACGCGTCTACCAATGCAACAACGGCCGGGACTACGGTCGCACCCGCATGTCCCTTGGAGGTGAAGTGACCTTCATGGGCATCCAGGCTATCAACGCAGAAACCGCCGGCATACGCGGCGCCCAATGGATGTACGGCTCTGCCGTCGAACCAAAGGCGACTGGACAGCTTGTTGGCAGAGTAGTGGGTGTCAGCGTAGGTTTTGAGCATCACGCTGGTTTGATTATTGCGAGCTCCGGCGGCCACGCCAATGATGTCGAGCAGGCAAGTTTTGAGCAACTCGCGTGTATGCGGGGGCGCGTCCTTGTAACTGAAATTCTGGACGAATGAATACAACTGCATTTCAATATTCCCGAGTGATGAACGCCGAAACGGATAAAAAAGTTGCCCGGTGAAGGGCAACCTTTTATGCAGCTTTATAAAAAGGGACTAGTTCTTTGCGGTGGCGGTATTTGCCGCGGCGCGAGCGTCTGCCAGCCAGCTGTCGTATTTCGCGCGATGAGCCGCGATCCATTCTTTGGCGTGCCGGGTAATGTCAGCCGCACTTTTTTCGCCATCGTGCATTTTGAGATTTTGCGCGCTTTCATCGTCGGTAGTGATCTGCATTTCAGACAGGAACTTCACGGCCGCCGGATTTTTCTCGGCGAACTCTTTGTTGATTACCGCTTTGACACTGTCTACCGCGAAACCAAGGTTTTTACCATTGAAGGTAGTGTTGACATCGTTTTTTCCACCTGGAAGATCCGTACGCGGCACGGTCAGCCAGACAACATCTTTACCTTCGACCAGAACACCGGAGATCCACTGAGGCACCCAGGTGTAATAGAGAATCGGCTTGCCTTGTTTATAACGAGCGATGGTGTCAGCCATCAGGGCAAAGTAGGAGCCCTGGTTATTGGTAACGGTCTTTTCCAGGCCATAGGCGTTCATATGGTGGGCAATGATGAGCTCACATCCCCAACCAGGGTTGCAACCAGTGAGGTCAGCTTTACCGTCACCATTAGCATCGAACAGTTTGGCAATTTCCGGTTTCTGTAAATCTTCGATAGAGGTGATGTGGTGTTCATCAGCCGTTTTCTTGTCAATCATGTAGCCCTGCAACACGCCCGGCATAATGTCGCCGGTTTTCACCATCGTCTCATCGCCACCGGCCTTCTGGTAGAAAGATTTGTGCAGCTCCTCCCACAGATGTACCGAGAAATCAGCGTCACCATTGGAAATCGCTACCATCATGGTGGAGTACTCGGTTTCCTTGGGTGTCTCAACGTCGTAGCCCAATTCCTTGAGACCCGCCATTGCAATCTCTCCACGGAATCGCTCTTCGGCGATTGACGGGAAAATGGGAGTGATCGATACCCCTTTTCCGGGCAACTGCGCCGTGGCGGCCGATGCGAAAACAGGTGAAACCGCTAGTACTAAAAGCGCCACAGAATGAATGAATTTCTGTTTTATTCCGACTGTTGTGAAGTTCATTATTGTTTACCTTGGCTGGATTACTGAGTTGGCATTTCTTTTGGTTCACGACGCGCCACTGAGCGGGTTAACTTTCTTTGGGACTGACTTCTATTGTTGTAATCGCGTTTTTTCTTTTCAGGCGATAAATGACACCCGCCGGGCCGGTCTGGTACCAGTGCTCACCTTTGGTTGCTCTGTTACTGCGCTCGCCCATCGCCTGGGTCAGGCGGTCAAGGAAAATCGCCAGCAATACCAGGCCCAAGCCACCGACGGTTGCCAAGCCCATATCAAGGCGGCCAATCCCGCGAAGCACCATCATCCCCAACCCACCAACCGAAATCATTGATGCGATCACCACCATCGACAGTGACAACATCAATGCCTGATTCAAACCCGCCATGATCGTTGGTGCAGCTAAAGGAAGTTGAACACGCCTCAGCATCTGGCGTGGGGTACATCCGAAAGCCCGGGCGGCCTCAACCTTGTCTTCCGGTACCTGGCGAATTCCCAGATTGGTGAGCCTGACCAGTGGTGCTACCGAAAAGATGATCGTGACCAGTACCCCCGGTACGTTGCCGATACCAAACAGCATCACCACGGGTACCAGATAAACAAAAGCAGGCAGTGTTTGCATTGCATCGAGCACTGGCCGCAGAAGCATCTCCAGCCGGTCACTCCGGGCACACAGGACACCCAGCGGTATGCCAATTACTGCACAGAAAAACAGTGAAGTGAGCACCAGAGCGAGGGTAATCATGGCGTCATTCCACACGCCGATCACGCCTAATAGCGTAAGAGTAACAAAGCAAAGAATACCTATTTTTTTTCCGCCTACCTGCCAACCAAAGAGTGTGGCGATAATAATGAATATTGACGGAGGAATGGCCAGTAGTCCGTACTGAATACCATTAAGTACCTGGTCGATAGGCCATCTTATCGAGCGAAATATCTCGCGGAAATTATGGACCATATAATTCAGGGCAACTTCTACCCATTGGCCCAAAGGGACGTTGATGGATTGAAACGGGTCTAGAAAACTGAATTCGTTCATGCTAATCACCTGAATGTCCGAGCCTGGCAAGCCAGCTAATAGAGACTATTAGTGTCGGCTCATTGTCTGAAGCAGTAGGCTCTTGGAGATCGTGCCTTTGAACACACCCTGGCGATCCAGGACGGCAACTGGATTAACTGCATCGGCAACGATGTGAAAGACGTCCTGCAGGAGTACATCGTCGCGCAGCGTAGGCGTGGATTGATCCGCGGCGTACGGATGCTCTGCACAAATCCTGGCAACATCGCCAGCCTTGAGGATCTTCGAGGCATCGAAACCTTTGAAGAAAGCCCTGACGTAATCGTTCACCGGGTTGCAAAGCAGTTCTTGCGGGGTACCGATCTGTACTACCCGACCACCCTCCATGATCGCAATGCGATGGCCGATGCGAATCGCCTCGTCAATGTCATGGGAGATGAAGATGATGGTGCGATGCTGTTCTGCCTGCAGGCGGATCAGTTCGCCCTGCATTTCGTGGCGAATCAACGGGTCGAGTGCCGAGAAGGCTTCGTCCATCAGCAGGATGGCTGGGTCGTTAGCCAGCGCTCGGGCCAGACCTACCCGCTGTTGCATACCGCCGGACAGTTGGTGCGGGTAACTGTAGGCGTGGCCATCGAGCCCCACCTGTTTAAGTGCCTCGAGTGCACGTTTATGCCGTTCGCTTTCCTCGACACCCGAGATTTCCAGGCCGAAAGCAACGTTGTCGATCACACTCATGTGAGGCATCAGGGCAAACGACTGAAACACCATGCTCATGTCTTTGCGACGAACGCTGAGGAGATCAGCATCCGACAGACCGGTGATTTCCTGGCCGTTGAGATGGATTGTTCCGGAGGTTGGCTCGATCAGTCGATTGAACAAGCGGACCATCGTCGACTTCCCGGAACCGGAAAGCCCCATGATGACGAAAATCTCTCCACGTTTTACGGAGAAACTGGCATCAAAAACGCCAACGACTTGACCGGTTTTGCTGAAAATTTCACTTTTATCAGCACCGCGAGCCAGCATCTCCATCGCGAGTTTTGGCTGAGCACCAAAGACTTTGTAAATGTTTTTTACCGAGAGTATCTCGTCACCAAGACTCATAACCCCTCCTGCTGCAATTACGATGTAAGACCAAGAATTCAGGTGTACGTGTCTTGATCAGTTCAGACGGTGCTTGTGGGGGCAGTCAAGCTGGGAGAAAGGTTGGGAAATAGTCATTGTGACCATCCTCTTTATTATGTGATGTTTATTATTCTTGTTTTATCAGCGCTGAATTAAGCAGTACCGTTGAGAACCAAGTTATTACCTAATAGAGTCAGCGTCTAACAACATTTCTTCCAGCCAATCAATAACGTCATGTTATCAATCATTTAATTATGTCAATTTGCGACTGCGGCAGTGCCAGTTGCGCAGACGAGTGCGGCTGGCCCTGTCTTAGGCCCTGTGTTTGAGCTACGCTCCAGCCTAGGCTCTAGGTGGAACCCTCTCGCCGATCTCGTCCCTAACGGCCCTCCAAAGGGCCCCGAACCGGATATTCAATACTCTAGGTTATGGTTAAGCACATCGATCCAGACATGACGCTGCTGAAAATGCCGTCTCTGAAAGCAGTGAAGTCATTCGTAGCCGCCGCAAAATATCAGAGCTTTACGCGTGCGGCAGAAGCACTGTGCGTAACTCAAGCGGCAATCAGCCGTCAGATTCGGGAACTTGAGGCGTACCTTGGGGTGGATCTCTTCAAGAGAGTGGGGCGAGCAGTCGAGTTGACGGAAGCCGGAACCATCTTTTTTGATGCGGCACAGATATCTTTCGTCAACATTTCCCAGGCGGCGGAGCGCATTCGCACCAACAATGCAGGCAAGCGCACGTTGACGCTTTGCTGTTCTCCCGCGTTTTCAGCCCTCTGGCTCGCAGCGAAGCTGCCGGGGTTTTTTACCAAAAACGCAGATATCGACCTCAATCTGGTCACCACTCAAAACTTTTTGTCGATGGAGCCGGGTGTAACTCCGGACATCTTCATCACCAAAATGGCCAGGATTCAGGATGGCTACCGCAGTTATCCGTTGTTTCATGACGTCATCTACCCGGTGTGCACTCCTCGTTACAAAGAGGAGCACCCTGAGCTGTCCAGCCTGGAAGCACTGCGCGACGGGGTTTTGCTAAACCTCAGTCCCTATGGCAGATCCCAGGTAGCTGAGCACGTTGACTGGGGCGTTTGGCTGGCTTATCACGATGTCGATATCGAGAAACGTCCCCACGACAGCCCTCACGTTTTCAACGCGAACGACTACAACCTGGTCATCAGCATGGTGTTGACCCATCAGGGTGTAGCCCTCGGATGGAATCACCTGGTTGCAACCCTGATCGAAAACGGCACGCTGATTCGGCCGATCGAAGAGGAAGTGGTTCTCCATGAAAGTCAGCACTATCTGACCTTTCGTGAAGACCGGATCAATGACGACGCGTGTTGTCGGCTACGAGACTGGATTCTCGCCCAGTTTTCCTGAGCTGTCAGGAAGGCAGGAGTACTGATTGAGCCGTGACTCGGGGTGCGGGGAGGGGAGAAGTTTGAGTATGCCGGTGGTGATCATTCGTGGTTCTCACCACCGGCAGTTTTGCTCTTAGCCGACAGATCTTAACGGGATCGTGTCATTGAGCTGCTCAAGCATCGTTTTGCAGTACCAATCATCAAACTGACACACACCGATTTCGCTGGCCACCGACAACGGACCCGGCTCGTAAGCAGGAGAGCTGACGCCGACCTGTGCGCCTTCAACCAGGGTGCGATCCTGGTCATTGGTTGCAAGCCAAACCTTGGTCAGGCGATCGATGTCGTAGTCGACACCTTCCTGCGCATCCTTCTTGACGATCCATTTTGTAGTGACCATCGTCTCGCCCGGACCGATGGGCAGAACGCGGAAGCTCAGCGCGTGATCGCCCAGAAAGTGGTTCCAGGTCGATGGGTAGTTGAAATACAGCAGCGCACCGATGTTGGCTTCACCGGTCGTGTCCAAGCGACCGGCAACCGCGGGCTTACCATCCATTGTGTAGCTGACGGCACCGGAAAAAAGGGGGATGCGCGTCATGCGGAAGCGACCGTCTTCGTCCATGACCAATCGGCTGGGCAGGCCTGCCGCTTCGCAACGATCCCAATGCTCTTTGAGTTCAAGATCCTCATCGCCGCCGGCGCCACCCACTGATGGGTTGTCAACGAATGAGTGCATCAATTCCGGGTGAGTAAAATCGCAGTGGTAACACTCGCGGTTGTTCTCGAAAACCAGTTTCCAGTTGCCTTTCTCGATGATGTTCGACTCAAACGCGACTTTGCAGTCGTCCAGGTTATGAGGCGCAACGAAGGGCGTCAGAGACTTTCTGAATGACGAAAAGTCAGGTGCCACATCAGCGACGCACACATAAATGTACGTTTCGACGACCTCACAATGCACGGACTTCAACCCATGTTGACACTTGTCGAAATCCTCCCCCATATTCCCGGCGAACAGCAGTCTGCCGTCCAGCTCGAAGGTCCATTTGTGGTAAGGGCACACCAGCTTGGCTACCTTGCCGCTGGCTTCCGGGCACACCTTTGAACCGCGATGACGGCAGGCGTTGTGAAAGGCCCGAATCTGTTTGTCTGCGCCGCGCACGATAGCGACAGGATAATCGCCGATTTGCAGCGACAGGTACTGACCCGACTTCTCCAGCTCAAATGTGTGCCCGGCGAAGATCCAGCTTTTGTGCCAGATCTGTTCCAGATCCTGCCTGTAAACGTCTGGATCGCTATAAAGGGCACCTGGCAGCGCATGGTCAGGCTTGCGCTGCGCAACAAGATTTGAAACTGCCGATTTAGTGCTCACGGTCAACACACTCCAAAATACCAAAGGGACGACGAAAGACCATTGTTTGCATCAATCTAGATATTGGGTAACGCCATTTCGCCGGTAAAATATCGCTGTTGTAAAGACTACGTCTGCAATCACACCCCAACAAGAAACTTTTACGCTTATCAATGCATAAACAAATGTTATCGATCGATAGCGTAGCTTTAAGATGATATTCGTAACCTATTGAATTTAAAGTATAAATATTTTTCGACGTTGTGCGCTATATCGCTTTAAAGATGTCTGCGCGAGGAAGACACGCTATTGACCACTCTATTGCCCCATGCCAGTCTGGATTCAACAGCTAACGGTACTTAGTCAGTAAAACAACCTCTGGCGATCTCATGTTTGAGGATTGGGAACTGTCCCGTGAAAACATGGAGGTTTTTATCGCGCCTCAAGGTATCAAAGCTGACGCGTTCATTGACCTTCCACCTAACTCGCATTCGGAGCATTCATCTTGAAATTTGAAGGTATTTATACGCCAGCAGTAACTCCTTATAACTCTGATGGGGAGATTGACTGGGATGTGTACTCCCAAGTTTTGGAGTCGCTGATTGAGGCGAAGGTGCACGGCATTATTATCGGCGGGTCGACCGGCGAGTATTATGCGCAGACGTCGGAAGAACGCACCGAGTTGGCGGCCTACGCCAAAGATGTGATCGGCACTCGGGTGCAACTGATCGTCAGTACCGGGGCGATTCGTACCGAAGATGCGGTTCAGTACGCGAAGGATGCCAAATCGATCAAAGCGGACGCGATTCTCGTCACGTCCCCGCCTTACGCGCTGCCAACCTCACAGGAAAACGCAATTCACGCGCTCACTATCGATCGCGCAGCGGACTTGCCGATCATGCTTTACAACTATCCGGGGCGCATGTGCGTTTCGATGGATGAAGAATACTTCACGCGTGTCAGCCAATCGAAAAACGTCGTCGCCATCAAGGAAAGCTCCGGCGACATGGGCCAGGTGCATAGGCTGGCCCGGCAGTTCCCCAACATCGCCTTGTCCTGCGGATGGGACGACCAGGCCCTCGAGTTTTTTGCCTGGGGCGCCCGCAGTTGGGTGTGCGCAGGCTCCAACTTCCTGCCCAGGGAACACGTAGCGCTTTATGAAGCCTGCGTGATCGAAAAGAACTTCGACAAAGGCCGTCAAATCATGTCGGCAATGATGCCGCTGATGAATGCCCTGGACGGTGGCAAGTTCGTGCAGTCGATCAAGTACGGCTGTGAAGTTGCCGGATTGAAAGTCGGTAACGTGCGCCTGCCATTGCAGCCACTTGAAGCGGACGAAAAGCAGAGTTTCGCGTCGCTCATTACTGAACTCAAACGTAACGTAGCCAACATTTCTTCGGGAGCCAGCCATGGGTGATCTTCTGAGCAAGGCCGAATATGCCGCTCTGGCCAAAGACATTTCGCTGCCATCCAAGGCGTTCATCAATGGCGCGTTCAAGCCCGCGATCTCTGGCAAAACCTTCGCCACGAACAATCCGGCGACGGGTGATTTTTTGACTGACGTCGCCGCCTGTTCGTCCGAGGATGTCGACTTTGCGGTGAGCAATGCCAAGGAGGCCTTTGAGGATGGACGCTGGAGATCTGTTTCTCCTCGGGAGCGCAAAGCGGTTCTGTTGAAGTTTGCAAACCTGCTTGAAAACCATCAACACGAACTGGCCGTCCTCGAAAGTCTCGATAGCGGCAAACCTGTCAGTGAATGTCAGTTGGTCGACATCCCGGACACCATCCACACGATCCGCTGGCACGCAGAACTGATCGACAAGATTTATGACAACACCGCCCCGGTGGGCAGCGACGCGCTGACCATGGTGGTCCGGGAGCCGATCGGCGTGGTGGGCTGCGTATTGCCCTGGAACTTCCCGCTGCTGATGCTGGCCTGGAAAATCGGCCCGGCGCTCGCTGCGGGCTGTTCGGTCATCGTCAAACCTGCTGAACAAACCTCGCTGACCACGTTGCGTGTCGCTCAGCTGGCGTTTGAAGCCGGTATACCCGCTGGTGTCCTCAACATTGTGACCGGCACGGGCAAAGACGTCGGTGAGCCGATCGGTTTGCATAACGATGTCGACATGGTGAGCTTCACCGGCTCCACTGCGACCGGCCGCCGCTTCCTGCATTACGCCGCCGATTCGAACCTCAAGCGCATCGTCCTTGAGTGCGGCGGGAAAAACCCGGCCGTGGTGATGGACGATGCGCAAGACCTGGATCTCGTTGCTCAGCATGTCGTCAATGGCGCGTTCTGGAACATGGGTGAAAACTGCTCCGCGACCTCACGTCTGATCGTCCATGCGTCTGTTAAAGACGAACTGCTGGAGCGCATGGGCGCCTACATCCGCGAATGGAAAATGGGTGACCCACTCGATCCGGAAAACCGCGTAGGGTCGCTGGTCAGCCCAGAGCATTTCGCCAAAGTGAAGTCGTACCTTGAGCACGCCACCGCCGCAAAGCTTGAAGTTGTGTACGGCGGCGCGACGAAAGACGGTGCCTTCGTAGAGCCGACAGTGATTGACGGTGTCGATCGAGACAGTCGGCTGTTCCAGGAAGAGATCTTCGGCCCGATTCTTTCGGTCACCACCTTTCATTCGATTTCCGAAGCCATTGCCCTGGCCAATGACACGGTCTACGGCCTGGCCGCCTCGGTGTACACCGCCAGTCTGCGCCGGGCGATCAAGTTGTCGCGTGAGATTCGCGCCGGCATCGTCACCGTGAACTGCTTTGGTGAGGGCGATGCTTCGACGCCATTCGGCGGCTACAAGGAGTCGGGCTTCGGTGGTCGGGACAAATCCATTTTTGCCCATGACCAGTACACCGAAATCAAAACAATCTGGATCGATGTGTCTGATCGGTCGGATGAAGAGACCGAAAAATGAGCACCCATACCATCAAGCGCCTGCCGGTAGATACTGGGGTTTCGGGTTGGGAGGCGATTTCCGCACGCACTGCGCCTGTCCGCATGCTTGATGGAAACGTGACGGCGGACTGGCTGATTATCGGTGCCGGTTTTGCCGGCTTGTCCGCCGCTCGCAGACTTTCACAGTTACACCCCGGTGACAGCATTGTTGTGGTCGATGCTCATGAAGTCGCCAAGGGGCCGGCAGGCAGGAACTCTGGCTTCATGATCGATGTGCCGCACAGTCTGTCGTCCGGGGAATACTCCGTGGCGAGTGAGTCTGCAACGGCGCTGGAAATCACGCAAAATCGTTTTGCGATTGATTTTGCCGCGCAAGCCGCACGCGAGTACGGCATGTCCACAAACACCTTTGACCCATCAGGGAAGATCAACGCGGCCGCCACTGAGCGGGGATTGAAGCTGAACGTCAATTACGCACAGTCCCTTGAGCGCATCGGCGAAAAGTTCGAGATGTTTGATGCCGCGCAAATGCGCGAAATCACCGGGTCCACCTATTACCACGGCGGGATCTACACACCCGGCGCAGTGTTGATTCAACCCGCTCAATACATTAGGGACCTGGCAGCAGGGCTCGAAGGGAAAATCACGCTGTTCGAACGCTCTCCGATTATTGAATTGACCAAGCAGGGAAGCGGTTGGAGCGCTCGATCTCATAACGGGACGGTGCACGCACCCAAGGTCATCCTGGGGGTTAACGGGCACATTGAGGACTTTGGACATTATCAAGGACGCCTGTTGCACGTCTTCACTTACGCCTCCATGACGGCTGCGTACAGTGATGATGCATTCAAGAAAGACGTGCCGGGTAGAGCCAAGTGGGCATTGTTGCCAGCTGATCCAATGGGAGCGACTGTTCGTAAAATCTCTACGGACGGTCTCTCGCGTATCGTCATCCGGACAAAATTCACCTATGACCCGAGTATCCAGGTCACCCCAGAGCGTGTGGCTGCGGTTGCCAAAGAACAGCGACAGTCTCTGGATGCACGCTTTCCCGAATTGAAATCCACTGCGTTGGAATTCAGTTGGGCCGGCCGTCTGTGTTTGAGTCGTAACAGCGCCGCTGCATTTGGCGAGATCGAAGAAAACCTGTATTCGGCTTGCTGCGAAAATGGGTTGGGAACGGTCAAGAGCACTCTGGCAGGTGTAATGGCGGCGGAATTGGCTTCGGGTATACGTTCTGATTTTCTGGATAGTTTCAGTCACGCGCCAGGACCCAGCAGGCTACCCCCCCAAATAATAACGAAGCTGGGCGTCAGTTCGGTCATTCGTTGGCATGAGTTTTGGGCCGGGCGAGAAGGTTAGCAAGTTTAAGTTGTCGGCTTTTCCTATAAAGGCCGTTTAATAAGTCACTAATAAGAACGGAACAATCCATGAAGAATATTTGGAAGGCATTCTGCGCGCTCGCGTTTGTGGGCATGATGAGTTTGCAGGCACACGCTGAAGAAAAAAACATAGTAATGGGGACCATGTCTTGGGAGGATTTGGTGCCCATTACCGGCATTACCAAGAAGGTACTTGAGAACGCTGGGTATACCGTAAAAGTCGTGGAGTTTTCCGAGTGGGGTATCGCTTACGCTGCACTCAGCAAAGGGGATATTCAGGTATTGGCCTCCCAGATTGATTACGCCGCCGCCGATTATTGGAAAAAGAACAAGAACAAAATCGAGAAGCTGTCACCGGTCTCCTTTGGTCTTTATCAGGGCATGGCAGTACCCAGTTACGTAGACATCGACTCCATCGAACAGCTGAATGCAAACGCGGACAAACTGGGGAACAGAATCATTGGCATCGAACCAGGTTCGGGTTTGATGAGTGACGCGAACAACGTGGTCAAAGCCTACGACATCAAGCTCAAGCTGGTCGAGGGCAGTACTTCCGCCATGACCGCGGCTTTAAAGTCGGCAGTCGACCGAAAGGAATGGGTGGCGGTAACCGTCTGGGATCCTTCCTGGATGACCAGGAAATTTGATCTCAAATTCCTGAAAGATCCAAAAGGGGTCTTCCCGCCGTTGCAGGGTTATTACTGGATTGGACACAAAGGCTTCGCTGAAGCCAATCCGCGTGCACGTGAACTGATGGCCAGTGTTTATGTGCCTATCACGGACATCACCGCGATGAATGCCGAAGTCAAGGATGGCAAGACCATGGACGAGGCTATCAAGGGTTGGATTGATGGTCATACAGATCTTGTAAATCGTTGGGGAAATATCAAGAACTATTAAGTTTGGTTTGTTTGCCACTGCCGCCCTTTGATTAATTAAAAAACCAGCAAACAACTGGTTCGATGGATTGCGAAATGACAATGGCCACAATTAATTCTGACGAAGTGCTGATAGATTGCCAGTCGGTTTGGAAAATCTTCGGTAAAAATGCACCTGCAGCCATGGACGCGGTTGTCCAGCAGGGTCTTTCAAAGACCCGGATCCTGCAAAACCATGGCTGTGTGGTCGGGGTTTCCGATGTCAGTCTCCAGGTTCGCCGGGGGGAAATCTTTTGCATCATGGGTTTGTCCGGCAGTGGCAAATCCACCCTTATAAGGTTGCTGAACAAGCTGATCACCCCAAGCTCGGGGAAGGTGCTGGTCAAAGGCAAGGACGTTTCATCCTTGTCGCCGGCACAACTGCGAGAGGTGAGGGCGCGTCACATCGGTATGGTCTTTCAAAGCGTTGCCTTGCTGCCTAACCGTACGGTTCTTGAGAACACCGCGTTTGGCCTGGAAGTGCAGGGCGTGGGCAAGGCTGCACGTTACAAAGTGGCCGAGCAGGCGCTGGCAAAGGTTGGATTGAGCGAGTGGACTTCACGCTATCCAAGCGAACTGTCAGGCGGCATGCAACAACGGGTCGGACTGGCGCGTGCACTCACGGCTGACCCAGAAATAATTTTGATGGATGAGCCGTTCAGCGCGCTTGATCCGCTGATTCGCCGACAGTTGCAGGATGAGTTCCGCCTGCTGACCAAGGAACTGGGCAAGTCCGCGGTGTTTATTACACACGACCTGGACGAGGCCATCCGCATCGGTGACCGCATTGCAATCATGAAGGATGGCGCCATCATTCAGGTTGGCACCGCCGAGGAAATCGTGCTCAACCCGGCTGACGACTACGTGGCGGAATTCGTCGCCGGCATTTCCCGATTGCATCTGGTCAAGGCTCACTCGGTCATGACGTCTGTCCAGGCCTACAAGGCTGCACAGCCGACTTGCGATATTTCCCGGCTCATCCAAACCTCGCTTGACGCCGATATCGATGAACTTATCAGCTTGACGATGAAGTCCAGGCGGGACGGGCTTGCCGTGGTCGATAACGGAACAGTGGTCGGGATCATCACGCCTCGTGATCTGCTGCGTGGCGTTCAAGGTATTCCCAACGAGTTGGCGCCCGTAGCTACGGCCAACGCGATGGAGGCGTCCGCATGAGCATGCCGGATTTTTCCAGTCAGTTCGATGCATCCATTGATACAGGACTGGAATGGCTTTCAGATAATGGCGAGTTCGTGTTCGATGCCGTCAATGCGGTGCTCAATGGCATTTACGAAGGCGTGCTGTGGTGTGTCGCCTATCCACCGCACTACGTTGTAGCGATTGTCATGGCGTGGATTGGCTGGCGTCTGGCTGGCGTTCGCTTTGCAATTCTTGCAGGTTTGGCCCTGTTGTTTTGCGACCTCATCGGCTTGTGGCCAGAGACAGTCAGCACGCTTGCCCTGGTGCTTACAGCGACTGTCCTGGCACTGGTTGTCGCCATTCCGCTGGGAGTCATTGCCGGTCTGGCGCCGGCCTTTGATCGCGTGGTTGATCCTTGTCTGGATTTGATCCAGACGATGCCGCCCTACATCTACCTGCTACCGGCCATTGCACTGCTCGGCTACGGCCCTGCCACGGCGCTGTTGGCGACTTTTATTGTCGCGCTTCCCCCTGCGCTACGACTGACCTCCCTGGGTATTCGCATGACACCCAAGGAGTTCATCGAGTTGGGAGAGGCCAGCGGTGTGACTGGAATCCAGATGTTTTTCAAGATCCGCTTACCGTTCGCCTTGCCCAGCATCATGGCCGGTGTCAACCAAAGCTTGATGATGGCGTTCGGTATGGTCGTCATCGCCGGTATTGTGGGTTCGGGCGGTTTGGGCGAGGCGATTTACGGTTCCATCCGTACGTTGGATATCGCCAAGTCGATCAACGCGGCCATCGCTATCGTTATCCTGACCATGATCCTGGATCGTCTGGCGCAGAGTGCTGCACAGGCGCGGGTGAGGGCTTCCAAATGACAACGCACATTCAATTTTCTCCAGGCGATTACCTGGCTCCCGCCGTTGACTGGCTGAACACTAATTTACATGGATTGTTCAAAGGGATCAGTCAGGTCATTGAGGCGGTACTCGGCGCAGTGGAGGGGGCGCTGCTTGCTCCCCATCCGTACTTCTTCATCGGTATTGTCGTCGTTGCGGCGTTCTTTTTTGCCAATAAACGAGTTGCTGTTTTCGCTGCGCTGATGTTGGCTTTCTGTTTGTTCGCGGGCCTTTGGGTCGCGTCCATCCAGACGATTGCGCTGGTCAGCGTGTCGGTCCTGATCTCTGTCGCCATCGCTTTCCCGCTGGGGGTTCTGGCCGCCCGGGTGAAGCGTGTAGATGAAGCGTTGCTGCCGATTCTGAACATCATGCAAACGGTGCCGCCCTGGGTATACCTGATCCCCGCCGTGATGCTGTTCAGCTTGGGACGGGTGCCCGCGATCATCGCAACGATTGTTTACGGCATCCCGCCGATGCTCAGATTGACGACCCTGGCCTTCAAGCAGCTGCCCAAGGACCTACTCGAGTTGGGCCAGGCGTCCGGTGCTTCACCTAAAGACATTCTGTTCAAAATTGAACTGCCGACTGCCGCTCCCACGCTGTTGGTAGGCCTGAACCAATGTATCCTCATGTCGTTGGCGATGGTGGTGCTGGCAGGTTTGGTGGGGGCGGGCGGTCTGGGGGCTGAAGTGACTCGTGGCCTCTCGAGGATGGAGATGGGATTGGGCCTTCGAGCAGGCCTGGCCATTGTCGCTATTGCGCTGCTGTTGGATCGACTGTCACGGGGCGCGTTGCAGCGTCACTCGCCCAGTAAACTCCTTTGAAGGGGGCGGCTGAACGTCGGCGACGTTCGTCAGTGTAAACAAGCGAGGCTTAAAGTGATCGAGCGACGAAACTTCAGCGGGTGTATGAAAGGTAAAAACCTGCGCTATGTGGAAGAGACCCGGAGTGAGTCGACGGCCCATGCCCGGGCAGGATTTTTACTGCTCGAGCACTTCTCGTTGCCTGCATTTACGCAAGCGCTCGATACGATTGTCACTGCCAACCTTTTGCGTCCGGCGTTGTTCTCTTCACGAACCTTCGGGGTGCAGGATGGAGAGGTTACCAGCGACCTTGGCCTGGTCATTCGACCGGATGCGCGTTTGGACGTGGCAGCACTCAAAGACCTTGATTTGCTGGTCATATGCGGCGGCTATCGCACCGAACTCAAAGTCAATCACGAGCTGATCAGCATCCTTAAAACGGCATCGGAACTGGGTATCACCCTGGCCGGGCTGTGGAATGGGGCGTGGTTTTTGGGCGTGTCAGGTTTGCTTGAGGGATATCGTTGTGCGATTCATCCCGAACACCGACCCGCGCTCGCAGAAATTTCAAAAGTCACGCATGTCACCAGTGAAGCATTTGTCATGGATCGAGACCGGCTCACGGCTTCGAGTCCGGCGGGTGCCTATCATATGGCTCTCGAGTGGATCAAAGGGCTGCACGGCAAGGCACTTGTCGAGGGCATCGAAGACATTCTGTCTTTCGAAGAGTCGCGGTATCGGCGTATCAAACCGACACAGAACATCTCGTTGAGTGCCCCCCTCAAAGAGGTGGTCAAGCTGATGGATGCCAACCTGGAAGAACCGTTGCAAATGGACCAACTTGCGGTCTATGCCGGTCGTTCCCGTCGACAAATAGAGCGCTTGTTCAAAGAGCAACTGGGTACCACGCCGCAACGGTATTACCTGGAATTGCGCATTACCGAAGCACGGCGATTACTTCAGCACACAGAGCTGTCTCAGGTTGACGTGCTGGTCGCGTGCGGCTTTGTTTCACCGAGCCATTTCAGTAAATGCTACAGCTCGTACTTCGGTTACCGGCCTTCGAGAGAAACGCGGTTGGTGAAGTAAAAACCGGGCTGTCGCAAAAAGTTAAGGGAGGAGGGCATGACCGAGTTGCGATTGAAGTGCGACCAAACAAAAAATGCTGCGCCCACCGTTGCTGCTGGTCCTGGCGTCGCAAGGCCTCAACTCGGGATTTTTTTATGCCTGCTTTCAATGCTTATCTTTGCGAGCCAGGACGGACTAACCAAGGTGCTTGTCAAAGACTTCCCGGTTGCCCAACTGGTCATGGTGCGCTATTGGGTGTTTGTCGTTTTTGCCCTCGGATATGCCGCCTGCCAAGGTAGGGGCAAAGAGTCTTTTCGCAGTAAGCACCCTTGGCTCCAAATCATTCGAGCGCTGTTAGCCGTGGGTGAAACCATACTGTTTGCAGTGGGGCTACGATATTTGGGCCTGGCCGAAATGCATGCGCTCTATGCCGTATTTCCGCTGATGGCACTGGCATTGGCGGGGGCCGTGCTTGGGGAGTTCATAGGTCTGCGGCGCTGGATTGCCGCCGCCATAGGGTTCGCCGGGACACTGATCATCCTTCGACCAGGCGCGGGCGTTTTTGAACTCGCGGCGCTGATTCCCCTGCTGGCTGCTTTAGCATTCGCGGTGTTCAACGTACTGACGCGCCGGATTAGCCAGCACGACGCCTTTGCTACGAACATGCTCTTTATGGCAAGTGTGGGTGCCCTGACAGTCACATTTGCGGGGCTACCCGCATGGGTTTCTCCGACTCCGGTCCAAGGCCTCTTGATGGGGATCCTGTCATTGACGGGCGTAGTCGCTCAGATTCTGTTCATTCAAGCACTGAAATACGCAACCGCTTCTACCCTGCAACCTTTCAACTATGCGCTTCTGGTGTTCGCCACTTTGATTGGTGTGATCGTCTTTGCCGAGCACCCCGACACATGGGTAGTTGTCGGAGCAGCGTTGGTTATTATCGGTGGGCTGTATGCGATTAAAGCCAAGGCGTGAACACTCCAGAGGAAGAGAAGGCAGCGAAGTATGTCCCGGTTGGCAGGGCAGGTCGCCCAGGGGAAGTGGCTGCTGCCGTTACGTTCCTGGCGTCACCGGAGTCCAGTTACATTACCGGTGAATTGCTGGTGGTCGATGGTGGCAATTGCCTGATAGAGAACAAAGAGCCCAAGTAATCAATACGTGCCCGTCACGAAATTTTGCAGCGGAGGAGAGTAAGTGACTCCCTCCGTTGCAAGTCAGGTTGTCAGGCTGATTCGATCAAAACGGCAGTGGCAGTTTCGCTGTGCGCCCCCCATCCACCACGAGCACTTGTCCGGTAATGAAGGCCGATGACTGCGAAGCGAGGAAAACGACTGTCCCGCCAACATCCGCCGGCAATCCGGTACGTCCGACCGGGTGAAGGCGCTGGAGTGCCTGGCGCGCCGCATGCGGATCAGCTTGAGCGGCGAGATATGCATCACTCAACTCGGAGTTTATCCACCCTGGAGCAATGGCATTGCAGCGAATGCCGTCCCGTCCGAGATCGACTGCCAAGGCTCGGGTCAGCCCATGGATGCCAGCCTTGGAGGCACAGTACGCGGCATGTTCAGGGTTGGCGCCTATCCCTTCGATCGACCCGATGTTGATGATGCTGCCACCGCCTCGCTGACGCATCTGAGGCACCAACGCCTTGCACAAGAACGCTGGTGCCCGCAGATTGACAGCCATCATGCGATCCCAGTCCTGCTCGGTCATCTCATCAATCGATTTCTCGAACATGAACCCCGCATTATTCACCAGGACATCGACTCCGCCGAGCTGCTCCCGGGCTATTTGCGCGATCAAACCTGGAGACTCCACCGAAGCGAGATCTGCCTCGACGAAATAGACCTGAGGGTGACTTTGCAAGTCGACGTCCAGTGCCTGACGCTGAGCGATCAACACAGTAGCTCCCGCCTCAAGCAATTGTTCGGTGATGCCTCGGCCAATCCCTCTGCCGCCCCCGGTCACCACTACATTTTTACCGTTGAGCATCGCTACCTCTCCTTAGCCGGACACCGGCTTGGCGCCTGTGACTTCTACCGTTTCACCGGCGATGTACCTGGCCTCGTCGGACGCCAGAAATGCGATGACATCCGCAATGTCTTCGGGCTCGGCGATACGGCCTAGTGGGACGCTCTTGTTTAGCTCTTGCACGGCTTTGTCCGGATCCAGGCCGCGACGTTCAAAGCCGCTGCGTATCATCGGGGTATTGATTTCGTGCGGGCACACGGCGTTGACACGGATGCCCAAAGGGGCGCAATCGCGGCCCAGATTTTTGGTTAAAGCCGCAACGGCCCCTTTGCTTGTGCAATAAGCCACGTGGGCGGGGCCTGGATAAATTCCCCAGACAGATGATGTGTTGACGATTGCGGCGCCCGGGCGATTTTTCATGTGCGGTATCGCGGCACGGCAGATGAAGAACACCGCATTCAGGTTTACGCCCATGGCGTCGAACCACATGTCGTCAGTGGTTTCCTCTATCGTGCCACGGGGAATGATGCCCGCATTGTTCAATACGATATCGATCCCCGAAAAAACATCGACGGCCGTTTGGACAATCGCTTCGCAATATTCTTTTCGGCGTAAATCGCCTGCCACGTAGAGTACTTCGGCGCCCAGGTCACGAACTTTGGCTAAGATTGATTTGCAACCGGCTTCGTCAAGATCAGATAAAACAAGCTTTGCGCCTTCTCGGGCGAACAATAATGCTAACGCCTGTCCGACACCTCCGGCAGCGCCCGTAATGACCACCACTTTATTATTGAATTTCATAGGACAACCTACCTGGTAAGTTTTTGGCGGAGTCATTATTTAATTTCAATGGATCGCAGCGTCCAACAACTTTTTTACAGGGCCAAAGATAACGTGGCGTTATCCTCAAGTTTCTGACTCGATAGTTTTTCTGGTGTCGGCGAAGTCTTGATAAAAGTGTCCGCACTTTTTCAAAAAATTAATTGATTCGGGTCATTGATGGCGTGCTCTATTGATTTGACGATTGATCGTCTCGAAAATGTACGCCCCTGTACATGCCGTGTACGCCAAAGATCCTGGGGTGTACAGTGTCGAAGAATTTTCAAATAAAGGTGCACCCGAATGTCACAGACAGGAAGGGCGAAAACCAAAGCGCAGGACGCCGGCTGGCGAGGCTCCGTCGATGGTTGGCTGGACGCCGCCTATGATGCCCTGAAGGAGTCGGGTGTTGATGCTGTGCGGGTGATGCCGCTGGCCAAACGCTTGAATTTGTCCCGTACCAGCTTTTACTGGTTCTATGAAGATCGCGAACAGCTGCTCGCGGCACTCCTGGCTCGATGGCGGGACAAGAACACCGGCGGTATGGTCAGCCAATGCGAGAGTTACGCAGAAAGTATTTCCGAAGCGATTCTCAACGTCTTCGAATGCTGGGTGAACCCTGAACTGTTCGACTCGCAGTTCGAATTTGCCGTGCGCAGTTGGGCGCTGCAATCGGACGAGGTCACTGCTGAAATCGCTTTGGCCGATGAGGCTCGGATGAATGCCCTGGCCGCGATGTTCCGACGGTTTGGCTACGACGGCGAGGGTGCCGACGTTCGGGCCAGGACGATCTACCTCACGCAGATTGGCTACATCTCCATGAAAACCAGTGAAGATATCGTCGTTAGATTTCGACGGATTCCTCAGTACGTGAGTGTGTTCACCGGCAAAGTACCTAAGCGGCGAGAGCTGGACCGCTTTTATGGAAAGTTCGGCTACGCGGAAAAAGAGCCCGGCGTTTTCGTTCCCTTGGTCGATACATTCGAGGAGTCGACTGCCGATGGAGAATAGAACTCTGGGCATCATCGGAGGTACCGGCTGGCTCGGGCGCGCAATCGCCCAGGCGCTGCTCGATAGCGGGGTCATCGGGCCTGACCGCTTATTGATCTCGAACCGCTCCGGCGTCAGTCCCTTCGAGCCAGGCGTGAGACTGCTGGCTGACAACCAGCAGTTGGTGGACCTCAGCGATATTGTCGTGCTGTCCATCCGACCGGAGCAGTTTCGTGAACTGCAGATCAACGCCCGCGGCAAGCGGGTGATTTCCCTGATGGCCGGAGTTCCGGCGGCATCCATCAGCGCGGCCACCGGTGCGGATGCAGTGGTGCGGGCCATGCCGAATGCGGCCGTGGAAATCAGGCAGTCGTTTACGCCCTGGTACTGTGCCGGAAACCTTGTTGAATGCGACCGCCAGTGGGTGCAACGACTGTTCGAGTGCGTAGGTTCAGCGGACGAAGTGCCTGATGAAGACTGTATTGATTACCTCAGCGCCTTGTCCGGGACTGGGCCGGCCTTTCCGGCAATGTTGCAAATGGCACTGACTAATCAGGCGGTGGCAGCGGGAATTCCCCTTGCCATCGCACAGCGCGCTGCACAAGGCGTGGTGGTGGGGGGCGGGCAGATGCTTGCCAGCCGCGATCCGCGGCAAATGATTGAGTCGTTGATGGCTTACCGTGGCGTGACGGCAGCAGCGCTGCAGTCGATGGCCGATCAGGGCATCGACTGCATTGTGGGGCGGGCAGTCAATGCAGGCGCTGAGGTTGCGCGGCGGGGAATGTAGCAGGGCAGGGGATAACAGTGAAGGGCCGTGAAGGGCCTTCACTGCCGAAGGCGTCATGGGAAGCTCCGTGCGTCCCTTGACCGCACCAGACGTGCCAGGGGTTCAGATTTCTTTCACCAGGCGCAAAGCGTCGTAGATGGCCGCGTGGGTGTTGCGAGCAGACACGGCGTCGCCGATCCGGAACAGTTGGAAGCGTCCTTCGGGATGGGTGACGATGTTCTGTGCCGTGCCAGCGATCAGGTCATGCTGCTCTACCGCGCCGCCATTGGTGGAGAGAGGACGCAGCTCGAAGTACAAGTCATCCAGCGGAAGGGTGCCGTGGTTGACGACCACCTGATCGACCACGCGCTGCTTGTGAACCTGTCCGTAATCGCTGCCAAAGGTTGCAACGAGCCCGCCATCACGTTTTTCCACTGTATCGACCCGGTAGGTCACGGTGAAGGTGACGTCCAGGTCCTGCAGGCTGCGCATGTAGGGCACCAGGTTCATGGCCATGACTTCAGGTGCGAACGAGCGGTCAGGGGTGACGATCTCCACGGTCGCACCGCTTTGTGCGATCACCTCGGCAGCCTGCAGTGCAGCATGATCCCCCGCATCGTCGAAGATCAGTACGTTGCGACCAGGCTTGATGTCGCCGGAAATGATGTCCCAGGTTGAAACCACGAGTTCGTTGCCTTTGCTGAGCACCTCGGTATCCGGCAGGCCGCCGGTCGCGACGATAACCACGTCTGGCTCGAAGGATTGCACGGTGTCGGCTTCGGCCCAGGTATTGAAGTGAAACTTCACCCCCAGCCGTTCGCATTGTGCCATCCGCCAATCAATGATGCTGATCATCTCGCGACGACGCTCGCTCAGCGCAGTCAGACGAATTTGCCCACCAGGTTGATCAGCCGCTTCAAGCACCGTCACGTCATGGCCGCGCTCACCGGCGACCCGCGCCGCTTCCAGCCCGGCAGGGCCGGTTCCGACCACCAACACCTTGCGCTTGACCGCGGCTTTGGGAATGTCATGAGGCATGGTGGTTTCCCGCCCCGTCGCGGCGTTGTGGATGCAGTAGGCCGCGCCGCCCTGATAGATGCGATCCAGGCAATAGTTGGCGCCCACGCAAGGGCGAATGTCTTCTTCGCGCTTCTCGATGATTTTGCGCACGATGTGCGGATCGGTCATATGCGCGCGGGTCATGCCCACCATGTCCACTTTGCCCGAGGCGATCGCGTAGCGCGCGGTGGCCACGTCGGGAATCTTCGCCGCGTGGAAGGTCGGAAAGCCCGTCGACGAGCGGATCTCGCCGGCGAAGTCGAGATGGGGCGAGTTGCGCATACCCTGAATCGGGATGACATCGGTCAGCCCTGCATCCGTATCGATGTGACCGCGTACGACGTTCAGGAAGTCGACCAGTCCGCTGTCCTTGAGCATGTGAGAAACCTGCATGCCCTCGCTGGCAGTGAAGCCGCCGGGCAGTTCTTCATCACCGGTGTAGCGAACTCCCAGCAGAAAATCTTCGCCTACCCGCTGGCGGATGCCACGCAGGATGTCGAAGGTAAAGCGCATGCGGTTTTCCAGCGACCCGCCGTAGGGGCCGTCGAGGTCATTGGTCAACGGCGACCAGAACTGATCCATCAAATGCCCGTAAGCCTGAAGCTCCAGGCCATCGAGACCTGCCGCCTTCATGCGCTCCGCGGCGTCTACATAGTCCTTGATGATCCGCTCGATGTCCCACTCCTCCATTTTCTTCGGGAAGGAGCGATGCGACGCCTCGCGGCGGTGTGACGGCGACACCACCGGTAACCAGTCAGCCTTGTCCCAGCGGGTGCGACGGCCCAGGTGAGTCAACTGGATCATCACTGCCGCGCCATGTTCGTGGCATTCATCGGTCAGGTCCTTCAACCATCCGACTACTTCGTCCTTGTAGGCAAGCACGTTGTTGAACACCGGCGGGCTGTCTCGGGATACGGCAGCGGAACCGGCAGTCATGGTCAGGGCGACACCGGCTTTGGCGCGCTCCACGTGATAGGCGCGATAGAGATCCTTGGGCATACCGTCCACAGGGTAGGCCGGTTCATGGGAGGTGGTCATGATCCGGTTTCTGAGGGTCAGGTTTTTGATTTTATAGGGTTGCAGCAAGGGATCGCTGGACATCGTGGTGCGCTCCAAAGTGGGCTTCATCAGGCTCGGTGACTTAAAATTAGGGCAAATGTACACCTGTGTCAACGATCGGTGACACAGGTGTACATTTTGCTTGCATGCCAAAAAAACCAGGATTAACATCCGCCCAAACAAGGACGAATGTCGCTCGTCCGCGTCTGTCATCCATTTAGAAAGGAGAGAAGCGTGACTGAGTTATTTGATATTCGTTTGGCCAGCAAACAAACTGCCTTCACTGAAATCCCGGTCATAGATATTTCGTCACTCATAAACGGAGAAAATCCGCTGCGGGTGGCAAGCCAGATAGGTGAAGCGTGCGAAAAGGTGGGGTTTTTTTATATAAAAAACCATGGTGTTTCGCAGCAACTGATAGACGAGATGTACAGGCTCACCAAACTTTTTTTCAAGCTTCCAGCCGACGAGAAGAACTCACTTAATATCGTGAACTCTGGGCTTACGCTACGTGGTTACATCCCGATGTATGCGGAAAACGTAGATCCTGCCAATACGCGCGATTTCAAAGAGTGCTTTGATTACGGCGCCCATTACGATGAAGTTTCTCCGTTTTTTGGCCCTAATCAAATGCCGGCCGGGCTGCCGCAATTCGACACGGTTGCCGAGGCTTATCATTCAGCTGTATTGGCGCTTGCGAGAACGCTCATCGGCGGCATCGCGCTGAGTCTGGATTTGCCGCAAAATTATTTTGAACAACGCCAACGCAAGCCCATCACTATTCAGCGCGTTTTGCGTTATCCGCCTCAGGTAGGAAAGGTCTCCCTGGAAGAGATCGGTATTGGTGCTCACACGGATTACGGCTTCCTGACAGTCCTGTCTCAAGACACAGTTGGCGGTTTACAAGTCAAGAACCGTGCAGGGGAGTGGGTTACTGCCCCACCCGTTGAAGGCACTTTTATCGTCAACATTGGTGATCTGGTTCAAACCCTCACCAACGATCGCTACACCTCGACAATGCATCGCGTCATAAATACTAGCGGTCTAGAGCGCTATTCAATTCCGTTCTTTATTGATTTGGATTTTGATGCAATTGTTGAGCCCGTGCCAACCTGTGTGAGTGAAGCGCTACCCGCGAAGTACGAAGCGTACACTTGTGGTAAACACAAATTTAAGCGTTTCGTTGATAGCTATGCGCACCTGAAAGTCGAATAGGGAGTTTTCTATGTGCATCCTGTATATGGCCGACCCCGCCGATGCGCAGAAATGGCGAGATTGCCTGGCAACGCTCGCCCCACAACTAGAGTTCCGCCAATGGCCTGATATCGGTAACCCGGCAGGGGTGCACTACATCCTGGCTTGGGAGCCTCTAACCAACCTGGTGGAACAGTTTGGTAATCTTCGGCTTCTCTACGCTGCAGGGGCTGGAGTTGATCAGTTCGATCTGGCTCGTTTGCCTGCTAACGTGTCGCTGATACGGCTGGTAGATAGCTCGATGGCTGACATCATGGCCGAATATGTTCTGTTTGGTGTTCTTGCCTTGCATCGAGAAATCCTCGCTTACCAAGAGGACCAGCGCAGTGGTCGCTGGCAACCTCGACCAATCGTGCATGCTTCACAGCGGCGTGTTGGTGTCATGGGGGTTGGCAATCTCGGACGCGCCGCGCTTGATCGCCTTCAGCCATTAGGTTTTCAGCTCAGTGGCTGGAATCGCTCTTTGAAGGAGGTGCCAGGTGGCCACTGTTACGTCGGCCCGGACGAACTCGAGGCGTTTTTAGGGCAGTGCGATATCCTTGTGAACATGTTGCCACTGACCCCCGAAACAGACGGGATACTCAATGCTGCGAGGCTCGATTGCCTGCCTCATGGAGCTGGACTGATTAACGTGGGGCGTGGCGCCCATGTTATAGAAACGGCTTTGCTTTCAGCGTTGGATGAAGGCCGTATGGGAGGAGCCATACTGGATGTCCTGGTACAAGAACCTCCTTCTCAAGACAACCCACTTTGGAAACACCCTCGAGTGCTCCTGACCCCTCATGTTGCAAGCGATGTGCAGATTGAGGGGGGTGTGGCAGTGATAGTTGAGAATCTCCGAAGAGAGCGTGAGGGAATGCCCCTGTTGAATGTGGTTGATCGGTCTAAAGGCTATTAGTGAGGGAGGGGAAGAGTGGAAGCTCCAGTCGAATACCATCGATACTGACCTATAACTTAGCTAAACTAAACAACCATTTAGTTTAGTTATAATTTCTGGTTATTAATGAAGGAGGGGAGTTGACCAGATGATCCAGAGGCAGCTCATCCTTATTCGCTATCTTCCAAATATGTGCTGTATCTTCAAACATACGTGTATTCGGTAACAAGCCCCGTAAATAAAGGGCTACAGCCATCTGCGGTGGCCATTCAAAGGCGTATGCAATGGCTCATTTTCCAAGCTGGATGCTTTAATGCGCTCACAATTACCTGAAAGCCGCTGAGATTCTGGATGTGCAGAACCTACCGCACGTTGCCCAGGTCGATGCGGCGATTGACATGGAAACCCTGCTCAAGAGCTTTATTTCCGTGCCTGACCAGCATCAAGGCACATCCGGCGAGATCTACAAACTCGACGTCTAGCGTTGGCCGCGGCATAAGCACGATCTATTGACGTTGTTCCATGCGATGCCCGAACCGATTCGTAGCGGCTTGGCCCTGGACAGCCAGGAAGATTCCTTCGAGAGATACCGCGACGTGTTCACCAACAGCCGGTATCCGTATGAGTCGAGCAGCTGGAAATTTTCCGATCCGGTACTGATGAGGAGCTGCGGTGGACTCTGGCCAATATGGTTGGCTATTCAAGGTGCAAGGTTCTCACGATCCGTGAGGTCCTGGATTACCTGATTGAGGTGCAGGCACGAACTGCAGCAGAGTGATCGAGGCCTGAGCCTGGCTTCAAATCTGACCACCAGGCGCTCCCAACTCCGCGCATGATGTTACGCATAATGTATATTATGTTAAATGCCATATCATTTGTCGCTCATTGTTCGACAATCAACCATCCGGGGCTTGACGGCGAATTGGCTTTTGGTGTTTCCTGAAACCGGTTTCAGTGCTATCTCACGAAGCACCCGACCTTATAAATCCAATAAGAAGGTTTCAGACCGTGAACGATTTCTCCGCCGCCCAGCGCAGCCGCGTGACCATGCTCGACGTGGCCGAACACGCCAAGGTCTCCAAGGCCAGCGTTTCGCGGTTCATTGGCGATGATCGCGCCCTGCTTTCCGATGCCATTGCCCAGCGCATCGAACAGGCAATTGCCGAACTCGGCTATCGCCCGAACCAGATGGCCCGTGGCCTGAAACGCGGGCGCACCCGCCTGATCGGCATGCTGGTGGCCGATATCCGCAACCCTTATTCAATTGCCGTGATGCACGGGGTGGAAACCGCCTGCCGTCAGCACGGCTATAGCCTGGTGGTGTGCAACACCGACCGCGACGACGAGCAAGAGCGCCAGCACCTGGCCCTGCTGCGCTCGTACAACATCGAAGGCCTGATCGTGAACACCCTCGGTCATCATCGTGACGAATTGCACGAACTGCACCGGGAAATGCCCCTGGTACTGGTGGATCGCAAGGTGGAGAACCTTGAAAGCGATATGGTCGGGCTGAACAACCCGCAGGCCATCGACATGGCCCTTAACCACCTTGAAGAACGCGGTTATTGCGATGTATTGCTGGTGACTGAGCCGCTTGATGGCACCAGTTCGCGAATTGAGCGGGTCAGCAGCTTCAAGGCACAAATCGAGCAACGCCCGGCGCTTCGCGGCACGCACATCGAAACAGGCAGCGAACTGACCGCACAATTGAAATCCTTCCTCGACACGCCTGGCCCCGGCCCGAAGGCGCTGTTTTGCGCGAACGGGATTGCCGCGCTCGCCAGCACTCATGCGTTGCGTGAACTCAAGTGCAACCTGTTCGATGACGTGGGCTTGATTGCCCTCGATGACCTGGATTGGTACCCGCTGGTGGGCAGCGGCATTACCGCCCTCGCACAGCCGACCACCGAGATGGGCGCCAGTGCTTTTGAGTGCCTGCTCAAGCGGCTGCGCGGGGATGACGGGGCGGTGCGGACGCTGGATTTTTCCGCGCGGCTGATTGTGCGGGGGTCGACCCGTGGGAATTTGCGTTGAATGTTAAGGCCTGCTCGCGAAGAGGCCCCAAGTAGCACTGAAAATTTTTTTGAACAAAAATGAAACCGGTTTCAGAGGTAGAAAAACAATGAATAGACCAGCCGTTTCCATCAGCCTTTCCAGCTACGGCGCCGACCTTGTGCGTCAACGCGGCCAGGGCAGCTTCATCGAGATTCTCGCCGCCGCCGGCGCCACGCGCATTGAGTGGCGCGAAGAGTTACTGACCATCGAAGACCCCGCTCAACTGGCCGATGCCACACAAGCAGAAGGCCTGCAGAGCGTGTATTCGTCGCCCATGGAGCTATGGCTGGCCGGGCAATCCAAACCCAACGCCGAACTGATCACGGCCCTGCAACGCGCCCAGGCATTCGGCGCCAAATGGCTGAAGGTGTCGCTGGGCTATTTCACCGACAACAGCGATCTGCAAACCCTCGCCCGTGTGCTGGGCGAAAGCGCCGTGCAGTTGCTGGTGGAAAACGACCAGACCCTGCACGGCGGCCGCATTGAACCCTTCCAGCGTTTTTTCGCGGACGTCGAGCAGCACAACTTGCCGATAAAGATGACCTTCGATATCGGCAATTGGCACTGGCAGGACCAGTCTGCCGCCAGCGCCGCGCGCTTGCTCGGGCGTCACGTCGGTTACGTGCACTGCAAAGCGGTGACCCGCCGCGCCGACGGCAAGCTGGTGGCCATCCCACCCGCTGCCAGCGATTTTCAACAGTGGGAACACCTGCTGCGGCACATGGCCCAAGGCGTTATGCGGGCCGCGGAATATCCGCTGCAAGGCGATGACCTGGTGCAACTGACCACCGAGCACGTCGCTGCCCTCGCCCACCTCGGCCAATCGCAGCTGGAGAGTGCTCATGTCTGAGATCGATATTCTGTCCTTCGGCGAGACCATGGCGATGTTCGTCGCCGAACAGGCTGGCGATCTGGCCAGCGTCGGCGCTTTCCACAAACGCATTGCCGGGGCTGACAGCAACGTCGCCATTGGCCTTTCCCGACTGGGCTTCAACGTGGCATGGCTGAGCCGTGTCGGTGCCGATTCGTTGGGCCGGTTTGTGGTCGACACCCTGGAAAAACAAGGCCTGGATTGCCGCCACGTCGACATCGACACCGCCCACCCGACCGGTTTTCAACTCAAGTCCCGCACCGACGATGGCAGCGATCCGGTGGTCGAGTACTTCCGCCGTGGTTCGGCGGCCAGTCACCTGTCGCCGCACTCGATCGTGCCCGAATTGCTCAAGGCCCGACACCTGCACGCCACTGGCATTCCCCCGGCGCTGTCGGAGTCGGCGCGGCAGATGTCGTTCGAGTTGATGACCCGCATGCGCGAGGCCGGGCGCAGTGTGTCCTTCGACCCGAACCTGCGCCCGAGCCTGTGGGCCAGCGAACGACAAATGATCACCGAGATCAACCGCCTCGCCGCCCTCGCCCATTGGGTCCTGCCGGGGTTGAGCGAAGGTCGCTTGCTGAGCGGTTTCGAAGACCCGGCCGACATCGCCGCCTTCTACCTCGACCAGGGCGCCGAAGCCGTGGCGATCAAGCTTGGCCCACACGGGGCTTACTACCGCACACATCTTGATCAAGGTTTCGTGGCTGGCGTACCGGTGCAAACAGTGGTCGATACGGTGGGTGCCGGCGATGGTTTTGCCGTCGGCATGATCAGCGCGCTGTTGGAAAACCAAAGCGTTGTCGAGGCCGTGAAACGCGCCAACTGGATTGGCAGCCGTGCGGTGCAGAGTCGGGGGGATATGGAGGGGTTGCCGACCCGCGCCGAAATGGCCAGCGAATTTGAGGCCGCCATCGCGAGCAAGCTCGCTCCCACAGGGGATATGTGTCGAACCTAGATCCCTTGTGGGAGCGAGCTTGCTCGCGATGAGGCCAGTAAAGGCACCGAAGATTTAAACCGTTACCTGCTGCGACAAAAACAACAAGCTCAGGAGCACCACCATGAAAACCGCAACGCTCGCCACCCGCCGCTGGTGGTACATCATGCCCATCGTGTTCATCACCTATAGCCTGGCGTATCTGGATCGCGCCAACTATGGATTCGCCGCCGCGTCCGGCATGGCGGCGGACCTGATGATCACACCAGGGCTGTCGTCGATGCTCGGCGCGCTGTTCTTCCTCGGCTACTTTTTCTTCCAGGTACCCGGCGCGATCTACGCGCAGAAACACAGTGTGAAGAAGCTGATTTTCGTCAGTCTGATCCTCTGGGGCAGCCTGGCGACGTTGACCGGGATTGTCTCCAATGCCTACTGGCTGATCGTCATTCGCTTCATGCTTGGCGTGGTCGAAGCGGCAGTGATGCCGGCAATGCTGATCTACCTGTGCCACTGGTTCACCCGCGCCGAACGCTCGCGGGCCAACACCTTTCTGATCCTCGGCAACCCGGTGACCATGCTGTGGATGTCGGTGGTCTCGGGCTATCTGGTGCAGCATTACAGCTGGCGCTGGATGTTCATCGTCGAAGGTTTGCCAGCGGTGTTGTGGGCATTCATCTGGTGGCGTCTGGCCGATGATCGTCCATCACAAGCCAAGTGGCTCAACGATCAGGAAAAACAGGACCTGGAAAGCGCACTGGCCGCCGAACAGGTCGGCATCAAGGCCGTGAAGAACTACGCCGAAGCGTTCCGCTCACCCAAAGTGATCATCCTGGCCCTGCAGTTTTTCTGCTGGAGCATTGGCGTGTACGGTTTCGTGTTGTGGCTGCCGTCGATCCTCAAGGCCGGCGCGCAGATGGACATGGTCCAGGCCGGCTGGCTGTCGGCGCTGCCTTATCTGGCGGCCGTGATTGGCATGCTGCTGGTGTCCTGGGGTTCGGACAAGCTGCAAAAACGTAAACGTTTCGTCTGGCCGCCTCTGCTGATTGCTTCGATTGCCTTCTACGGCTCGTACGCATTGGGCGCTGAACATTTCTGGTGGTCCTACACCTTGCTGGTAATTGCCGGGGCCTGCATGTACGCGCCTTACGGGCCGTTCTTCGCAATCATTCCGGAAGTCCTCCCGGCCAACGTGGCGGGTGGTGCCATGGCGTTGATCAACAGCATGGGCGCGCTGGGTTCGTTCGGCGGTTCTTATCTGGTCGGTTACCTGAACAGTTCCACCGGTTCGCCCGGCGCGTCGTACTTGTTGATGAGCGGTGCGCTGATGCTTTCGGTGGTGCTGACGATGTTCCTCAAACCCGGCGCCAGTGACCGCGAGCGGCCCACAGTAGCGCGCACCGCCACTGCACACTCTTGAATCGATGTTGAGATAACCACCATGAAAAAGCAGGTCGTTCTATACAAGAAACTCTCGTCGCCGCTAATGGCTCGCTTGCAAGAGCAGACCGAGGTAACAGTGATCGACAGCCTCGACGCCGAGGGCCTGGCGAGACTGCGTGATGCCCTGCCCCGTGCCCATGGCTTGCTCGGTGCAAGCCTGAAGCTGGATGCCGGACTGCTCGACCTGGCACAGAACCTTGAAGCCGTCGCCAGCGTGTCGGTGGGGGTCGACAACTATGACATCGATTACCTGACCGAGCGGCGCATCCTGCTGACCAATACGCCGGATGTGCTGACCGAAACCACCGCCGACACCGGTTTCGCGCTGATCCTGGCAACGGCCCGGCGGGTGGTGGAACTGGCGAACCTGGTACGCACAGGCGGTTGGCAGCGCAATATCGGCCCCGCACATTTCGGCATCGACGTGCACGGTAAAACCCTGGGCATCATCGGCATGGGCCGCATTGGCGAGGCACTGGCCCAGCGCGGGCATTTCGGCTTCGGCATGCCAGTGATCTACCATAGCCACTCGCCCAAACCGGCGGTCGAGCAGCGCTTCGATGCGCAATACCGCAGCTTGAACGACCTGTTGCAGCAGGCGGATTTCATTTGTCTGACCTTGCCGCTGACTGCGCAAACCGAGGGGCTGATCGGCGCCGATGAGTTTGCTTTGATGCGCCCGGAAAGCATCTTCATCAACATTTCCCGGGGCAAGGTGGTGGACGAAACCGCGTTAATCGACGCATTGCGCCGAGGACAGATTCGCGCGGCCGGGCTGGATGTGTTCGAGCGTGAGCCGCTGAATCCGGATTCGCCGCTGTTGCAGTTGAGTAATGTGGTGGCGACACCGCACATCGGCTCGGCGACACATGAAACACGGGAGGCGATGGCCAGGTGCGCGCTGGATAATCTGCTGGCGGCGCTGGCGGGTGAGCGGCCGGCGAATCTGGTGAACACCGGGGCATGGAAGCGTTAGCCGTTCATCAAGCCACTGCTCCCGACAAGATTGAGGCAGCGGCTCAGCGATTGGTCGCTGCCGACGCCACGTATATCTCGCTGAACTTCGACAATCCTGAATTGAAATGGATCTTGCCGTGGACTTTATCCTTGGGGGCTAGCAGCACAATTGCCCCCACGATCACTTCGAAAATCCCGGCACCGACAATAACCAGGCCGGTTTCAAAGCGGGCATACAGCGCAGCAGCGCAGGCACCGGCAATCAGAATCGACGCGCCCAGCGCCGCAAAACGCAGCCGTGCCAGCCCGGCGATTTCGCTTTGTCTGAACCGGGTTTGAATCAGCAGAATGAAGGATATGTCGATCAGTGGCCCGCCGAGTGCCGCAAGACTTGCGCCGACCATCATCCCCGTCAGGACGTGTTCCGGTGGCAGGTACAGCACCGCCGCACCGATGATCGCGATGCCCAGGCCGTTAACCACGGAACCGAAGGTAAACCCGTGATACAAGCGACGGATCTGCAGATTGCCCACAACAAAAATGGAGATCAGGTTCCCTGCCCCGTAAGCCCCCATGATCAGGCCGTAGGCAGCAAACCCCTGTACCCCGAATCCCTGGATATCGTATTTGACGACTGCCAGCGCCATGCCGATCGATATCCCCACACTCCAGGCAACATTGCCCAGTCCCGCACACACATACACCGCCTGCATCTGGCTGCGTCCCGCAAGACTTCTCCAACCGGCGGTAAATCCGGCACGCCGGCTTGTTGCCTTGACAGGTTGGCGCGGCAACGCCTTGCCCAACTTCATGACCGCCCACGCGGAGATCAGGAAGGTGATGCTATTCAGGGTAAATAGATGCTCGATCGGGATCAGCAGCGTAATCGCCGCTGCCAGCATTGGCCCGATCACCCGGGCGACCCGGATGATCGCATCGAACAGCGCATTGACCGATTGCAGCTGGTCCGGCACCGCGGCAATCCGCGGAAGACTGGCGCGCAGCGCCGGCTCGAACAACGAGTTGACGATCATCATGAGCATGAGCGGCACCGCCAGCATCCACAGACTCATGATGCCGAATCCCCAAGCAAGCACCGGAATCAAGGCAAGCCCGGCCCGCGCCAGGTCGGCGCCGATCATCGTGCGACGGTGGTCCCAGCGCTCAGCCCATATTCCGCCCAGCAAAGCACCTGCCAACGCGGCAGCACCGCGTAAAGCACTGAGCCAGCTTGCATCGGTTCCGGCGATCTGCACCGCCATCCAGGCGATGGCAATCGCGAAGAGTTCGTCACCGATCGAAGAAAGCGCCAACCCTCCCCACAGCAAGGCTACGGGCCGCTGAAGCAACGGCCTGAACAATTTCATATCATCAACTCCGCACAGTCACTCAACAGGTCTGAAAAAAGCCTGTCGTCTCGTTACCCGCGATCCTGAACACCCCACTCGCGAGCACTCCCCTCTCCTCCACCTCAATGCAGTCTCCGATGTGGGAAGGACACGAACCCACTAGACTTCCGGTGGGTGAAGCACCACCTACATCTACAACCCGCATTGCCAGGCCAACGACGATGCCTTGCAGATGGCGCGCGCCTGCATTCCCCACATCGCCATCGTTCACGTATTGGACAACCTGAGAACGGAGTAACGGATGCTTTATTTTCAGCAAATGTTGGGCACCGCCGTGTTTGCCATTACCGGATTGTTAGCTATCCAAAAGGTAGGTGTCGATCTGTTCGGGGCCGTAGTGCTGGGCATCATCACTGCTATTGGTGGTGGCACCATTCGAGACCTACTGCTGGATCAACCGATTTTCTGGATTGCAGACTTCAACTACATCTGGGTCGCATTGGTTACCTCACTACTGGCATTTTTTCTCACCAATAGATTGCACAAACGCTATCAGCTATTGCTGTATCTCGATGGTTTTGCGGCCGCACTGTTCGGATTAGTCGCTACTGAGAAAGTGATGGCATTACAGCTTGGTGCACCTTTGGCAGTGATGATGGGCGTGCTGACCAGTATTGGAGGTGGCATAGCACGTGATGTGCTAGCCGGCAGGGCCTCGTTGTTGATGTCACGAGAGATCTACGCTACACCAATCCTGCTGGGGTGCACCTTGTATGTCTTGCTGCGCGATACATTTCCGTCAATCCGGATCGCTGGTTGGATCGCTTTGATACTTACCTCTGGATTCAGGTTTCTCGCCATTTATAAAGGGCTCCAAATGCCAGCGATTTTCTCCACCAGGCAGAGGTAAGTCACGCGAGCTTGATGGCCCCGCCTTGGATATCGTCCCGCGCCATTCGCAAGTCATTGGCGTCTTGGTTGAGCCGATGAATCAAGTTCAGTAATCGTTGGCGCAACACCTCATCCTGGAGCTGCTCTGCAGCACGCATCACATCAAGCGCCGCTGCCTCATTGTTGGTGGCAACGGAATCGAGCAGTTTGCGCATGCTTCTTGATGGCCGATTCATCTCCAACCCTCCCTGGTTTCAGTGGTGCGAATCATATGGCCGGAATGTTTCGTTAGTGTTTCAGCTGTACGAACTGGTTTTGAATCACCGGCTCTGGCTGGTTTGACACTAGCTGGAGTGACACCCCTGAGGGGACGATTACACTTGTAACAGCCCATCCACGATGAAGCTAAGCGGCCCGTTCCAGGGCGTCCAGCAAGCCAACAAACTCCAGCGAAAGCTTATGTCGCGGGGCCAAATGGACGATGGGAACTGACATTTCGTGAGATTCGCGCATCTTGACGGAGCTGCTCAGATAGACCGGTAGCACTGGCAAGCCTTCGGCCAGCAACTCATTCACGAGAGATTGGTGTAGGCCGGTATACCCGGCGAACTGGTTGACCACCACCCCTTCCACTTTCAGTGATTCATTGTGATCAAGACGTAGTTCTTCTACCTGTGCGATAACACGGTACATCGCCTGGCGAGAAAAGCTGTCGCAATCGAATGGAATCAGCAATCGATCTGCAGCCACCAGCGCGCTGAATGTGTAGAAATTCAGCGACGGAGGCGTATCGATATAGATGCGCTCATAGTCCTCGGACAGCTCTACCAGCAACTTGCGCAGCTTGTTGATCTTGAACCTGCTCTCGAGTTTTGACTGGAGGTCTGACAGTTCAGAGCTAGCAGTCACCAGGTGAAGGTTGTCGTAAAGGGTCTCGGTGATGGCCACTCGATTCCTTCTGCCTTCAAAGCCACTGGACAGTGTTTGTTTGAAGAAGTCCGCTATGCCTGCGGGAATGTGCTCGTCGGTCAAGCCCGTGAGGTAGTGAGTCGAGTTTGCCTGGGGGTCGAGATCTACCAGCAGCGTTCGGTAACCTTCGGCAGCACTCACGGCGGCAAGGTTGCAGGCAATGCTGGATTTCCCAACGCCCCCTTTCTGATTGAATATGACACGACGCATAGGGCTTGCTCATCCATGAAAAAGGCCAAAGGCCGGCTGAAGTGTGTAAGAAGTCATGTCAATTCTATGACGGCAACATTACAGTTTTGCGACAGCGATTGGCCAAAGCTGCGCACTAGAGCATTTGACTGCCAACACAAGGTGGTAGCGATAGATTTACACGGATGAGCAATCCCCTGGGTTTGCCAATGTTAGCCGCTGCAGCAAACCTTCCACGTCAGCTAGCGCTGGAGCATGGGCTCCGGCATGGCGGCAAGATATGGATGCGCAAGCCGCTGAAAATTGCAGGCGCTCTCTCAAGTCCGCGATCCCCAACAACTCCGCAGCCAGCCAACCAGCCATACACGCGTCTCCTGCTCCAACCGTGTCCTCTACCTTCACGGCGATAGCCGGCTGATCGAGTTGGCTGTCCGGGGTGTGGAGAACCATCCCGTATTCCCCTCGGGTAAAAAGGATCTGCGCCTGAGGATTAAGAGCGCGAAGTTCATCCATTGCCTGGTGTTCTGTCAGCCCTGGATAAACTTGCCGAAGGTCTTCGTCGGAAAGCTTGATCATGTCAGCAAGGGTGGTCATCGTAGGGAAGGTCTGCTCCCGATAATGGCTATCCATTAAATTGCGCCAGTTCGGATCATAGCTAATCCGTTTACCGGCTTCTTTGGCCTGCTGAGCAATTTTAACCAGCCTGTCTGCGAGTGGCTGTCGAGCCAAACTGATGCAGCTGAAATGACACAGCTCTGCATGGTTGATCCATCCATCGGGCATCAGATCCGGATCAAAAAACAGATCGGCATCTCCAGCAAAAAAATACCTTGGAGGACGGCTCGATGGAACGATGGCGACCAAAGGATCTCGGTCTACCCGTTGGATAAACCTCATATCCAATGCTGCCGCTTCCGACTGTGAAACTATCTCGTCACCCAGTGAATCCATGCTCACCGCCCCAGCAAAAGCGCTGCTGACACCCAAGCGACTTAGCGCTCGTGCAACGTTCCAGGGAGCACCACCCGGGTAGCCCTTCCACTGTCCAGGAGTGCCTTGGACAAGATCGGTCAGGGCTTCGCCAAACACTACTGCGCGAGGCAATACCATCGTCATTTCCTCAATTTTTTTGTCGTAGGGAACTGCTGGCTGATCAGATTCGACCGGTAATCACTGACTCAATGCGTTTTGATGAAAGGCAGGGTTTGTTGAAGTTAGAGAAGTTCTCATGGCCAACCTCAAAGCAGATGTTGGCCGAACGCGCTTGAATATTAAAACCAGGTTTCCATTTGTATGCCGTATTGCCATACACCTCCGGCTTTGAAGTCCGTCATGCCAAAGGAGTCTGTGGTACTGAATCTGTCCAGATCCGAAGACCAGTTCATGAAGCTTGCGAACACTCGCAATTCGGGACGTGTAAGAAGATCTCCAACCTCGGGTTTAAATGTCGGGGCGACAGTGAATTTCCAAAAGTTACCGTCGACCGCATTACGTTGTAGATAGTCCTTCGGATCAAGGTTCATGGTTTGCCAGCTTATTTCGTAGGCCATCTCGAAATTGCTGTTGATTTTATTGGCCAAACGCACGTTCAGGGTCAGCCAGCGGTAGTCGTCACCCTTGACGTATCTATCCTTACTCTGTTCGGCCAGCAAGCTGGGGCCGATACGCCAGTCAGGCGCAAGGGGTGTCTCACCGTAAAGTGCCAGACGCAGAGCGCGGGCATCGTCGATCAGTTCACCATCCGAGCCGACGTTCTTGACCTCAGCTCCCAGACCTTGCCCATAGAGCAGCGCCGTTTTGAAGAAGCCTTCCCTGCCGAAAAAGTTTTTCTGGTGATTGGCCAGCATGCTGTGCAAGCCGGAATCCGCAGGCGTCAAACCCGCTGCATTGGTTCGGGTAGCGAAATCGTTTTTCTTTGCGCCGATAGCATTGAACATCCACTGCCACTGACCATCCTCGAAGAACTGGTTGGAGGTCAGGATGTAGCTTTCCACATCGGCACTAAGATCGCCTTGACTGAAATCCCCGTAGTTGCGCCCGATCAAAGAGTAGTTCGAACGCCAATTCTTGTTCATCTGCATATCGTAGATTCCACCCCCGGTGCCGGCCAGATAGACAACGTCCGAGTCCAGCCAGTGGATATCGAAATTATCTCTATCGAATCGCTTGCCTGCCCACAGGGTGGCGTTCTCGAACACTGAATTGCCCTTGAATGCCGCGAGATGGTCAAGCGCTGTGAATACCTGGCGCACGTTCAGTTTGCTTTCGTCGGCCGTCCAGTCATTGGAACTTTCCACACCGTCGGCGATGGAGACCGTGAATTTGGAACGGGTGCCGTTTTGCGCATAGATCTCTTTCGACAGGTCTATACGCATGTAGGTGTCGTCTTCGTTACCGAGTCGCCCGACTGCACCACCGACTGAACCGGCAGGAGTTTCATAAGGGCCGCCACGACCACCCCCCAGCCGATCGTTGATCAGCAATCCGGAGCGGGCGTAGCCGTTGAAGCTGAACCCATCAGTGAGGTGTCCGGTACTGCCCTCTTTCTCCAGGCTTTGCTGGCGGGCCTCGAGTTTTGCCAGGCGGGTATCCAAAGCGGGCGCCGAAATTACTGCCGCAGTAGACGCGGCAGGCTGCAAGGGAGCAGTGGCGAGTTTGATCTGCTGCAATTCCCTGGCAAGTGCCTGGGTTTGCTGTTCGGCTGCGGCCGCACGCTTCTCCGCTGCGCTGGTACGGGCTTCAAACGCGGCCATGCGTTCTTCCAGAGTCGCGGCCTGAGAGGTTACCGCCGAGGTGCCGAGCACGCCTGCGAGTAGCCAGCTTGATGCTTTCTGCATGTGAATTTCCTGTTTTGTTTTTATTTTTCTGTTCCCGCGAACGGCCTTCTTTCGTCAATTGGGAATTGTCAAAATTGACGAAAAAAAGGATGCCTCATCGCAAATACGCTGCTACATTTGGCGATGTTAACGTTAACTTTTCTAAAAACAAAAATAAAGAGGGCTTTATGAAACAGCTAAAATCTCTCCTTCCAGCCGCACTACTCACCCTCTGTGCCGGATTTCCATGCCTCTCGAGCGCAGCCGACTTAACGATCTCGTGTGGTGCGGTGGGTGCGGAGTTGCAGCTCTGCAAGGAGGCTGTCGAGGCGTGGTCGAAACAGACCGGCAACAACGTCGAGGTGGTTTCCACCCCTAACTCGGCGACCGAGAGGTTGTCGTTCTATCAACAGATCCTCAGTGCGCAATCCAGCGACATCGACATCATTCAAATCGATATGGTGTGGCCAGGGATGCTGGCCAAACACTTGATGGATCTGCGCGAGGTGCTACCTGCCAACGCGACCCAAGGCTACTTCCAGGCACAGGTGGATAACGCCACGGTGAACGGACGGTTGGTGACGATGCCGTGGTTCACCGACTCGGGCCTGCTGTATTACCGCAAGGACTTGCTCGAGAAGTACAACCAGCAGGTTCCCCAGACCTGGGAGGAGATGACTGCTACCGCCAGGAATATTCAACAGGCTGAGCGCAATGCCGGGAACCCCAATGCGTGGGGTTACATCTTTCAGGGGCGCGCCTACGAAGGCCTGACGTGTAATGCCCTGGAGTGGATCAGCAGCCAACCGCAAGGCGGGCTGGTCAATCCGCAAGGCGACATCGTGGTCAACAGTCAGGCTTCAAGAGCTGCTTTGACCCTGGCGAAAAGCTGGGTGGGAGACATCTCCCCGCGTGGCGTACTCAACTACACCGAGGAAGAAGGTCGTGGCGTATTCCAGTCGGGCAATGCGCTGTTCATGCGTAACTGGCCTTATGTCTGGGCGTTAGTGCAAAGCCAGGACAGTGCGGTAAAAGACAAAGTCGGGGTCGCTCCCCTGCCCCGCGGCGGCGAGACCGGCAGCCATGCCTCCACCCTCGGTGGCTGGGGCCTGGCGGTATCGCGCTACAGCGCCCATCCCAAACTTGCCGCCGAGCTGGTGAGCTACCTGACCCGTGCCCAAGAGCAAAAACGCCGTGCCCTGATCGGCGCCTATAACCCGGTTATCGAGTCGCTGTATCAGGACCCCGAATTGCTCGCGGCCATGCCTTATTACGCCCAGCTGCACAGCATTCTCAACGATGGGGTCATGCGCCCCGCCTCCATCACTGCCGATCGCTATCCACGAGTCTCCAATGCGTTCTTCGATCGAGTGCATGGCGTGCTGGCGGGCGAGTTGCCTGTGGATCAGGCGCTGGCCGAGCTGGAAAGCGAACTCACGCGCATCAAACGCCGGAACTGGTAAGCCACAAGGAAGAAAATCGCCATGTCTGTCTCTACGACCCATGTCCCCTGTGACGAGCTTCTGCTCACCAGGGAAACGCCCGTACAACGACGCCGGGTACGCGCCGCCTGGCTGTTTCTGACACCGATGCTGTTGTGTCTGACGCTGGTGGCAGCCTGGCCGCTACTGCGTACATTCTGGTTCAGCCTGACCGACGCCAGTCTGTCGGACACCGCTGGCGGATCCTTCGTCGGCCTGAGCAATTATCTGTTTCACAACGGTTCCACCTGGTCGGGCATCCTGGTCGATCCTCAGTGGTGGAACGCGGTGCGCAACACCTTGCATTTCACCGTGGTGTCGGTGGGACTGGAAGTCGTCCTGGGGCTGCTGGTGGCGTTGCTGCTGAACATCAAGTTCACCGGCCGTTCCCTGGTGCGGGCGTTGATTCTGATTCCCTGGGCGATTCCTACCATTGTCTCGGCGAAGATCTGGTCATGGATGCTTAACGACCAGTTCGGCATCATCAATCACCTGATGCTGAGCCTCGGCCTGATTGACGCGCCCCTGGCCTGGACGGCCGATGCGGACCTGTCGATGTGGGCGGTGATCCTCGTCGACGTCTGGAAGACCGTGCCGTTTGTCACGCTGCTGATGCTGGCGGCCTTGCAGATGTTGCCGAGCGATTGCTACGAAGCCGCGAGGGTCGATGGCATTCATCCGCTGAAAGTGTTCTGGCGTGTCACCCTTCCCCTGCTGATGCCCGCACTGCTGGTGGCGGCAATCTTCCGCATGCTCGACTCGCTGCGGGTATTCGATGTGATCTATGTGCTGACCTCGAACTCGTCGAGCACCATGAGCATGTCGGTGTATGCCCGCCAGCACCTGGTGGAGTTCCAGGACGTCGGTTACGGCAGCGCGGCCTCGACGCTGCTGTTTATGGTGGTTGCGGTGATCGCCATGCTTTATCTCTACCTCGGACGCCGTCAACTGGAGGTCCGGTCATGAACCTGCGCCTACTGAAAAAAGCACTGTTGCGCCTCGGGTTCTGGTGCCTGATCGGAGTATTGCTGCTGTATGCGGTTTTCCCTTTCTACTACGCCATCGTGACTTCACTGAAGCCGTCCAGCGCCTTGTTCGAGGTGAGCTACTGGATCGACAACCCCGACTTCTCCAACTACGCGGCGGTACTCCATCAAGCCTCATTCCTGCGGGCTATCGGTAATTCGCTGGTGGTGGCGCTGTGTGTGGTGACACTGGCGCTGTTCCTCAGCCTGACCGCCGCCTATGCCTTGGGCCGGGTGAAGTTCCGAGGGCGTGGCACGGTGTTGATGCTGGTTCTTGGTGTGTCGATGTTTCCCCAGGTCGCTGTGCTGTCGGGTCTGTTCGAAGTGATCCGCGCCCTGGGCCTGTACAACACGTCCTGGGCGTTGATCCTGAGCTACACGATTTTCACCCTGCCCTTCACCGTCTGGGTGCTGACCACATTCATGGGGCAACTGCCTCATGAACTGGAAGAAGCGGCCATCATGGATGGCGCGTCCCCATGGGTCACGCTGACCCGGGTGCTGTTGCCGCTGCTCTGGCCTGCGCTGGTTACCACCGGTTTGTTGGCCTTCATCGCCGCATGGAACGAGTTCCTGTTTGCCCTGACCTTCACCCTCACCGACACGCAACGCACAGTGCCGGTGGCCATTGCCCTGATTTCCGGCGGCAGCCCCCATGAGTTGCCTTGGGGATTATTGATGGCTGCATCGGTGCTGGTCACTGTCCCACTGGTGATTCTGGTGCTGATCTTCCAGCGCCGAATCGTTTCCGGTCTCACTGCCGGCGCGTTAAAGGGTTGATGCCCAACAAAGACAAGGAACAGCATCGTGATCAAATTGAAACTGGACAACGTGAACAAACAATTGGGCGGCGCGCGGATTCTTCGCGACGTCAGCCTGGAGATCGCTGCGGGTGAATTCGTGGTGTTCGTCGGCCCTTCGGGCTGCGGGAAATCGACCCTGCTGCGGCTGATCGCCGGTCTGGATTCGATCTGCGGCGGCGACCTGCTGATCGACGGGCGACGGGTCAACGACCTGGAGCCGCGCGAGCGTGGCGTCGGCATGGTGTTTCAGTCTTATGCGCTGTACCCGCACATGAGCGTCTACGACAACATCAGCTTTGGTCTCAAACTGGCCAAGACTGAAAAGAGCAGCTTGCGCGAGCGCGTACTGAAAACTGCGCAAATCCTGCAGCTGGACAAACTGCTGCAACGCAAGCCAAAGGAACTGTCTGGAGGGCAGCGTCAGCGTGTGGCAATGGGCAGAGCCATGGCGCGTGAGCCGGACATTTTGTTGTTTGATGAGCCGCTCTCCAATCTGGATGCATCCTTGCGGGTGCAGATGCGCAACGAAATCGCCCGGCTGCATGCCCGACTGGGCTCGACCATGATCTACGTCACTCACGATCAAGTGGAAGCGATGACCCTGGCCGACAAAATTGTCGTGCTCAATGGCGGTCACGTAGAACAGGTCGGCTCACCGCGCGAACTCTATGAGCGTCCGGCGAGCCGCTTTGTCGCCGGTTTTCTCGGTTCGCCCAGAATGAACTTTCTGGCGGCACGCCTGCATGCACCGGGTGAAACCAGCCTGGTCGAAACTCCCGTCCTGGGTATGACCTCCCTGCCCTTCGACAGCTCGAACCTGGCGGCGGACGCCCCACTGAGCCTGGGGATTCGCCCGGAACACATGTCGCTCAAGGCGGCGCAGGGAACTGCCGGCGTCGTCGTGACCGGGGTCGAATACCTGGGCAGTGAAACCTATGTGCACCTGGATACAGGTCAGGACGAGCCACTGATCTGTCGTTGTGAGGTCAACGCCGGATGGCAGGCGGGCGATCGGGTCGAGCTGCAACTGGACGTCGACAACCTGCACCTGTTCGACGCCGACGGCACGGCCTTCAAGCGCCACCCACACGCCATTGAAACCCTGCCGGATGGCGTCCCTCTACGCTCGGCACGAGCAGGCGCCCTATGACTGTGTCTTTGAATTCCATGAGTGTTCCAATGTCCACTGCCCTTGAGATTGCGCAGCATGCGCTCAGTGATGGCCTGTCTCGTGTCATCCACGATTATCGACCCGATTATCATCTTTCCCCCCCCGTGGGCTGGATGAACGACCCCAACGGGGTGGTGTACTTTCGTGGCGAATACCATGTGTTCTATCAACACCACCCTTTCGAAGCGAAATGGGGCCCGATGTATTGGGGGCATGCCAAAAGTTCCGATCTGGTCCATTGGCAACATTTGCCCATTGCGCTGGCGCCCGGCGACGACTTCGACCGTGACGGTTGTTTTTCCGGTAGCGCGGTGGTGTGTGGCGATACCCTGGCACTGATCTATACCGGGCACACCTGGCTGGGAGAAGTGGGTGACGAACGCTCGATCCGCCAAGTCCAGTGCCTGGCCACCAGCACCGACGGCATCCGGTTCGTCAAGCATGGTGCCGTCATCGAGAACGCGCCGCAAGACACGATCATGCACTTTCGTGACCCCAAGGTATGGCAGGAGGATGACTATTGGTACCTGATTGCCGGCGCACGTCTGGCTGATAAACCGCTACTGCCGCTATACCGTTCCACGGATCTGCATGCCTGGGAGTTCCTCGATTATGTGTCCAGCGGCAGTGAGGGCGATGGCTATATGTGGGAGTGCCCGGATCTGTTCCGACTGAATGGACGCGATGTGCTGCTCTACTCCCCTCAGGGCATGCAACCCGAGGGTTACGAACGGCTCAACAAGTACCAGACCGGTTATCGAGTGGGCCGACTCGACAGCAAATGGCACTTCACCGGCGGGCCTTTTATCGAGTTGGATAACGGCCACGATTTCTATGCCGCGCAAACGCTACTGGCCGCCGATGGTCGGCGTCTTGTGTGGGCGTGGCTCGACATGTGGGAAAGCCCAATGCCGAGCCAGGCCCATCACTGGTGCGGCATGCTCGGGTTACCGCGCGAACTTGAACTGCATGCAGATCGTCTTTGCGTGTATCCAGCTCGGGAGCTCGCCGCCTTACGCAAGGAGCCAATACCGGGCACGTCCTGGTGGGATGGGTCGGGAGCCCGATGGGTGCGGGAAGTGAATGGCGACAGGCTCGAAATCCATGTGCAGCTGGATTTGCTCGACTGCACCGACGGCCACCTGGGAATCGCCTTGCGTTGCAGCGATGATGGCCAGGAAGAAACCCTGCTCTATTACGATGCATCACTGCAGCGTCTGGTGCTTGACCGCAACCGCTCGGGTGCACAAGTCACCGGTCAGCGCAGCGTGGCGATAGACCCGACACAAGAGCGACTGGAACTGCGTGTGTTTCTCGATCGCTCGTCCATCGAGGTGTTCGACGCGAACGGGCGCTTCAGCCTCAGCAGTCGCTTCTATCCGCGGCCCGACAGTCTGGGCGTGAAGCTGTTTACCAGCGGAAGTGGCGGGCGTGTCTCGATTCCCAGGGCATGGCCTCTCGGCTCTGGATGGCTATGAGCAGCGTCATTCGAGTCGCGAGAAGCCCGGGCCCTGTGTCATGATTCTGCGTCAACCTGACCGGTCTCATCTCGCATGACTTCAGTGAAAGATGTTGCACAGCTGGCCGGCGTGTCCCTGATGACGGTTTCTCGAGCGCTCAATAATCCGGAAAAACTGAGTCCCGAAACCCTTCAGCGGGTGCGTCGCGCCATTGATGAACTGCAATTCGTACCGAGCCTGTCGGCGCGCAAGATGCGCGGCGACAACCTCCAGTCGCGAACCATCGGAGTGTTCGCGCTAGACACCGCGACCACACCGTTCGCGGTCGAACTGTTGCTGTCCATCGAACAGACCGCACAGCAAGCCGGCTGGAATGTCTTCATCCTCAACCTGTTGAGCAATCCGCCCACCGACCAGAACATCGACCTGATGTTGTCGCACCGTCCCGACGGGTTGATCTTCAGCGCCATGGGGTTTCGCCAGGTGAGCATTCCCGAGCGCTTGAAGAGCAAACCCCTGGTCCTCGCCAATTGCCTGGCCGATGACAGTCACCTGGTCAGTTATGTGCCGGACGACGAATCGGGGCAGTATCGCGCCGTACATCACGCGTTGAGCCAAGGCTATCGACGCCCTCTGTGCATCAATCTGCCCAAACAGAGCCTGGCCTGGGGCCTGCGACAAAAAGGCCTGCAGCGTGCCTGTCAGGCATTCGGCCTGGCGCCTGACGCACTGTTGCAATACAACCTTTCCGATCATGATGCCTATGGTGAAACCGCAGCCATCCTCGACCGGCACATCATCGAAGGTCGTCCCCAGTTCGATGTTCTGATCTGTGGCAACGACCGCATTGCCTTTTGTGCCTATCAGCTGTTGTTGGGCCGTGGCCTGAAAATTCCCGACGATGTCGCCGTGCTCGGCTACGACAACATGATCGGTATTGCTGAGCTGTTCATCCCGCCGCTGACCACGGTGCAACTACCGTACTACGAGATCGGTCGCAAGGCTGCCCGGCACCTGATCGAGACCCTCGACGTATCGGGAGCCCAGCCCGTTGATTGTCCATTGGTGGTTAGGGCATCGCTATGAGATTCAGTTAATTCGGTGATGCCCGAACGAGCGACTAGCCGCCCTTCTCTTATGCAGCCTGTCGACGCATGGTCAGGATGGCGGCTCCGAAGCAGATGAACGTCGACCCTACCACCCGGCTAACCCACCGGGACAAATCAGGCCGCGTCAGCACGCCCTTGGCCCGGGAGGCAAGCGCGGCATACAGGCTCAGCGACGTAACCGACAACGCCATGAAGATCGAGGTGAGGATCAGGAACTGCGGCAGCAACGTCGCGCTCTGATCGATGAATTGCGGGAACAGCGCAGTGAAGAACATCGTCGCCTTAGGGTTGGTCACTGCCGTCAGGAAAGCCGACTTGTACAGTTTTAAGCGAGTGGGCCTGCTCTTCTTCGAGCCATCCTGCATACCTTCCGCGAGCATCGGGCTCTTTTTGAACAACTGCCTTAGCCCCAGGTAGAACAGGTAGCCGGCACCGATGATCTTCACCACATTGAACAGCCATTCGGAACTGGCAAGCAACGCCCCCAGCCCCAACATGGCAGCGGCCGACAGGCAGAACAGGCCACTGGCATTACCAAGGGACGACCACACGGCGCTGCGCTGTCCGTGGGCCAAGCTGTTGTTGATCGCCATCAGGGTCGCAGGTCCTGGACTCGCAATGGCAATTGCAGCGACCAGGGTAAAGGCAAGAATCGAGTGAAATTCCATTTTCAACGCTCATAGTGGGATGTGCGTTGCATATTACAGAAGATGATCTGGCGCGCACTACCATGCGTTGGTCATGGAGTCGATTTATGGAGACCGTGGCATTAAAGCAGGCTCCAGTGTGTCGGTTGACTACAACGGGGCTACGTCAAAGGCAGGGTTTCAAAAGGTGATCTACCCCCTGCCCATTCACTCCTTGCTCGATTTGGGTATCGCTATACGGCTACTGGTCTTGACCTCGCGTAAAGCCAGACTGGACTGGATGGACGCAATACCCACCTGACGCCTGAGCACCTGCTCGATAAAGTCACTGTAGCTATCAAGATCCTCTGCCAACACTTGCAGCACGTAATCGGCATCGCCGGTGATCTTGTGACAGGACAATACTTCGGGCAATTGCGCAATCACCGCCTCGAAGGCGTCCGGAGCGTGATCGGCGTGGGTGGAAAAACGGATGTGCACGAACGCCATGATATCCAGCCCCAGCATTCGTCGATCAAGGTTCGCCTGATAGCCCTTGATCACACCCGCCTCCTCCATTCTCTTACGCCGCCGCCAGCAAGGTGTGAGGCTTAACGACAAGCGCTCACTGAGCTCAGCGTTGGAAATACTCGCATCTTCTTGCAGCAATGCGAGGATTGCCAAGTCGGTATCGTCGAGACTGATGCGTTTGGATAATTTTTTCTGCATTACGCCATTCCAGAGTAAAAACGCCCAAACAATCTAGCAAACCACGAAAACAAAGCAAAGAAAGCGCATCCCGACCGGAACAGAATACTTGCACTGGCTCACATTAACGGATGCGCAGAATGTTTACAGTTTTCAGTGATTCCCACCGCTTGCACCACGGCACCGAATTGAAAGACGGCGTGCTCAAGCCATCGTTCGAACAGCCCAGTCGGGCCGATACCGTCCATAAGCGTGTCAAGCAGGTAGGCCTTGGCCAGATCGTCGAACCGCGAGCATTTGACCGGTCGTGTTATGTCAATGCGCACAGCGAGCGCTACGTCAGCTTTCTAGAAGGCGCCTGGACTGAATGGTGCGCCACCGGACGTACGCACGACGCCCTACCGCTGGTATGGCCAGTGCGTGACCTGTCCAACGAGCAAGTCCCGACGTTCATCGACGGCAAGCTCGGTTTCTACGCCATGGACGCCGGCTCCCCGATTACCGCCACCACTTGGCAAGCGGTGAAAACCAGTGCAGACATCGCGCTCACCGGCCTGGCACTGATCGATGAAGGCCATGACAGTGCTTTTGCCCTGTGCCGACCGCCCGGCCATCACGCAGCGCGTGAATACATGGGCGGTTACTGCTATCTGAACAACGCCGCCATTGCTGCACAGCAGGCCATTACCCAAGGTGCCAAACGTGTCGCGGTACTGGACGTCGACTTTCATCACGGAAATGGCACCCAGAACATTTTCTACGAGCGTAGTGACGTCATGTTTGTCTCGCTGCACGGCGAACCGGCGGTGTCTTACCCGTACTACTCAGGCTTCAGCCACGAAGCCGGCACAGGCGAGGGCGAAGGTTACAACCTGAACTATCCGCTGCCGAAGAACACCACCTGGGAAAGTTATCGCAACGCCTTGCTCCACGCCTGTAAGAAACTCCAGCAGTTCGCCCCTGAAGTGCTGGTGATTTCACTGGGCGTCGACACGTTCAAGGACGACCCCATCAGCCACTTCCTGCTGGAAAGCGAAGACTTCATCGGTATCGGAGAGCTGATCGCGAGCGTCGGCTGCCCCACCCTGTTCGTCATGGAAGGTGGCTACATGGTCGATGAGATCGGGATCAATGCGGTCAACGTGCTGCATGGCTACGAGAGCAAACGCCCCTGAGTCATCCCCTGAATCGCAACGCTTCAACTATTGAATCGGAGAATAAAAACATGACTCTTTTTATAGACGTCGATCATGCTGCACGCCTGTTCGCCACGGTGGGAATTCGCCGGGCAATCCGCGAAATGGCCACTTATATCGAAGCGGACTATTTGCGCTGGGCACAGTTTGATAAGTCGCCCCGTACCGCCAATCATTCGGCCGACGGTGTGATCGAGTTGATGCCCACCGACGATGGCCAACAGTACTCGTTCAAATACGTGAATGGTCACCCGGGCAACGGTCAAAGCAATATGCTGACGGTCATGGCCTTCGGTGTCCTGGCCGATGTCCACAGTGGCTATCCCACTTTACTCAGTGAACTGACGCTGACCACAGCTGTGCGCACGGCAGCAACTTCCGCATTGGTCGCACAATCTCTCACCCGCCCCGGTGCAACCTCAATGGCAATCATCGGCAACGGTGCCCAGAGCGAATTTCAGGCCCTCGCCTTCCACGAAATGCTGTCCATCAAGCAAATCCGCATTTTCGATCTCGATCGCGACGCTTCACTCAAGTTGAAGCACAACCTGTCAGCGTTCCCGGATATTGAGGTGATTCTGGCCAACTCGGTACAGGAAGCGGTCAAGGGCGCGCACATCGTCACCACGGTCACCGCAGACAAAACCTATGCAACGATTCTGACGCCCGAGATGATCGAGCCCGGCATGCATATCAATGCCGTGGGTGGTGACTGCCCAGGGAAAACCGAACTGCACGCCGACATCCTGCGCAACGCCCGGGTCATCGTTGAGTTTGAACCTCAAACCCGAATTGAAGGCGATATTCAACAATTGGAGGCCGACTCTCCCGTCGTCGAATTCTTCCGGATTGTTCAGGGCGAAGCCCCGGGCCGCGAGAACGACGCACAGGTCACCGTGTTCGATTCGGTGGGTTTTGCCCTCGAAGACTTTTCGTCACTGCGCTACGTGCATGACCTGGCGCGGGAGCATGCCATCGGAGAGCGCATCCATCTGGTGCCGACGCCTGACAACATAAAAAACCTCTACCAGCTGGTTGATCAACCGCCAGCAATCGTCCCCTCGCGCCTACGCACAGTGAGCTGATAGCCATTGGTGATACCCCTGAGCAAAGTGCCGGGGAGCTACTCACCCTGTGAGTGGACGACAAACCCTGCCACCCGCAACCCACCATCGTCAGTAGCCGTTGGATCTCTAACAAGAACGCTAGACACCCACTTTCTGCCAAAACTCAAAAACATAAAATCAAGAGGTTTTGTAATGAAATCGACTCCGTCCGAGCGGGTTGAACAGCCCGCGCTGCAGCGCACGCTCAGCAATCGTCACATTCAGTTAATGGCCATGGGAGGCGCCATCGGTACCGGTCTGTTTATGGGGTCCGGCAAGATCATCGCCCTCTCCGGCACGTCGATCATCCTCATCTATATGATCATCGGTCTGTTCGTCTACTTCGTCATGCGCGCCATGGGCGAATTGTTACTTTCCAACTTGAACTTCAAAACCTTCGCGGATTTTGCCGGTGCCTACCTTGGCCCACGCGCAGCATTCTTTCTCGGCTGGTCATACTGGTTAAGCTGGAGCGTTGCAGTGATAGGTGATGCAGTGGTGGTCGGCGGATTCTTCCAGTACTGGTTCCCCGACGTACCCGCCTGGATACCGGCCATCGGTATGCTGATAACACTGTTTGCCTTGAACGTGCTGACTGTCAGGCTCTTTGGTGAAGTGGAGTTCTGGTTCGCAATCATCAAGATCATTGCCGTCGTCACCCTGATTGGCGTCAGCATGGTCCTGATTGCCAGCTCCTTTGTCTCACCCAGTGGCGTCACCGCATCCCTGAACCACTTGCTGGATAAACAGGCCGCCTTCCCCAACGGCTTGTTCGGTTTCTTTGCCGGGTTCCAGATGGCGATTTTCTCATTTGCGGGCACCGAGCTGATCGGTACTGCAGCCGCCGAAACACGCTCCCCCGAGAAGACCCTGCCTAAAGCCATCAACTCGATTCCGCTGAGAATCATCCTGTTTTATGTGCTGGCACTGGCCTGCATTATTGCAGTGACTTCCTGGCAACAGGTTTCGCCCAACAAGAGCCCCTTCGTCGAACTGTTTCTGGTTGCAGGGTTTCCCGCAGCAGCCGGCATCGTCAACTTCGTGGTACTGACATCCGCCGCCTCATCGGCCAACAGTGGCGTATTTTCATCCAGTCGCATGCTGTTTGGATTGGCTAATCAGGACAACGCTCCGGGGATTTTCCGACGTCTGTCGAGCAATAGCGTGCCTCTGCTGAGCCTGGCGTTCACCACACTGTTGATGCTGGTAGGCGTGTTGTTGCTGTTCATCGTTCCAGAAGTCATGACCGCGTTCACCATCGTCTCTACCGTGTCGGCAATCCTGGTGATTTTCACCTGGTCGACCATCCTCGCGTCGTACATTGCCTATCGCAAAAAACGACCCGATTTACATGCGATATCGGCCTACAAGATGCCGGGCGGCGTGCCGATGGCCTGGTTTTCCTTGGGGTTTCTGGGTTTCGTTCTCTGCCTGCTGGCATTGAGACCTGACACCCGTATTGCCTTGATGGTCATGCCAGGGTGGTTCATATGGCTGGCGATTGCCTATCAGCTGACCCATACCAGGAAACTCAAACCCGCTGCTGGCTCGGCAAGTCATTACAGCTGATGTTCACCTATTGATGGTATTAATTGGCTGAAAGGCTTTTTTCCAGCACAAAACAAACGCCCCGAACATGTCGGGGCGTTTGTTGGCGACTTCGCTAACATCGAAGGACGCTATAGATCTCAGAAATAACCTGCATCGTTGCGTCTTCTATCGTTCCTTCATTGCGGCATAAAACCCAGCCGTGATCTGCAGTCGCTTGCTCGAACGCCTTGGTACAAGCGACATGTTCTTCCAGCTTATGGATCACGGTACTGCTCAGCCCACGCCGTCGTGCCGCTGCCCTCGCCCATGAAATTTCAGGGGCGGTGACAACCCCGACATGCAGGTCTGGCACTCGCACGTTTCGATCGATGTTCAACTGTAGAATCTCTGCAAACGGGACTATCCGGCGAAACGCGGCATCAGACGGGTACCAGCGATCGATCAAGATGATGCTGCCTGGTGGCTGTTTAGCCAGCACGTGCCGGGAAATCCAGGTACGGCTATCAGCAAAGCGCTCACAAACCTCCAACTCCAAATCGCGGGTGGGATTTCTGACGAATTTGTTCACGAGGGTCATTGTTTCACCCCTATAGGGATCGCTTTTTTTCTCGCAAAGTCGGATCACTTTTTTGTTGCCTGCCCTCAGTACTTTCGTGACGGCCTCCAACAGTGTGGTTTTGCCGGCTCCCTTGGGCCCATCCAGAGAAACAAACAGCGGACGATTCATTTTTCACATAACGATTGATATACGGTTTTTTTGCCCTGTTCGTTCGCTGGAACCCTTTGGCGCAACTACGCGAATCGAGTGGAGGGCCCCTTATGAACAGAGATTGATGAACACTCTAACCCGGTTTCGGGCTAACGGGTCTCAAAACCCGGGGTTACAGCCGCTTATGAACATCGGTCATCGCCCATAAGCTAAATCATGTATGTAGCAGTAGCCCACTCTTAACGATCATCGGTGGAATTCGCGGATGGGCAATTCCATCCCCAAAAACCGCAGTTGACGCTCAAACATCAATGTCATGGGTTGTGACGCGTTTCTGTCGACCCGAAGACGTAGAGCCCACTTGAATCGCCCAGGATCCTCCAGGCACCTTCCATCCAGCTTTGCGCCAACTCCTTGGCTGGTCCACTGCGACCTCGCTACCCGAGTGAGCGTCAACAAAACGTTATTTTTTCGAAACATCTCATAACCGCTAATCAGTTGATTCTGTTTTCTTGACGTTTCCCCGATATGCGGTCGCAACTTTTGCGCTCCGTTGGGTCATAAAGCCTTAGCTGTCGATTGAATATTGGCACTACCGAGGTTTTCGCCTGATACGGAGATAAACTCATGATTTTCAATGTACAAAATTTTGGCGCCAAAGGAGATGGCATCACTGACGACACGGCGGCGATACAAAATGCAATTAATGCGGCGGCCGCTGCAGGCGGGGGGCAGGTGTACATGCCGACCGGAACTTATATCGTTTCGGGAGGTGAGGAACCCTCCGACGGCTGCCTGATGCTCAAGAGCAACGTCTACCTGTACGGCGACGGCATGGGCGCAACCACCGTCAAGGTGGCTGACGGCTCCGACACCAAGATCACCGGAGTCATCCGCTCCGCCTACGGCGAGCAAACCCACGACTTCGGCGTGAGCAACCTCACCATCGACGGCAACCGTGACAACACCACGGGCAAGATCGACGGTTGGTTCAACGGCTACATTCCAGGCGAAGCGGGCTACGACTCCAACGTCACCCTCGACAGCGTCGAGATCAAGGATTGCTCCGGGTACGGTTTCGACCCCCACGAGCAGACCGTCAACATGGTCATCAAGAACAGCGTGTCCCACGGCAACGGCCTGGACGGTTTCGTTGCCGACTTCCTCAGCGACAGCACTTTCGAAAACAACGTCGCGTACGACAACGACCGGCACGGTTTCAACATCGTTACCAGCACCCACGACTTCACGCTCACCAATAACGTTGCCTACAACAACGGCGGCACTGGCATCGTGGTGCAGCGCGGCAGCGAGGACATCCCCTCCCCCAGCAACATCACCATCACCGGTGGCGAGGTGTACGGCAACGGCGCCGAAGGTGTGCTGATCAAGCTGTCCAGCGAGGTGACCGTCAGCGGCGTCGACATTCACGACAACGCCAGCGCCGGTGTGCGCATCTACGGCAGCAACCACGTCGAGATCATCGACAACACGCTCAACAACAATTCCCTGGGCAGCCCCGTCCCGGAGATCATCATCCAGTCCTACGACGACACCCTGGGCGTGTCCGGCAAGTACTTCAACGGCAGCGATAACACCATCCAGGGCAACCTCATCAGCGGCAGCGACCTGTCGACCTACGGCGTCGCGGAGCGCAATGAAGACGGCACTGATCGCAACGCCATTATTGGAAACACCATCAGTCACACCAGCAACGGCGCCACGCTGATCTATGGCGACGGCAGCTACGTCAGCGCCACGGTGCCGATGACCATCGTGCAAGGTACGGCCGGCAACGACACCCTGCTGGGCAGCGCCGACAGCGAGATTTTCTACGGCATTGCCGGCAACGACACCCTCAATGGCGGAGCCGGTGGCGATATTCTGGTGGGGGGTGCAGGCATCGACAAACTCACCGGCGGTACCGGCGCCGATACGTTCCGTTTCACCGCTCAGTCCGACAGTTACCGCAACGCAACCACAAGCTTCGATGACACCATCACCGACTTCGACGTCACCCAGGACAAGATCGATCTCGCCGGCCTCGGCTTCACAGGACTGGGCAATGGCCGTGGCGGCACCCTGCAGGTCAGCTACAGCGCCAGCAGCGACCGCACCTACATCAAGGACTATGATGCCGATGCCAGCGGCAATCGCTTCGAACTGATTCTCTCGGGCAACCTCGCCGGCACCCTGACCGCCAGCCACTTCATCTTCAATCGTGTGATCACCGGCACCGGCGCCAGCGACTCGCTGCTGGGCAGCGATTCGGCCGACACCCTGCTCGGCCTGGCGGGTAACGACAGCCTCAGTGGCGGCGCGGGCGACGACAGGCTCGACGGCGGCGCGGGTATGGACACCCTCACCGGAGGTGCCGGAGCGGACGTCTTTGTGTTCTCCAGTCGCCTGGACAGTTATCGCAACTACAACACCGGCGGTGCCAACCTTGGCGACCTGATAACCGATTTCGATATCACCGCCGACAAGATCGACCTCTCGGCCATGGGGTTCACCGGCCTGGGGGATGGCAAGAACAATACCGTGTACCTGGCACTCAACAGTACCGGTACCAAGACTTACATCAAGTCCCTGGCCGCCGACGCCGATGGCAACCGTTTCGAAGTGGCGCTGGATGGCAACTACCTCGACAAGCTGACCAGCGCCAACTTCGTCTTCGCCACGTCGGCACCGACCAACCAGGCACCGGTGCTGGCCAATCCACTGCTGGATCAGAGCGCGACCGAAAACACCCCGTTCAGTTACGTGGTGCCAGCGACCAGCTTCACCGATCCGGACAATGACAGCCTCGGCTACACCGCCAAACTGGCCGATGGCAGCGCCCTGCCCGGCTGGCTGGTCTTCAATGCCGCCAACCTGACCTTCACCGGCACGCCGCCCAGCACCGCGTCCGGTAGTTACAACGTGCTGGTCAAGGCCACGGACCCGGCCGGAGCATCGGTCAGTGATAGCTTCACCCTGGTCGTGGCCGATGTACCCGCCAATACCATCACCGGCACCAACAACGCCGAAACCCTCAACGGCACGGCGGGTGCGGACCTGATCCTCGGCCTCGGTGGCAACGACACGATCAAGGCTGGCACCGGCGCGGACATCGTCGACGGTGGCGCCGGACGCGACTCGCTGTACGGCGGCGACGGTGCCGACACCTTCCGCTACAGCAACGTGCTCGACAGCTACCGTGACTACGACACCGGCGGTGTCTCGGCCACCGACACGATTTATGACTTCACCGCGGGCGTCGACAAGATCGATGTTTCAGGCCTGGGTATTATCGGCCTCGGCGATGGCAACAATGGCACGTTGTACATCACCCTCAACGCGGCCGGCGACAAGACCTACATCAAGTCCGCCGAAGCGGATGCCGATGGCAATCGTTTTGAAATCGCCCTCAACGGCAACTACATCAACACCCTGACCGCCAGCGACTTTGTGTTCGGCGAGAGCCCCCGGCAGGACATTCTCTACCTGCCCACCCTCGGCCAATCCAATGCGCGCCTGCTGCGCATGACCGAGGACGACGGTCAGTCCGGCACCTCGATGCTGGTCAACGACCTGGACCGCTACACCCCCTATGATGTGCGCAGCCAATTCACCGACGCCGATGGCAACGGCATCGACATCGCAGTGGGGGGCAGCACGGTCACCGGCCTGTCGACACTCAGCGCCGGGGAGCTCGAGTTGTGCTGGTGGCTGACCGACACCAACCAGCCCGGCGCTGCGTTATTGCGCGCCGTAACGCTGCTGCGAGGCCAGCTCAGCGAACTGCAATCGATCAATAACGTCACCATGGGCATCATTTGGGGCCAGGGCGAGGAAGCCGCCCAGGAGATCGGCCGCGCCACGGACAAAGCTGCAGCAGCAGCGGCGTACAAGGCCGCGACCCTGCAGGTGTTTGATTACCTGCATGCCCAGTTCGGCAACTTCAGCGTGTACTTGATGGAAACCGGTCACTACGACCAGGACGCGGCGCGGGCCCGTGGTTATTCAGAGGAAAAAATTGCCTCCATCGTCGAGGGGGCTGGTTATGTCCGCGCCGCCCAGGAAGCCATCGCCGCCGAGCGCGTCGACGTCAAGCTGGCGGTGGACTACACCGACCTCCCCTTGCGCCACGAAGTCGATCCGCTGACGTATCCCGACGACGTCTGGCACCTGCACGAGGAGTCGGCGGAGATCGTCGGCCAGCGTTTGGCCGACTACATTGCCGGTGACCTTGGCCTGCAGGGCAACCCCAACGACAACAACAGCGTGCAGGACATTTTCGACAACGCCCGGAACATGATTTCCGGTACCGACCAGGCCGATACCCTGGCGGGCAGTTCGGGCAACGACACACTGGATGGATCCCTTGGCGCCGACACCATGACCGGTGGCAATGGCAACGACATCTATGTGGTCGACAACGCGTTGGACCGCGTGGTGGAAACCAGCACCTCGGTCTCGCAGATCGATACGGTGCAAGCCTCGGTCAGCTGGGTTTTGGGCGCCAATCTGGAAAACCTGGTGCTCAGCGGCGTGTCGGACATCAACGGCACCGGCAATGAGCGGCACAACTTCATCACCGGCAATGCCGCCAATAACGTGCTCGACGGTGCCGCCGGGGCCGACAGCATGAGTGGCGGCGATGGCAACGACACCTACTATGTCGACAACGCCGATGACGCCGTGATCGAGACCAACAGCAATGCGGTGTCTGGAGGGAGCGACCGTGTGCACAGCGACTTGGCAGCCTATACCCTCGGCGACAACGTCGAGCATCTGTATATCGATAGCACTGGCGCCGCCAATGGCACGGGCAACGCGCTGAACAACACGCTGTTCGCCGGAGCCGGCAACAACGTGCTGGACGGGCGCGATGGCACTGACACGGTGTCTTATGCGCGCGCCCTGTCCGGCGTTAACGTAAACCTCTCGACCTCGGCGCAACAAAACACCGCGGGCTCCGGGCTCGACACCTTGAAGTTCTGCGAAAACCTGACGGGAAGCGCCTACGCCGACAGTCTGTCGGGCAACAGCGCCGCGAACGTTCTGAACGGTGGTGCGGGCAACGATACGCTGGTGGGCGGTTCGGGCGATGACCGACTGATCGGCGGTGCAGGCACCGACAACCTCACCGGTGGCACTGGCGCGGATACCTTCGCGTTCAGTGCGCTGTCGGACATGGGCGTCGGGGCTTTGCGCGATGTGATCAACGGTTTCAAGAGCACCGAGGGTGATCATCTGGATTTCACCGGCCTGGACGCCAAGCCGCTGACCACCGCTGTCGACGCCTTCACCTTCATTGGCAGCAACGCTTTCGACCTGGCCAACGCCACCGGCCAACTGCGCTTTGCCGATGGCGTTCTCCAGGGCAGTGTCAACGCCGACGCCACCCCGGAATTCGAAATCCAACTGGTGGGCGTCCAGGAGCTGCACGCCAGCGATTTCACAGGCTTGGGTTGAGCGCACACCCTGCGGGAGCGGGCTCGTCTTGATCGGTAAGGCTTCCTGGCTGACGTTAGCGCTTTTTGGACTGGTGCTTGGCGGCTGTGCCGCGGTGGGTGCCGGGAGCGGAGGCGCTGGCGAGACGGAGATTCGCTCGGGAAAAATCGAGGAGATTACACAGACCCAGATGCAGAGAAAAGGCATGAACGTGTATGTCGAGGGTGCCGGAAACTAAGCGCGGGGGGGCCACAAAGCTAGCGGCAGCTACTGGACGTTGCGCAGCGGACAAGCTGCGCAACATCATCATGCCGAGCAAGTTCGGTTGACACTCAATGACTCATGCACAACTTCAGGCCAGTTGTTGGCTACCCATGGATCCATACCTCTGACACACTTAGACTTTGAGTCTCTCGCCCTCCTCGCCGATTGTTGAACGGGTTTCATGACTGAGCATGCCCAGTACCATCACGTCTCCGAAGTACCAGGCCTGGTGCTGGGGTCCGCACGTTTTGCGGATGTCGGTTTCGATCGTCATTACCACCTCGATTTGCACATTGGTTTTGTCACCGAGGGCATCCAGCGCCATCGATCCAAAGGCGAGTCGTTTCTTTTAGGACCAGGAGGTGTTGCCCTGATGCCGCCGGGTGAAATTCACGATGGCGTGTCCGAGGGCGGCGGCGCTTATACGCTCAAGACATTCCGCCTGTCCCAGGCGCTGGTCGCGAGCCTGGCCGAGGAAATCAGCGGTCATCCGAAAGAGCTTGAATTGGCCGGTGTATTGCTCGAAGACCCGGGGCTTGAAGGCAACCTGCGCGGCTTGCACGAAGCGATGCAGCAGTGCGTTGGCCCCGGCAGCCTCGCGGTGCAGACGCAATGGTTCACCCTGCTGGAACAGTTGTTGAGCCAGTCACGGGCGATCAAGCCCGAAACGATTACCGGCACCCTGTCGCCTCTGCAATGGTCTCGCGTCAGGGACTATTGTTTCAGTCACATCGATCAGCGAATCACCCTTGATGATCTCGCAGGCCTGTGCGGATTGGGCCGTTTCCCGTTTCTCAAGCAGTTCAAGCGCACGGTCGGCATGACGCCCCACGCGTGGCTGCTTCGCCTGCGTCTCGAACGGGCCTGTGGTCTGCTCTCTCGCAGCGCGCAACCCATCGTCGAGGTCGCCCACGCCGTCGGCTTCTATGATCAAAGCCATTTCAACCGCGCCTTTCGGCAGGCATTCGGCGTCGCGCCATCGCGCTACAGGACTTAGGCCTTCAGCTGTCAATTTTTTACAAGCGCAACAACCTTCCCTCTCCATAGGATGCGCCAATCCGGGCGAAACACCTTCGCCTGCGCAGCCGAGAACTGGATGATGAACGGTGAAACAAACAGACCGCCCGCGCTGGGTTTTTCAAGTGACAACATCGCCGGTGCTTCGCCGGAGGTGGTACAAGCCCTGGTCAAACACAGCTCGGGCCAGGCGAGTCCCTATGGTACCGACGAGTTGACGGCGCAGGTCCAGCGCAAGTTCTGTGAAATCTTCGAACGCAACGTGGAGGTCTTTCTCGTGCCCACCGGCACCGCCGCCAACGCACTTTGCCTGAGTGCGATGACGCCACCCTGGGGCAACATCTACTGCCATCCGGCCAGCCATATCAACAACGATGAATGCGGCGCGCCGGAGTTCTTTTCCAACGGCGCGAAGCTGATGACCGTCGACGGCCCGGCGGCCAAGCTGGATATCGTCCGACTGCGCGAGCGCACCCGCGACAAAGTCGGCGACGTGCACACGACCCAGCCCGCTTGCGTCAGCATCACCCAGGCCACCGAAGTCGGCAGCCTCTACACCCTGGACGAAATCGCAGCCATTGGTGACGTCTGCAAGTCCTCTTCCCTGGGATTGCATATGGATGGGTCGCGCTTTGCCAACGCCCTGGTGTCGCTTGGCTGCTCCCCGGCCGAGATGACGTGGAAGGCCGGCGTGGATGCCCTGTCATTCGGTGCCACCAAGAACGGCGCGCTGGCGGCGGAAGCCATCGTGCTGTTCAACACCTCCCTCGCCACCCAGATGAGTTACCGGCGTAAGCGCGCAGGCCATCTCTCTTCCAAGATGCGTTTTCTATCGGCGCAGATCGATGCGTACCTGACCGACGATCTCTGGCTGCACAACGCACGCAAGGCCAACGCTGCCGCCCAGCGCCTGGCCCAGGGACTTGCTGGCCTGAGCGGGGTTGAGGTACTCGGCGGCACCGAGGCGAACATCCTGTTCTGTCGGCTGGACTCGGCAATGATCGGTGCCCTGCTAAAGGCCGGGTTCGGGTTCTACCATGATCGCTGGGGACCGAATGTCGTTCGCTTCGTCACCTCGTTCGCCACCACCGCCGAGGATGTCGATCACCTGTTGAACCAGGTGAGGCGTGCTGTAGATCGGGAACGCGAGTAACACTCGTCACCCAACACAGGGATTTGATGGTGTGCCGAGGCCGTTGCGTAGACTTCGGCGCCCAGGTACTTGGCAATCTGCACGGCCATGCTGCCCACGCCACCGGCCGCGGCATGGATCAACACTTTCTGGCGACGTTGCACGCCAGCGTGCTCGGTCAGCGCCTGCCAGGCCGTCAGGGCCGTTGCCGGGGATCTGCCGCCGGGGCCGGCGGCGAGGTGGTTGATCGACCGCTTCGTTCAACAATGCCCGGTGCAGGAGACATCCCCTTGATGTCTGGAACCACAGTGCCGCTCGAGCCGCCCACAATGAAACCACGATTGGTGGCGCTGCTCGACTGATTCGCCTTCAACCGTTCGATTCAAGACTCGTCGGCAACCACCCTCACTCGGTGGCAGTCGGACGGTCCAAGTTTCTGACCGCTCGCGGAGCGTACTTCAATCGGCATCAGGGACTGGCCGAACTCATTGTCCAGCAATACCGAGCGCGTTTCTTCCCGCGCGAACATAAACCGTTCGCCCCACTGCCTCATACTGACCACCACCGGAAAGATCTCCCGTCCTTTCTCCGTAAGGACGTATTCCTTGTAGGCACTGCCATCGGACGCAGGCTGAACGTCGAACACACCGACCTCAACCAACGTCTTCAGGCGCGATGCCAGAATGTTCTTGGCCACCCCCAGGCTTTTTTGAAATTCGCTGAATCGGCGAATGCCGTCGAACGCGTCGCGAATGATCATCAGCGACCAACGATCCCCAATGGCTTCCAGTGTTCGTGCTACCGGGCATTCGCTGCCTTGCGGTGAAGGGTCTGCGGCCATGGTGTTTACCTTTTTGGATAAGGACGGCCAGTTCAGTCGTCTGGTATTGAACAATGTGGTTGCAATATGAAACCTGATTCGATAACAATTGAATCAAGTTGCTAATTGAAACCAGTTTAGCGCCACGGAGGCTCACATGAAAGCAGATACCGATTCAGCCACCCTTCCCTTCGCCGCGCAGGCGTCGGAGCTTTCTGCGCAACTCACGTTTGTGTTTTCTGTCACCTGCGCACTTGCCGTCGCCAACGTCTACTTCGCACAACCCTTGCTCGATTCAATGGCCCGGAGCCTGGATGTGGCCCCCTCAATGATCGGGTTTGTGGTGACGGCGACTCAAGTCGGTTACGCGCTGGGGTTACTGTTCATCGTCCCTTTGGGCGACTTGTTGAACCGTAAAGGGCTGATTCTGACGCAAATGCTGCTGTCTGCGATTGCACTGGCGGGAGTCGGCGCTGCACAGCAATGGCTGACCCTGTTGGGGGCCATGATCGCCGTGGGTTTGCTGGCAGTGATGGTTCAAGTGCTGGTGGCCTGCACCGCCGCGCTGGCAACGCCGGCACAACGTGGCCAGGCCGTGGGGACCGTGACCAGTGGCATTGTCCTGGGCATTCTTCTGGCGCGGTTCACCTCCGGGCTGATCGCCGATCTGGCAGGCTGGCGCGCCGTGTATTTCGTTTCCTCGGGATTGATGCTGACCCTTGCGGCGGTGTTCTGGAAAGTCTTGCCTCGCGCAGCAACGCCACGCAGTCGATACACTTACCCGGCACTCATCCGCTCGCTCTTCACGCTGTTCATGACCGAACCGGTGTTGCGAATCAGGGGGCTGTTGGCCTTGCTGATCTTTGCCGCGTTTTCCGTACTATGGACATCCATGGTGCTGCCGTTGAGCGCTCCTCCGTTGTCGCTATCACACACGGTCATCGGGCTGTTTGGCCTGGCGGGCGTCGCCGGTGCCCTGGCTGCCAGAAGATCCGGACGCTGGGCCGACCAGGGTCTGGGGCAACGGGTCACCGGCATTTCGCTGGTGATCCTGACGCTGTCCTGGCTACCCATCGCCTTTGCGCAGTCTTCGCTGATCGCGCTGGTTTGCGGGGTGATACTGCTCGACTTCGCGGTGCAAGCCGTACACGTCATCAACCAGAGCCTGATTTTCGCGACACGGCCCGACGCCCAAAGTCGCATGGTCAGCGCCTACATGTGCTTTTACTCGGTGGGCAGCGCACTGGGTGCCGCTGCCGCGACGCAGGTGTATGCGCTATGGGGCTGGACTGCCGTTTGCCTGCTGGGAGCCTCGATCAGTGCGACGGCCCTGGTCTTGAGTACGCTGCCCTTCAGTAAACCCCCGCCCGCACCGAGCGCCTGACCTCAGCCTGTATGGCATAAGCCGGCGCCTCTACCGCATTGAAATCCTGCGTATACCGCTGGGCAAATCCCGACACCCCCCATTCCTGATACTGCTGCACATGTTTGAGTTCGTGAGCCCAGAGCTCGATGTCCTGTTCTGCGGATTGAGCGTCCCGGAACAGGATGATATCGATCAGTGTCACGGCACCGACATCGGGGTTTTGCAGCATGGCAGTGGCGGCGTTGAATTGGCCGTTGTCGCTTATTCTGTAGCGCGCGGTATCGAGGACGCCGGGCTCGTACCAATGCAGCAACTGCTCGCGGATGCGCGGTGGAATGGCTTGGGTGCCGGCGTTCGCTGCTTCAGCACGGGCCTGGGTCAGCCACAATGCCAGGGCAGGCGCCGCGATCTGGTAGATGCCATCAGGCACCACGTCTGGCAGGCAGATGCAGCCATCCAGGCACACTTGTTTCTCGCCAGCCGGGCAGGCATTGGTCTGGGCTGTCACATCAAGCGCCAGGCAAAGAATCAGCAGCGCCCCCAGGCGCGTGATGATGGGCGGCATTGGACTCTCCAGGTAGCGGACAGTGGTGACCTCTAGCGACCGAGCAGTGGACTGGCCAAGAGCGCCTTTAAGCTCATCGGCTTGGCAAAATGATAACCCTGGGCCTGCCCTGCCCCCATTTCACGCAGCAACTCCAGCGTCGCTTGATCCTCGACGCCTTCGGCCACCACGCTAAGGTCCAGCGATTCGGCCATTCGCACAATGGCCCGGACAATCGCGCGACTGCGGGGGCTGGTGGTCAGTTCGAAGATGAACGACTTGTCGATTTTCAAGCCGCTGAAACGGTATTGATGCACATAGCTCAGGGATGAAAACCCTGCACCGAAGTCATCGAGCACCACTGACATGCCGTTGTCGGCCAGTTGTTGCATGGTCTGTCGGGCAATCGCCGGTTCGGCGACCAGTGCCCCTTCGGTCAACTCCAGGCAGATTCGCGATGGCGAAACCCGGTGCTGCGCCAACAGTGCAAGCACCTCACCGGCGAATTCGGGGCGAGTCATGCTGTAGCTGGAGCAATTGACGTGCACCGGCGGCCAGTCGGCGTGTTCGGGCTGTGCGAGGATCGCGGCAATGCTGGCGAGCATGTACAGGTCCAGTCGACCGATCAGGCGCAACCCCTCGACATCCGGCAGGAACTCGCCCGGTGCGATCACCCGGCCGCCCGGCTGGTGCCAGCGGATCAGCGCTTCAAGGGCCAAGAGTTCACCGGTTTCGATGCTGACGATCGGCTGGAAATACGGCAGCAGTTCGTCGGTGCGTTTGAGCGCGTTGCGCAAGGCGCCTTCTCGCTCGACCTGGTCCGAGACTTCACGGCGCACTTCCTGGTTGAACACGGCGTAGCTGTCGCGCCCGGCACTCTTGACCCGGTACATCGCCGCATCGGCATCGCGCAGCAAGTCGGCGGGCTCGTGATGGAACTGACTGTCGGCGCTGACGATACCGATACTGCAGGACGAAAAAACTTCATGGCCATTGATGAAAAACGGCAGGTCGAATGCCACCAGGATCCGTTCGGCGATTTCAATCACCACCTCCAGCGATGCCTCGGGAGCCATCACCGAAAACTCGTCGCCCCCCAGGCGCGCCAGCATGTCGGTGTCGCGCAGGCAACCGCGTAAGCGGTGGGCGGCCTGCATCAACAGCAGATCACCAAAATGGTGGCCGAGGCTGTCGTTGACCATCTTGAAGCGGTCGAGGTCGATGAACATCACCGCCAGGTGCCCGCCTTCGCTGCCGAACCGTGACCAGGCCAGGTTGAGGCGCTGCTGCAGATAGGTGCGATTGGGTAGCCCGGTCAGCGCATCGTGGGAGTTTTCGTGCTGTAGCTTGGCATTGGCGTGATCGAGTTCGCGGGTGCGGCTCTGCACCCTGGCTTCGAGCTTGAGGTTGGCGGCATGAATCGCTTCGGCGGCCGTGCGTCGCGACAACGCTGTGTCGATGTGCCGCGACACGAAGGTCAGCAGTTCCTGGTCGCGCAGGGTATAGCGCACCTGCGAGGTATAGCTTTGCACCGCCAGCACACCACGCACCACGTCGCCTTCGAACAAGGGGATGCCCAGCCAGGAGAAGGAGCGCACGGACTCATGGGCAATTTCGATTTCACCCTGCGCGGACAATCGTTCTGCCTCGCCGACATCTATCAGGCACGGGCGGCGCTGACGGATGACGTACTCGGTCAAGCCCCGGCGGCCTCGGCGTGCCGCCGGGCAAGTGGTCTGGCGTTCATCCACGTAATAGGGAAACGTCACTTCGCCGGTCCCGTCGTCAAACAGCGCAATGTAGAAGTTCTGCGCGAACAGCAGATCACCGACGATGCCATGCAGGGTCTGGAACAACTCGGCCATGTCACCCGGCTGGCTCGACAGTTCCGCAATCTGGAACAGCGCGCCTTGCAGATGTTCGGCACGCTCCCGGTCTGTGACTTCCTGGCGCAATGCGTCATTGACTGCCGAAAGCTCCAGGGTGCGACGTAACACCGTTTCTTCCAGGTCCTCCCGGTGCAGAATCCGGTCCAGCGCCATGGCCACGTGGCGTGCGACCACCAGGAACAGCGCGCGGTCTTCGGCGCTGTAGATGCGAGAAACGTCGTAGACCTGCATCGCCAGCATGCCAAACACCTCGTCCGAGGCATTTTTCAACGGCGCGCCCATCCAGAACTCGGGACGATCACCCACGCAGTGGAAACGGTTCTCGGCCTGGGCCGCAAGAATCCCGGCGGCATCGATCAGCAACGGCTGGCCCGTGGTCAACACCTGGCCGGTCAGCGACAGGCGCGAAGGGTCAAGGTATTCGTAGTTTTCGGATTCCAGGGCATCAACGTCGATGATGTCGACGTAATACGGGTAGTCGATCTTGCCAGTGTGCGGGTTATACAAGGCGAGATAGAAGTTCTCGGCGTCGATCAGGCTGGCCAGCAGCCGGTGAGCCCCCACCAGGAACTCTGAGCGGTCACGGGTCGAACTGGCCAGGTAGGTAATTTCATACAGCACACGCTGAGTGATCTGCGCACGGGCCAGGGTATTGGTCTGTAGCTCGATGCCCAGGCGCAGGGCAAGTTCAGCAAGTGCCGGTTGCGTCGCATCGTCGACGGGTGCGAGCAGCCAACCCAGCTCACTTTCGCCCCTGCCGGTGGGCCAGCGGTGCAGGTTCGAAGCCAGGCAAAAGGCTTCGAACTCGTCATTCGCAACACTCGAAGGCCACGGTACCCGTGGGTCGCCCTGGCCAACCCGAAGCATCTGTTCACCGGCACGGTAAAACACCCACGCGGTGGTATGGTCCCAGTTGCGCGCCGAATCCAGCAGTTGTTCGATCCTGTCGTCGTTGCCGGCGCAAGCCATACCGACAGTATCCGGGTTCCCTGGAGGGTGAAATGCGGCAACTGCGTCATTGCTCGATTGCCGCGGGGGGCCGGTCAACGTACGAAAACTCATCAGCGCTCCCTGAGCCAAAACTGCTGAAACTCACTGGCTGATTGCATTCAATGTGCCATTTGACTTTCCGTTTAAAGCTTATGGCGGTTTTTTTCAATGAATTTGTTCAATTTAGTGCCAGGTCTGAGACGGGCTGCAAATTATTCGCTGTGTTGTCCAAACCTGGCGTCTATCACTCGAAGCTAACGTATCAGTCGTCGTTGTCATCGCGATCACGGTAGCGACGGTGATCGCGATCATAGTCACCACGATCATAGTCACGGTAATAACCCCGATCATCGTCCCCTCTGTGGTCGTAACCCCGTCGATGGTCATGATCGTGATACCGCCCGTACCGTTCTCCGTCATCCCAATGCGGGCCGCAGCCTCCCAACAAGACGGCGCTGGAAATGGCCACGATCAAGATTACTGCGCGATTCATAAAAAACGTCCTAAACGTCGGAGATATGGAAGGGTCATGGCTGCTCGAGTCTTTCATCCGGGCAGTGTTCAGCCGTAACTATGACCATTCGGTAATCCGATGATTCCGCTGAAAAATACAAACAACTGATGGCCACTCTCCCCATCGAATGCCCGCCGGGACCGCCCGGGCCTGTCATCAATAGCCAAGGGGTTGTCGTCGAATGAAAAGTGCCCCTGATACGGGAGCTATTTAATGGCAGTACTGAAAAGGTCTTTGGCGATGAGTCGACGTGAGCGTCTGCTGCGCCTGAGTCACGAGTTGCCTGGTACGCCAGGCAGGAGAATAACAATATGAAATTCGTGAAAAGTCTTCTGGCTGCTGTACCCCTCATGGCGCTGGCCATCGATGCCCAAGCCTATGTGTCGAGCCATGAAGCCGCCCGGCTGGGCACCAGCCTGACGTGGGTGGGAGCCGAAAAGGCCGGTAATGCCGACGGTTCCATTCCTCCCTACAACGGTGGCCTGACCACCGCCCCCTCCAGCTTCAAGGCCGGCGACAGCATGCGCCCGGACCCCTTTGCGGGCGAAAAACCGCTGCTGGTGATCAACGGCAAGAACGTCGACGCGCACAAAGGCATGCTGACCGCCACCACAGTGGCCTTGGCCAAGCGCTATCCCGACTTTCGCATTGACGTCTATCCGACCCACCGCACGGCATCGTTGCCACAGGCGATCCTGGACAACAGCCGCAAGAATGCCACCAACGCCAGGTCTCTCAATGGCGGGATCGCCATCGACAATGTGATGCCCGGGGTGCCGTTCCCGATCCCGCAATCCGGCGCCGAAGCGATGTGGAATTTCCTGCTGCGCTACCAGGGCGTCAACATCCATTCCAAGTACGACTCCTGGAGCGTCGACACGGCGGGCGTACCGAGCCTGGCGGTGACCGGCGAGGCATTCATCTCCTTCCCGATCTACGAGAACCTGTCGAAGCCGTTCAACAGTTCCGACATCTACTATCAGTTGAAACTGTCCTATACCGGACCTGCCCGCCGGGCCGGCGAATCGATCATGCTCAAGAACGCCACCAACCCGACGCAGTTCCCTGGCCGCGCCTGGCAGTACATGCCTGCCCAGCGCCGGGTCAAACAGATTTCGATCCTGGCCTACGACACCCCCAACCCCGGTACCGCCCGCGCGCTCGAGTTGTACGACTGGACGCTGGTGGGCAAGCAGGAAATGATCGTGCCCTACAACACCTACAAACTCACCTACGCTCGCACTGCCAAGTCGCTGACCACGCCCAACTTCATTGCCCCGGACTTCGTACGCTGGGAAAAGCACCGGGTCTACGTCGTGGAAGGCAGCCTCAAGCCTGGGGCCAAGCACATCTACCAGAAGCGCCGCTTCTACCTCGATGAAGACACCTGGGCCGCGGTCGCCTCCGATCAGTACGACACCAGTGGCCAGCTATACCGCGGTTCCTTCGCGTTCTTCAGCCAGAGCTACGACCAGCAGGTACCGGACGCCACTCCTTTCATGACTTACGACCTGTCGAAAGGCACCTATAACATCAATGGCGTGGTGGGCCCGCATGGCGGCATCCGCTACATCGAGCCGCTATCGACGGCGCAGTGGGTACCAGAGTCCATGGCGGGTGCCGGTATCCGCTAGGTCCGTGGCGAAACAACGCACACTCATGCAGGAGCGATGAATGACAAAGCCCCCAGGTTCAGAAGAACCGGGGGCTTGAGATTTCGGGTGAGTGTTTTTGTGAAAGGCCCCTGACGTTGCCGACTCAAATGACCGGCTGCCTGACACCTTTCGAGACGGCAGAAATTGTCCCGAAGTGATCGGTCAAATGTAGCAAGGCAGTCTGGTCATTCAAAGCCGCGAAGCGTCTTCGACCTGGAGGAAGGGTTCGACCACGTCTACGCGGTCCGACCTGAATCAGCTCTCAGAGGCGATGGTTGACTCGTCAGTGGTTTGTGCAGCCAGCTTCAATCGGTCCGCTTTGCAAATGTATTTATCCTTGCTCTTCGGTGCCAGTTTGGCACTGGCCTTTTTGGCCTTAGCCTTGAACAGCTGCTTTAATTTCTTTTGACGATTCATTTTTTCTACTCGGTATGTCAGGCCTTGAATGATACCAGCTTAAGATATTGGCCCCATTGTGCCGTTACCGACCAGCGAGCAAGAACGCCCGATAAAACGCCGAAAAGCCCGCCACCCTCAAGAGAATGGCGGGCTTTTGTGTTTTTGGCTTTACGTCATTTCAGGCTTCGTGCGTGCCAGTTGCTCCCGGGCAAATGCGCCGAGGGTCTTCAACGCCTTGGCCGCCGAACGCAGGTAGAAGGCTTGCAACTGGAACACGTGCCAGCGTGCGGCATACACCTCCAGGCGGCAATTCACCCCGCAGTCAAGCGCATGCTCGGCCAATCGGGTGGCGTCAGACAACAACAGCTCATGGTCACCGACCTGGATCAACATCGGCGGCAGCCCTTGCAGGTCCACCTCAAGCGGACAGTCCATCACTTGCGTACCGGCATACCAGCCCAGCCCCTGCTCCAGCCAGCCGCGACGGATCATCGGATCCTGTTCGACCCGCGAAACCATGGAAGCACCGCTCAGGCTTTCGTCAGCCACTGGCGACAACAGAAGCATGCCGGCGGCAAAATGCGGATGCAGATCACGCAGCTTGAGCGCCAGAGCCAACACCAGCGAGGCGCCCGCCGAATCACCGGCCAGGAAGATTCGGTCAGCGGCATACCCCTGAGCCCGTAGTGCCTCATAGCAAGCCAGCGCATCGTCCAATGCCGCCGGGCAAGGATGTTCTGGCGCGAGGCGATAATCAGCTACCCACACCGACATCCCCGAGGTCTTGGCCAAGCGGCTGGTGATGCTCCAATGTGTATCCGGCGAGCCAAGGCAGAACGCCCCGCCATGCAGGTACAGAATGACCCCGCCGTTTTCACCCTGCTTCGGTGCGACCACTTGCACGGGAACGCCGTTTGCCTGCTGACGATAACGAATCACGCCGCCAGTGCCAGGCATCAACCTGGACAATAGGCTCACGACCTTTCTCTGCGCTGGCGCAGCCAACCCAGGCCCGATCAGAGAGCGAAACGTGGTGCGCAAAAAAACCCTCAGGAATCCGGCGCTCAACGTTTCCGCCCAGTCGCGGGATTCGCCAACGGTCGCGCCGCCTTTAAACTCGCGTGTGAAGCGGTATGCATGCAACCCGGAAAACCGCGTCAGCCAGCGATAGCTCAAGGTGAACCCAGGCCAGTTGGTGCTGTTGTTGCCAGCGTCATCCACATACCAGCTCTTGCAGCCGTTCCACACCGTGTTGACCAGGCGCTGCCGGACCTGCCCATGAAAGCGCTCATACACGCTGGAGTCGACTTCCACGGTGTTGGCGCCGTTGCCCTTCATCGCGCGCCAACAGCGCATGACGTGGGCGATCTGGCTTTCCAGCATGTAGACAATCGAGTTGTGGCCCAGGTTGGTGTTGGGCCCATACAACATGAAGAAATTGGGGAATTGCGCAACCGTCAGCCCCAGATACGCGCGGGTGCCATCGCGCCAGGTATGGTTAAGGTCCACGCCATTGCGCCCGACGATACGCATTGGCGACAGAAACTCGGTAGCCGCGAACCCCGTGCCGTAGATGATCGCATCGACTTCATGCCGCTGGCCGTCAACGGTTTCAATGCCGCTTTCAGTGACTCGCGCAATGCCGTCGGTCACCAACTCCACGTTGGACCGGCTCATGGCCTTGAGGTAATCGCTCGACAGCAGGATACGCTTGCAGCCGTATGGATAATCCGGGGTCAGTTTATTGCGCAGTACCGGGTCCGGCACTTGCTCGGACAACAGTCGACGGAACGGAATTCCCACCGCCCACTTCATCAAGCCCTTGAATCGGGTGAACGCCAGCGCCCGGGACTCGTAGCGCATGTATATCGAGGCACGGTACGCGGTCATCATCCAGGGCACGTTGCGCAGCAATGATTTGGCCCGCTCGGAGTAAGCCCGATCCGGTCGAGGCATCAGGTACGCCGGCGAGCGCTGGAACACTTTCATGTGCCCGACAGTCCCGGCAATCGCCGGCACGAACTGAATGGCCGATGCACCGGTGCCGACCACCGCCACGCGTTTGCCAGCCAGCGAATAGCCGTGGTCCCAGGTCGCCGAGTGGAACACGTGTCCCTTGAAGGTTTCCATACCCGCCAGCTTCGGGAACGCCGGGCGACTCAACTGACCGGTGCCACTGATCAACAGCGATGCACTCAGGACGCTGCCATCCTGCTGAGTCACGTGCCACAGCGAGGTGCGTTCATCAAACTCGGCGGACACCACTTCGGCGCCGAAACGAATGTGCTTGTCCAGCCCGTACTTGTCAGCGCAATGCCGCAGATAGGCATGAATCTCGGCCTGGGGCGCGAACACCCTGCTCCAGTCCGGGTTCGGCTCAAACGAAAACGAATACAAGTGCGAAGGTACGTCGCACGCGGCACCGGGGTAACTGTTGTCCCGCCAGACACCGCCGACGTCCTGTTTCTTCTCCAGGATCACAAAGTCCTTCACACCGGCCTTTTGCAAGGCAACGGCCATGCCGATACCGGCAAAACCGCTGCCGATGATGATGGCGCTCAAGGCTGTTGCCGACTGACTGCCGGTTCCAACTTCATGCAACGACATAAGATGCCTCATTGTTGTTTTCAGTGGTGGCTGTCGTTTCAGTCCGGGCGGAGGAACACACCCGCCCAATACCGCGAATAAGATCAACGGCTTTCTCGGCGATCATGATGGTCGGTGCGTTGGTGTTGCCGCCGACCAGGGTAGGCATCACCGATGCGTCGACGATTCGCAGCCCTTGCAGACCGTGTACACGAAGTTGTGCGTCGACCACGGCCAGTGGGTCATCGCCCATGCGGCAAGTGCCCACCGGGTGATAGACACTGTCGGTACGACGACGCAGTACGGTGCGGATCTGCTCGTCGGTGTCGACCCCGTCGGTGTACAGGTCGCGGGTGATCCAGTTGGCCAGGGCCGGTGCCTGCATCAAACGGCGTGTCAGTCTGAATGCCGCGACCATGTCTTCCAGGTCCTGCGGGTCCTGAAGAAACGCCGGATCAATCAGCGGGGCCGCTTGCGGGTCTTTGCTGGCCAGAGATACGGTTCCGCGACTGCGCGGACGCAACAGGCAAACGTGGCACGACAACCCATGGCCCAGGCGCAACTTGCGCGCATGGTCCTCCACCGGAGCCACGACAAAATGCAATTGAATATCCGGTTTATCCAGCCCTTCGCGCGTCTTGAGAAACGCTCCGCCCTCGGCAAAATTCGAGGTCAGCATGCCTCGACGTTCCCGGCGAAAACGGCCGGCTTCCTTGAGCATTCTGGTACTGCCTGCAAGTGAAACACCCATGGCATCCAGGCTTGAGGTCTTGTAGACGAAAACGAAGTCCGGGTGGTCTTGCAGGTTCTGCCCGACACCAGGCAAGTCCTGCAAGAGCGGGATGCCGTGGCGTTGCAGTTCCTCTTTCGGCCCCACGCCCGACAACATCAACAGTTGCGGGGTCTGGAAAGCCCCGGCGGCGAGAATGACTTCCCGCCTGGCGCGCAGGGTGCGAACCAGGCCGTTTTGCAGCACCTCGACAGCCACGGCGCGAGTGCCTTCAAATAAGATGCGTTGCACCTGGGCCCGGATTTCGACGGTCAGGTTGTTGCGCACGCCCACATACGGCAACAGATACGCCCGCGCCGCGCTGCAGCGCTCACCGTGCTTTTGCGTGACTTGATAGATGCCAACGCCTTCCTGTTCCTCACCGTTGAAGTCGTCGTTCAGCGGCAAACCGGACTCGCGGGCCGCCTCCAGAAAACGTTGCTGGAATGGATTGTCCGAACGCAAATCGCTGACCCACAACGGCCCGCCCCGCCCATGCAAGTGGTTGCCGATGCGCTCGTTGTGTTCGCTGCGACGGAAGTACGGCAAGACATCCTTGAACCCCCAACCGGTATTGCCCAGGGCGGCCCAATGGTCGTAGTCCCATTGATGACCCCGCACGTAGATCATGGCGTTGATCGCAGAGGAACCTCCCAGTGCCTTACCCCTTGGCTGGTAGCCCTTGCGCCCTTCCAGCCCCATTTGCGGGACGGTGTCGAAGGCCCAGTTATTCACCGACGTCGGCACCATTGCCACCATCGCCGCCGGGATATTGACCAGGCTGGACTGCCCGCCACCACCGGCCTCGAGCAAACAGACACTGACGTCCGGATCTTCGCTTAGCCGACCGGCAACCACGCAACCACCGGAACCGCCGCCCACTACGATGTAATCGAAGGTCTTTTTCATTGTTGTTCTCCCTTGTGCAAGGCAGTGCGAGATTTGCGGGGTTACCCGACAACACACAATTGCGCCTCCAGGTTTTCGCCAGGTGCCGCAACGGCCTTTTATTGATGGTTAAACGACGAACCGTGCGCAAAGGATGGTGACGGCCATTGATAAAGAACCGAATGCTGGAATGGGACAATTGTTTTATTATTCGGGCCAACCTTTTCGCCACAGGCACATCGGCATGAGCTTTCGGGATTTTCTGCGTGGCCCGGCCAGCGCCTTGCTGCTGGTGGAGTTCGGTGTCGAAAAAGGCTTGAAGGCCAGCGCGATATTGGCCGGTTCGGGGCTGACGGCGGCGCAACTGGCCGACCCGAATCTGGAGCTGACTGCCGATCAGGAACTGCGGGTGACCGGCAATCTGTTGCAGTTGCTCGGTCATCCTCCGGGTCTTGGTTTCGAAGTCGGTGCACGCTACCACTTCTCGACCTACGGCCTGTTCGGTTACGGCCTGATCAGCAGCGCGACCACCGGGGATGCACTAGCCCTGGCACTGAGCTTTTTGCCACTGACCTACGCATTCACCGTGGTGACCTATGAAGAGCAAGGCAGTGAAGGTGTGCTGACTTTCGCCACGCCCGGGCTGGCACCCGACCTGCGGGATTTTCTGTTGGCCCGGGACATGGCTGCGGGGGCGCTGTTGCTCAAGGAACTGGGGGGCGATGACTTTTCGCTGTCGCGTTTCACGCTGCGCGCAGGTCCCGCTCACGAGTGCGATAACGACCGTTTGTTGGGGCTGGCGCCTGCCTACGCAGCCAGCAGCAACAGCCTGGCCTTTGATCGCTCATTCCTTGCGCGCCCCTTGCCACAAGCCAACGCCGTCACAGTGGGCATGTGCGAGCAGATGTGCACACAGTTGATGCAGCGGCGGATCGCCCGTTCCGGCATGACGGCGCTGGTCCAGCACTACCTGACCAGCACCGTCAACACGCCACCGGACCTGTGCGCCATGGCCCGCCTGATCCACGTCAGCACACGCACCCTCAAGCGCCGCCTGCACGATGAAGGCACCACTTTCCGTGCCTTGCTGGCCGAGGCCCGCAGCCACAGTGCCATCGAAATGCTCAACGACGAACGCCTGAGCCTCACCGAGATTGCCGAGCGACTGGGTTTCAGCGACCTGTCGAGCTTTTCCCAGGCATTCAAGCGCTGGTATGGGGTAGCACCGAGTCATTTCTCGCTGCGAAAAAGTAGCAGCGGCGTGTGTTAAAGGAGGCACCCGGTCGTTAAGGGGGGCGCTTGAAGCCCGACGCGACCGGCAGCAATCGGCTCCCCCCATTCAACGTTGCTGTTCCACGATCCTGAGCCACGGCCAGCGAGCCTGATAGCTTCTCGCCTTCTGATCGAACAGCTCTGGCTTGGGATTCTTTGGATTGATTCGAAGTAGCCCGTGCTCTGTGTCGGCCAGGCCGTTGGGCGCATAGACCTCGCCAGTTTCGATATCCAGGCCAATGCAGGTGCCGGCAACCAGGTAGCGGTCAATCCCGTCTTTGGCTGACTGAAGCCTTGGATAATCCCCGCCAAAGCGCTGGCCGTACCACAGGTAGACGCGAGCCTGATTCTTGATCTCAATGTTCACGTCGAGGTCCTGGAACAGACGCTGACCTGACTGGATAACCTCATTCTCAGCTTCCCACGACAGGTCATCATCGAAGTAAAAGACGTCGTAATCCTTCACACCCCACGCCGGCGGTCGCTGTGCCTGATGATTCCAGACGGCCTGGAACAGGCAACCGGCCGTGAGCAGGCATTGGTTCAAACCGAGCTCAGGCAAGCGAGCGGAAATTTCTGCGTTTACCGGGTTGGCCATTGCGATCCTGAGCAGGCTTTCGGCAGTCAATGTCATCTTCATCCCTTCTGATTGATCTGATCCCTGCGACCGACAATACCCCCAACGCTTTTCAAATTTGCGAAAAAATCGCCCTTTTCCCTCCTTGGGCCAATCTGGCGCGAATCCTGCCTCATTCAACGGCATGAAGTCGGTACTGACTATGTGGGTGACACTTTTGAAGTGAGCCACCTCAGGGCCTGCCCCGATAATCGATAGCTTACTGACGAACAGTCGAGGTCAAGCATGACGAGCGCAACTATGGAACAAGTCAGCCCGCAAACGCTGAGAAGAGTGATTGTGGCCGCCGGCATCGGCAATTTCGTCGAATGGTTCGACTTTGCCGTCTACGGCTTTCTGGCCACGACCATCGCCCAGCAATTCTTCCCCAGCGGCGATGCCAGTGCCGCGCTGCTCAAGACCTTTGCGGTATTCGCCGTGGCCTTTGCGTTTCGGCCCCTTGGCGGGATTTTCTTCGGCATGCTGGGCGACAGGATCGGCCGCAAGCGCACCCTCGCGATGACCATCCTGCTGATGGCCGGCGCCACGACCTTGATCGGACTGTTGCCCACTTATGCGGCGATCGGGGTCATGGCGCCGATTCTTCTGTCCCTGATCCGTTGCGCCCAGGGTTTTTCCGCCGGGGGAGAATACGCAGGCGCCTGTGCCTACCTGATGGAGCATGCACCGAGTGATAAACGCGCCTGGTACGGCAGCTTCATTCCGGTGTCGACATTTTCCGCCTTCGCCGCGGCCGCCGTGGTGGCGTACGCGCTCGAGGCGTCATTGTCCGCCGAAGCGATGGGGAGCTGGGGCTGGCGCTTGCCGTTCCTGATTGCCGCGCCTCTGGGCCTGGTGGGGCTTTACTTGCGCTGGAAGCTCGATGAGACACCGGCATTCCAGGCAGTGACTCAGGAGCATGCTGTCGCCCACTCCCCACTCAAGGAAACCTTGCGCAACCATGGTGCGGCGATCTGTTGCCTGGGCGCCTTTGTGTCACTCACGGCGCTTTCGTTTTACATGTTCACCACCTACTTCGCGACCTACCTGCAAGTCGCCGGAGGCCTGAGTCGCGCAACAGCCTTGCTGGTGTCCCTGATTGCATTGTTATTCGCTGCGGCGATCTGCCCGCTGGCCGGGCTGTATTCGGACCGGGTCGGGCGTCGAATCACGGTGATGACGGCTTGCGCGCTGTTGATCGTGGTCGTGTATCCATCGTTCCTGATGGCCAGTTCCGGTTCGTTCGCCGCGTCCATCGTCGGCGTCATGCTCCTGGCGATTGGCGCGGTGTTGTGTGGCGTGGTCACCGCGGCCTTGCTCTCGGAAACCTTCCCTACCCGTACTCGATACACCGCCTCGGCTATCACCTACAACATGGCGTACACCCTGTTCGGCGGCACCGCGCCGCTGGTGGCAACGTGGCTGATCAGCACCACCGGCAGCAACCTGTCGCCGGCGTTCTACCTGATCGCGATTGCCTTGCTCGCATTGGCGGGCGGGCTGGCATTACCGGAGACCTCAAGGATTTCCCTGCATGACATTGCGGCGCAGGAGAAAGCCGAGGGCGTGGGCGCATCGGCCTGAAAACACGAAACGAGCCGGCAGGCGTCATGTAAGCAGGGTTTCCATCAGCGGCCTCTGACTGCGATGCTCATTCGCGGCTCAGGGGCCACTCAAGTCGACGTCACGAGTGATTTCACATTGATATCGCCGATTTGTCATGAAATGAAAAGAAATTGTCGTCGAATGAAGGGTCGATAGCCTCCCCCGTCCATAAATTCCTCTTCAGGCCCGCGCGTTGAATCCCCCGATCTGACGCCCGGCCCGGCCGGCGCAATGCCTGGGCGCATTCCTGATTTATATGCTCAACATAATAATAATCCGAGGGGTCGCATTGTATGCGTGTGAATTTACCCGTAACCGAGCATGAAAGAGTTTTCCCCACCGAACAGCGATTGATCTCCACGACCGATCTGGACAGCCGAATCACCTACTGCAATGACGCCTTCGTTGCCATCAGCGGATTCACCTACGACGAACTGGTCGGGCAGACCCATAACCTGGTTCGACACCCCGATATGCCACCCGGGGTATTCGTGCATATGTGGCATACCATCAAGCAAGGCAAACCCTGGATGGGTATTGTGAAAAACCGCGCGAAAAATGGTGATTTCTACTGGGTCAGTGCCTACGTCACGCCCATCTATGAAAACGGACGCATGAGTGGTTACGAATCGGTCCGCTCGGTGCCCAGCCGCGACCAGGTCCGGCGGGCATCAGCGCTCTATTCCAGGATGCGGGCCGGCAAGCCGATCGTTGCGCGCAGCGCGCGGATATTCCGGCCACTCCGACAGGGATGGCCATTATTGATGGCTGGCGGAGTTTCACTGGTGGGTAGTCAGTGGCTACCTCAAACGGCGGCACAAGGGGTCCTGATCGCAAGCCTTGGTATTGCCTGGTACCTGATCGAGTCCCGAAATCGCAGGGCCATCGAGCGCACCCTGGCCGAGCATCCGAAAGCCTTTTCCGATCCGCTGGTCGCGCTCACCTACAGCGATAACCACGGCCCCCAGGGGCAATTGGACATGGCCATGCTTAGTGAGGAAGCGCGCCTGCAGACAGCCCTGAGCCGGTTGGTCGACGCCGGGGTCAATGTCAAGGCCAAGGCGGCGCAGTCATCGGAGCTTTCAGGTTCCCAGGCGCAGTCGCTGGATCGCCAGCGCAGTGAAACCGATCAGTCTGCCGCCGCCATTTCACAGATGGCCGCCACCATTCAGGAAGTCACGCAGAACGTCATCAGCACCGCACATGCCGCCTCGGAGGCTGACCAGTTGACCCGTGACGGCAGCGAGTTGGCCCGGCAAAGCCTGAGTGCCATGAAAACCATGCACGAGGCGGTCAACGAGATTGGCCAGGCGGTCAATGCATTGGCGAGCGAAACGCAATCGATCGGCAGTGTCGTGGATGTCATCACCTCCATTGCCGAACAGACCAACCTGCTGGCGCTCAATGCGGCCATCGAGGCGGCGCGGGCCGGTGAGCAAGGTCGCGGTTTTGCCGTGGTTGCCGACGAGGTGCGCTCCCTGGCCCAACGCACCCGCACCTCCACCGAACAGATCCACGGCATCATCGCTTCACTGTATGACGGTGCCGATCGCGCCGTTTCAACGGCCAATCGTGGCGAGCAGATTTCCCGCGAAAGCATGCAAAGTGTCGAGGCGGTGCAGTCGGCGTTGGTCGGCATCAGCCAGGCTGTCACCCGGATAACCGGCATGAGCCAGCAGATGGCCTCGGCATCTGAAGAGCAAAGTCACGTGGCTGAAGATATCAATCAACAGATCACCCGCATTGCCCAACTGTGTGATCACAGCGCCGGGCAGGCCAAGCAAGGCGCCGCCATCAGCCAGGACCTGGAAGTCATGGCCGATTACCTGCACAGCCTGGCCGAACGTTTCAGCCGATAGCCATTGGCGCCTGTTGACCGTCTGGCATCCGGGCAACAGGTAGCCATCGGCCAATACCCGACATATGCAAGAGTTCGTCGGCGACGCTCAGGTCGCTGCATGATTTCGCAGTTGATTGGCGCTCAACAATTGCTGGATCCGCTGGTGCAATCCCGTCATTCAATCTCTGCGTTTATCAAGGCACTGACGTCGCAGGGTAAGGTTATTGATCTCCATGCAACTGACCGAGTAATCGTCATCATTATTATTTTTGGCCTTGTCCTTGGCCTTGCCGCAATTGCCATTGTCATTGCAATTGCCCTTCCCCTTTTGATCATTGCTGTTTTTCAAGCAGTTTCTGACATCACTTGCACTGCCCGCATCATCGCAATTGGAGCCGGCAAAGGAGGTTGATGGCAAAGCCAGGGAGAATAGGAGTGTGCACACAGTGGCTGCGACGATTCGCATGATAAAGCTCCTGAGTAGTCTGCTACTTGCCTGCAGCAGTGCCTTGGACAGGCACTGGGTAACTGTAACAGGTCAGTTTGAGGCGGCTCGCCAACCTGCTCGATAACGGCCGCCCGCAAGCGGCCTTTGATTCTCGACGGCATCAGGGCAATGCATAGACCCTGAACAATCTCTTCACGGTAAGGTTGCTCCCGCCCAGATACTGGTCGTAGGCCTTTTCTATGTAGCCCGAGTAGTAGGCTTCACTCAGGGCCGTATCGACCAGCAAACGGAAGTCTTCGTCATTGCGATCCACGATCATCGCCACCGGCGAGTACTCGAAGATCCGGTCCAGGATCATCAGGTTCTTGTCGGCGCCTTCCTTGGCGATTTCGTTGCGCAGCAGCATGCGTTCGGAGAAGAACGCATCGGCCTTGCCCTCGGAGACCAGTTTGACGCCTTCGTCGTTGTTGGCCACGGTCACCAGCGAGGCAATCACGTTGAGCAGGCGCATCTGTTCGCGAATCCAGTCTTCGGTCACGCCCCCTTCCAGGGTCGCGTAGGTTTGGTTGGCCAGGCCGTTGTTGATGCTGGCGCGCCAGGTCGGGCCGGCATTGGCGACCTTGCCGTTGAGCACGTTGAGCAACGGCTCGCCGGCATCGTTGCGCACCACCACCGAGAGGCCGGCGGTGTAGACCGGTATGGAGTAGCTGATCATCTTGCGCCGTTCCAGGGTAGGCGCTGTCGGCGTGCAGAGGATATCGACCTTGCCCTGGCTCACGGCACTGACCTGGTCCGAAACCGTTACCGGCTGATAGTGCACTTGCAGGTCGGGCAGGCCCAGTTCGCTCTTGAGCTTGTCGGCGACTTTCAGGCACAGGTCGATGGCATAACCGCTGGCCTTGTCGCCCTCCTGCTTGCTGAAAGGGGCCAGGTCAGGCAGGTAGCCCAGGGTAAAGGTGTGGCTGCTGCGCACACGTTCGAGGGTATTGGCGCCGGCCACTAGCGGCAGCGTCGAGAGTGCGAAGGCGAGCAGCAGTCTGGTGGTTGTGGCAAATGGTACGTTCATGTCCGGTTTCCCCGTATGCAGATGTCTGTGCAGTCCTGTTGGCCACGCCTAAGGGTTTGCGACCCTGGCCTGGTTGGCCGCTGGCGCTTCGGTGAAGCGCTTGGCGAGGAATCCATAGAGCAGGTAGCCGACAGCGAGCACCAGGGTGCCGCCCATCACTGCATCCTTGCCGCAGGCATACAGGGCGTACAAGGAGTACGTTATGGCAATCAGCAAGACCACCAGGTTGCGCGAGTAAATGCCCGACGAGACCCCGGCCTTGTGCATGATCACCAGCAGGCCGGTCATCGCCGTTATGTAAGGGATCAGGTTGGTAACCGCCGCCAGGCTGACCAGTTTGCTGAACTGGGCGGCGGCATCCGGCGAGATGGTCGACAGGGCCATGAGGGTCTGCAGCACACCACAGACAATCATGCCGACGACGGGCGCATTCATCGAGTTGACCTTGCTGAACAGCTTGAGGAACAGGTTCTGGTCAGCCGTCATCTTGGCCGTTTGCGCCAGGGTGAATTGCCAGCCCAGCAGCGAGCCGACACAGGCCATGACCGCCAGCGCCATGACGATATTGCCCACCATCGGGCTGAACATCGTGGCGTAGACCAACGCGAAAGGCGCCGAGGATTTGGCCAGTTCGTCATTGGGAATGATGCCCTGGATGACAGTCGTCGACAGCACATAGACCACGGCGGCACCGAGGGTGCCGAACAGGCAGGCCAGCGGCACATTGCGCTTGGGGTTTTCCACGGCATCGGTGGCCTGGGCCGCCGACTCCATGCCCAGGAAGGCCCACAGGGTCAGGGGGATGGCTTTGCCGATGGCTTCGGAAATCGGCAGGCTGTTGGGGTTCCAGGCAGCGGCCAACACATCGGACTTGAACCAGAACCAGCCGATGATGCTCAGGCCCGCGACCGGAATGATCACCCCCCACACCGTGAACGCGCCGATCTTGCCGGTGATGCCCGGGCCACCGAAGTTGGCGAAGGTGGTCAGCCAGATCAGCGAGATCGTGCCGACGCACAATGGAATGGCACCCGTACCCAGCCAGGGCACGAAGGCGGTCATGTAGCCCACCGCCGAAATGGCCACGGCCACGTTGGCGATGGCCAGTGACAGGAAGTACAGGTAAGAACAGAGGAAAAAACCCGACTTTGAGTGGGCTTCTTCGGTGTACGCGGACAAACCGCCGGAGCGCGGACAGAAGACTCCGCACTGGGCAAAGCAGTAGGCGATGGCCATCGAACCGATTGCCGTGAAGATCCATGACAGCAGCGAGACGGCACCCAATTGAGCCATGTTGGTGGGCAACATGATGATGCCCGAGCCCATCATGTTGACCGTTACCAGCGTCGTGAGCCCCATCAGGCCCATTTTCTTGCTTGAATCAGCCATCGCAAACTCCTTGCCTTTTTGCAGGGTTTTGAACCTGGGTCTGGCGACGTGCAACACGCGGCCGGACAGGGGCTAATGCTTACTGCTTGACCAGATGAACGCTTCTTACTCGTGGAGCATCAGGCCTTGATCACATACCCATACGCCCGGGTACGACCGCCTTCCTGCTTCAGGTACACCCCTTGCAACTCCGGCGTGAAACCGGGCAAGCGGTTGATGCCCTCTTCCAGGGCCAGGAAGTACTTCAATACCGCGCCGCCCCAGATCTCTCCCGGCACCACGCACAAGACCCCCGGCGGATAAGGCAACGCGCCCTCGGCGGCGATACGCCCATCGGCCTCCGCCAGCGCCACCAGTTCGACGTTGCCGCGGATGTACTCGATTTGCGCTTGCTGCGGGTTCATGGCCTTTTTCGGGAAGTGCTCCTTGCGGAACATGTCCTTCTGCAGTTGCTGCACGTTGTGATGGCGGTACAGGTCGTGCATTTCCTGGCAGAGCTGGCGGATGGTGTAGTTGCGATAGCGCTCCTGGTGCTGCGCGTAGATCGCCGGCAGCACCCGGCTCATCGGCGCGTCATCGCTGATGAAGCGTTCGAAGCGGGCGATTTGCGCGGCCAGGTGGGTCATCTTCGCCCAGTCTTCGGCCGGCGTGAGCAGGAACAGGATCGAGTTGAGGTCGCACTTTTCCGGAACGATGCCGTTCTCGCGCAGGAAGTTGGCCAGGATGCCGGCGTGTATGCCGAAGTCGGTGTAGCTGCCGTCCACCGGGTCGATGCCCGGCGTGGTGAACAGCAACTTGCACGGGTCGATGAAGTACTGCTTCTCGGCGTAGCCGGCAAAGGCGTGCCAGCGGTCCTTGGGGTGGAACTCGAAGAAGCGGATGTCGTTGGCGATTTCTTCCGTCGGATAGTCTTCCCAGGCGCGCCCTTCAATGGTGTAGGGCACGAACGGGCGGACCATGGTGCAGGCTTCGAGGATCAACTTGCGCGCCTCGATGCCGAACTTCACACAGTCTTCCCACAGGCGCAGGCCGCTGCGACCCGAGTGAATGCGCGCGTTGACATCCAGCGAGGCGAACAGCGGGTAGAAGGGGCTGGTGGACGCCTGGGCCATGAACGCGTTGTTGAGCCGGTGGTGGTTGCAATAGCGCGCCTGGCCTTTGATGTGGCGGTCCTTCTTGTGCACCTGGGAAGCCTGGGAAAAACCGGCCTGCTGCTTGTGCACCGACTGGGTGACGAAGATGCCCGGGTCGTTCTCGTCGAGATCGAGCAACAGCGGCGAGCAGTCCTTCATCATCGGGATGAATTGCTCGTAGCCGACCCACGCCGAGTCGAACAGGATGTAGTCACACAGCTGGCCGATGCGGTCGACCACTTGCCGGGCGTTGTACACGGTGCCGTCGTAGGTGCCCAGCTGAATGATCGCCAGGCGGAACGGCCGTGGCAGTTGCGCCTTGTCCGGGGCGACTTCGGCGATCAGTTCGCGCAGGTAGTCCTCTTCGAAACAGTGGGCGTCGATGCCACCGATGAAGCCGTAAGGGTTGCGCGCGGTTTCCAGATAGACCGGCGTGGCACCGGCCTGCAACAGCGCGCCCTGGTGGTTGGACTTGTGGTTGTTGCGGTCGAACAGCACCAGGTCGCCGGGGGTCAACAGGGCGTTGGTCACCACCTTGTTCGAGGCCGAGGTGCCGTTGAGCACGAAGTAGGTCTTGTCCGCGTTGAACACCTGCGCGGCGTGTTTCTGCGCCAGCAGCGCCGGGCCTTCGTGGATCAGCAGGTCGCCGAGCTTGACGTCGGCGTTGCACATGTCGGCGCGAAACAGCGTCTCGCCGAAGAAGTCGAAAAACTGCCGGCCGGCCGGGTGCTTGCGAAAGAACTGGCCGCCCTGGTGACCGGGGCAGGCAAAGGTGGCGTTGGCCGCCTCGGTGTAGTGTTTGAGCGCGTCGAAGAACGGCGGCAGCAGGCTTTCTTCATAGGCCTTGGCGGCGGTTTCCAGTTGGTTGCCGTGGTAATCGGCATTATTGCTGGATAGGTCGAAGACGCCATTGACCTGCAAGATGACATCCCGCAGTTGCTTGTAGATCGCCAGGGAGCGATTGCTGCGGCCCTGAGAGGCCACCAGGAAGATCGGGATATCGAAGCCGGTGCGCTTGATGGCATCCAGCACTCCGGCGGCCAGGTCATCAATGCAGAGTACGGCGACGGCGACATCGGTAAAGTCTGTCTGGTCGAACCGGACGACTTCACGGGTATTACGAAAACAATCCCGGACCGCATCGCTGGCAGCGATTTTCAAAGCGTTCATATCCAGAATCTCTCGGTCTACTTGACGTTGAAGTTCCTGGGACGAGTACCTTCAGGGGCATCATGTCCCGGGTCCGGAGCGATTGCCCTATTGGGTATAGTCCATTTTTACAATTTGTTACCCCTTGCCGAAATTTTATCGGTCAATGCAACACCCCATCGGTTGCCTCCAACCTTTGGGGTGCTGCTCATCCAGCCATCAGGTGCGCCCGGCGGAACCTGTCACGGGCAGGTTCCCGAGCAGCTTGAGCCCGGTACTCTTCACGAACGTCTCATAGTCCATCGGCTTCTCGATTCGGGTTTCTGCGTTAGGCAGCACGTAGGCCCAGGCACGTTTGGACGATGCGTCGTACACCAGTTTGAACAGGCGGGTCGGCACCCAGACCTGGTTGTCGCCGATGGTCGAGTGGCCCGGGTCAAAGAGCGGGCCGGTAAAGACAAACACGTTGCCATCGGCGCGCTTGGCAAACTTGCGGACGTCAGACTCGACCTTGCTCCAGATCTTGCGGTTATTGGTCGGGTCTTGCGGCACCATGTTCGACAGCGCAAAGGATTGGGCCATTGCCTTGGGGCTCGGGGCATCGGCTGCCGGGGATTGATGGCCTCGGTCCACGGCCGGCTTCTGGCTGCGGTAGTCGCTCAACTCGGCGCGCCCACTCTTGGGAATGCGTGGGTCCGGGTAGAACTGGTTGGTACGCTCCTCCCCTTTGGCATCCTGCAACTGGGCCGCATTCAGACGCTCGACCACCACCAGTGGGGTCTTGCTGGTTTGCGAGTACAGCACCGCGAAGTTGTCGGAGCACAGCGCCAGGGGTTTCATGGAGGATGGCACTGTCGCCGTGTTGATCGGTTTCGCTGCCGGGAACAGCTCGGCGCAGCCGTCAAACGATGCCTGTTTCTGTTTGCTTGAATAGAGGTCCAGGGCCGCGTTCTGGCTGATCGAGCCCGAGCGGGACGTTTGTTCATGTTGTGCGGCAGGTGGCTTGAGGATGTCCAGCAGACTGCGGGCTTGCGCCCCGGTCGAGAGCAAAACAAGGGCCGACAGCCCAACTGCAATTTTGCGTAGGTACATGGGTTAAATCTTCGAAAGGAATTGAGGGATAAACGTGCGGCGAGGCCCGATTCACGGAACCGGTTGGAGGGCGTTGCTGATTATGTGGAGGCGATCATGCTTTCGCGGTCCTTGATCAAGTTATCGATGCGGGGTGTATGGACCATGACAAGATCGGTTAGTGCAATGCCGTACTCGGCAGCCATATTATTGTGACGCTGTGGTGGATGACATATCCAGCCCCCCTCGATACCCTTTCGCACCCGGGAACCTGACGGCAGTTCAGGCCAAACCACACTCATCCAGACGAACCAAAAATGAAATCCTCCGCAGGTTTGCTGTTGTCAGGTATCGAACTGGACCGTGCCAGCTCCATCCCCTTGTACCGCCAACTCTACTTGCAGATTCGCAAACAGATTCTCAGCGGCAGGATTCAGGGCGGCGTGCGCCTGCCCTCCACCCGGACCCTGAGCAAGGAACTGCAGCTGTCGCGAATCAGCATTCTCAATGCGTTCGATCAACTGATTGCCGAAGGCTTCCTGACGTCGCGGACCGGGGCCGGGACCTATGTGGGCCATGAATGGGAGAGCCGCGGTATCGACGACGATGAGCACAAGCGCCAGCCCCCTCGCCTGTCCGACCTGAGCCAGTCCATGCTGTCGTTGCGCAGCGATCATTTTCGCGGTGTTTCCTATGCCGACTGGGCGACCGGCAGCCCGACCTCGTTCCTGCCCAGTCACAGCGCCTACGATGCGTTCCCGCAATCGGTCTGGAAGCGCCTGTTGAACCGCCACCTGCACAAGCCGACCAAGGCCATGCTCGGTTATGGAGAATTGCAGGGATTGCTGGCTCTGCGCGAGGCGATTGCCGAGTACGTCTTCGATGCCCGTGGCATTGATTGCACTGCCGATCAAGTGGTCATCGTGTCCGGCGCCCAGCAAGCCTTCAACCTGCTGGGCATGCTGTTGCTCAACCCGCAGGACAGCTTCTGGATGGAGGATCCGGGGCATATCGCGGCGCGCATTGCGCTCCAGGCCCAGGGTGGCCGGGTCGTGCCGTTGCGTATCGACGAACAGGGGATCGATGTCCGGCAAGGCCTGGCTGTGTGTCCTGACGCTCGCCTGGTGTTTACCACACCTTCTCGCCAGCATCCCTTGGGCATCACCATGAGTTATGGGCGGCGCCAGGAACTCATCGACTGGGCCGCCCAGAATCAAAGCTGGATCATCGAGGACGACTGCGACAGCGAGTTTCGCTACAACGGCCGCCCCCTGCCGGCACTCTATGCCATGGACCAATGGGCCCGGGTCATCTACGCCGGGACCTTCAGCAAAGTGCTCTTCCCCTCGCTACGACTGGGTTACGTGATACTGCCGAACGCCTTGATCGAACCCTTCTGCACCCTGCGGGCGGTCATGGATCGCAGCCCGCCCACCCTGCTCCAGGCCGTCACCGCGGACTTCATGCGCGAAGGCCACTTTCTCGGCCATATTCGTCGAATGCGCGCCCTGTACCAGGCTCGCCAGCAGGCACTGGTGGAACACCTGCACAAACGCCTGGGGACTTTCTTCAGGATCACGCCAGTGGAAGCCGGCATGCACCTGATCGCCTGGTTACCCGCGCATCTCGATGACGATGCCCTGGCCAGGGAACTTGGCGAGCATGGCATTCATACCTATCCCCTGAGCGACTACTGCGTCGAACACGTCTTGCCGCCGGCGCTGCTGATCGGCTTTGCCAGCACCCCCGAGGACCAGGCTCAAGCGCGCGTCGAAGCGCTGGCCCAGGCCCTGGACAAAATGGGCTACCTGCAACCGGCCACTTGACCCAAGGCAAGTGGCCTTATGAATTAACTGATAATGGATCTATCGAGAGTTCCTGACTGGCGCGATAAAGGCTGCGCCGGTAGACCCGGTGTCTGAACCAGGAACGACTCGAATGAACAATAAGATCCAGGAACGATTCAACGCCTTGCTCAGCCATAAGGCTGTCGAGGCCGAGGCTCCCCCCCTACTGAACGAGGCGCTGGCCCGCCAGTTGCTCGACCGACTGGCGCAACTGCGCCTGTTTGCCCATGCCTATCCCTTGCTGACCAACCTGACCCACGGCCGTGTCACCCCAGGCGACCTGCTGGATTTTGCCTATCGCCACGAATTGCAGGGCCTGAGCCTGCACTTGCTCGACGGTGAGGAAAACAGCCTCAGTCAAATGACAGCCGAGCAGCTTCAGGCGTTCGCTGCCAAGGCCAATGCACTCGGGCTGGACGTGCATCTGGAAATCAGCAGCACCCTGAAAAAAGATGTCGATCAAGTGATCGCCATTGCCAGGGCGCTGGGCACCCGCAATATCCGTGTCTACTCACGCTACGAAGGGGCACTGTCCCGGGTCATGGACGTGATCGAGTCAGACCTGCACTACCTCGCGCAACAGGCAGACGAGCACGATCTGTTCTTCGACTTCGAGCAACATGAAGAACTCAAGAGCGGCGAGATCGCACAACTGCTTAGCCGCTTGAACCACCCTCGCCTGCACGCCCTGTTCGACTTCGGCAACATGATCAATGCCTGCGAACAGCCCCTGGCGGCACTGCGCGCCCTGGCCCCGCACATACGCCAGACCCACCTCAAGGGTGTGCGCATCGTGCCTGAGCAAAACGGCTTCGGGCATTACGGCGTGCTGCAAGGCAGTGACGAAGACGATCTGCCCAGCGCACGCATGCTGTTCGAATTGCTGATGCTCGGCGAATCAACCCCACAGGTGATCGCCTTCATTCTCGAGCAGGAAAACCACTACGTCGCCCCGGCGTTCCGCCAGCTCGACGAAGCCGCCGACCCGTTCATTGCGTACCGGGAAATGAGTGAAACAGCGCTGCCGGAAGGCTTCTCGCTGGAGCGAATGCTGGCCGATGAGCACCGTTGGGCAAACAACCAGGTGGCCTACGTACGAGGCCTGCTGGCCGAGTTCCGCACCCTGGCCGAGTTGACCCTGGCCCAATGCCCTGACGCCTGAACCTGACGTGCCCATCGGCACTGCCTACCCAATCAAGCCTGGAGAACAATAATGACATCCCAAGACAAGGCCAAATGGCTCAGATTCCTGATTCTCATCCTCGGTGGTGGCACCATCTACAAGCTGGCGAATCTCAAAGACGCCTTCTACATCCCCATGCAAGAATTCATGGGGCTGTCCCACACTGAAATCGGCGTGCTGCTGAGTGCCAACGCCATCATCGCCACGGCGCTGTTCGTGGTGGGCGGCATGCTCGCCGACCGCTACGACACGCGCAAGCTGATCCCCCTGGGCCTGATCGGTACCGGCGGCCTCGGGCTCTACCTGGCGACCTTTCCGCCCTTCAGCAATCTGTTGGTGGTGTTCTGCCTGCTGGCCGTGTGTGCCGACTGCCTCTTTTGGCCTTCGCTGCTCAAAGCCATCCGCAACCTGGGCGACGACAAGGAACAGGGGCGCCTGTTCGGCCTGCTCGAAGGCGGGCGTGGCGTCATCGATACCCTGGTCGCCTTCTCTGCGCTGGGCGTCTTCGTCGCCATGGGTTCCGGTGAAAACGGTCTGAAATCGGCGATCCTCTTCTACTCGGTCATCGACATTCTTGCCGGCACCCTGACCTGGCTGTTGCTCAAGAGCGGCAAAACCCAGTCGACCGTCAAGCCGAAGAACGGGTTGTCGAACCTGCTCGAGGCCATCAAGGTGCCGGGCATCTGGCTGGTCAGCCTCAATGTGTTCATGGTCTACATCGTGTACTGCGGCCTGACTTATTTCATTCCCTACCTCAAGGAAATGTACGAACTGCCCGTGGCCCTGGTGGGCGCCTACGGCATCATCAACCAGTACTTCCTCAAGATCCTGGGCGGCCCTGCCGGTGGCTTCATCGCCGACAAACAGTTCAAGAGTTCCAGCCGCTATCTGAAGTGGGCGTTCCTGGCGTTGTTGCCGCTGATGGGCGTCATCATGCTCATCCCGAAAAGCCCGGATTACATCTACGCAGGCATGGCGGCCACCCTCTCCTTCGCGCTGATTGTGTTTTCCATGCGCGGCGTGTTCTGGGCCCCCATGGGTGAAGTCGGCATTCCCCAGCACATCACCGGTTCAGCCTTCGGGATCGGTTGCCTGATCGGCTATGCACCCGGCATGTTTGCCTACGTCATCTATGGCGCCATCCTTGACCACTTCCCGGGTCAACAAGGCTACAACTACGTGTTCTCGTTGATGAGCGTATTGGCCATTGTCGGGTTCATGGTGTCCAGCCTGCTGTATCAAGCGGTCCGCAAGAATGCCACGATCACTGGCAAGGTCAGCGCCGCGCAAGCCTGAACATAGACAGTGAATGCAGCGCGGCGGTAACCGGAGTCTCTCGGTTACCGCCGCACGGCGTAGCCATCAAAATGCGAAAACGGCTTCCCCGGTTAGCCATTCGGTTCGCGCAGCTGTTGCCGCTGCAGGTGTTCGAATTGCCGCTCGACGTCGGCTCGTTCCACCCCGATGAGTGTATCTGGCGCAACGCCAACATGAGCCGGTGCTGGCGTGGCTGATCGAACAAATCCTGACGGTGCGGCCGGCTTGAACTGACGCACGGCATAACGCCTTGCCTGAAATTGCACAGGGCGGGCGTCGGATCGCTATACAGTGAACTACTGTCAGTCATGGGCATGGCGCCCACAGCCAATCTCCAGATATCCATCGAATTGCAGGGTTTCCAACCGACATATCACGATGATCACGGAATCAGGCCGATGGAAAAAGATGCAAGAGCCGAATCAAAAAACCAGGCGTTTACCGCGCAGGAGACTGAGGCCCCGGGCGAACCAGCCCCTGTTTGCGAAGTGGCTGGCAATGGCATCAGGCGCACTCGCTTCGGGGGCCAGGCGCGCGAACTCAGTCGCTCGACCCAGTTTGTCATTGTCGCTGCAGTGATCCTGGGGCTGACCATGTTCTTCGTCGGTAATCTGGTGAGCGAACGGATAGAAAACGCCGCCGTGCACAGCGCAGCAGAAGCTGCCGCTCAGTACATGGATACGTTTCTGGAGCCCTATGTGCAGGAAATGAGCCGGGACAACGCCCTCTCGGCTGCCAGCGTCCAGTCCCTCGATCGCCTCGCGGAAAGTCGTTCGCTCAAACAGCACATTGTTTCGATCAAGATCTGGCGAGCAGATGGCACGGTGATCTACGGCACGAACAAAGCCGTCACTGACCGCAAATTCCCACTCGATGAAATCACCGAGGCACTCAAGGGCAATGTGGTTACCGACCTCAAAGACCTGAAGGAGGAGGATGAGAACGAGTTCGAGCGCAAACTCAACATGCCGCTCTATGAGATCTACGCGCCCCTTCGCGACTCACGCACCGGAGATATCATTGCGGTGGGCGAGTTTTATGAAAAGGCCGATAGCCTCAAGCGCGAGATCAATCGCGTCCGGCAGCAGGTGTGGATAGACGTAGGCACCGCGACACTGGCGATGCTGACGCTGCTCTTCTTCATCGTGCGACGCAGTGACAAGATTATCCTGCGACAGCAAGTGGCACTGCGCATGCGGTTGCAGGAGCAAACCCGCCTGCATCTCAGCAATGCCGAACTCCAGCACAAGATGGCGACGGCTACCCAGGAGTTTTCCCGGATCAACGAACTCACCTTGCGGCGCATTGGTGCAGACCTGCACGATGGGCCGGCGCAGTTGTTGACCTTGATTCTGATCCGTCTCGACGACCTGGCCGAAAACTGCTCCGCTGTCGATCAGGAGTCGCTGGAAACCATTCGTGGCGCCGCCACCGACGCATTGAGCGAGGTCCGCGATTTATCACGAGGCCTGGCGCTTCCGGAAATCAACGACCTGAGCCTGGAGGAAGAGTTGCAACTGGTGGCGCAACGGCACGAGCAACGCACTGGCACCCGGGTCACATTAACCATGGGGCGGCTACCGGAGGCCGCGCCACTGCCGCTCAAACTATGCTTGTACCGTTTTGTGCAAGAAACCCTCAACAATGCCTTCCGTCATGCCAACGGCGAAGGCCAGGTCATCCGTGCGCAATACGTTGATGAGGTATTGAACATCAGCGTCAGGGACGGTGGTCCGGGCATGGCGCAGGACGCCATGCTGCTCGATACATCCGGCAGAACCCGATTGGGGCTCGCCGGTTTGCGTTATCGCGTTGAATCCCTGGGCGGGTTGTTCAGCATCGACTCCAGCGCCTCGGGTACGTCGGTCAATGCACAGTTCAAGCTCTAGTCAGAGCTGCTGTGGGCATCCATTGGGGTTTTCCCTTCACCGTTGTGAAGGCGCCCGACAGCTTCACGCTCCCAATAACGCCGTAGAGCCGTGACCGCTTCGACACGATTTCGGGCGTGCAGCTTGTGCATCACGCAGCCCATGTGGTGCTTGACGGTTTTTTCGCTGATCGACAGCCTTGTCGCGACTTCCCTGTTAGTCAGACCCTTTGAAACTTCTCGAATGACCTCCTCCTCGCGGTGGGTCAAATCAAAGTTGGGCGTTTGCGCCTCGTGCTTCTTGCTGTTACTCAGCAGTTTGTTGGCAAACTCGGGGGTGATATAGGTCTCACCCTTGGCAACCGACCTGATCGCCAGGATCAGGTCCGGTCCGCTGACACCCTTCAACACATACCCGCGCGCGCCAGCATCCAGTGCCAGAAAGGCGTCATCTTCAGACTCCGAAACCGTCAGCATCAGCACCTTCACATCCGGCAGTTCAGTGGAAATGAAGCGCACCGCGGCGAACACATCCCCCGGCATATTGACGTCCATCAGCATCACGTCCGGGCGCACCCTCTGGGCGATATCCCTGGCATCCTGCGCATTGGCGCCCTGCTCCACGACCTGAAGATCCGCCCGTTTTCTCAACGTATTGGCAACGCCCTCACGTAACATCGGATGATCGTCGACTATGCCGATGCGAATGGATGGACTCATGACGCGGCTCCCGAACGGATAAGCACTCGAACATTCATTGATTAATAGCAGGGAACCCGGGGGCACGCCGGTCACCAGTCGTATGTTTTCATCCGACCAACAATCGCTCCCCTGGACGTTGCACCAGGCAAAACCAGGAACAACGTCAAAAGCGACGGATTTCCAGCGTCGCGCGTAACCCTCCAGGGGTGCGGTTCTCCAGTTTGACCTGCCCACCAAAGCGATCGGCAATGGCCTTGACGATGGTCAGCCCCAACCCTGCACCCTGATCATTTCCGCGGCTGTAGAAACGCTCGAAAAGCCGATCGCGATCCTGCTCGTTGATGCCCGGGCCCTCATCCTCGACAGACAGTTCGTAGCGGGTTTCCTTCTCGACCAGCCTTACAGTGATCACACCATGCCGAGGGGAGAAATTCGCCGCATTGGTCACCAGGTTGTTCAAGGCAATATCGATCGCGGCCGGGTCGACTCTGGCAAGGATGATGTCGTCGCTGACTTCAAAAACCAGTTCCAGCCCCTTGCTCAGCAACCAGGGCGTCAACTGGACCAGGCTGTCGCGAACGGTGCTGGCCAGATCAATAGATGCAGGCGGTTCAGTCCCTGCTCCAGGCTCAATACGAGCCATCGTCAGCAATTGATTGACCAGTCGACTGGTACGGTCCACACCGGCAATCAGGAATTCCAGCGATGCGCGACGATCCTCTTCACTCCCCGCTTCCATCAGGTTTTGCGCGTGGATCCTGAGCACGGCCAGGGGTGTACGCATTTCGTGGGCGGCATCGGCGATAAAGCGTCGCTCGCGCCCCATGACTTCCTGAATTTGCGCGAGCATGCGATTGAGGGCCGCCTGCATGGGCTCAAGCTCAGTGGGTAGCGGCGTCAATTGCAGGGGTTCGAGCGAGCCGGGCTTGCGGGCCCGCAGCGTTGCAGCCATGTTGACCAGCGGCTTCAATCCCCAGCCGATGGCCAGCCAGATCATGGCGGCCAGCAACAGACTCCCCAGGATATTGGGCCACAGCGTGTGGCGTACGATCCGGTCCACCAGGTCCATTCTCACGTCGTCCCGTTCACCCACCCAGATGCGCAGGTTGTTCTGCTTGTCTTCAAGCAGGAAGGCGCGCCAAAGCCGATTGTTCAGATCGACTACATCGCTGAAGCCTGGTGTGACCGGCGGTGTGCTGAAGGACGGAGAGCTGGCCGTATGTACCAGCACTTCGTTCCTGGCGTTCCATACCTGAAACGCAATCTTCGTTTCATACGGATGCCCTTCGGCCCTGGGCGTCGCCTCGTTCAGGGCCTGGTTGAAAGCCTTGTACAAGTCCGCATGGTCCTTGCTCACCATGGGCATGCGCATGACCCCTTGCAGCAGGCGAGCGTTCTGGGCCAGATGGGCATCATAGACTTCGGCGATTTCGTGATTGCTGTCGTGCAGATTGAACACGCTGATCACGCCCAGGCCGGCGAGCATCAGGCCGATGATCAGGACCAGGGTGCGACGCCGGATCGAACTCATCGACGCTCCTCCACCAGGTACCCGATACCACGGACGGTGCGGATCAGATCGGTGGAGAACTTCTTGCGCAGGTGATGGATGTGCACTTCCAGGGTGTTGCTTTCGGCCTCTTCGTTCCAACCGTACAACAACTGCATCAGATGGTCGCGAGTCATTACCCGGCCCGGTGGCGAGAGCAACTCGTGGAGCAACTGGTACTCCTTGGGTGTCAGGGCCACCGGCTCGCCTTTGTAGCTCACTTGCTGGGTGCCGGGGTTCAGGCTGATACCGGCGTGCTCGATCAGCGATTGTCCACGCCCGGCGCTGCGCCGAAGCAACGCACGTATGCGCGCCTTCAGTTCTGCCAGGTCGAAAGGCTTGATCAGGTAGTCATCGGCGCCGGCATCCAGGCCGGCGATGCGGTCTTCGGTGGCATCGCGCGCGGTCAGGATCAACACCGGCAGGTTGGAACCGCTGTCGCGCAAGCGCCTGAGCACTTCGAGACCGTCCATGCGAGGCAGGCCAAGGTCGAGCACCGCCAGATCGAAGATTTCACTGAGCAACGAGTGCAAGGCGCTGTTGCCGTCCTGCAACCAGTCGACGGTATAACCTTCACGGCCGAGGGCCTGATGAATGCCCTCGCCGAGTGCCACGTCATCCTCTATGAGTAATAAACGCACAGGGTCTCCTGTCAGCCAAGTTTCTTGTTCACGTCCACCAACAGCGTTTCGATCTCCTTGCGGCGCCCGGCATCAGCGCTCTCGCGGCCAGGTCGAGGCGCAGCCAGCAAGGCTTTTTGCAGCGCAGCCCTGGCTTCGACATAACGCTTCTGACGGTAGAGGTGATCGCCCCAGAAGTACAGGCTGTCGATGCCGTTGGGGTTCATTTGCAATGCCAGCTTGAGCAACTGCTCGGCCTTGTCAGCGTCGCCGAAACCGATGGGCCAACCGGGTACGCGGTCATAGAGCGCCCCCAGGCTGGTATAGGCTGAGCCTTGCAGGGCCTTGGGGTCCAGGGCCAGGGCTTTTTCCAGGTCGGCCTTGGCATCCTTGACCTTGCCCAGCGCACCCAGTCCCCCCTGGGCGCCCGCCCAGCTACTGGTGACAATGCCGGACCAGATCCAGGCCTCGGCCACCGTTTGGCGTTCCTGCTTGAAGCTCGAAGCCTGGGCGGCCAGTTTTTCAAAAGCCGCGGTTCGTTGCCCCTCGGGTAACTCGTACTGAATGTGCGCCCAGCTTTGCTGGATACTGTTGAGACGCTGCTGGTCGGCAGCATCCAGCGCCCAGACACTCTGGCTCAAGGCGCCAAGCAGCAGGCAAGCGATGATCTTTTTCATGGTTCGGGATTCTCCTGGTCGGGTTTCTGGCTCAGGCGGCGGATCAGCGGCAATTGTTTGCGCAAACCACGGTCCACCAGATGGGGCAGGAGGCTGTTCAGGCGTACAAAAAAACGCTCGGGCCAGCCCAGGTACAAGTCGCGACGTTCACCGGCAATGGCATGAATCACCGCGGCCGCCACGGTTTGCGGATCGTCGACATTGGCTTTGAGCGCATCGTTCAGCGCCTGGGCCTGCGGGCTGTTCATGCTGGTACGGGTCGCTCGCGGGGCGACGTAAAGCACACTGACCCGGGTGTCTGCCAACTCTCGACGCAAGGCTTCGGAGAACCCGCGCAGGGCAAACTTGGTGGCGCAGTAGCTGGCGTAGCCGGGGTAGCCAATGGAGCCATAGGTCGAACCGACGTTCACCACCATCGCACTGTCGGCTTGCTTGAGCAGTGGCAACATCAGTTTTGTCAGGCACATCGGCGCGCCAATGTTCACCGCGAGCATCGAATTGATTTCACTGTCGTCCAGTTGTTCGAGCATGGCGAAATGGTTGACCCCGGCGGCATTGATCAGCAGGTTGATGCCGCCGATGCCCTGCGCCCGCGCCAATACCTCTCGGCGGTCGGTGAGCAGCGTCAGGTCCGCGCGGACCCAACTCAGGTTACCGGGATAAAGCTCAAGCAGCGGCACCAAGGGTTCCCGATGCCGAGCAACCGCCAGCACCCGGGCACCACTGGCGCACAGTGCGGTGGCGATGGCCAGGCCGATGCCGCCGCTGGCACCGGTCAACACGACGCGAGCTTCAGACAGGCGCATGCAGGCTCTCCCCGTTACGCGGCAAGCCACGAAACATATCGGTGTAGAGCCGGTACACCACTTTGGAGGCGTGAATGACGGCGGCCTGGTCGCCCGGGTCTTCAAGGCTGTTCATCAGTCGACGGTAGGTCTGCATATGTTCGATATCCAGCGAGCCGTGGGAACTGAGGTAGCTGAAAGCGCTTTCCGGCAAGTCCAGGCGTTGGCGAATACTGCCGGCGGCGTGGGTGGCCAAGGCGATGCTCGTGCCTTCGAGCACGTTGACCATGCCGAACAATCCCACCGGATTGTCCCTGGCGATCAGGTCGTAGAGGAAACTGACCATCAACTCGATCGGCAATGACGGGCGCCCGTCGCGTACAGCGTCCCTGTCGCCGCCACAGGCTTGAATGTCATCGAGTACCCATTGTTCATGGCCGTATTCGTCCTCGATGTATTCACATACCGCTTTGCGCAACCATTCCAGGCGCAATGGCAGGCGCGCACCGCAGGCCATCATCAATGGCACGGTATGGCGCACGTGGTAATAGGCCTGTGCCAGAAACGCCCGGTAACTTTCCAGACTGACGTCGCCCTGCAGCGCATCACGGATGATCGGCAGGTTGAACAGTTCATTGCGTTCTTGCTCGGTGGCTTGTTGCAGCCTGTCAAAAAAACTCATGGTGCGGATTCCTCGGAAAATGCAGATTCGGCCAATTGCCCCCGGTAGCGTTCGATGATGGCGTCACGGCGGGGCCGGCCATTGGCGGTGAGCAAGCCGTTGGTGGCAGTGAAGGGTTGGTCTAGCCGGCTCCAGTGATGGATGTGGGCGTACTCGGGCAAAGCCTCGTTGGCCTGGGCTACGGCGGCGGCCAGTTGTTCGTCGGTGCAGTCCGGGCGATGGGGCCAGAGCAGCGCATGGTTGTGAGGCATGGCCTCGCCATAGACGAAGGCCTGGGCGATGGGCCCACGCTGGGTCAATTCGGCTTCCACCCACTCGGGGTTGACGTTGCGACCGAAACTGGTGACGAACTGATGTTTCTTGCGTCCCTTGAGATAGAGAAAACCTTCGGCGTCGAACTCGCCGAGATCGCCGCTGGGCCACCACTGGGCGGTATGCGGCGGCTCTCCCAGATAGCCCAGCAAGGTTGAACCCTTGATCAGCACTTCACCGTCGTGCGCCAGGCGAATCTGCACATGGGGCAATGGCCGTCCGACACTGCCGGGGCGCTGTGCCTGCGGGCGATTGAGGCACACTACCGACGCGCACTCGGACAGCCCGTAACCTTCATAGACGGGTATGCGCACGCGTTGGGCGCGATGCAGGAGATCTTCGCTGACCCGGGCACCGCCCACGGCGGTAAAACGCAGATGCTGTGGGTCGAAAGCCTGCTGCTCGGCCGCACTGACCAGCATCATCAACAACTGCGGCACCAGAATCAGGCTCTGGGGCGAACGGCTGGCCAGGCACCCCAACAGCTGGGTCACATCCGCACCGCTGGCGCCTTGAATCCCCAGTGCTTTCTGGCTGGGCAGGCTCAGGGTAGCGCCGGCATACAGTGCGGCGTAACAACCGATGTTTTCCAGCAAAATGGCCAGCGGCAGCAACGCCAGGTGGTGTTGCGGGTCGGTGGGCTGGCTGGCCAGGTGCAGCTCGCGAGCGACCCGCAGAATGCTGTCGGCACTCAAGCACACGCCCTTGGGCGTGCCTGTGGTACCCGAGGTGAAGGTCAACTTGGCGGTGCCTTCAGGCATTCGGTTCGGGCCATTGAAGGTACGGAGCCAGAACTCGCCGTCCTTCTGATACCCAGCCGCTTGCAGCTCGTCGTGCAATTGCGGTTCGGCAATGACATGTTCGGCCTGGCTCTGCTCCAGGCAATGCTTGCGTTGCGCCGGACTGAAAAAAGGCGGCAAGGCCACGCAGGTCAATCCCTCGAACAACGCGGCCAGGTCCCACAGCATGGCTTCGACGCCATTGTCCAGCGCCAGGGCGACCACCCTGACCTGCTCATCGCGCAGGCGCTGCTGGCGATAAATGACCTCGGCATACAGCGTGACGTAGTCCAGCTTCAGATGATCGCCCCACAAGGCAATGGCATTGGTTTTTTGCTCGGCATGATGACGCAGGGCCTGTTTGAAACGCTCCATTTCAGGCGACATGGCAGTCCCCTTCAATGGAGGTCGGCAAGCCCAGGCGACTGAACAGGCCAGTGTTGCGCAAATGAATGAAACCGGAGCGGATATTGCCGAAATGAACCCAGGGTTTGCTTTCGTAGTAACTGCCCCAGGCATGGCGGTCCTCGCCCAGGCGCGCCGGGTCGGCAGCACACAGGGTCACGGGCTTCAAGCCAAGGCGATGAAAGCTGTTGACCAGCCCCAGGTTTCCGGTGAAAGCGACCCATTCCACCCCCCCCATGGCGAGCAGGTAGGTCATCGCGATGATGCTCATCCGTGCGCTGCCGGTGTCGCTGGCAGCCAGGTTGCCTACCTCGACGATGTCCGAGCGGCTTACGGTGTGGTCGGCCGCGGCACTGATCAGCGGATCGATCGGCTCGTCCAGATAACCTTCCAGGAACAGCGGCCCGGTGCTCGCCAGACGTACCCCGACCACCGCACAAAGCGCGCCGGACGCATCGCTCATGCCAAACAGCTCCGGCATGAAATGGCGGATATCGGCACCGTGGGCCTTACGAAAACGTTGCTGGATAAAGGCTTCGAAGGCGCCCCGTTGGGGGGCGTCCGGCAAGGCCCTGACCAGATACATCTGCTGTGCTTCGGTCAGGCCAAAGTGCAGCGGCAACTGAAGGTTCCAGTTGAAATCGGACATTGAAAAACATCTCCCCGGATCTATTGGGGAGAAGTATCAAAGGTATTTCTTAACGAAGTCTGAAGGTGACGAAACGATTGTCGCCTTGAGTGACAGTCCGTCATGACATGTCATGACGGACTTTGACCAACAAATACGAGGGGGGAAGGACGAATGGTCGAGAGGCGTGAAGCGCGGGAAATTGCCGGGGGTTTGTAGCCACTACGGACTTTTCAGGCCGGCGCGTTCGTCGCGGTCAAGTTGACTTCACCTTTACAACGTATAGGAAACACCGACCTGCACCGTTCTCGGTGCCCCTGGATAGGCGTAGACGTTGCCGAATGCGCCCTCCTCATAATCTTCGTTCGTCAGGTTCTTCACATCCAGGTTGAGCCTGACCCTGTCGTTCACCTTGTAATAGCTCAGCAGGTCGACCACGGTGTAGCTGCCCATCGAAAACGCCGTGTTGGCCGTCTGCCCTGCACGCTCATCGACGTACTTGAGCCCGGTGCCAAGCCCCAGCCCCTTGAGTGCGCCATCCTGGAACTCGTAGACATTGAGCAGGCTGAAGCTGTTCTGCGGAATGTTCATCAGCCGGGTGCCGGACTTGATGACGTTGTCCTTGGTCACTTCGGCATCGACATAGGCGTAGCCGCCAATCACCCGCCATTGCGGGGTCAGGTTGCCGGCGATATTCAGGTCGAAACCACGGCTGCGCACCTCGCCTGCCGCCACACTGAACGTCGAGTCCACCGGATCGGTGGTGAGAACGTTGCGCTTTTCGATCTGGTAGATCGCCGCGTCGACACTCAATTGACTATCCAGCGCTTCCCACTTGATACCCAGTTCATAGGACTTGCCCTTTTCCGGTTCGAAACCACCGCCTTGGCGACTGGCGCCGGTATTGGGCTTGAACGAGCGAGCCGTATCGGCATAGATCGCCACGGTGTCGGTGAGGTCATAGGTCACGCCAACGCGCGGGGTCACCGCATTGTCGCTGGCCTCCCAGCTTCTGCCGCCGGGCACGAAGGTTTGGTAATCATGCTCGAAGCGCTCGAAACGGGCCCCGGCCAATACTTTCAAACGTTCGGTCAAGGCCACCTGATCCTGGACGAATGCCGCGTAGGTCTTGAGATTTTCCTTGTCGTTGGTCGGGGTTCGGGTCAGTGCTGGACGCGGTTGGCCATACACCGGGTTGAAGATATCGATCGGGTAGGCACTCACCGCGCCGCTGGAGCGCTGGATGATCGACTTGTAGTCGTAATCCTCGTACTCGACACCGGTCAGCAGGGTGTGATCGAAACCGCCTGCGGTGAAATGTCCGGTGAGGTTGAGTTGGGTGTCCTTGTCCGTCCACTCCAGCTTGCGGTAGTTGAAGTTACGGCCCAGGGTGCGCCCGTCCGCGGCCACACCGTTGGCTTCGACCGCATTCCCCTCGAGGGTGCCGTCGAGCCATTGGAATCCGCCGCCCAACGTCCAGTTATCGCTCAACAAATGTTCAAACCGCAGCTGCGCCATGTTGTTGTCGTTGTGCAATTTGCCGACGTCTTTTTCGCCGAAAAAAGTATCGCGGGACGCGGTGCCAATCTGATTCGGATAGCGCGTCACGCCGCGATCGAGCGGGTGATTGTTGCGCATGAAGTCGCCTTCGAAAATTACCTTGGTGTCGTCGGTGGCCTGCCAGGACAGCACCGGGGTCACGCCGTAGCGTTCGGTTTCGACATGATCGCGAAAGGTATCACCGCCCTCGCCCACCACGTTCAGGCGATAGGCCAGGCGGCCCTCTTCGTCCAACGGACCGGAGGCGTCCAGCGTGCCACGCTTCATGCCCTGGTCATCGAGTTGGCTGCCCAGGGTCACAGTGGGCACGGCCAGGGGCTGTTTGGAGATGACGTTGAAGGTACCGCCCGGATCGCCTCGGCCATAGAGCATGGTCGCCGGCCCTCGCAGTACTTCCAGTCGCTCGATGGTGTTGGCATCGGGCATGTTCGGATAACCACGGTTGATCGGGAATCCGTTGCGATAGAACTCCCCGGTGGTAAAGCCGCGCACGGTAAAGGTGGTCAGGCCCTGGCCGCCGAAATTGTTGGCCCGCCCCACCCCGCCAGCGTAATCGAGGGCGTCCTGCAAGCGGGTGGCACTGATGTCCTCGACGACATCCCTGGTGACCACGGTGATGGACTGTGGCGTTTCGTGGATCGACGTATCGGTGCGCGTGGCGCTGGCCGAGCGCGTCGCGCGATAGCCGTCAACCGGCCCCAGGGCGGTTTCAAAGTCTGCGGTGCCAATGATGTCTGTCGCTTGCAACTCCAGACTGGATTTTTCGGTAGTGGCTTGCTCCGCCCAGGAGGAAGCGGAAAACGCCTGAAGCACGCAGATAGACATCAAAGTACGACGCATCTAGGAAACCTTGTGAAAATAGCCAAACAGGACGGCATACATGCCAACAAATCGCGGCGCATGGTATACCACACTGCCGTGTTTTGATACGTATTCTCATTTGTATTTTCTGAAGGCGACCTGGTTCATTTCAAATCGCCGATGGTTCAAGCCTCCCCTGTCGAAGCCGCCTGCGTAATCAAAAAGGGCCCCGAAGGGCCCCACTAGGTCGACCAGGACAATTGGGTGTCGAATTGGGCCAGAATCTGTTCGGCTACCTGTTGTTTTTCCAGTGCCGGATGGACTTGGATAATGCTCGCGCCGCGATCCCTCGGACTCACGCCGACCGAAATGAAAGCACTGATTCATCTTGCGTGAAAATCCGTCATGACATGTCATGACCTCCTGAAAAAACGGACTTTACCCAACAAATACGGGGGTTAAAGGACGAATGGTCAAGAGGCGTCAAGCGCGGGGAATTCCCGGGAGTTTGCAGCCACTACAGGCTTTTCAGACGGGCGCGTTCGTCGCGGTGAAGTGAACTTCAGTTTCAAGACATGTCACATTAGGTCCCCGTCAAGCGAACTTCAGCAGAGGTACAGCCTAATGAGCATGGCCACAGTAGTAAGTGCCGTGATTTCCAGTCTCGCACCAAGCGTCTTCGACCAGAACGGCCTGCAAGAACCCGGCGCGCATGTCTCGGCCGTCGATTACCACTACGGAATGGACATCGATGTGAAACAAGTACTGCAGCGTACCGATACATCCGACAAGACCGGCGTGGTACCGGTGACTGTTGTCTATCTGGACAGTAAGGGCGAGGTTCACAAGATCCGTTTCCTCGAGTGGGGCGCAAGTCCGGCCAACCCCGACAGTATTGCCTGATCCACTCGCCAATAGAGTTCCGGGCCTCGACTGCCCACCCCCAGAAGCGGAAGTTAAACCTCATACTGCGCCCAGTGCGAATGATGTTTTTTGTTACCTGAAAATGGACATTATCGAATGACTAAAAGTTCATTCGAGAAACTCACCGTTATCTTGGCGGCGTAATGTCGCAAGATTAATTAATAATAATTGCTGAATCCTGATTGCAACCAGCAACGGCAAACTCCAACTAAGCCGTGCCGAAAGCATTACTGATTCACTGAAGCCAAGAGGTCACCATGGAACTTAGTATGTTCTCTTCGTCCACCGTGGAATATGTGCGTTTGGGCGTTGTATATTTTCATCTTATCGCCTGCTGCGTGGCAATCGGGCTGGTCTTGACCAGTGACATTGCAATGGTCAAGCAACTCCTGAAGGGCGATGCCTCAAGTCACCACGATGACGCGCACATGGAAAGCCTTCAAAAAACCGTATCGCTTGCACTTGTAGCGCTTTGGATTACGGGCATTGGCATTGTAGGGATCGACTATGCCGGCAAGGGGATGGAGTATTTCCTCAATCCCAAACTGCAAGCCAAGATCGGCATCGTTGTGCTGTTGACCTTTAACGGTTTCCTGTTGCATAGCGCTGTATTGCCGGCGCTGAAGAAAGCCGGTTCGCTACTGAATCTCTCCTTCAACCTGCGCATGCTGGCGTTGTTCTCCGGCGCCCTCTCTGGCGTGTCGTGGTTCTATGCCGCCATGTTGGGTGTCGGTCGTCCGCTGGCCTGGAAGTATTCGCTGGTGGAGTTGCTGGCAGCCTATCCGGTGCTCATCGTCGGTGGATTCGGGGCGATGGTACTGCTCACTGCCTGGGCAAAAAGCAGAGACGCGCAAGAGCGCAAGGAGCAAGGCACCTGGTCACCAGGAAACGCCGCCCTGGCTGGATGGTGAAGCCAGATTGAACCAGGAAGTTCTAGTTTTGCGAATAAATCCTGCTGTTATCTATTAACTAAATCTCACTTGAGGATACCCAAATGAAATCCATGAAAGCCCTCTTCGTAGTTGCCACTCTGACCGCCTCTTCTCTGGCGATGGCCACAGGTGGTGGTGATAAGACCTTCGCACGCATGGAGTCGGCCCGCAAAGTCTCGATGGACACCTACCAGGTAGCACAGAAACAGAAAACTGAAGGCGCTGTAGCTGAAAGCAAAGCCAAGGCAACCGATCGCGCCAAAAGCTGATCTGTGTAGCGCGCCCCCCGGTTAACTGAAATGTGCGGCCTCAAGTCTCAAATGCCAGTCTCGCAAATCCGTCCCTCACCCGCGCCCCTGCTCGAACCAGGAGAGACGGTGGTCTTGTTCGACGGTGTCTGCAAACTGTGCAATGGCTGGGTGAGGTTCTTGATTCGCCATGACCGCCAGCGGCGCCTGCGGTTGGCGGCGGTTCAGTCACCCGAGGGGCAGGCTCTGCTCGCATGGGCAGGTTTGCCCATGGATCAATTCCACACCATGGCGGTGATCCGCGACCGACGCTACTGGGAGCGTTCGCAAGCTTTTTTCGAAGTCATCGCCCAACTTCCCCCACGCTGGCGCCCCGTGTCTCTGCTGCGCATCTTCCCTCGTAAACTTCGAGATTGGGCATACGACCGCATTGCGCTTAATCGTTATCGGCTCTTCGGAAAATACGACGCCTGTCTGTTACCGGATCCTGATCATGAACAGCGTTTTTTGAAGTCTTTGCCTGAATCATCGCGCAATTAATAACGATCATCCCTTCTAAGCAAATACATATCATTCCGATACAAATCATTGACGCTACTCAGGACAAGCGTCTCGATTTAAATGCCAGAGACCCGCCTGGAGGTCGACGCAGCACCGCTAAAAGTGCGCCGTATCTGGCCCGACAACCGACAGGCTGGTCGACAGGGGTACGCTCTGCGTGACGTTGGCCATCCGGGTGATTTCCACCTGCACTTGATCCTTGCCGAGCAGGTAGTCGGCCAGCTTCTGGGAGAACGGCCAGTAGTTCAGATCGGCTGTGAGGGTCAGCGGCCCGACGGCGTCGGCCGGCACCAGGAAGGAGAACTCCCCGATATCGTAGCCCTTGGGCAGAATGCGGTTGTCCGAGAGAATCTGCGTGGCATTCCAGACCTCGACGTCCAGCGGATTGCCGTCCTTGTCGCCAATGTGCACCTTGAAATTTCGCGTGTTGACCTCGGTCTTGCCGTCCTTGATCGAACCCAGGCGATAGATCTCGCGACCACTGGCATCGCGCACCCGAAAATCGATCCACATCTCCCGCCCCTCGGGAAAGCCGGTCGGCAGCTTGTGCCCGGCGCCGACGTTGGTCACTTTGACCGCTACCGAGGTGTATTGCCCGGGCGTCATGGCTGCCGGCACTTGCTCGAACTTTATGTCCCCGGCGCGCCCGAGCATGTCGCGTGCGCGTTGCGCACCCTCCTCCTGACCGAGATGCTTGAGCATCATCGCGTTGGCCCCGCTGAACCAATGCGAGGCGACCTCCTCGCGGTCTGGCCCCATGATCGCGGCCTTGCCCGCAAAACCCGGCATGTGGCAGCTCTGGCAAGTCACATTGTTCAGGCTGTAGGTGCTCTCCTGCCATTCATCATAGGTGCGCTCCACCGCCACGCTGCTGAAGGGGTGCGTGACGTTGTGGCAGGTGCCGCAAAAGTCCGAGCGGGTGTGCAGAGCGGAATAGACGGTGTCGTGATAGGGCGAAACGGCATCCCTGCGCGGGCCGAACTTGGTCGGTTTGCCGTGGGCCCGCGGGCTCAGGACATAGGCGCCGTTATCGAGGCCCGTGCGGGCACTGATGTTGTGGCAGGTCTCGCAATCGACCCCGGGCATCGGATGGTTCTTCGCACTGTCTTCAATCGAGGAGCGGTTGACTTGCGAAGTGATCTGCCCGGTCGTGAGACCGATCGGGGTATGGCAGCCGGTGCAGAAGTTATCGACCTTGCCCTCGGTGGCCGCACTCGCACGCTTGAGCAAGGCCCGATAGATGGGTTCATCCCAGGCCTGGGACATCATCGACGAGCGCCACTGCCTGTAGATCTCCGTATGACAGGCGCCACAGACCTGGGCATTGTCGAAGTCCTTCACATTCAAGACCAGGTTGCCGGTGGTATTGGCCCGATGGGGAAAGAACGGCATACCGCCAATCACATGCATGAGCCTGGAGCGTGCCGGCTCCACCCACTTATCGTTACTTTGATTGTCATTGCCCTGAGGCTCGTCGGCCGCCACCAGCGTGGCCGTCAACAGGCAAACCAGCAAGCACAACAGACGTCGCAGCGGCACTACCTTGGAGTGGATCATAACGACTTCCCCTGGACAGTTGCAGAGGATGACCGCAGCACTTCCATTGAGTCGCCAGGGGTGTCTCGTGATGCAACCCGACGGTTACATCGATCGTTCAATGGGGGTACTTGCAGCTCCACGGCGTCCCGACACCTTTCATGAACGGGATAGCCTCGCTCAGCAATTACCCTGCCATTGATGTAACAAAATTTGTCGGCATACCTGAACGCCCCGCAAACATTGCTCGGAGTTTGAAATTCCCAAGCGGATGGAGACGCGAGTCTTGCCGGGGAATCGTGCCCATTAGCGGGGGGAAATCACGCCGAAATCGGGGGGATTCAGATCAAGGGTCAGTCCCGCGGTACAACCACCGCAGAACATCCGATAGCTGCATTGCCCTCCGGAGCTGGATCTCAAACTCTTCCTCCCACAGCGCAACCAGGGGAGATGTATTGCGTGTAGGTCAGGCCGACGGTCATGTCGGTCGGCAGTGTCAATTTCATCTGTTGGGCGGCCAGCCCTACCGCTGCCATGTAGCAGGCCGACCATGCTCCGGCAAACAGTTGCTCGGCTTTCGGGTGCCCGCACCCACAAAAAACCCCTCACAAGGAGGGGTCTGATGTTTGAAAGGTTCAGACGGTTTCAACCGTCCTTTCCTGGATTCACGTCAGTTCAACGCAGCGCAGGAATTCCGGCAAACATCCAGGTAGATTCCTGAACCTGCGTTGCAGCGTTGCGTTTACGCGCCCACTGGGTCAGCGTCACCATCATCGCAAAGCCGAGTACGATCAACACCGGATAGGCCATCAGCAACTCGGTGAGCGAATACTTCCAGGCCAGCGGTCGACCGACACCGAGCATGGCGGCATACAACCAGGACACGCCCGACAGTGCGCCAGAGAACAGGGCAAACATACGTACATTGACTTGAAGATCAAGCAACGAACCGGCCTTCAACATTGCAGGCAATACATAGCGGTGCAACAACATGCCGTTGAACGTCAGCAACAATACAATAATAACTTTGGCTTGAAGTTTTGGATTGGCAAAATAGGTCATGCCTTTTTCAAGGTAATCAATGCCTATTACCGCAGCTCCGGTAACCCACAAGAATATCAACGCATTGGCAACAGACTTCTGCAGACTGGCCATATGTTCATTATCGTGCCCCGACGACACGCGACCTTTCAACAAGTCCTTCACCATTGCCGCATCGCTGGCAAACACCAGGCCAATAGCTACGCAGCAAGCCAACAGATGAACGTACACAACGCCTAAACGCAAAAACTCCATGGATTCTTTCTGGCCGATCAGGCCGATCATTGTATTAATATCCAAGACTACATCTCCACTTATAGCAGCAGTGCGAATTGACCATGCCCCAGGCGTGCGAATTATTGATTCGCACCTGCAAGGTCAAGTTGGCAAAGATTGAAGCAACTAAATAATTTGGTATTACAAGAGAGAGCGACTCGCCCAGCGAGTCAGTGATGACGGCATACTATCACTCCAGGTCTCAGGTAAAAAAAATCCCCATGTGCATTTCATTCAATGCAGATGAGGTATACGTCCATTTTACTAGTGAGTGCAGCGGGACCCTAAGGATCCGCCTGCTGGGAAATCAGAGCCCAGCATATCCCGATCGTTCATTTTTTGAGCACAAACATCGACAAACGGTACTATTTCCAGCACTTGTGGACACCTGCCGCTTTGGCTGAAACCCGCGTCGCTATGCGGCTGAATCGTTTTTTGCTCCACGCCGAAAAAAAAACCGCTTTTGCGCTGAACTTTCGTCGCCAGACCCGACCAGTGGCACAATTTCCTACCGGTTGCCAGCACGCTCGAGTCGCCTGCAGTCATCAGCAAACCACTCCCAATCGAGCGCAAATTCAGTACTGGCAATACAGTATCCAGGATCGGAACTGCTACGTTTGAAAAGCAAAGCCGTCGGACGACTCCGGTGACGATGCGGTCTTTCTCTCGCGCAAGGAGCGTCTGTTCGCTGGTGAGCACCTACGCGAACGCCTGCCGCATTCGGTTCACGCCGAATGGAAACGACTCTTTCGCACACACACTGAAGCGAGGTGCTTGAGAAGCTGTGCCCCAGGCTTGCTCAAGCCAGCAACTCGGTGATCCACCGGGCCTGCCGCGCGATGTCCTGCACCGCCTCCTCGGGCACGGCCTGCTGCGCTCGGGCAAAGTGGCTCAGGGTCTTTTGTTTCTGGCGCAACTTGCGCTGCCACTTGACCAGGAACGCCGGACTGCGGGCCTGCATTTGCAACGGACCGAAGTACAGTTCTTGGGCGGTGTAGATCACTGGTCCGGAGCGCTCGGCGACGATGATCTCGTAGTCGAAACGATTCTCCCGCAGCACCTCCTCGCAGAGGATGCGGTAGCCATTGTCCATCAGCCATTGGCGCAGTGGCTGCTCGCCGCCGTTGGGTTGCAGGATGAGGCGCTCCTGACCACTCAGGTACGCCTTGCCGCTGTCGAGGATGTCACGGATGGTTTCGCCGCCCATGCCACAGACGCTGACCGCCGTGATCCCGTCTCCCGGCTCGATTGCCGCCAGGCCGTTGGCCAGGCGCACGGTGACCCGCGAGTCCAGGCCGTTCTCGCGCACGGTGCGGTTGGCCGCGTGGAACGGCGTCAACGCCACCTCGCCGGCCACCGCCGCCGCGATGGCGCCCCGGCGCATCAATGCTACAGGCAGGTAGCCATGATCCGAGCCGATATCGGCCAGGCGCGCACCGGCTGGCACCTGTGCCGCCACGCGTTCCAGGCGCATGGACAATGTCTGTTGGTTCAACGGCGGCCCCTTTCACCACGAACGTCCGGCGCCTTTGGCCGGATCGGGGCGTGATTCTGTCGAGCAATGCCGCGCATTTCAAATTTATGTGACCAGGGCCATGGCCGCCTTCACGCAATCACTCGTGCATACACCGCTCTGTCGACGTTGCCACCGGACAGAATCACCCCCACCCTTTTTCCCGACATGGCTTCACGCTCCGAGATCAGCGCTGCCAACGCCGACGCGCCGGCCCCTTCGGCAAGGTTATGGGTATCGGTGTAATACACACGCATGGCTTCGGCGATCTGTTCATCGCTGACCGATACGATCCGTGCCGCACCTGCCGCGTAGACGGCAAAGGCTTCGGGAATCGGCTTGCGTACGGCCAGGCCGTCGGCAAAGGTGTTGGCCGAGGCGGTTTCGCATATCTCGCCAGCGTCAAACGACAACTGTGCAGCCGCCGCCTCCGTGGAAACCACGCCAACCACCTCTGTTTGCAGACCCAACGCATCGCGGGCGGCGATCACCCCGCAAATCCCCGAGCCACAGCCAATCGGCACATAAACGGTGTCCAGGTCCGGCGCGGCGCTGAACAGCTCAAGCGCATAGGTGGCGACGCCTTTGACCAGCTCGGTGTGAAACGGCGGAACCAGGAACAGGTCATGGGTCTGCGCCAGGCGCGCAGCCTCTTCACGGGCCTCATCGAAATCGCGGCCATACTCGACCACTTCAGCGCCAAAGCCGCGCATGGCGTTGTTTTTTTCCACCGAGTTACCTTCCGGCACGACGATCAACGCCTGCAAACCCAGCGTGCGAGCCGCCAATGCCAGGCTTTGGCCATGGTTGCCGCGGGTAGCGCTGACAATGCCCTTCGCGCCCGGGTGCTCGCGCTTGAGCCAGTGCATGAACGTGATACCGCCGCGCACTTTGAACGCACCGGTAGGCGTGTGATTTTCGTGCTTGACCCACACCGTGCAACCCAACCGTTGAGCCAGCAAGGGCCAAGGGTACTGGGCCGTGGCGGGCATGACCTGGTAAACCAGGCGAGCTGCCTGTTCGATATCGTCGCGAGTCAGTCTGTGCATGAGTGGTCTCCTTGAGATTTTGTCCAGTCTGAACAACGGCGCGGTACCGCGGCTTTCAAAAAACCGACCTGACTTTTGTCCCCCCTCTTCACTACTATGGTGTCCATGAGTCATCGAAATCGCCCGCCGCCACCGCTGCTGTCCGAGCCGGTCCGTCGTATCGAGGCCGGCCCTTGGGCAATCGAATTGCTCCCCGGCTGCGCCTACGCGACCCGCTATGTCGCGACCCGGTCGGGAATCGGCTTCGCCTTCGACAGCCAGCGAGGCCTGCACGCCATCGGCAGTGACCGAATACGCCCCTTCGATGCCGTGCCCAACGGCCTGGCGTTCGTCCCCGCTGGGTGTGACGTGCTGTCCGAGTCCCCCCAGGGCGGTGAATACCTGCGGGTAATTCGCACCGACGGTATGGCATTGACGGGGGATCGCGCCTTCAACAATCGCATCGACCAGCCGGCCACCGCCCTCGCGTGGCGAATCCGTGCCGCGCTGTTGCACCCTTGCGTGGAGGATGATTGGGAAGCCTGGGCACTGGCGTTGTCCGAGCGGGCGACGGGTAGCGAAGCGCTGTCGACAGCCCCCCGTGGCTCGATAACCGGCAGTCGGATGCGCTTGCTCGATGAATTCATTGACGCTGGCCTCGATGGCCCGTTGAGCGTGCCGGCGATGGCGAGCCTGCTTGGATTGTCCGAGGGGTATTTCATGCGGGCCTTCAAAAACGCCACCGGCAAAAGCCCCCACAGTTACCTGATCGACCGCCGCCTCGCCAGGGCCCGCGCCCTGATGCGCGATTCGACCGCCACCCTGACGCAGATCGCCTACACCTGCGGTTTCAACTCCCAGGCGCACATGGCGACCACCTTCAAACAACGCCTTGGAGTGAGTCCGGCGCAGTTGCGTCAGTCTTTGGGGTTACGTTAGCGCCCGAAGGAAATTGCAACCATGATCGCAATCAGCGTCAGGTTTTCTTTCCCAAGTCCCAGCACAAACAGGTAAATCGGCCCGAAGAAGAACGCAATGATGTTGGCGTTGATGCTCACAGGCACGGCCTTTCAGGTGATGTTGAAAATACTGTGGAACCCAGGGAATCGAACGGTGTCGCAGCGGTCCAACACGCGGCAGGACAATGGGCACAAGATGCCCAACGTATCGCCTGCCGACCGCCATTACCCAGGGGAGAACCCATTGTCAGCTGTATTTTTGCGTCAGGTTTTCCGGTTAGCGATGGTGCTCCTTTGCACTGGCACCTCATCTTCGGTTTTCGCCTGTCCGGCCGGCCAGTCCCAGGTCTGCATGGTCGCTTGTTTTTGTGCTCCGGATTCCGAAGAGGACGCTGGATCGATCTTCGACGACATGAACCAGATGGCCGCCTCTGGATTGCAGAGCTGGATTGTGCAATCGCGCGAATCCGCGGCAACGGGCGATATCCTGCCAATCCCGCTGAATATCCGGGCCCAGCTCGAACCCTGGTATGACATTCAAGTGCTCGATTCGGCGCGCTACAAAGTCGGCGATGATGTGGAACTGAACGCCGCAAACACCATGCTGCAGAATCCCGATATACGTGCGGTCACCCTTATCGACATCATCGTGTTTCGAAATGCCGAAGATGCACTGAACGATGTCGCGCTGTGGGCCCATGAGTTGAAACACGTGCAGCAGTACCAGCAATGGGGCAATCACGAGTTTGCCACTCGCTATACCCGTGATTACGAAGCCGTCGAGGCGCCTGCCTACGAGATTCAAGCCAAGGTCTCCAAAACGCTGCGAGCCAGCCAGGCTCGGGCGCAATTGCCTCGGCTTCCTTGAATTCAAAGGAGCAAGCCTGGTCAGGTAACCATGGAGAGCCGGCACCGGCCCCTCTCACGCTGATTGTCTGCGCCAGGTGCCGGGGGATGTGCCGAACTGGCGCTTGAATGCGCGACTGAACGCGGCTTCGGAGTCGTAGCCAACGGCAAAGCCGATTTGCGCCACATTGCCGCGACCTTCGCGCAGCTGTTGGGCCGCCACGTGCATGCGCCACAGCGTCAGGTATTGCATCGGTGGCTGTCCGACCAATGCCGTGAAGCGTTCGGCGAATACAGAGCGCGACATGCCTACCTCAAGCGCCAGGGCTTCTGCGGTCCAGCCTTCGGTCGGGCGAGCATGCAGTAACGCCAGTGCCCGCCCGATATGCGGATCGCGCAAACCCGCCAGCCACCCGCGCCGCTCAGCGGGAAGGCTGGCGACATACTGGCCGACGGCTTCGACGAACAGCAGTTCCGATAGCTTGGCGATGACCGTTGCCGAGCCGACGCGGCCCGCCGCGATTTCACTGACAGCGAAACGGAATGAGCTTTCGATCCAGGTGCCCGAAGCCGTCGCCCGCAGGTCCAGCTTCAATAAGGAAGGCAGCGATGAAAGCAGTGGACTGAAGGGAGTTTCCGAACCGAGGAACCCGCACAACAACTGCGTGGCCTCGCCGCCCCCGCCGTACCTGATCCGTGAAATGCCGCCGACTTCTGGCGGCTGGATGACTTCCCGGGCCGGCATGGGCGCAATGCTCAGGTCGCTGCCAAAGGAATGGGCATCGTTGCGGGGAAGCAAAACAAGTTCGCCTGCCCCTACCTCGATGGCGGCGCCACCGTCGATTTGAATTTGCATGTGCCCCGCGGCGACAAAGTGCGACGCAATGATGTGTCGAGGGGCCGCCAGGAACGGCTTGCAATCATCCGTCGAGATTCTGCCGTTGATGCACCAGGGCGCAGTGAGCTCCGCCTCGAGGAAAACCCCTCCCGACAGCCGAATCACACGCAACACATCAGAAAGCGCATCCAACACTTGATCGCCATCCTTTCCGGAGTCCGGAGCAGGTATTCAGGCGCAACGGTCATTCACCGCCTGGACTGCGACGCCTAGATTAGCACCAACGCGGACTCAGCGATCGAGATTGTCCCCAGAGGTTCACTGGCTCCGACGTCAACCGAAATTGCCCCATACCAACTCAACCAGGGCAGCAGGAGATCCATATGAACAGCGTCGTTACCCTACCCGGCTCAGCGTCAGGCAACACCGCCCGTTATGCGCAAATGGTCAGGTCTTCGAAAAAAACCGAATGGCAGATCGATCGCGATCTGCTCCAGGACCGCAGTTTCGACTTCTCGCGCAAATTCCTGCCCGACGGACTGTCACAGGTCGACCGCCTGACTTTTCTCGATGCGGCCGAGGCACGTCTGCTCAGTCAGATCCAGGGCCGGACCTACGCGTATATCTTTGGCCTGGTCGAGCGTTTCATCAGTGCCAAGATGCTCGATCAGGGTCGGGCCCATGTGTTTGACGATCAACTGGCGCTTGAAGCACTGGTGCGTTTTTCCAACGACGAGATCAAGCACCAGGAGTTGTTCCGGCGCATGGAGACGATGATGAGTTCGAAATTGCCCGCGGGATATCGTCAGGTTGCCGATCCAAACGAGGTCGCGCGCGCGGTACTCGCGGCCAGCACTTGGTCGGTACTGGCGCTGACCTGTCATATCGAACTGTTCGTACAGACGCACTACGTGCAAAGCATCGCCCCGCGCGAGGAGCTGTGCCCGTTGTTCAAGGATGTCTTCAAATTCCACTGGAAGGATGAAAGCCGCCACGTGGTACTCGATGAACTGGAGTGGCGGGACGAGCACGTGAAACTCTCGCCAGCCGAACGCGACCAGGCAGTGAATGACCTGATTGCGCTGGTGGCGGCCGTGGACACAATCCTGCAGGCACAAGCGGCAGCCGATGCCGACTACTTCATTGGTAATGCTTCACGATCGTTCAATATCGATGAGACAGCGCAAATCAAAGCCAGCGTGCTGAGCGCCTACCGCTGGCAATACATTATCTCGGGTGTACGGCATCCACACTTCGGCCGACTGCTGACGCAGATGACAACGCCGGCACAGATGTCCCGGATTCAGGCTGCACTGGCACCCATCATGAGCAAATGACCGACAGCACGCGATCGACTGCTCGTCGGTCGCGCTGGGGATAACGGGCTGATATTGATTTGTTGAGGATGGAGTATGTGCCCGTTAGTCTTCAAAACGCCCCGTGGAATCTCGATCGCGCTCGTAATGCCGGGTGAGCGCAAACGCCGGCAACCAGGCCTCACGGCGCACAGTCCAGCTCTCGTAGGTGGGCGTCAACTGGTCAGGAGCATCCAGGGATCCCAGGTTCACTTCGATTTCGTCTGCACTGCGCGAGAACACGGACGAACCGCAGTGGGGACAGAAATACCGCCCGGCGTAGTCACGGGTTTCGCCCTCGACTGTCACGGCATCCTGATGAAATATCGCGGACGCGTGGAACAGCGCCCCATGGTGCTTGCGACAGTCGAGACAGTGACAAACGCCAACCCGGAACGGGCGCCCCGATGCGACAAGACGCACCTTGCCGCACAAACAACCGCCGGCGAATCGGTCCATGGGGTGTCTCCTCCAGGCCCTCGGAAACGGCCTGTCAGCGTGGAAACAGGAGCGTCACAGCGGCGCGAAAGCCCCAGCCTTGCGGGCCGTCTTCCGGGCTGTCGAGCCAGTAGCGCGGGCCGGCCTGCACCGTCAATGGTTGACCGCCGATCCTCAGCAGTTGGGTGACCGTGAGGTTGACCGGTACCGACCATTCGCGCGATTGCCAATTGTAGGTCGACTCGGTGTTCACCCCGTAGGTCGTGTACGTATGGGTGGTGTACGAGAGAAAGGGTTGCAGGAAGGTCTGGTTGACCTTTTCCTTGTCGTCCGGCGGGCTGTCGTCCAGGCCCCAGATATGGTTGGCCAGAATGCCTCGGGTCCAGCCATTGGACTGTTTCAACGCCACGGCCGTCGGGCCCAGGCCCCATTGCTCGCTGCCGAGCAACTCATCACTGCCGGTCGGTATCAGCAACGCCGGGCCACCACCGAGTATCCAGCCACTTTCCGTGGGCCTGGTCGGCGAAAAGAAAAAACTCTGGGTGATATCGCCGCTGCCGGATTTGTCCGCCGCGCCATCGGGGGCCAGGCCGTGTTGGTCGATGATCGGCAGGATGGTCCGGGAAATGAGGTTCCAGTCTTCGTTCAAGGCAAACGGCAGCACAGGCTGGATATTGGTGACGCTGTGCATGCCCTCCCCGGTCGGCCCCATCTTCTGGTCCCAGTTGTACTGCACCGGCAGGCTGTACATCGCCGCGACCGGGTTGAGGGCTTTCTTCGCCAATTCCGCCGAATCGTCGGCCTGAGCCATCGGGATGAAACCCAACGCAACGACGAGTGTCGACGCGGTACCCATCCATCCTTCTTTCAAATCCATCTCACTCACCTGTAGACGCCAAAGCCGGCATTGCAAAGGGTTAGCGTAGGCAACTGTGATCGATGTGCAATTTTTTCCGCTCGGGTATTTAACAGTTTTTGAGAGTTATTGATTCGGATTATCCCGCCGCTACGTGCAGCATTCGGCCCGCATTGACCGGCGTGCAAGCACCTGCTTTGCGTAACCGACCGGCGAGTACCAGTGCCTGGATACAAGGTGCCCGGACCAATGCCCGGGGCCAGGTCGGAACCCGAATGACAACTTTAATCACTTGAGAACCAAACACATGGGCATGTCGAACAAATGGATTGCGGGTATTGCTTTGAGCTGTGTATTTCAGGTCGGCTGTGTCTCGAAAGTCGCGCAGCAAGAGCAATACTCGGGCTTCCTGGGCAATTACCAGGGCCTGGAGGAGCAAACTACGCCGAGTGAGCAGAAAGTATTGCGCTGGGTATCGCCAGGGTTCGATCCACGCACGTATTCCACAGTAGTGTTCAGGCAGATGGAACTGTATCCATCGCCGCAGCCAACCGCGCGCGTCAGCCTGAAGACCCTGCAAGACTTGCAATTGATGGCCAGTAACAGCGTCAAGACCGCCTTTGCCCGTCGTTATGCGATCGTCCCTTATCCGCAGCTGGCGCCGACCGATTCGCGGTCACTGATCCTGCAGGCGGCGATCACCCACGTCAGCGCTAACAATGAAGGCATGCACTGGTATGAGGCCGTTCCAATCGGGGCCATTGTCGGGGCGACACAAGCCGCCACCGGGCATCGGGACCAGACCGCCGAGATGTACATCGAAGCCAACCTGATCGACGCCAAGACCGGTATGCCGGTCGCGAAGATCGTGCGCAAGGTATTCGGCGAGACCATCAAGAATGCCGAACAGCCGATTGTTGCCAATGACTTCAAGGTTGCACTCAAAGGCATGACAGACGATATGCAGGCCCTCCTCCTCAAGCGTTGATGCTCAGGCAAACCCCATCGCAAGCAGACCTGCATGGGGTTTCAATGTGATACCTTGCCGTGTTTTCCCTCTGACAAACCGTTAACCGTACCGACGCCTGACGTGAGACTCAATGATGAAAATACTGGCCAATACCTTAGCGCTCGCTACGATGTTGCTGGGCACCAGCGCCCTGGCTGCGACCGTGATTCCCCTCAAAGGTCAGACTTCCCAGACCATCCAGCAGGACACCAGTGCCTGCCAGTCCCAGGCCAACGCGCAACATCCGGTGCAAGGCACCGTGCCCTCCGGTGGTCGGGTCAAGGGCGCCGCCACGGCCGCGGTCGCCGGTGCCACGGCGGCAGAAATTCGCGGTCGCCAACATGAAAACCTCTATGACCAGATCGACGACGATACCAAGCAAGACTATCGCCAGAACCGGGCACACAGTGCCGCGGCTGCCGGTGCCGTCGTCGGGGGCTCCAGACAACGCCAGGAGCGCCGGCAGAACCTGAGTGAGAGCGAACAAAGCGTCACCGCCAACAACTCCGTCTACAACAGTTGCCTGCAACAACGTGGCTACGATGTCTTGCCCTGATCGGCGACGACGATGGCCTTGAGTGTTCGTGCCCCTGTCTTTTACCGCGCTCAAAAAAAGCCCCGGGCCCTTCAAGAAAGGACCCGGGGCAAAGCCGTAGAACGAGAGGTGAGGATCGTTTACGCCGCGACAAACAAAGCATGAGCGCGATGTGCGTCAACGCTCCTCGAGAGCCATTTAAATCGGTAACGCCTCTGGTTCAAAGCTAATAAGAATCAAAAATAATCTTTAACAAACCCAGCGCAGAAAAACACAACCATTGATTTGTATCCTGATAGTTCAGGCTGAAATTGAAACCTGTCGCAACAGCGACGTTAGTTCACTCAGGCGTGCCTGCGCGCAAGTCCACCTGCTCCAGCTTGCAGTTTTCGGATAGCGCCGTTAATCCATTCCAAGCATTATTCATGGTGTCCAAATCGAAAACCATGGATCATCCAGCAATGCTTTTTTTTTGTTTGATTGAACTGATACCACTGACAGGCCCGGCTGTTTGCCGAACCGCACGCCTCTGACACGAGCCAGTCCGGCACTGTAAATGCGACACGCAGCGCACCTTCCGCCCGACCCTCATCTTCGCTCACCTCCCAGACCAGAATGTACCGAGCCAAATCCGGCCCCTATACTCAGGCCAGCACCGCCTGAACGGAAGATTTCTATGAGCTACACCTTCAAGTTGAAAAATGGCGCCGTGGCGGTATTCGACCCCGACAACGCCATGCTTTCCATTACAACACCCCATGGAGATGTACAGAATTCCACGCTAGGTAGAGCTGAGTCGCGCCTGTTGGACCTGCTGCTCATGGAGCCAGGTGTCACTAAAACCCGCGATGAAATCATCGAGTACACCTGGAATGACCGCGTGGTTGCCTCCGGCAGTTTGAACCAGACGGTTTTCTCACTGCGCAATATTCTCAATGACAGTCGGGATCACGAGATCTTGATGACGGTTCCTCGACGAGGATATTGCTTCAACCGGCAATGTGTCGTCGATGCACAAGCAGATGTAACGACACCCCAAGAGGAAACGGCACAGCCACCCGAGGCCTTCACCGGGCAACTACCGCCACCGGGTGGTGATGAACGACTGGCGCCTTCTGGTAAAACCAGTCAATCCACGCGTATTACAAAGGCTCAGTTGATCGCTTATGTCGTTACGCTGGCAGTCGTTGCCTTTAGTATTTTTCAATTCGACTTCGACGCGCCAAAAATTGAAATTTCCAGTCTCGACAAGAGTGGACTGGTCATACACGCCGTGGGCAGCGATCTTGCCGAGGCTCAAGCGCTGATGGACCTGTCGGCCAAACAAACTGAACAGCTACCGCCAAACCTGAAGGGCCAGGTCTGGATCAACCTGTATAAAGCCAATTATTCCGTTTCGTGCATCCGCCAGGATCAAAGCACTGCAAATCTGCAATTGAACAGCAGCGAAAGAGACCTCGCCTTGATGATTCGTCAATGTCTGGAAGTCACCTTATGAAGTTTGAAATTCCGCAGGCCGTTCACTGGCCTCTTATAGGCTTGATCAATGCACTGTGCATTTTTTCCATTTTTTACTCTCCTTCGCATTACATGGAAAATATCAGCTACCAGACAAAATCCCGACAATGGCTGGAGGATCTCAACCAACTCAATACCGAAGAATACCTCACTATCGGGCATGGTCGACTCACGGGAACCACGTTGGAAAGCCTGAATGGAAAAATCCGTAATGCGACCATCTCGGCGAATATAATCGGAGAAAGCAAGACACACGTCGAGATCAAAGTCAGTAATGTCAAACTCAGCCAGGACAATGAACTTTTTGCCATTGAAAAGACCCCTGACCTGTTCTTCAGGCGTCAGTATGTCTTGCAAGAAGGCGCCATTCTTAACTACGAGTTGATTCCGACCCAGGATAAAAGCGCCGCGTGTTTTTACATCCATGAACTTGGCCGCTTGCGCTGCATGAGCCATTAATCGGCCTCAGGTAGCGACTCGACACCCACCTGGCACAGGTTCACATCAAAGAACCCTTCAAACAAAAATAACACTTATTGATTTGAATCATACGTCTCTCCTGCCAAAAATCCCTCGCCGATAATCCTTGGAATCGAGCTTGCTTGATTCTCGCCCGGGACAATGCCCTATACAGGAGAATCAAGTGAAAACCATGCATTTCCTGCGAACCCATAGAACGACGACTTTCGGATACCTGGCGGTCTTTTTTCTGTCTGCCATGCCACTTTATTCGTTGGCACACGACGAGCGCTCAGTCGAAAGCACGACCATTGAATATTATGAAATTGAAACAAGCCCGGATGACAGTCAGAAACTGTCGCATCTGAAAATCCACAGTGAGAATGAGTATCAAACGGACGAACAGAACAGTGACTCTGCTCTCCCTGCTCCACCACAAAGTGATACCGGCATGAGCTACGCCAACTGGTTCATACTACTTTGAGGAGCGTTGTATCCGCAGGGGCAAGCGCTGACTGACCTCTTCCGGCGACCTGGCAAATATGAGTTATTGACTTTGGCAGGCACAATCGAAGTGAGATTATTTACAGCCCAAGTCGTGGCAGAGATACAGCTGACATTCTGTTCTGCCTGAATAAACTGTTAATAAGGAATCGCCTCGATGCTACTGAAAAACTTCGTCACCGTGTCGTTTGGTTTATTGCTTTCCCTCAAGGCCATGGCCGACGACAAGGGCTTCTACAGTGCCAAATTGACGAGTATCGAAACCAACAAGAAGGCCCCAAGTACCGTGAAAACTGGCTATCAGGTAAAAACCGGTTATCGTATCGACGACTTTCACGCCTTTACAGCAGCTGCCATTGACCCGATGAAACCCCAATCGCAGATCTTCAGTTCGAAAATCGATCCGCGCAATGTTCAACACATGGACGACTCAGCGTTGGACAGCAAGTACGCATTTTCTGCGGAACTGGAACTGATCCGGGGCCTCTGACACCCCGTTCAAAGCCAATGGAAACGAGGTCGAGCTTACCGACAGCAAGAACGGCCAATCGCGTATCTTCTCCGTGACTGCCCGTCAGGCTTGACCCTATTCATTTAACAGATGAGCCTTCAATTTCATGAGTATCGCACCGCCCGACGAGATCTTTCATTTGTCTTCCGCCTTGCCGAGCCAACTGAATAGAACAATAGGCAATTGGGAAATGAGCCTTTTTCCGGCCGAGCATGAGGCGCGCATTCGGCAACACAAAATCTTTCACAGCCCGCAACTGCAGTGCAGTCGTCTTGAGTTCGACTCATCCGTGACCCTGGTCAGTTCTGTCCCTGCCGGATTCGTGACATTCGCCATCTCCCAGGCGCCGATTGGTCGCCCCGTCGTCAACGATCACAAACTGCGGCCTAACGAAGTCATCGTATTGCACAGCGATGAAACGGTGCATTACACCTGCGAACCGAATGAAACACTTTTCACCCTCACCACGACACTGGAACACTATGACCGATACCGCCAAGATCACCCTGTCATAGATATCCTTGCAAACCGGACAAACCACAGCTATCAGGCTGAAAACTTTCAATTCATTCAATCGGCCATTCAAGCCATCAGTGCTTGCTGTGTCGATATCAGCGACACGGCTTCGGCTGAATGCGATGAAGCACAGCGATCTGCGATTGGAAGTGCAGTGCTTGCTTCATTGTTGCAATCGCTGACACCCGCAGGCGGTTTCAGCCGCAAAGTCCCGACTAGAAGAAAAGTGGCGATAGAAGCCATACAGTACATCCATGAAAACACAAAAAAAACGCTCACTATAAAGTCGCTCGTAAGGCAACTGGAAACCACCACCCGCACCCTGCACTTTGGCTTCATTGAAACGTTCGGCATGTCGCCTATCGCCTACATCAGAAACTTGAGACTCGCCAGCGCCCGTCGCGACCTGATCAATAAAACCTGGCCCACCGTCACCGAAACCGCGATGTTCTGGAATTTTCATCATCTGGGCCGGTTTTCCAAGGCGTATCAGTTGGCTTACGGAGAGACGCCGTCGGAAACGGCCAGGCGCAACTCAGCCAGGCCCAGGAGCACGGTCTCCCCCGTTTACAATCAGGTCGCCGAGGGTAGAAATCATCGTTAACCGGTATTTATAAATGCCCCGTAAATGATGATTAATGATTTCCCTTGATTAACCACAGGTATCCAAAATTGCTTATTTGCCTACTCAAGGGAGATAAGCATGCATCATCGAATAAACACACTGCCACTCAAGCAGAAAATCGCACTGTGCATGGCCGTCTATGCAAGCGGCATCTTATTGGCCTGGGTAATTGACTGGTACTGAAGTCGTTTAATCCGCGACTGCAGGATGCACAGTGAAATAATGATACCTCGAGGTTTGTCGATGGTTGCCGCATATAAAGCGTTACTTGGAAGGCACGCAGTCACTGTCTGTCTGATTGCTGCTGCGGGTTGGGCCGCATGGCTCAGTGCTGGAGTACTGGCGGAGCCATTCATTGCACGGAAGCTGAATAACATTTATGCCGATCTGCGTGCTGCTCAAGTGGAACCCAATGCGCAGATCGACAAAGTACTGGAAACCCTCGACGATCTTGATCGTTCGGGTCAGGAATGCTCCGTCGAGCAATACTCGCAACTGGCTGACCTGGTCAAGAACCTGCGATTTGTTGATCAAGCGGCAATCCAGTTGCCCAATGGCAAGATCTGTTCCTCCTACGGACAAGAACTCCCGTCGATACTGGCCGGTAGCGAGAAACGCAAGTTCTCCGTTGGAAAGCGAACCTACTGGGTGGATGCTGGCCACAGGGTTTCCGCGGACACCGACTTTATCATTGTGTCGGAACAGTCAACCTACGTCTGGGCAAACAAGAAGATCCTGCTCGATAATCTGAAGTTTCCCGAGGACCTGCAACTGGACCTCATCGGCCCCGGCGGCGCAGTGCCCATCGCCTCCACCGGCCATACACCGCTGACGATGCACAAACCCTTCCACCTGGAAGAACTGGTTATCTCGGCAGATAAGGTCCTGATCGCCTTTGCGGGCAACCGAAATGAACTGATCGCTGTCGTTTCTCTTCCGTTGAGCTACCTGACTGGTCTCAAATTCAAATTATTCATTGGCCTTGCGTGCCTGTTTACAGCCCTGCTCTTGCTCGCAAGGTGTATTCAACGACATTACACCTCTACCGCCGTACGGCTTCGCAAAGCCCTGAAAGCCAACACGCTGGGCGTTCACTACCAGCCTATCGTCAATTTGACGACGGGCTATCTGGTGGGCGCCGAATCACTTTCCCACTGGAACGACAACGGTACCCAAGTGCCGGCGGATGTTTTCATCCCGGTGGCGGAGAAGTCAGACTTGATCCGCAAACTTACACGCTCGGTGATTCGACAAGTGGCGCAGGATTACAGCACCTACCTTTGGGCGTGCAAGGACTTCTACATTACGGTCAATCTTTGCGCCCAGGATATTCAGGACCCGAGCTTCCCGGACTATGTGGCCAGCGTGCTGGCAACCTACAACATGCCTGTGTCCGCCATGGCCTTTGAAATCACCGAAAGGACCATGCTCGATCAGAAGCCCGCCGCCCTGCAATTGCGACGGCTTCGTGCGTGCGGACACCGCATTGCCGTGGACGACTTCGGCATCGGCTATTCCAACCTCTCGCTCCTCGATTCAGTGCCTTTCGACATTCTGAAAATAGACCGCTCGTTCATCGCAGGCGACAAGATCGCGGCCAAGGATGCCTTGTGGCGCCACATTGCCCAGTTGGCCAAATCGCTAAGGCTCAAGGTCGTGGCCGAAGGTGTGGAGACTCAGGAACAACTTCCGCATCTGGTTTCGGAAGGGGTTCTACTGGCGCAAGGCTGGTTGTTCTCCAAAGCACTGCCGATTCAAGCGTTGGCAAGACGCTACTTTCAATGTCCGGAAAACATCCCGCCCTACGACCCAAAAATATCAATCAATGACTTCTATTAACCCCTCATGGTCCCTCAAATGCTCGCCGAACCCTAACACCAGACAACCCTGTACAAGGACTCCACTCAACATGCTACTTCGAAACCTTGGCTTCGCTTCACTGCTATCGCTGCTGTCTTTTCAGGCGCTCGCTGATGACAAAGGTTTATATCTTGGAGCTGGCGTAAGCAGCATTCAGACCGACGAATCCAGACTGGATGACGACGACACCAGCTACAAGGTTTTTGCCGGGTATCGCGTCAATAGCTACCTGGCCTTCGAGGGCGCCTATGTCGACCTCGGTCAGTTCAAGGACAAGAACGTCGACTTCGATGGTAAATCGGCCCAGGCTGCCGCCCATGTCGGCTTTCCGCTGGGTGATCGGCTGCGGGTGTTCGGCAGTGTCGGCGCTCACGCCTGGGACGCCGACGGCAATGCCACCGACGACGATACCGGGGTTGACCTGACCTACGGTGTCGGCGTCGAGCTCGATGTCTTTCGCAACATCGGCCTGCGCGCCGAATACGAAGTCCTGGAGGTCGGAGAGATCGACCTGAATCAGACGACCGCATCCGCCTACATGCTTTTCTGACACCGCTGCAACCGAGCGGCCTTGCCGGTCGCTCAACGCACTCTGTGCGATGCCCCCACCTTGGCACCGGGTCCGATAACCGGTGCTCAGGTGCGTCTTTGCTCCCGCAATGCGCCCTCCCTCGCCACAGAAGTCACTGCGGTTGCAAAATTGCTAGCCGGCAACGACAAACACAATGATCGGCCCACACACCGCCAGCAACACATTGGAAATCGCATAACACACGGTAAAACCAATCACCGGGGTGTTGCTGCCGGACTGCTCGATGATCTTGTTCATCGAAGCGGCTTCGGTCTGCGCACCGGCCAGGGCGCCGAACAGGATCATCGGGTGCAGGCGCAACACATAGCGGCCGAAGTACAGCGCCACCAACGGCGGCACAATGGTGACCACGGCGCCGGACAGCAGCAATGCCAGGCCTTGTTCCTTCATCGCGGCAAACGCCGCGGGACCGGCCAGCAAGCCGACCACCGCGCCGAACGCGGTCAGGCCGAACTCGGAAAACGCCCATTGCGCGGCGGGCGGCAACGCGCCGATTTCCGGGTGACGCGAGTTGTACCAGCCAATCACCAGCGCGGCGACCAACACCCCGCCTCCGATGCCCAGTTCCACGGGGATCATCCCGACATGGGTCGACAACAGCCCCAGCAACGAGCCCAGCACCATGCCGAGGGTGTGCACGGCGATGTCGCTCTTGTAGTTGTGCTCGCGAATTCGCCCTAACCGCTTGGCCACGGCTTCCACACTGGCGGTGCGGCCGGTCAGGGTGATCACGTCGCCTCGACGCAGCACGGTGTTGGGCAGCAAGGGCAACTCGTAGCCCTGGCGGGTGATGGTATTGATGAAGCAGCCCAGGCGCCTGGCGCTTTCCAGCCGGTTTTTCGCCTGGTGGATCGTCTTGCCGGCGAACTCAGGCGAGGTCACGACGATGTCCACCTCACGGGTGGGGAAAGACAAGGATTCGGCATGGTCGATTTCCGGTCCGATCCACTGGGTGAGCGTGCCCACGGCTTCACGCAAGGCGTAGACCCCGACGATATCCCCGGCCATCAGCGTGAACGCTTCGTCTCGCTCGAAGATTTTTCCTGCACGTACCACGCGTTCGACGGTCAGCGACTCGTGCTGTTTCTCCACCTCGGCAATACGCTGCCCATTCGCCGAACCATTGGCCGCCACCTGATGGGCACGCACGACGATGCGGGTGTAGGGCACGGTGATCGCGTCTTCTTCCTTGGCGATACCCAGCTCCAGCTCCAGCTCCCGTGCCGACTCCCTGAGGTCCACGCCCAGCAACTTCGGGGCAATGCTGCCGACGAAGACGATCAGGCCGATGGTGCCGAACAGGTACGTGATCGCGTAGGCAATCGCCATGTGGCTGTTGAGTTGGGCCCTGGCCGCGGTGTCGATCGACAATTGATTGATGGCGCTGGTGGCGGTGCCCATGATCGCCGTATCGGTCAGTGCACCGGCGCCGAGCCCGGCGGTGAAACCGGCGTCGAAATCGAACACCGCATTCATCAGCAGGATCGCCGCCAGTGCGGTCCCGCACAGCACCACGCTCAACACCACCAGTTTCAGCGTGCCGCGATTGAGGCTGCCGAAAAACTCCGGCCCGCTCTTGAAGCCGACCGCGTAGATGAACATCACGAAAAATACCGACTTCAGTCCGGTCGGCACTTCGAGCCCGATCTGGCCGATCAGCAGCCCCATCAACAGCGCACCGGCCACCGAACCGAGGTGGAAACTGCCGATGTGGATGCGGCCGACGAAGACGCCCAGGGCAATGGCCAGGAACACCGCGATTTCCGGGTCAGTCCGCAGGGCGTGGAGAATGAACTCAAGCATGGTGCGAACTCCCTTTCAGGCGAAAAATCACGGTTCCTTCGGTTCTTGTGCCGGGGCTGGGTACCACTTGTCCTGGGGCACCCATTTCTCTTGTTGCGGATCGCCCAGGTAGTGCGGCGACATGATCTGCACGCCGTACTCGTTGAACACATCCTGGATGTTGGCGTGCAGCATGCTCAGCAGCACGGCGCGCGGCCGAGGCTGGCTGGGAATGGCCTGGGCCACCAGCCGGTATTCCGGGTAGAAGTCCGACAAGGCCGTCTGGAACACCTGGGCCGGCGGCACTTCGAGAATCCCCGGCGTGCGTTTCGCGGCCTCCAGCAGCATCGCCTCCACCTGTCGCCACGGCGTGTCATAGCCAATGGTCACGATAGTGTCGACCACGTAGCCGGGGCCTTGTACCACCCGCGAGTAGTTCTTGGTGACGGTGCCGGTGATCATCGAGTTGGGCAAAGTCAGCACCTCGCCCAGTCCGGTGCGAATACTGGTGGTGAACATGCCCAGTTCGGTCACCGTGCCTTCGTAGTCGCCGATGCGCACGAATTCGCCCGGGCGCAAGGTTCGGGTGTAGGTCAGGATCAACCCCGCCGCCGCCTGCCCCACCACGCTGGTGGCGCCCAGGGAAATCATCAGGCCGATCAACACCGACAAGCCTTTAAAGGCATCGGTGCCGGCACCCGGCAGGTACGGATAGGCCATGGCCAGGGCAAATAGCCAGATCGCCAGGGACGTCAGGCGTTGGGTCGGTTGCAGGGTTTCATGGTTGAGCCAGCTGAGGGTGCCCGGTGCCGCCATGCGCCGCAGTATCCGCCGCATGAACGCGGTGGCGCCGCGGGCAATGAAGAAGATCGCCAGCGCCACGCCCAGCCCGGGTATGGCACCGACGATCCCTTGCAGCAGATAGCCGCCGAGCTCCAGCAGATAATTGTTGAGGCTTTCGCCCCAGGGACGGGTATAGGGAAAGCGCGACAGCACAAAGCCCAGCCATTCGTATGTCAGCAGCAACACGACGACCCAGCGCACCAGCTCCAGCAGGCGGCTGGCCAGCGGATACAGGTAATTGGCGTCGACCAGCGGCACCCGTCCGACTTTCAGGGCCTGGGTGTGCCGGTGCATCAGCTCGGGCAGTTTCTTCAGCACTCTGCGCCGCAGGTACGACATGCCGAACAGCAGCGCGATGTAAACGCCGGTGGCGATCAACGCAGCGACTACGGAGCGCAGGATCAACTGCAGGTTACGGGCTTCCCGGGTTTCGGCCACGACCTGGCGCAGCCGGTCGGCCGCGGCTTCGGCGGCCTGCTGTACCGTGTCGAATTCGGTCGCGTCGAAATCATTGGGCGAAACGATAAAGGCGCGCCGGCTGCCCAGCAGCACCATGTAGCTTTTCATGATCGGGTCGATTGAGACATTGAGATCGTCGGTGTCATCCAGCGCCTCACCGATCACCGCTTTCGCCCGTTTGACCCGCGACACCGGGGCTTCTCCGAAGATGGTCGCGCGAAACACCATGATGCTGCGGTTGGCCACTTTCAATTCAACGGGAGCATCAACCACTTTCGGCGCATCTTCGGCCCACAGTTGCACCGACCAAAACATCCCGAAAACAGTAAACATTACAGCGAGCAGCCTGCTCCGCATGTGTCGGATCCTTACGTCACGAAATTCAGATCGAGGGTACGTACCGCAGCGTAGTTCACCGATGAACGGTTGTCAGATTTGTGCTACAGGCAGTTTCCTTATCCGTCTGTTTCCTTGAAACAGCGAGCTCAAGCCCCGGAAGCTGTGCTCGTGACCGGATTCTTGAAACACTGAAGATCCCACAGGTTGAGGTCTGTTCAGGCGGCCGGCGCCCGGTTCAGGGTCAGTTCAAGGATTGACCTGATAACCCTTGCCCTGCAGACAGCTGCTGTAGGCCGACGCGGTATTGGCCTGGGTGGTTTTCTGATCCGCCCGGCGTTCCTGACGCTGACGTGACCCACCGACCACCATCCCGGCGGCCGCCGTCTCCTTGGCGCGGTCCTGGCGATAGTCCTGTTTCCTGTCATCGTCGACACGATCATAAGCGTCGTCGTGCTGATTGCCGCGCACCTGGGCCCCGGCCGCACCAGCGGCAGCCCCCACAGCGGCACCCTTGAGCCTCCCGCCGGAAGACGAGGAAGACGTCGAGGTGCCCTGGCTGGCGGCAATGCTGTTGCATTCGTTGATGTCGGACTGGGTTTGTTGAGAACTTTGCCCTTTCATCGGCACCACCGATTGCGCCCATCCCGGGCTACTCAAAACCGACAATGCGATGCACAGACTGACCGGTGAAAACCTATTCATGATGACCTCCGACAGGCTTGCAACAATGGGCAAGCCTTGGGGCGACTGGCGGATGGCAAGCGACGTCATGCGTCGCCCTGCCGATCGGGTGGAACAACTGAAAAGTGTAGTTCAACGGCCCCGCAAGGATGGACTTCCGAACAGACGGTGGGAGTTGTGTGGGAGTGAGCCTGCTCGCTCCCACAGGTTTACTGGTGATGTGCGGTTACTCCGGCGGATCGAGCCGATCCAGCGCCCGATTGACCGCCAGTTCGCCGAGCATAATCACCTGCGCAATGCCGAGCAGCGCATTGCGGCTGGTTCCTTGCAGATGATCCACCAGATCGGTGGCCATGACATTGGCCGACGCCAGCGATTCACAGGCATGGACCAGCAAAGTCTCGACATTGAGTTCGGGATTGACGATGAACATGGAACTGGGTTTACGCGGCGTGGCCATGATGTCGGGGCCGCGGTTGAGGTAATGATCGAGGGCGCGCTCGGCGGCTTCGTGGAGTTTTTGGGAGTCGAGGCTTTCGTACGGGGATGTCGGATCGGTGTCCGGGGGATTGGGTGTGACTTTGAACATGGATGTAACTCCTGGGTGTAGATGAGGAGCCATCAACCTTCGCTACCAAACGATGGGTGGCGGCCATACGCAGGTTGGTAGACCGGCCCAGGAACCCGGCGCATCCGAAGACGCCCTGTGCATGGCCACCATGTAGCAGAGCAGAAAAACGCTGCTGATAGCGACGCATTGCACCTTGTAACACCGGGCTACCAAACCCGATCGCTGCTGTTTTCCAGCGACCGGCAAACGATAGAACTCGGCTCCAAGGCGCACAAGCCGGCGGATTCTGGCGTAGCTGTAGGCAATGACGCAAGCCGTCGTAGCTTGCGGGAAGTAACGCTGACAGCCGCTAAACAACTCTTAAACACACCTCGATTCAGGCAACCAATACACGGCCCCTGTGGGAGCGAGCTTGCTCGCGATAGCGGACTGTCAGTCGACATCTATATTGGCTGGTAGTCAGTCATCGCGAGCAAGCTCGCTCCCACAAGGATTTGTGTGGGTACCCGGGTATCTGCGACAACGCCAATCATTGTGGGAGCAAGCTTGCTCGCGATGGCGTCAGTGCAGCCCGCGCAATTATCGCCCCTCCCACTATCAGTTCTGCTAGTACCCGCCGAAAACTATTGAGCCCAAACTCAGGCTTTCACCTCCATGAGAGTAGGAGTCGCCATGTCTTCCCCTCAAAAAGTCCTGAATTGCAGTTATCGCTATGATCCCCTGGATCGCCTCACCAGCCACAATCTGTCCGATACCCCGGAACGTCATCGCTTCTACTGCAAAAACCGCCTGGCCACCGAGATACAAGGTGCCATCGGACACTCCATAGTCCAGCAGGGTGACCTGTTGCTGGCGCAACATCAGCGCCAGAACGGAGTGCTCGACTCCACCCTGCTAGCCACGGACCTGCAACGCTCGGTGCTGAACACGCTCAAGAGCGGCCGACAACCACAACCCATCGCCTATTCCCCTTACGGCCATCGCACCGCCGAAAGCGGCTTGACCAGTTTGCTGGGGTTTAACGGTGAACGACCGGACCCGGTGACCGGGCATTATTTGTTGGGTAATGGGTATCGGGCGTTTAATCCGGTTTTGATGAGATTTAATAGTCCGGATAGCTTGAGTCCGTTTGGGAAGGGAGGGTTAAACTCCTATGCATATTGCCTTGGGGATCCAATTAACTTAGGCGACTTCAATGGTCACAACCCATTCAAATTTTTGAGAAACCTATTCAGAAATGTGTTCAAGTCAAAAACACCAAAAACAACACCCACAAACTATCACTTCACAAACAAATATAATTTCTCCGACTACTTAGGTGAAACAGCAGCCCCACTCTCACCTAATGATCTAGCTATGCGTAAAACTGAAAATATGCTTGGTGCAATACCAGGTCGTCAGATAGAAACCCTACTCGACGGTCCAAGAAGCAGCAGCGTCAATATTTGGGATGATAAAACCGGGCTGCACAATATAAAGCAGCATGTTATTTATTCCCACCCTGACACGACAATATATGAGGTAATTAGTGCAGGTTTGAGAGGTGAACTGAATGGTGTTCTGCCCCATAGAGCAAACGAACTCTCAGTGCTTATTTCCGAGGGAAAGTATGCAGCATCTCGCAATCTTAGGCCCGTATGGGCGCCTAATAAATATACGCATTTCATGATAGATCAAAATAGGCAAAATGAAATTTATAGGCAGGCAGGTGTTCCTTTGCCTGATGCTTTTCTTACAAAGTCTGGATCTATCGCGGTGATTGAACGCGCTAAAAAGATCAGGTTTGAAGTACTTTAATAAATACCAGTGAATATTGAGGACGAAACCAAAAAGTGGGAGCGGGCTTGCCCGCGATGGCGGTGGCTCAGTCAACATAGATGTTGAAGCTGATGCCCTCATCGCGGGCAAGCCCGCTCCCACAGGGATTTGTATGGGTACTCGGGCTTCTTCAACAACACCAATCATTGTAGAAGCGAGCCTGCTCTCGATGACGTCAGTACAGTCCGCGCAATCTTCGACCCACCTACTATCAGTTCTGCTAGTACCCGCCGAAAGCCATTGATCCGATACTCAGGCGTCCATACCCTGGAAAGTCGGAGCCATCATGATCTCCCCTCAGTACATCCCGATTTGCCACTATCGTTACGATCCATTGGATCGCCTCGCCAGCCAGACCCAGGCGGATACTCCGCCACGCCAGCGTTTTTACTGTAAAAGCCGCCTCGCTACGGAAATACAAGGGACGATCGGACACTCAATCGTCCAGCACGACAATCTGCTGCTGGCGCAACATCAGCGCCAGAACGGAGTGCTCGACTCCACCCTGCTAGCCACGGACCTGCAACGCTCGGTGCTGAACACGCTCAAGAGCGGCCGGCAACCACAAACCATCGCCTATTCCCCCTACGGCCATCGCCCCGTCGAAAGCGGCCTGAGCAGTTTGCTCGGCTTCAACGGCGAACGGCCGGATCCGGTGACCGGACATTACTTGTTAGGGAATGGGTATCGGGCGTTTAATCCGGTTTTGATGAGATTTAATAGTCCGGATAGTTTGAGTCCGTTTGGGAAGGGAGGATTGAATGCATATGCTTACTGCATGGTAGATCCAATCAACAATACTGATCCAAATGGTCATATCCGAATCCCGAATATTTTTAAGTTTTTATCAAAGCTAAAAGCTCCAAAAAAAATCATCTCCAACAAAAAAATGACAAAACTTATAAAACAGATAAATAGCGATGAGAAAACGATAAAGGGAGCAATGATTGCAAATGCCGACACAGTGGAAGTCATCAATAAAAACACCCACCTTGTATTTAAAAAAAACCCAAGTTTATTTGAACTAGCCTACAGCAAAGTAGAAGGCAAAGACCTCAAATTACTTGAAGAAAATTTAGCCTTCCCTCAAACCAACCCCAACCTCAACCACTACAACTTACACAACATCAAAGAACTTGCAGGACAAAAATTAGGCATTCATACATCTCTCGATTTTCGCAAGTCTGTGATTCTATCAGATCAAATTAACCACTTAGCTTCAAAAGGAAAGGTCCACGGAGTAAATCCTAGACTTGCCAACGAGGCTATCGAAAATAATAAAAGAATTAGAAAAATATATGGGTATTAAAAAGCCCCTCACAAATTACTTGGAAGAACCTTAAAAAAAGCAACAACCATAATATAAACGGACGTACTCCGCAATAAACTGAAACCAGCGTGGGAGCGAGCGAGCACGCTCACTCCCACGGGGTATTTGGTGTTAATCAGGCATTGGTGGTCAGCGGATAGAGTTTGTCATCAAACTCCGCCAATTTCGGAAACACCAGCGGCTGATCATCACTCAGATGCTGCAGCCGCTGCCCGTAATCAACCAGAAACTGCTGGCGCGCCTCTTCACTGATGTAAGGCACATGCCACGCCACAAACGGCTCCAACACATCGAACCCGACATAGGCCAACGTGCCACGCAGGATCGGCCGCAGCATGTCCTCCAGCGGCCCATGAATCGCGCCCTCCCCAAACATGTGTTCACGTCCGCCCAGAGTCACGGTCACCAGCGCCTTTTTGCCTGCCAATCCGCCCTGATCGTAGAAGCGCTTGCCGCCGTAGCAGATGCCGGACACCAGTACCCGGTCGATCCAGCCCTTGAGCATGGCCGGGGTGGAGAACCAGAAGATCGGGAAGTTGAGGATCAGCAGGTCGGCCCACAGCAGTTTGTCCAGTTCAGCCTGGATGTCCGCCGCCAGTGACTGGCTCTTCACGCCCAGGCGTTGTTCCAGGGCATAGACCAGGTATTCGGGGTTTTCCCGATTCGAGAAGTCCGCGTCACTGGCCACCGGGTTCCAGTTCATTTTGTACAGGTCGCTGACCTGCACTTCGTGGCCCTGGGCCTGGAGGGTGGCGACGGCTTGGTCCCGCAGGGCGGCGGTGAAGGATTGCGGCTCCGGGTGAGCGTGGACGATCAGTACTTTCATGGTGATTCCTTAGACTTTTTCCAGCGTATCGATTGAAGGTGTGGAGTAGCAACCATCGTGGTTGACGAACAGTTTGAATCGCCAACCGTCACACCTGGATCGCCTTCACTTCGACGAACTCGTTCAACCCCTCCTCACCCCATTCGCGACCGTTACCCGACTGTTTGTAGCCACCGAACGGCGCCTGATAATTGAACGCCGCGCCGTTGAGGAAGCACTGACCGGCGCGCATCTGCCGCCCCAGTTGCAAGGCGCGCTCGGCACTGCCGGCCCAGACACCGCTGGACAGGCCGAACGGCGAGTCATTGGCGATCTGGATCGCTTGCGCCTCATCGGCATAGGGGATCAGGCACAGCACCGGGCCGAAGATTTCTTCCTGGGCAATGCGCATGCGGTTGTCGACATCGGCGAACAGGGTCGGGCTGACATAGAAGCCGCGCTCGAACGCGGACGGCGTGTCACCGCCGCACAGCAGCCGCGCGCCTTCCTGCTGACCGACCTTGATGTAGTCGAGCACGGTGCGTTTTTGCCCGGCCGAACACATCGGGCCGAGGAAGCTTTGCGGGTCGAGGGGGTCGCCCATGGGCAGGCTCAGGGTTTCCGCCATCGCCAGTTCCACGGCCTCGGCGTAACGGCTGGCCGGCAGCAGCATGCGGGTCAACGCGGTGCAGGTCTGGCCGGAGTTGATCATCACGTCCTGCACGCCGTAGCGCACCGCCGCTGCCAGGTCGGCGTCTTCGGCGATCAGCAACGGCGACTTGCCGCCCAGTTCCAGGCACACCCGCTTGACCGATGGCGCCGCCGCCTGCGCGACGCGAACGCCGGCGCCGGTGGAACCGGTAAACGACACCATGTCCACGTCCGGGTGCTTGGCCAGCGCTTCGCCGACTTTCGAACCCGGGCCGCTGACCAGGTTGAATACCCCGGCCGGCAGGCCGATGTCCTCGATCATTTGCGCCAGCAGGAAGGCATGCAGTGGGGTTTCCTGGCTCGGCTTGACCACCACCGTGCAACCGGCGGCCAGTGCCGGGGCGAGTTTGCCGATCAACTGATGCAGCGGGTAGTTCCACGGATTGATGAACGCGCAGACGCCCACCGCCTCGCGGATCACCAGCGAATTGCCGACTTCGCGCACTTCGTCCATGAGATGAGCCAGTTCAACGTACTGCTCAAGGCCAGTGATCGGCCCGTCGACCTGCACCGAGCGGCACCATTGCACCGGCATGCCCAGTTCCGTGGTGATGACCGCGGCCATCTCATCGCCACGATTACGCAGTTGATCGGCCAGGGCACGGATATACCCGGCACGCACGCTGGACGGTGTACGTGACCATGAAGCGAAGGCCCGGCGTGCAGCCGCCACGGCGTTTTCGACATCGAGTTCATCACCCAGCGGAACGCTACCGCAGACTTCCTCGGTGGCCGGATTGATCACCTCGGCGATGCCCTGCCCCGAAGGGGTTTGCCAGCGACCACCAATAAACAGTGTCTTGTGATTAAGCATGAACCTGGGCCTCCATCAGTTCTTGAGCACAACGGGCAATGCGCTGGCAGGCATCGCGCAGCGGTTCGGCACCGACCACCAGACCGAGGCGAATATGCCCCGCCGCGCTCGGGCCAAAGGCCTCACCCGCCAGCACCGACACACCGTGGCGATCGAGTAGACGGTCGGCAAACGCCTGGGCGCTGAGCCCGGTCTGGCGGATATCGAGCATCACGAACATCCCGCCATCGGGTTTCAACGCCCGCACACCGGGGCAATCGGCCAGGCTGTCGCACACCAGGTCGCGACGCTGGCGATAGGCTTCGCGCATGGCCTCGAGTTCCGGCAGGTTGCTTTCCAGGGCCACCACGGCGGCGTCCTGAATGAAATCCGGCGAGCCGTAGAGCATGCACAACGCGAGGTTTTCCAGGTGCGCGGCCAGGGATGGCGGTGCCACCACCCAGCCGACGCGCCAGCCGGTCATGGCGTGGGACTTCGACAGGCTGTTGAGGGTCGCGGTGCGCCCGGCCATGCCCGGCAGGCTCGCCGGGCTGACGTGCTCGCCTTCGAACAGCAGTTCGCTGTAGACCTCATCGGAAATCAGCCACAGGTCGTGGCCGATGCACAACTCAGCCAAGGCGGCCCAGGTGCTACGCGGCAGACTCGCGCCCGACGGGTTGTGCGGGCTGTTCAGTGCCAGCGCCCGGGTGCGCGGGGTGATGCGCGCGGCGACATCTTCGGGCAGCACACGAAAGCCGTTTTCCGAGCGCACAGGCACCGGCACCACCACGGCACCGCAAGCACCGAACACCGCTTCGTAGGTGACGTACATCGGTTCGGCGACGATCACCTCGTCACCTGGATTGAGCACGCATTGGGCCACGCTGAACAGCGCACATTGCGCCCCGGCCAGCACGGTGACCTGATCCGCCGAAACGGACTGGCCGCTGCGTTGATGATGACGCCTGGCAATGGCTTCACGCAGGGCACGCTTGCCGCGCACCTCGGCATAGTGAGTGTTACCGCTGCGCAGGCTGTCGATAGCACCCTGCACGATGGGCTGTGGCGTGTCGAAATCCGGGTCGCCCACGGACAGCAGCAGAATGTCTTCGCCCTGTTCGCGCAGTGCCAGGGCGCGGTAGTGAATGTCCCACGCGGCGGCGCCGTCACCGGCGATTCGTTGAGTCAGATCGGAAAAGCGCATCGCTTCATCCCCTTAAAATGCAAATCACTGCGCACAGGCGTGCTTGAGCTCGATCAGGGTCACGCCGTTGCGCTTGAAGCCGTGGCGCAGGTCGGTTTGCAACTCGGCGAGACTTTGCGGCTGGGTAACGGTGCAGCCGAAGGCACGAGCGAGGGCGGCGAAATCCGGATTGCGCGGCAGCACGCCAATGGGCTCGATATCCAGGCCGATCATGTCGTCGCGGATTTGCCCCAGGGCGTCGTTGTTCCACAGCAGCACCACCAGCGGGCTGTCCAGTTCTTCCACCGCGGTGGCCAGCTCCTGGGCGGTGTAGAGGAAACCACCGTCGCCCACCAACACCAGGCCGGGCCGCTGCGGCGCGCCGAATTTGGCGCCGATGCCTGCGGGCAAGCCGTAACCCAGGGTGCCGTAGCCAGTCGGGTGCAGCCAGCTGCGGATGGCCAGGCTGTCGAAGGCGTAGTTACCCGTATACGCAAGCTGGGTCATGTCGGTGCTGATGAAGGCGTTGTCCGGCAGCTCTGCGGCGATACGGTCGAGAATCGATTGATGGATCGACTGCAACGGGCCATGGCTGGCCTTGACCGAGTCGCGCAGCGCGGCCACCGAGGCAGTGGCGGCGCCGGCGTCGCGTACGTCGGATGGCAGGCGCTCAAGCACACCGCTGAGGGTTTGTTGTGCATCGCCGTGCAAGGCAACCGCGCACGGATAGAAGTCATTGAACTTGCGCGGGTCGATGTCGATGCGCAGCAGTTCGCCATTGAGCGGCAGGCGTTCACGCCAGAAATCGGTGTCGGCCATTTCGGTGCCGACGGCCAGCACCACGTCGGCCTCGGCGATCAGGTTCCAGCCCGGTTCCACACACAGGGATGAACCGGCGCTCAACGGTGCATCCGGTGCCAACAGGCCCTTACCGGCAACACTGGTGAACAGTGGCGCGGCCAGTCGGGTGCTGATTTCTTGCAGTTCAGAGGTGGCATTGAGCGCACCACCACCGGCGATGATCATCGGGCGCTTGGCAGCCTTCAGTCTGGCCACGGCTTGATCGATGGCGGTGGCGGAAGCCGGGCCGCGACCCGGGCGACGCACCACCTCGTTGCTCCAGTCACGGGCAATCGGTGCCGACAACACGTCCAGCGGCACCGAGATGTGCACCGGGCGCGGGCGCTCGCTGTCGAACACCGCGTAGGCACGGGCGATCAGCTCCGGCAGGTCTTCGGCGGTCAGTGCCACTGCCGAGAACGCAGTAATCGGCGCGGTCATCGCCCGTTGATCCTGGCATTCGTGCAGGCTGCCCCAGCCCTTGCCCAGGCTGGCGCTGTGGTTGACGCTGGAAATCACCAGCATCGGAATCGAGTCGGCATAGGCCTGGCCGATACCGGTGGCGGCGTTGGTCACGCCGGGGCCGGTGATGACGAAGCACACGCCGGGTTTGCCGCTGACCCGGGCATAGCCGTCGGCCATGAAACTGGCGCCCTGCTCATGGCGGGTCAGCACGTGGCGGATGCCGCTGCCGGGCAAGCCGCGATACAGTTCCAGGGTGTGTACGCCGGGGATACCGAACACGGTATCGACGCCGTAGTTGGCCAACAGACGCACCAGGGCCTGGCCACCGGTCAAGGTTTTGCTTTGCATATTCATGTCCTCACTCCTGGCCGAGGCGAATCAACGCATCGACCGCAGTTGTGCCCTGGGCACCGACCAACAATGGGTTCACATCCAGTTCCAGCAGGTGAGCGGCGTTCTCGCAGGCATAGTCGGCCACGGCGCGGATGGCGGTCACCAAGGCGTCCAGGTCAGCAGGCTCGCGACCACGGAAACCTTGCAGCAACGGCGCGCTGCGCAGGCTGAGCAAGGCATTGCGGATCGCGCCGTCGGTGGTCGGCAGCAACAGGCTGTGACTGTCCTTGAGCAACTCCACCAGAATGCCGCCGGCACCGATCACCAGCGCGAGGCCGAAATCGTTTTCACGCTTGACGCCGACAATCAGTTCAGCCAGCGGCGCTTTGGCCATGGGTTCGAGCAACAGCTGGTCGAAGGCTACGCCCGGGGCATAAGCGGCAATGCTGGCGCGCATTTTCTCCAGCGCAGCGCTCAATGCCACGCCGTCCTTGAGGTTCAGCGCCACGGCACCGGCCTCGGTCTTGTGTGGCAGTTGAGCGCTGACCGCTTTGAGTACCAGCGGATAGCCCAATGCCTCGGCGTCCTTCACTGCCTTGTCCGGGGTGCTCAATACGCCGTTCGGCGTCGGCAGGCCAAAGGCTTTTAACGCCTGTTTGGAGTCCCACTCATTGAGCAAGCGTCCCTCGCCTGCAAGCGCTTGCGGGCACAACGGCACCAACGCCGATTCCCCCAGCGCCAGCAAAGCCTGGCGATTGCGCTGATAACCGGCGATGCGACCCCACGCGGCCAAGCCATCTTCAACACCTTGCAAGGCCGCGACGCCTTGGGCGTGCAGACGCTCACGGGCATGGGCCGGCAGCAGCTCGGGGAAAGCCGAGGTGACGAAGCCGGTCTTGCCGTGACGTTGCAGTGCCGCACAGTACAACTCCAGCAGCAGGTCGCATTCCTTGCGCTCGCCGGTGAACTCCGACGGGTAATCGAGCACCAGCATCGCCGCATCGGCTTCGGTGCGCAGCGCGCTGTCGAGCATGCGGTTCAAGGCTTCGCCGTCGCCCCAGATCGCCGTGGTGAAATCCAGCGGGTTGACCAGGTTGGCGTAGGTCGGCAGCACTTGTGCGAGTTCGCCGACCTGCCCTTGATCGAGTTGCGGCAGGTCCAGTTCGTTGCGTTCGGCGTAGTCGGCAATCAACCCGGCATCGCCACCGGAACAGGCCAGCGCGATCAGGCTGTTGCCCGCCGGCAGGTTGCCGCAAGCCGCGGCTTTGAGAGTTTCGACAAAACTCACCGGGCCGCTGACGCGAATCACGCCGAGACGGTCGAACAGCGCGTCGTACAGCGCATCGGAGCCGGACAACGAACTGGTGTGACTCAAGGCCAGTTCGGCGCCGATCTGCGACACGCCGGTTTTCAGGGCGATGATCGGGATGCCTTTCTCCAGCGCCTTGTGCGCGGCGCGGGCAAACCCCGGCACGTTTTTCAGGCCTTCCAGGTGCAGGCCGATGGCGGTGACCCGAGGTTCGTCGAGCAACACGTCCATCAGTTCAGCCACGCCCAATTGCGCCTGATTGCCCACCGAGGCCATGTATGCCACCGGCAGCGAGCGGTCGCTCATGGACAGGTTGTAGGCGAAGTTGCCGCTCTGGGTCAGCACCGCCACGCCCTTCTCCACCGCTTTGCCGCCATGGGCCACCGGCCACAGCGCGCAGCTGTGCAGGTAGTCGAGCAGGCCGTAGCAGTTGGGGCCGAGCAAGGCCATGTCGCCCGCAGCCTTGAGCAGTTGCTGTTGCAGGGCCTGGCCTTCGGCGCCGGTCTCGGCGAAGCCGGAGGCGTAGCAGATCGCGCCGCCCGCGCCGCTGGCGGCCAGTTCGGCGACGCAGGTCAGGGTCAGTTCGCGGTTGGTGGCGATGAACACGGCGTCCGGGCCGCAAGGCAGTTCGGCAACGCTGCGCACACACGGCACCCCTTCAAGGCTGTCGTGTTGCGGGTTGACCAGCCACATTTGCCCTTGGTAACCGCCTTCGGCACAGCGCTTGAGGGCGCGGGCCATGCTGCGGCCGCCGACGAACGCCACGTGTTGCGGCGCGAGCATGCGTTTGAGGTTGTCACGAATGGTTTGGGACATGGGAATTCTCCGGGCCGGTCAGCGCAGCAACGGCCGCAGCAACTCGCGGGAAATGATGTGGCGCTGGATTTCCGAGGTGCCTTCCCAGATCCGTTCGATGCGCGCGTTGCGCCAGATGCGCTCCACCGGACCTTCGTCCATCAGGCCCATGCCGCCGAAGATCTGCACCGCTTCATCGGCGGCGCGTCCCAGTACTTCACTGGCGAACAGCTTGGCCATGCCGGCCTCGCCATCGGTCATGGTGCCCTGGTCCATTTTCCAGGCGGTGTGCAGGGTCAGCAGTTCGGCAGCGCGGATTTGCGTGGCCATGTCGGCCAATTTGAACGACACGCCCTGGTAAGTGCCGATCGGCTGGCCGAATTGCTTGCGGTCCGCCGCCCATTGCAGCGACACGTCCAGTGCACGCTGGGCCTGACCGACGCAGTTGGCCGCGACCATCACGCGCCCGGCGGTCAGCCAGGCGTTGGCCACGTCCCAACCCTTGCCGACTTCGCCCAGCACTTTGCTGGCCGGCACGCGGCAGTCGTCGAAGAACATTTCGAAGGTGTGATAACCACGGTTGCTCACGCACTTCGGTCCACGGCGGATGGTCATGCCCGGGGTGTTGCGGTCGACCAGGAACGAGGTCACGGCGTTGCGCTTTTTGCCGTTGTGCTCATAGGTGTCGGTCACGGCGAAGACAATGGCGAAATCGGCATGGCCGGCGTGGCTGATGAAATGCTTGCTGCCGTTGAGAATGAAGTCGTCGCCTTCACGCACGGCGCGGGTCTTGATCGCATTGGCATCGGAGCCGGCACCCGGTTCGGTCAGGGCGAAGCAGTCGATCTTCTCACCCTGGATGCACGGCAACAGGTAGTCGTTGATCTGGTCGCCGGTGCAGGCCATGAGGATTTTCGACGGCCGCGCGACGAACACGTGCAGCGCCCAGGACACCTTGGACAGCTCGCGTTCGATCAGCGCCTGGGACAGGTAGTCCAGGCCACCACCGCCCACTTCCTCGGGCATGTTGAAGGCGTAGAAGCCGGCGGCGATCGCCTTGCCGCGAATCTGCGCCGCCAGTTCCGGGGAGACCTCGTCGGCGCGGTCGACTTGTTCTTCATAAGGCAGCAGTTCCTTCTCGACGAAGCTGCGTACCGAGTCCACCAACATTTCTTGTTCTTGGGTCAGTTGGAAATTCATGCTGCTACCTGTTGTTCGTGTTCTGGGAGATGGAGAGGAATCAACGACCGATGAAGCGTGCCGGGCGTTTTTCCATGGCGGCGCGCAGGGCTTCGTTGCCATCTTCACTGCGACCGCAGAGCAGGCCGGCGGCGAGCTCGGCTTGCAGTTGTTCGGCGAGGCTGCGTTCGGCGCCTTCACGCATGAGTTTTTTGGTCTGGGCGAAGGCGAAGGTCGGGCCGGCGGCCAGGCGTGCGGCCAGTTCGCTGGTGACCGTCAGCAGTTGATCGTCAGCGCAGACATCGCCGACCAGTCCGGCGTCGAGGGCACGATCGGCGCCCCACAACTCGTCAAGGAACAGCAGGCGCTTGGCCTGTTCGCTGCCAATCAAACGCGGCAAGTGCCAACTGGCGCCGGCGTCCGGCGAGTACGCCATGCTGGTGTAGCCGGCCTTGAAGCGTGCCGATTGCCCGGCGATGCGCAGGTCGCAGCACAGGGTCAGGTCCATCCCGGCGCCGACGGCGGTGCCGTTGATGGCGGCGATGGTGGGTTTTTCCAGGCTGTGCAGGCGGGTCATCAGGGCGTGGGCGGTTTCGGTCCAGCCGTAGGTCTCCAGCGCGCCCCGGGCTTCGGCATCGGCCCATTCATCGAGGTCGGCGCCGGCGCAGAAGCTGCGGCCGCTACCGGTGAGCACCACCACGCGCACCGCCGGATCGGCGTTGAAAGCGTCGAGCAGGCCATGCAGGTTTTTCAGCGTCGGAATGTCCAGCGCATTGCGCTGGGCAGTGCGATTGAGGGTGATCCAGGCAACGCCTGCTTCGACCTGGCTGAGCAGCGACGATTGAGTGGTCATGGGAATCCTCGAATTATTGTGATTGGTCTGAGGTGATGCGACTTGAGGCCATACTAAACGAGTGTTCAGTAAGGCGGCAATCGGCGGGGAGATGAGCTGTAACAAGCTCAAAAATCATGTAACACATTGGTTTTATTGATTTATTTATAGATTGGCGAGCGTAAGCCGTTGGCGCTGTTACAACTTCGAACAACTGGTGACAGGACGTCAGCCGCAGATCTTTTGCCCACCACAAAACCAATGTGGGAGCGGGCTTGCTCGCTCCCACAGGGGGGTGTGGTTACTTCAAGGGATCAGGCAGTCGGCAAGCTCGGCGTCAACACGCCCTGGCGCTTGCGATGGATCAGGAAGTACGCGCCATAGCACAGGGCAATGAAGCCAAAGCCCCAATACAGCGACGGACGCTGGGTTTCATCCAGGGCCAGGAACACGAACAGCGAGCAGCACAGCGTGATGCACATCAGCGGCAGTACCGGGAACCAGGGTGCGCGGTATTTCAGGTCGCTGAGTTTGCCGCCCTCACGCAAGTACGCCTTGCGGAACTTGTACTGCGCCAGCGCGATGACAATCCAGGTCACGGTGCCGGACATGCCGCTCACCGCCATCAGCACCATGAACAAGGTGTCGGCGGCGACGAAGCTGGTCATCAGCGACACCAGCGCGAAGCACAGGGTGATGCTCAAGGCGCGCAATGGCACGCCACGCTTGCTCAATGGCGACAGGCTTTTCGGCGCCATGCCGGTTTTCGACATCGCCCACAGGATGCGCGTCGAGGCATACAGGCCGGAGTTGCCCACCGAGAGGATCGCGGTGAGGATCACGAAGTTCATCAGGTCGGCGGCGTAGGGAATGCCGACCATGTCGAACACCTGCACGAACGGGCTTTCCATCAGCCCCGCCTGCTGCCACGGCACGATGGCCGACAGCACGATGATCGCCAGCACGTAGAAGATCAGCACGCGGAACACCACGTTGCGCACGGCCCGGGGAATGCTTTTTTCCGGCTGATCGGTTTCACCGGCGGCCACGCCCATGATCTCGCAACCCTGGAACGCGTAGACCACGGTCATCATCACCGCGAACACCGCCGACAGGCCGTTGGGGAACAACGAATCGCCGATCAGATTAGTCGCCATCGGCGCCGGTGCGCCGCTGCTCAGGGGCATCACGCCGAAGATCACCAGCACGCCGACCACGATGAAACCGAGAATCGCCGCAACCTTGATCCCCGAGAACCAGTATTCGGCTTCACCGAAAGCGCGGGTCGCCATGGCATTGATGCCGAACAGCACCACCACGAACAGCGCCGACCAATACCAGATCGGCACCGCCGGGAACCAGCGGGTCATCAGCATGCCGGCGGCGGTGAACTCCAGGCCCACGGTGGTGGCCCAGCTCATCCAGTACACCCAGCCGATCATGAACCCGGTGGCCGGGCCGATGTATTTGGTGGCGTGGGTCTGGAACGAACCGGACACCGGCATCTGCACCGACAGTTCGCCCAGGCAGACCATCACCAGGTACATCAGGAAACCGGCGAACAGGTAAGCCAGGATCGCCCCCACCGGGCCGCCTTGATTGATGGTCACGCCGGAGCCCATGAACAGCCCGGTGCCGATGACGCCGCCCAACGACAGCATGAAAATGTGCCGGCTCTTGAGGGCGCGGGTCAGCTGTATGCCTTTACGATCAGTGTTTTCGTTCATGTCGGCACCTCAGCAGTCGTTGAGGTGAACAGCGCGCGACAGGACGTCACGGCGCAGGGAGGGATCAGCTTTACGGCAATTCATTATTATTATCTCCAATAAGCTTCGAAGACCGCGCTGCGGCGGTTGCGTCGATTATTGGAAAGCCATGTAAGTTCGCGTTGACCGTAAAGATCGAAGTTGTACAAAGTCGTAACAAATTTGTACGTCAGCTCTGCAACAGGCCTTTGAGAGTATCGAGCGAGTGCTGCAATTGCTCATCGAGCGCGGGTCTCATGTGCTCGATCGCCGATTCATCGTTTGCCAACGCCAAGGTCTCCAGCGTCCTTAGCGTTGTGGCCAAGGCCCGAAAACCCAGGGAATCGCAGCTACCGGCCAGGCGGTGAGCCAATTGTGCGACCTCTGTGCAGTCGTTGGCGGCCATGGCTTCATGCAGCGCATCGCGGTGTTGCAGGATCGAGTCGCGGAGCACCGCCAGCAGGCCCTGGACCTTTTGCGCACCGAGCAGGCTGCGATGGGTCTGCAACAGCGGCCAGTCCATTGCCTCATCGCTCGGCTGCGACCCGGTCACAGGCGCCTGCCCTTCCAGCACCTGGCGCAGGTTTTCCAGCTTCAAGGGCTTGGCCAGGACACCGTCCATGCCGGCCTCCAGATAACCGCGCACCAGCGCCGGTTGCACGCTGGCGGTCAGGGCGAAAATGCGCGCATGGCGGTTCGGCCCGTCACTGCTGCGAATCTGCCGGCATAGCTCGACACCGCTGATGCCCGGCAGATGCACGTCCAGCAGCATCAGGTCGAACACCCGAGCCGCGCAGTGTTGCAGCGCCTGATCCGCTTCTTCGGCCAGCCACACCCGGTGGCCGTCCCGTTGCAGCAAGCCCTTGACCACTTCGCGGTTGAGCGCCACGTCTTCGACCACCAGGATGTTCAGTGCCGGCCCCGCCGCGCGAACCGGCGCAACCTCAGCCACGCCGCTGGCCGGTTGCAGGGACAGCTCGAACCAAAAGCAACTGCCGCGCCCCTCTTCACTGTCCACGCCGATGCAGCCGCCCATCTGCTCCACCAGATGTTTGCAGATCGCCAACCCCAACCCGGTGCCACCAAAACGTTGCGCGACTTCTTCGCTGGCCTGGGTGAAACGCTCGAAAATCTTCGCCTGCATCAAAGGGGCAATGCCGATGCCGTCGTCCGTGACACTGACCCGCAGCCGCTGCCCGGTCTGTTCGCAGGTTTCGCCAAGCAGCGCCACCTCGACGCCGACTTCGCCGCCTTCGGTGAACTTGATCGCGTTGGCCAGCAGGTTGCTCAGCACCTGGCGCAGGAACTGCTCGGCGCCGTGGTGATACTCGGCAATCCGCTGATCGATGCGGCAACTGAGGATCGTGTCGTTGTTCAGCGCTCGCGGTTCCAGAAGTGTCAGCACCTCGTCGAGCAACTGGCGCAGCGAGAAATCCACCGGTTCGGGATGGCTGACGCCCTCCTCCAGCTTGGCGAAATACAGCACTTCATTGAGGATCGTCAGCAAGCCTTCGCCGGCCTTGTGCAAGGCATCCAGGCGTTTGCCGTCCTGGGCATCCAGGCGCGCGCCGCGCAGCAATTCGGCCATGCCGAGAATGCCGTTCAGTGGCGTGCGCAGTTCGTGGCTCATGGTCGCCAGGAACCGCGACTTGGCAAGGTTGGCCGCTTCCGCCTCGTCTTTGGCACGCATCAGGCTGGCGGTGCGGCGCTCGACCATTTTCAGCAACTCGTCACGGTTGTCCTGTAAGGCCAGGCGATCGGTTTCCCGGCGCTCGATGTCCCGCAGGATCGCCCGACGCATATCGTCCAGCGCATGGGCCACGGTGTCGATTTCGTCGCTGCCACGACGCTTGTCCAGGTGCAGGGGTTCGTGCCACTCACCGGCGGCGATGCGCCGGGCAAACTCGGCCATGACTTTCAGGTGCCGGGTTACCAGTCGATAAAACAGCCCCGACAAGGCAACGGCCAGGCCGCAGAGGAACACCGCCATCCACAGCAGGCTGGTCAAACCGGTGGCGTAGAGACGCTGGTACACCGCCCCCAGATCCGTGCTGACCTCCAGCTCGCCAAGGTTGCGCAACGGGCCGGACGGCGGCTGATAGTCCAGGACAAAGCGCTCGATGCGCAGCGGGCCAGTGGGGTGCGGATTGCCCTGTACCAGGTCGAAATCGGCGCTGGTCAAGTGCACCCGCGCGACATCGGAGAAGTCCACCAGCCCGCGCAACTGCACATTCAACTGCTCCTGGTTCAAGTCCCAGAGACTGCGTTCCAGGCTGGCCAGGTAGCCGGCGCGGATCAGCTCCATGCGCGATTCGATGTCGCGCATTTCCCGTCGATACTCGATGTAAAGTTGCACGCTGCTGGCCAGCACGGTGAAGCACAGGCTGAACAACAGAATGAACAGCAGCAGGCGCCGCAACAGTCCACCGGGACGGGCGCGAATCATTGCGCATCCGCCGGCAGGTTGATCATGTCGCGGTAGGTCACTTCGCTTTCGTTGAGCCAGCGCTCGATGTCACCGCCGTCGACCATGCGCTGCAACTGCGCATTGATTTCGGGCATGCGAGTGGCCAAGGGCGAGCGTCGCGACACGGCAACCCGCAGATAGTCCACGCTCAATGCCTTGGGCAAGGCGACGATGTCCTGGCCGCCGGGCAGGTTTTCCACGTACAACTGGCCGGTACGCCGCTCCTGGGTGATGAAATCGATGCGCCCGCGAATCAGCTTGCCGAAGTTCTGGTGGCTGTCGGAAACCCATTCGATATTGTTGTTGCGCGCAACCATGCGATCGAACTCCACGCCATAGCTCTCGCCGAACAACAGGCCGCCACGGTAATGGGCCAGGTCGTCCAGTTGTTCGAATTTCACCGGATGCTGGCGGTTGATGAACAGCGCCACTTCTTCACGCAAGACAGGCACCGTCGAGAACAGCATGCTCTGCTCCCGTTGCGCAGTGCTGTAGGCCAGCACCACATCGACCCGGCCTTCGGCGGCGTCCAGCAGGCAGCGTTTCCAGTTGCCCAGCACCACCATCTCGACCTCGTAACCCAACCGGCCAAACAGGTTCTTCACCACATTCGGCGCCAGGCCTCGCACTTGCTTGCCATCGCTCCAGGACACGGGCGGGTACACCGGGTAATCGCAATAGCGAACCTTGTCCGCCGCGACGGCATGGCCGGCCAGCAGCAGCGCCAGCAGGCAAGGCCATCGCGCCATCAGCTTCAGGCCGCCACACTGGCGGTGAACAGGTAACCGGCGCCGTGAATGGTGATGATCAACTGCGGTTCGGCCGGATCGTCATGCAACTTGCGGCGCAAGCGTCCGACCAGCACGTCGATGGAGCGGTCGTTGGGCACCCATTCGCGGTTGCGGATCTGGTCCATCAACTGGTCGCGGCTGAGGGTGTGGCCGCTGTTGCGCAGGAACACGCTGAGCAACTGGTATTCGCCGTGAGTCAGCAGGGTTTCGCTGCCGGACGGATCGATCAGGCGACGGCGGTCGGTGTCCAGTGACCAGTCGGCGAACTGCTTGACCGGCTTGGCCACCGCGACGGCAGGCGCCGGCGTTTGCGCATGACGGACCCGGCGAATCAGGTTTTTCGCCCGGGACACCAGCTCCCTTGGATTGAGGGGTTTGATCACGTAGTCGTCGGCGCCGCATTCGAGGCCGACGATGCGGTCGATTTCATCGTTGCGCCCGGTGATCAGGATGATTCCGACTTCCGAACGCACCCGCAGTTCACGGGTCAGGGTCAGGCCGTCCTTGCCCGGCAGGCGGATGTCGAGCATCACCAGGTCGACGCTCTGGCTGGCCAGGAAGGTTTCCGCCAGTTCCGCCGTGGCGGCGCAATGGACGTCGTAGCCTTCCTGGGACAGGTAGGCGTGCAGCAGATCGCGAATCAGCGGATCGTCATCGACGATCAATACCCGAGGAGTCATCGCTTGGTGTCCGGCATAGGCCCTGAGGCCAGTTTCTTATTAGAGTGTATTCCTGCATCGGCGCCAGAGAGTATCGATTGCTGAACGACTGATCAACAGTCGCTCGTCTGCAGGCAAAAACGCTGGCGTCCGCCGGCCTGCAGACCGTCGACCCAGGCCTCGCAAATCTGGATGCCTTGCTCCGGGGTGAAGGTGCCGGGGTTCAGCCCGGACTCCAGCCACAAGCCGTCGAGCAAGGCGCTGAGGCTGATGGCGGCGAGGTCGGCGTCGAAATTTTCCCAGCCCTCTTCCCGGGCCAATTCCGCCAGCACCTTGCGCAGGATGCCGCGATACTCGCCATAGGAATGATCGTGGGCCTGGTTGATGGCCTCGGCGGTTTTCACCGCGCCCCAGAACGCCAGCCACGCATCGATCAGTTGCGGGTCGAGCAGCTCGGCGGAAAACGATCCGCGGAAAAACGCCGACAAGCGCTCCCGGGCATTCGGCGCGGCTTGCTCCATGGCGTCGCGCAGCAGGGTCATGACCCGCCCGGTGATCGCCATGTAGGCCTCGGCCACCAGTTCATCCTTGCCGGAATAGTGATGGCTGATCAGCCCCACCGAGACCCCTGCCTCGGCGGATATCTTGCGGATCGACGCGCCCTGGAAGCCGTGACGCTTGAGGCACACCAGCGTCGCCTCGATCAGGTTGGCTTTGCGCAACTGCGGTTCCATGCGGGAAAAACGGGCTTCCTGGTTCATGGGCGACACGCTCCTTGGTTCAATCGTTCAGGCCTGCGCGGGTTGGCGGCGGGCTGAACGACTGTACAGCAAGAGCGGGCCATTTCTCCAGTCAGTTGCCAGTCTGGTAGACCGCGGCGCGTCCATCGCGAGCAAGTCGGATCGCGAAGGGGTCAGCTCAAACAACACAGAATCCGGATCAGTCCCGATACCTCGGAGCCACACGATCCAGCAACCGCAACAACGCCGCCCAAGCCAGTTGCATCGCATCCGGATCACTCAGTTCCCCCTCCTCCAACGGTCGCCCCGGATCATTGAACTGCCGTTCTGTATGCGCACAGACCTCGTGCGACGGCAGCACAACCTCACCGGCAGCTTGCGCGGCCAGCTGGATTTCACAGGCCTTTTCCAGGTAGTACATGCGCAAGAATGCCTGGCTCACCGTCTCGCCGACAGTCAGCAAGCCATGGTTGCGCAGCATCAATACCGATTTGTCGCCCAGGTCCGCCACCAGCCGTTGCTGCTCGCTCAGGTCCAGCGCCACACCTTCGTAATCGTGGTAAGCGACCCGGCCATAAAACTCCATGGAAATCTGGTTCACCGGCAACAACCCACACTTCAACGCCGCCACCGCACACCCGGATCTGGTGTGGGTGTGCAGCACGCATTGCGCATCTTCACGGGCGCCATGAATGGCGCTGTGAATCACGAACCCGGCCGGGTTAACCGGGTACGGCGACGGCTCTACGGCATGGCCATCAAGGTCGATCTTCACCAGATTCGACGCAGTGATTTCATCGAACATCAGCCCGTAGGGGTTGATCAGAAAGTGATGCTCCGGCCCCGGAATGCGCACCGAGATGTGGGTGAAGATCAGATCGGTCATGCGAAAGTGCGCAATCAAGCGGTAACAGGCCGCCAGTTCCTCACGCAGGCGTAGCTCGGTAGCGCTGCGTTCAGGGGCCAGGTGGCTGGCGATGTTGTTCATGGTGGTGGTTCTCCAGGCTGATCGGCTGGGGCAGACAGTAAGGCTGGACGCTTGGACACGTCCAGCCGTCCGCATTTATTTACTGGCCCAGGCGTTGAAGCGCTCTTCCAGCTCTTCGCCATGATCGACCCAGAAACCGACGTTCATCGACAGTGCACCCTTGAGGTTCTGCGGCGCCGTAGGCACCCATTGCGCCAGTTTGTCGTCCAGCCGTGCGGCGGCCTGGATATTGGTCGGGCCGTAGGGGATTTGCTGCACGTAGTTGACCTGGGCGTCCGGCTGGTTGGCGAAGGCGATAAAGCGCTTGGCCTGATCCACATGCCGGGACCCTTTGATGATCGCCCAGTAGTCCATGCCGTACAGGCTGCCGGGCCAGACCAGAGCGAGGTGGCTGCCTTTCTGTGCGGCGTCGGCGATGCGTCCGCTGTAGGTCGAGGTCATCACCACATCGCCGGCGGTCAGCCATTGCGGCGGTTGCGCGCCGGCCTCCCACCACTGGATGTAAGGCTTGAGTTCAGTGAGCTTGGCGAATGCCCGGTCCACCCCCTGCGGGGTGCCGAGCACCTTGTAGACGTCTTCGGTCTTGACCCCGTCGGCCAGCAAGGCGAATTCCAGGTTGTACACCGCGCGTTTGCGCAGCCCACGCTTGCCGGGGGTTTTCTTCACGTCCCAAAAGTCTGCCCACGAGGTCGGGGCCTGGGCCAGTTTGTCGGTGTCGTAGGCAATGGCCACGCTCCACACCAGCGCGGCGGAACCGCATTCCTGCGCCGCCTCGGGGATCAACTGGTCGGCGTGGCCCAGGCGGGTCCAGTCCAGGCGCTCGTACATGCCTTCCTCGCAGCCGCGCATCAGGTCCGGGCCTTCGATCTGCACCACGTCCCAGTCGACGTTGCCGGTGTCGACCATGACTTTGATTTTCGCCATCTCGCCGTTGTATTCGCTCTGGATCACCTTGCTTTGATCCACGGCGGCGAAGGGTTGAAAGAACGCCACGTCCTGGGCTTTTTGTCCGGCTCCGCCGTATCCGACCACCACCATGTCCGATGCTGCCTGAGCGCTGCCCAGGCCCATGGCCACGGACAACACCAAGGGATAAAAACCGTGCTTGAGCGTGTGCGATTTCATCAGTGGTTCCTCTTGCAGGTGCCACGGGACCCAAGGCCCGCGCAGCCCTTTTTTATTGTTGTGAGGTTTGGCCCGGGAGCGGGCTCGAGACGAAACTACTGCAAGGCGCAGTAAAAAAACAAGTTGATTTTTTACTGAAGGTAAATTTCTATAGCGCAACAATAACAACGCCGAAACCCGGCCTTTCGGCTTCAGCCTGCCAGGAGTACCCGCCCCCATGCCGACCTCGACACCCGCCTTCGCGCACCTGTTCGAACCCCTGGAGATCCGTGGCAAGCGCCTGAAAAACCGCATCATGTCCAGCGGGCACGACACCTCGATGCCCACCGACAATCTGGTCAATGAGCAATTGATCGCCTATCACCGGGCGCGTGCCGAAGGCGGTGCCGGGCTGATCGTGCTGCAAGTGGCCGGCGTGCATGACAGCGCGCGCTACACCTCCCATGTGCTGATGGCCACCGACGATGCGTGCATCGAGGGCTACCGCAAACTGGCGCAAACCTGCCATGCCCACGGTACCGTGGTGTTGTCCCAGGTGTTCCATCCGGGGCGGGAGATCATGGAGTCCAGCGATGGCCTGCTGGCGGTGGCCTATTGCGCCTCGTCGGTGCCCAACGAACGCTTCCGGGTGATGCCCCGCGCGCTGGACCAGGCCATGATCGACGAGATCGTCGCCGGTTATGCCGCTGCCGCCCGCCGACTGCACCAGGCAGGCATCGATGGCGTCGAGGTCGTGGCCAGCCATGGTTACCTGCCGGCGCAGTTCATCAATCCGCGGGTCAACCGGCGGACCGATGGCTACAACGGCGGACTGGAACAGCGTTTGCGTTTCCTGCGCGAGGTAATCGCCGCCGTGCGCGCGGCGACCGACGAGCAGTTCATCATCGGCCTGCGCATTTCCGCCGACGAGCGCGACCCGGAAGGCCTGACCGAGGACGAATCCCTGGCCGCCGTGCAGTCACTGCAAGCGCAGCTCGATTACGTGCACATCGTCGCCGGCACCTCTGCTTCCCTGGGTGGCGCGGTGCATATCGTGCCACCCATGGCGATCGAAGCGGCGTACCTGGCTAAAGAAGCCGGGACGTTCAAGGCCGGTTTGAACATTCCGCTGTTCGTCACCGGGCGCATCAACCAGCCCCAGGAAGCCGAGCTGATTCTGGCTCGCGGCCAGGCCGATGTGTGCGGCATGACCCGGGCGCTGATTTGCGATCCGCAAATGCCCAACAAGACCGACACCGGCCGCGTCGAAGACGTGCGGGCGTGCATTGCCTGCAACCAGGCGTGCATCGGCCACTTCCACAAGGGCTTGCCGATTTCCTGCATCCAGCACCCGGAAACCGGGCGCGAACTGATCTTCGGCGAACGCCGACAAGCGCCACGGCGCAAACGCATCATGATCGCCGGCGGTGGCCCAGGCGGGATGAAAGCCGCCACCGTTGCGGCCCAGCGCGGCCATGAGGTGACGTTGTACGAAGCCAGTCCGCAACTGGGCGGTCAGGTGTTGCTCGCGCAGCTGCTGCCGCGGCGTAGCGAATTCGGCGGTGCCAGTACCAACCTGCAACGGGAAATGGAACTGGCCGGCGTGCGCGTGGTGCGCAATACCCGAGTCGACCGGGCACTCGTGGAACGGGAAAAACCGGACATGGTGATCGTCGCTACCGGTGCCGAGCCCTACTGGCCGGCCTTCGAGCGCGGCGGTGAGTTGCAGGTGGTGGACGCCTGGCAAGTGCTGCGCGATGAAGTAAAGGTCGGCCGTTCGGTGGTGGTGGTCGACTGGCGCTGCGACTGGATCGGCCCCGGCATCGCCGAACGCCTGGTGCGCGCCGGGCACCAGGTGCAGCTGGCGGTCAACGGCACCCACTGCGGGGAAAACCTGCCGCTGTACGTGCGCGATCAACTGGCCGGCGAACTGCATAAGCTGGGCGTGCCGATCACGCCCTACGCGCGGTTGTATGGCTGCGATGACAACACGGTGTACCTGCAACACACCGCCAGTGGCGAACCGATGCTGATGGAGAACATCGATACGCTGGTGCTGTGCCAGGGCCACCAACCGGTGGATACCCTGGGTGCGGAGTTGCAAGGGCTGGTGGAGTTTCGTCGCATCGGCGACTGCCTGGCGCCGCGTACCGCCGAAGAAGCGATTTATGAAGGCCTGAAAGTCGCGTGGGAGCTTTAAGGCTGTTTATACTCCGGGGCTTTACATTCAAATGATCGCTCTCAGTAGGAGCTGCCGCAGGCTGCGATCTTTTGATTTTGCTTTTCAAAAACAAGATCAAAAGATCGCAGCCTGCGGCAGCTCCTACCAGGGTGTGGCGTAGCCCCCGGTTCGGAATTTTCCATGAGCAACAACAGCAAGACCCCGCCCGCTTCAGGCAGCGCCGAACCGCATTTTCTCGGCACGCGCATTCGCGGCCTGCGCAAGCGCCGGGGCATGACCCTGGCGGAACTGGCGCAACAGAGCGAACTCACCGCCGGCTACATCAGCCAGCTGGAACGCAACCTCGCCTACCCGTCGATTCCGGCGCTGTTCAACATTGCCCGCAGCCTCGGCGTGACCATCCAGTGGTTTTTCGCCAGTGAAGCGGTCACCGCGCCCGAAGACGATGGCGTCGTGGTACGCAAGAACAGCCGCCTGAACGTGCATTACGAAGACGGCATCGTTGACCAGTTGTTGACGCCGCAAGCCAACCGCCAACTGGAAATGCTCCACTCGCGCTTCCCGCCCGGCACCTACAGCCAGCAAAGCTACAGCCACGACGGAGAAGAAGCCGGCTACTTGCTCTCGGGGAGTTTCGAGTTGTGGGTCGGCGAGCGCCATTTCCAGCTCAATGAAGGCGACAGCTTCAGCTTTTCCAGCCAGGAACCGCACCGCTACGGCAATCCCGGCGATGTCGATGCGGTGGTGATCTGGGTGATTACGCCACCGACGTTCTAACGCCGGCTGCGACCGCTTGCCTGAGTGGAACTCGCACGCTTGAGGGTGTCGCTCGGCAGCTCGTTGAACAACGCGCGGTAGCTGCTGGAAAACCGCCCCAGATGCCAGAACGACCAATGCATCGCCACCTCGGCCACGGTGGTTTGCGTGGGCGTGCGGCTGAGCAATTCGCGGCGGGCGCTGTTGAGGCGGCGCAGGCGCAGCCACTGGGTCGGCGACATGCCGGTGTAGGTCTTGAACGCATGCTGCAACTGGCGCAGTGAAACCCCCGCGACCTGGGACAACTCCAACAGGTTGAGGTGTTCTTCCGGGGTGTCCGCGGCCCATTCCCCTACCCGCTTCATGATCGACCGCTCCCCGGCCCGACGCTGCAGCGCCCCCTGGTCGAGGCCGACACAGGCGTTGTCGAGGATGAACAGGCAATCTTCCAGCAGTTGCTGGGTCAGCGCTTCGCGGCTCGGTGGATCGAAGGTCTGCGACAGGCGCGTCAAGGTCCCGCTGAGCCAACGGCAGAACAGCGCGTTCTGCTGGGAGTTGAGCGGTGCCATGAACAGCCCTTCGAGCCTGGCGATGTCGAGGCTGTGGCGCTTTACGAACTCCGGCCCGAACACCACGGCGATTTCCTGGTAGTTCTCCGGGGTGATCCAGATGTTGCGGCTTTCGCCATTCAACACGTACAGCGCGTTGTCACCGCGATCGAAACAAAACGACAACGAACCCTGGGGCGCGCTGAAATTCTGCTCGACCCGGGTATTCATCGACTCTTCGTAAATCTCCACGCCCTGCAGATCCAGATAACGCACCAGGCCTGCGAAATGCCCCGGCGACATCTGCTGGTATTGCTGCACCCAACCCGGCGTGGCGCGGATTTGCTCGGCGACATCGGCGGTGTTGAACGCTTGGACCTGGAGGGAGTAGGAACCTGTCATGGGGGCGACCTTACGCACTCTTTTGGTGCGCTTTGTGCTGCTTAAAGTGGATAGATGGAACCGCAAGGCTCGCACAAGATAGTCGTCAACGCGCTACAGGGGAAGTGTCCGGCGGATGAAACCGGTCTCTCCTGGCGTTAATAAAACCAATAACGAGGTCTTTATGAATGTCCCTTTCGATCAGCTGTTCACTTGGCTGAAAGATCACAAGATTACCGAAGTCGAGTGCGTCGTCAGCGACCTGACCGGCATTGCACGCGGCAAAATTGCACCGACCAACAAGTTCCTGCATGAGCGAGGCATGCGCCTGCCGGAAAGTGTCCTTCTGCAAACGGTAACCGGGGACTTTGTCGACGACGACATCTACTACGACCTGCTCGACCCGGCCGATATCGACATGGTCTGCAAGCCGGATGCCGACGCGGTCTACGTGGTGCCATGGGCCATCGAGCCGACCGCCATCGTGATCCACGACACCTTCGACAAGTTCGGCAACCCGATCGAACTGTCGCCGCGCAACGTGCTGAAGAAAGTCCTGCAGCTGTACACCGACAAAGGCTGGCGTCCGATCGTCGCGCCGGAAATGGAGTTCTACCTGACCCAGCGCTGCGAAGACCCGGACCTGCCGCTCAAGGCGCCGATGGGCCGTTCGGGCCGCGCCGAAAGCGGTCGTCAGTCGTTCTCCATCGACGCTGCCAACGAATTCGATCCGCTGTTCGAAGACGTCTATGACTGGTGCGAACTGCAAGGCCTGGACCTCGACACGCTGATCCACGAAGACGGCCCGGCGCAGATGGAAATCAACTTCCGTCATGGCAACGCCCTGGACCTGGCGGACCAGATCACCGTGTTCAAGCGCACCATGCGTGAAGCGGCGCTCAAGCACAACGTGGCGGCAACCTTCATGGCCAAGCCAGTCGGCGACGAGCCTGGCAGCGCCATGCACATTCACCAGAGCGTGGTGGACATTGCCACCGGTCAGCCAATCTTCGCCGATGCCGATGGCAACATGAGCGAACTGTTCCTGCATCACATTGGCGGCTTGCAGAAGTACATCCCGAAGGTGCTGCCGATGTTCGCGCCGAACGTCAACTCGTTCCGCCGCTTCCTGCCGGATACCTCGGCACCGGTGAACGTCGAATGGGGCGAAGAAAACCGCACCGTCGGCCTGCGCGTGCCGACCTCCAGCCCTGACGCCATGCGCGTCGAGAATCGCCTGCCGGGCGCCGACGCCAACCCGTACCTGGCCATCGCCGCCAGCCTGCTGTGCGGTTACCTGGGCATGGTCGAGCGTATCGAGCCGAGCGCTGCGGTACAGGGCCGCGCCTATGAGCGTCGCAACCTGCGCCTGCCGATCACCATCGAGGACGCCCTGACCCAGATGGAAGAGTGCGACACCATCAGCCGCTACCTGGGCAACAAGTTCGTGCGGGGCTATGTCGCGGTCAAACGCGCCGAGCACGAGAACTTCAAGCGGGTGATCAGTTCGTGGGAGCGTGAGTTCCTGATGCTCAGCGTCTAAAAAACTCGCTCCCCAAGGGATCACACATCCCCGGTGGGAGCGGGCTTGCTCCCACAGGGGGCAAGTGAATACCAAGAAAATCACCTGAAGAATCCAACAATTCCAAGAAGGTATCGATATGCGTCTTTTGAAATCCGTGGTCCCCGCCGCACTGGCGGTTCTGTTCAGCGCCGTTGCCCAGGCCCAGCCACAGGTCAGCGTCTACAACTGGACCGACTACATCGGCGAAACCACCCTCGCCGACTTCCAGGCCAAGACCGGGATCAAGGTGATCTACGACGTATTCGATTCCAACGAAACCCTGGAAGGCAAACTGCTTGCCGGTCGTACCGGGTATGACGTGGTGGTGCCGTCCAACCACTTCCTCGCCCGCCAGGTGAAGGCCGGTGCGTTCCTCAAGCTCGATCGCGAGCAACTGCCGAATTTCAAGAACCTCGATCCGAAACTGCTGGCGCTGCTGGAGAAAAACGATCCGGGTAACGCGCACTCGGTGCCGTACCTGTGGGGCACCAACGGCATCGGCTATAACGTCGACAAGGTCAAGGCAGTGCTGGGTATCGACAAAATCGACTCCTGGGCCGTGCTGTTCGAACCGGAAAACATCAAGAAGCTCAGCGCCTGCGGCGTGTCGATGATGGACTCGGCGGACGAAGTGTTCCCGGCGATGCTCAATTACATGGGCATGGACCCGCGCAGCGAAAACCCAGAGGACTTCAAGAAGGCCGAAGCCAAGCTGCTGCAGATCCGCCCCTACATCACCTATTTCCACTCCTCCAAGTACGTCTCGGACCTGGCCAACGGCGATATCTGCGTGGCATTCGGTTACTCGGGCGATGTGTTCCAGGCCGCCAACCGCGCCAAGGAAGCCAAGAACGGCGTGAACATCGCCTACGCCATTCCCAAGGAAGGCGCCAACCTGTGGTTCGACCTGCTGGCCATCCCCGCCGACGCCGGCAATCCGAAAGAAGCCCACGCCTTCATCAACTACCTGCTGGACCCGCAAGTGATTGCCAAGGTCAGTGAGTCGGTCGGCTACGCCAACCCGAACCCGGCCGCCAAGCAGTACATGGATCCTGAACTGGTCAGCAACCCCGAGGTTTATCCATCCCAGGAAGTCCTCGACAAACTCTACATCTCCACCACGCCGCCGCAGTCGATCATGCGCCTGATGACCCGTTCGTGGAGCAAAGTGAAGTCCAACAAATGAATCAGTACACCAAGGAACACACCCTCTCCTATTACGCGGCGTCCGCCAAGGGCATGAGGCAGCGTCCCGCGCTGGCCTCGGACCTGATGGCCGATGTCTGCGTGGTCGGTGCGGGTTTCACCGGCATCAACACCGCCATCGAACTGGCCCAGCGTGGGCTCTCGGTGGTCCTGCTGGAGGCCCGGCGAATTGGCTGGGGCGCCAGCGGGCGCAACGGCGGCCAGTTGATTCGGGGTATCGGCCATGACGTCAGCGGTTTCGCCAGGCACATCGGCGCCGATGGCGTGCAATACCTGGAACATGCCGGGACCGAGTCGGTGCAGGTCGTGGGCAATCGCATCCGTGAGCACGGCATCGATTGCGACCTGAGCTGGGGCTTCTGCGAACTGGCCAACACCCCGGCACAGTTCAAGGCGTTCAAGGCCGAGCAGGCGCAACTGATTGAATCCGGCTACGCCTTTGAAACCCGACTGGTCGCGCCGGAACAGATTCGTGAACAGGTGGTGAACTCCGGCGTGTACGCCGGTGGCCTGGTAGACATGGGCTCGGGGCATTTGCATCCGCTGAACCTGGTCCTTGGCGAGGCGCAGGTTGCCGAGTCCCTTGGGGTGCGGATTTTCGAGCAGAGCCCGGTGCTGGAGTTGATCCATGGCAGCACGGTCCAGGTCCGTTGCGCCGGTGGCACTGTGAGTGCAGGCACCTTGGTGCTGGCCTGCAACGCGCACCTCGAAGAATTGGAACCGAAGCTCAGCGGCAAGGTACTCCCGGCGGGCAGCTACATCATCGCCACCGAGCCCTTGTCAGAAGAGGCCGCTGCAAAACTGATCCCGCACAACGTCGCGCTGTGCGACCAGAAGGTCGGCCTGGATTACTACCGGCTCTCGGCTGACCGGCGTTTGCTGTTCGGCGGAGCCTGCCATTATTCCGGGCGCGATCCTTCGGACATCAGCGCCTACATGCGCCCGCAGATGCTCAAGGTATTCCCGCAACTGGCCGATGTGCGCATCGACTATCAGTGGGGCGGCAAGATCGGCATCTCGGCCAACCGTTTCCCCCAGGTCGGGCGCCTGGGCCAGCACCCCAACGTGTTCTACGCCCAGGGCTACTCCGGTCATGGCCTGAACGTGACCCACTGGTGCGCGAAGTTGTTGGGCGAAGCGATCCATGCCGGCCACAGCAAGGGCTTCGACGTGTTCAGCGCCGTGCCGCACATGACCTTCCCCGGCGGACGCGCCCTGCGTTCACCGTTGCTGGCCCTTGGCATGTTCTGGTATCGGATGCGGGAAGTGCTGGGTTGACCGGGTAGCCGTGGCGAGGGAGTTCCCCCGCCTGGCTGACAGAAATGCAGCGGTCTTGAGCAAGACCGCTGCCGCACCGCTAGTTAGGCACCGGGATACTGACGCCCTCCTTCTGCAAGCTTTCCCGAATCGACTGGAATTTCTGGTACTTCGACAACTCGATCGGCCCGTCATAGCCCATGCTTTGCAGTTTGCGTGGCGGGTACTTGATGTAGGTCTGCATCAGCTTGTTGATCGCCTGGCTGATCGGCACCATGGTCCAGGTGCGCTCAGTGACGT